>WNGB01003063.1_pt1 | contig 34289 bp, 25 predicted proteins | sample 5400681 | NCBI WGS metagenome assembly WNGB01 (sample SAMN13153367, study PRJNA577476) | soil metagenome | isolation source: 115 cm soil or saprolite under grassland replicate 2 | place: USA:California | collected 2016-06-15
CGGATGCGCGAGCACCAAGCCCTGCTCTCCGGGATCCGGGAGGGGGTGGGCGCCACGCCCTGATCACACGGGAGCCACAGGTTCAGAACCTCGAACTTCCTTGATCAGAAACCTCGACCCTCATTGATCCTTGACAGGGCCTGCCGTGCTGGCCCTGCGATGTCGGGGTGGCCGGAGTCGATCGCCTGCTGGTAGGCCGCCTGCGCCCCCGCCGCATCCCCCTGCTCGGCGAGCAGGGCTCCAAGGTTGAACGCTGCCCTGGGGGCCGCGTCGGGATGGCCGGAGTCGATCGCCTGCTGGTAGGCCGCCCGCGCCCCCGCCGCATCCCCCTGCTCCTTGAGTAGCACGCCAAGGTTCACGGCAGCCTTCGGCGCCTGGTCGGGGTGGCCGGAGTCGATTGCCTGCTGGTTTGCGGCCCGCGCACCTGCTACATCCCCCTGGTCTTGGAGCAGCAGCCCAAGGTTGCGCGCCGCCATGGGCGTTTGGTCGGGATGGCCGGAGTCGATCGCCTGCTGGTAGGCCGCCCGCGCCCCCGCCGCATCCCCCTGCTCCTTGAGTAGCACGCCAAGGTTCACGGCAGCCTTCGGCGCTTGGTCGGGGTGGCCGGAGTCGATTGCCTGCTGGTTTGCGGCCCGCGCGCCCGCCACATCCCCCTGCTCGGCGAGCAGGATTCCAAGGTTGACCGCCGCCGTGGCAGCCACCTCGGCGTGGCCGGAGTTGATCGCCTGCTGGTAGGCGGCCCGCGCGCCTGCTACATCCCCGCACTGTTTGAGCAGCAGCCCAAGGTTAAATGCCGCCTTGGGGGCCTTATCGGGGTGGCCGGAGTCGATTGCCTGCTGGTCGGCGGCCCGCGCGCCCGCCACATCCCCCTGCTCGGCGAGCAGGGCTCCAAGGTTGACCGCCGCCGTGGCAGCCACCTCGGCGTGGCCGGAGTTGATCGCCTGCTGGTAGGCGGCCCGCGCGCCCGCTACATCCCCCTGCTCTTTGAGCTGCGCTCCGAGGGTAGCGTTCGCCCAAGGGGCGAAATCGGGGTGGCTGGAGTCGATCATCCGTCGCAATATGGTTTCGGATGCGCGAAGCTCGCCGCGCGTGTAGGCGGCAAAGCCCACCCCCACTGCGTCCACGGGTGGGACCAGGTCCAGCACCTGCTCCCACACCGCCGGATCGACCAGCCGGTTGGTGCGCCGCTCGACAAAGTCCATGATCGGATCGGCCACCCGGAAGGTGCCGGCCAGCGGGTCGGGATCAGCCACCAGCAAGGCTGCCGTCCGCCCCACGGGTTCGGTTGCCCAGCCAAGCCCCCGATCCACATCCCCCTCACGTACCATCGGCGCCAGCGGACGGAGCCGCGCAAGGTACAGCGGCAGCAGCGCCCCCAGCTCTGCCCGGCTGACCGGCCGGTCCAACCCGGCGCGGCGCCAGTCCACCGCCGCCAGCACCAGCCCGGCGCCCTCCGGCACGCTCGCCTCGCCATGCTCCAACCGGTCCACCAGCTCATGTACGGCACCCAGGTGCTCTGCCAGCCCCCCACTGACCTGCTCACCGGGGTACAGCTCGGTGATCGCGGCCCGCTCGGCCGACTCGTCGAAGCCGACCGGAAGGGTGATCGCGCCCGGGTCGAAGCGGTTGAGCAGCTCTCGCACCGCACGGCCCAGCTCCCCCGGGGTGGCAGCCAGCCGGGCGTGCTCCTCCAGGCGCATCGTGGCCAGCACCTTCACCGGCGGGTCCGCAGCGGCTAGGCGGTCCAGCAGTCCGGCATCCAGTCCGCCAGTGCCCTCCGTGGCCAGGTATTCATCTAGGTCGTCCAGCCACACCAGCACCTGCTGGCCCTCGCCGGGCAGCGGGTCGAGCTTGCCAAGGCCAGCCAGCGCCACACGGTCGGTGGGGACCAGCAGCCGCCAGCCGGCAAGCTCCCGGGCCGCGACCTCGAACGCGCTGCGCGACTTCCCTGCCCGGGACTGGCCCTTGACCAGCACCAGTGGCTGGACGTTCAGCAGGCCGGCCAGCTGCTCGTCGACCGCTCGGGGCACGTACGGCGGGCGGGGGCGGTCGCCGCGGTAGGCGTCGGCGCGGCGGGAGTAGAACACCCCGATGTGGTAGGGGTTGACTTCCTGGATGGCCGGCAGCGGCCAGCAGTTCCCGGCAGCGCCGCGTCCACGCGGCCTGCTCGGCCGCTGTAGCGTCCTGGCGCTGCTGGGCGAGCTGCTCACGCTCCCCCTGTTCCTGTCGGGCCCGCTCGGCTTCGGCGAGCTGCTCGGTGCGGCGCACCTGCCAGCGCGGCATCACCACCGCCACCACCACGCCCACGGCGGCGACGAACACGCCCAGCGCCGAAGCGGCGAACCACCGCTGCTTGACCCACGCCCACGCCTGCCCGGGATGGTCGACCAGCCAGCCCACCCAGCCGACGGCGATTGCCACCGCGAGCAGCCCGACCAGCCCGACCAGCCCGACGGCCAGCAGCAGCACGGCTGCCCGTCGGCGCAGCCAGCCAGACCAGCGGCGATTGCGCTGCACGCGAACCATGGGCGTATCGTCCCACACCGCACACAGGGACACGCTGGCCGCTACCAACCCGGCGCGCGACCACGCCGTCGAGCCCAAGGCGATTGTGCAACAGGCTCGTAAGCGTCAACTGCGTCCCCATGCCTTGACGCGTACGAGTCTGCTGCACAAACGCTCTGTTCCTCGTGGGGGAGACGCAACCAAATTTGACTCAATCTTCGGATGGCGGTGACCCTGCCCGAGAACCGTCCGGCATGTTGGTGTACCAAGGCTCTGCGCGGGTGCCTCCCCTTGGAGTGCGGCGGATTCATGATGCCCTATCTCCCTTGCGGGGCAAGCCAGACGCGCCGCTGAGCCCCGGGTGGTAGGCTGCGAGGCCGCCAGGAAGGGTGGGGGCAGATGACGGTCCGAGAGCCAACCTATAAACCAGCGGTCAACTGGAAGACCTGCTCTCGAAGTAGCACTTGCATTGGTGTCGCAATTCACGATGGAGGGCCATGCCTAGCTCATGCAGAGGAGAGTTCGGTAACTTCTGCGATCACGCAACTGAAAGAGACAGGTGCCATCGATGGACGCGGCGTCCGTTTCAGTGGCCCATTGTTACAACGTCTGCTAGCCTCGCTCCCTCGCGACATAGGACGCCGGTGGCTAGGGCAAGCGCTGTTTGATCAAGCAACCTTTACGGGCGAAGCCAATTTCGACGGCATTGCCTTCAGGGGCGATGCTCGATTCTATTATGCGACTTTCGAGCGGAGGGCCGGCTTTCAGGATGCCAGGTTCGAGGCTGACGCATGGTTCGAGGGCGCTAGGTTTAGAGCGCGGACCGTATTCATGGTTGCAAATTTCGAGAACCTTGCCCGGTTCGAAGACTCGTTCTTCACTAAAGAGGTTTGGCTTCATCGAGCAAGGTTCAAGGGCGGAACTTGGTTCGACAACGCAACCTTCCTGGATCTTCTCTGGCTCAGCGAGACAGTATTCGAGACCGCGCGAGATTTAGGCCCCATCCTCGTACATAAGGAACTTCGGCTAGATGGTTCCCTCTTCAAGGAGCGGATCACGATAGAGGCTGTTACACCAAAACTGATCTGTAAGGGCGTGCGCTTCCCCGCTGGAGTGCAGATTCGCGTCCGGTGGGCCGAGGTCATTTTGGACGATGCTGAATTCGCAGCATCATCTCTCCTCATTGGAGTTCCATCCATCGACGCCAATTTCGATGAGGCTGAGTTTGCGAAGACCCTCACGGAGATCCCGCCCTCCATGCCAAGGGGGCAGCCCTGGCTTGCGTCCTTGCGCCGAGCCGACGTGAAGGGGCTTACCATCGCCAGCGTCGATCTGCGGGCGTGCCGGTTTGCGGGAGCCCATAACCTCGACCGGCTAGGGCTTGAGAGCCCCGGGGCCTTCACCCTCACGCCAAGCCTGAAGGCAGTGGCCAGCGGGTGGGCTTGGCCGCCGGTTTGGTGGTGGACTCGCCGACAGACCATTGCCGAAGAACACACCTGGCGAGCGGCCCACGAGCGCGGCATCCGCAAGGTCGGCTGGCATGCCGACAAGCCTTGGCGTGCTAGCACCAACCGCTGGGTGCCTAACCCAACCCGGCCGCCCCGCGACCTTGGACGCCTACAGCGGCATCTCGCCAACACAGCGGCTGACTGGCGGCGCCCGCACCGGCTACGGCGGCGGCTCGTGCTTGGCTGGCGTATCGGCGCGACGCGGGTGGCCTGGGAGCGTGCTCGTCGCCGCCAGGCGGTTGGCATGCGGCAGCAGCAGGCCTGCGAGATCGCCAACCTCTACCGAAGGTTGCGCAAGGCCCACGAGGACGCCAAGGATGAGCCAGGCGCGGCTGACTTCTACTACGGCGAAATGGAAATGCGCCGCCATGCCGCCCCACGGTTCAGCGTGGAGCGCGCTGTCCTCACCCTCTACTGGCTGGTGGCGGGCTACGCCCTACGAGCCTGGCGGGCCATCGCAGTGCTCGCCTTAGTGCTTATGCTCGCAGCATGGCAATTGGCGTATCACCATGGGTTCGCCAATCCGCAGGCGATGACCTTCTGGGCGGCGCTGCGCTACAGCACCAGGACCGCGGTCGGGCTGCTGCCCAAGGACCAGCCGGCACTCACCCCGTGGGGCGACGTGGTTCAGATCACCGTGCGCGTCGCCGTTCCTGTACTGCTTGGCCTGGCTATCCTCTCGATCCGGGGCCGTGTCAAGCGCTGACCCAACGAGCGGCGTCACCCAAGGCAGCCAATGAGCGCTCGCCGATCGTCGCGTCTGAGACTGTTACGAAAACAACTCACGGCAGGCAGCATTTGCGAAACAGTCGCTCATGGCCCTGTCGGGCCACCCTGAAGGGATGAAAATCGGGGATTTTCGACTCAGCCTGGTACGCGTCAACCCCGCGCTTTGACGCGTACCAGCCCGTTGCTGAAAGGACCCGTGTTGATGCCACTGCCGGTCACCTGGACTGCCGCCAGGTCGGTCGTTGGACTCGGCGGCGCGGCCAAGCAGCCGTGGGTAGCGGCGAGTCGGGGCGGCGGGATTCGCTGCCGTTCAGGTGATGGCCGTTGCGGGTGCTGGCCGGCGGGTGTGGCGCCAGAGCTTGAGCAGGTTGTGGGTGCCGCACAGCAGCTGCCATTCCGCCTCGCAGGCGGCCAGGCCGCGGCGGCTGAACCGGCGGGCTGCCTGCTGCTCCTTGAGCTGGCCGAAGACCGGCTCGACGGTCTGCTTGCGCTTGGCGTAGCGCGCTTTGCCCGCCTCGCTGGTGAGTACGGCGAACATCGCGGCGCGCAGCCCGTCGCTCCTGGACGCCGACGGCTGGCCGCCCTTGCGGGGCTTGCCGGTGCGGCCGGTCTTGGCCGGCCAGACCAGCAGCTCCGGTGCATCGGGAGGGGTCGCGGTGGTGAGGTTAGCGATCGACCAGTAGCCGGAGTCGGCCAGCACCGTCCCTGGCCGGTCAGGGATCTCGGCGGCGGCCAGGGTCTAGTCGATCGCGGCGAGCATGGGGTGGAGCTGCTGGACGTCGTTGGCCTGCTGGGTGAGCTGGGCTGCGACCACGATCTGGTGCTCGGTGACCACCGCCTGGGCGTTGTAGCCCTGCACGGTGCCGTTGCGGGTGCGCAGGAAGCGGCTGTCGGGGTCGGTGACGTTGGCGGCGGCGTTGGGGTTGGGCGCCTCGTCGTGGGGTCGTGGCTTGACGTGGGAGCGGGGTTGCTTGCCGCGGGCACGGGCGGCAGCGGCCAGGTCGGCAACGCGCTGCTGGTAGCGCCGCTGCCGCTCGGCGGCGTCGGCCTCAAGGCGGGCCTTGGCCTGGCGCAGCCGGCCAGCCGCACGCTGGGGCTGGCCAGCTCGGCGGGGAGCTCGTCGCCGCCGGCAGTGCGGTGCTCGCGGTCCTCGGCCTGGTCGACCTCGGCGGCGTCCCGGAGGATCTGGGCGACCTCCTCGTCGAGCGAGGCCAGGGTGCGGTTGGCCTTGTCGGCGGCGTTGCCGGCCAGCTTGGTGCCGTCCAGGGCGACCAGGCCGAGACGGACCAGCCCGGCCGCCGCGCACAGCTTCAAGGACGCGACAAGGAAGCCGGCCAGGGCAGCCTCGTGGCGGACCCGGAAGCGGGCGATGGTCACGTGGTCGGGGGCCTGGTTGCCGGCCAGGATCCGGAAGGCGAGGTCCTCGGCGCAGCGCCGCTGGACCTGCCGGGAGGACCGCACCCCGGTCGCGTACGCATACAGCAGCACGCCGAGCAGCAACCTGGGGTCGTAGGCGGGGTGGCCGTGCCCGTCGGCGCGGTAGGCGGCAAGGAACGGGGCCAGGTCGAGCTGGTCGACCACGTCCAGGACGAACCAGGCCAGGTGGTCGGCGGGCAGCCAGTCGCGCGGGTCTGGGGGGAGCAGGGACGGCTGGTCAGGGTCGCCACGCAGGAAGTTGTAGGCCATGGCATATTCTACCTGTTCGCGCCATTAGCACCAAATGCATTGGTTCTTAATTGTCAACGGCCCGGCGACCACCCGGCGTCCCTACCGCGATGGGGCGCCCTCGTCGCTGGCCGGCTCCGCGGCCTCCAGCGGGCTCAGGCGCAGGCGGGTGATCGCCCGCCGCTCGACCGCCAGCACCTCAAGCCGCCAGCCGGTCACCTCGACCGTCTCACCGACCGCAGGGACCCGTCCGAACCGCTGCAGGGCCAGCCCCGCCACGGTCGCGTACGGCCCCTCCGGCAGCCAGATCCCAAGGTCGGCCAGGTCGTGCATGGGAAAGGCCCCCGGCAGCGCGACCGAGCCGTCCGCCTCCCGCCGGATGCCGCTGGAGTCCTGGTCGAACTCGTCGTAGATCTCCCCGACCAGCTCCTCGAGCAGGTCCTCGACGGTCACGATTCCCTCGGTGCCGCCGTACTCGTTGAGCACGATCGCCAGCGTCTGCCGCTGGGCCTGCAGCCGCCGCAGCGCGTCCAGTACCCCCAGCGACTCCGGCAGGGCCAGCGCCGGGCGGACGTGCTCGGCGCACCGGCCCCGCGCGTCGACCAGGTCGGGCAGGTGCGCGATCCCCAGCACGTCGTCCAGGTCCCCCTGGTAGACCGGGGCGCGGCCGTGGGTGGTCGCCGCCAGCCTGCGCACCCCCTCGGCGGCCGGCAGGTCGGCGGGCAGGGCGACCACGTCCCGGCGGGGCACCAGCACCTCGCGCAGCCGCCGCTCGGCGAGCTCGAACGCGCCGATCAGGATGGTGCGCTGCTGGGGGCTGAAGCTGGCCTGGGTGGCGACCAGGTCGCGGACCTCCTCCTCGGTGACCCCCTCGCGCTGCACGTCGGGGTCGGCACCGGCCAGCCGCACCAGCAGGTCGGTCGAGCGCGACAGCAGCCACACCAGCGGCCGGGTCAGGGCGGTGACGAACGTGAGGGGCCGGGCAGCGAGCTTGGCCCACCGTTCCGGGCGCTGCAGCGCGATCCGCTTGGGCGCCAACTCGCCCACCACCAAGGTGACGTAGGTCAGCGCGGCGGTGACCAGCAGGACCGCCACCGCCTCGGCGACCCCGCCAAGAAACCCCAGCGGTGCGACCAGCGGCTCGGCCAGGGTGATGGCGGCCGCCGCCGAGGCCAGAAACCCCGCCAGGGTGATGCCGATTTGAATCGTGGACAGGAACTGGTTGGGGTCGCGGGCCAGCCGGGCGACCAGCCGGCCGCGTCCGCCCTGCTCGTCCAGGCGCTGCAGCTGCCCCTCGCGCAGCGAGATCAGTGCCACCTCGCTGCCCGCGAACGCGGCGTTCACCAACACCAGCACCAACACCAGCACCAACCGCCACCAGATGCCGTCCATCACGTCCTCACCTCGAACGGGTTCGGCCCGGTATCGGGCTGCCGTGGGCTCCCCGACCGCCCACCGGCGCCAGTATCCCCGACCGCGCGGCCGTGGACCGGCAATGCCGAGGCCCCGTGCCCCCACGCACCCCACCCGCTCAACCACAACCCAACCGCCCGAGCAAACACCAACGGCAGTCGACCAATCCCACCCAGCCCGCCGACTGCGCGCCTGCAGGTTCCGCGGCCGCGGACTTGGCGAGGATGACGAGCTGCCCGACGACTTCGGCAGCCGGGTCGGTGACACGCTGACTTTCGGCGGCTCGGGGTCCTACATCCGCACCACCAGCGCGGACGAGGCCCGCCGCCTCGCGCCGCGCAAGCTCACCGACCTCGACGCCAGCGAGATCGACAAGGCAATCGCCTTCGCCAAGGGCTACATGACCGCCACCGGGGAACTCGGGCCCGAGCCCGGCAGCGTACTCGACAGCCAGCCCAGGCGGCTCAACCGGCTGATCCCCACCGGCCGCCGCCGCGCTGCCCGCAAGCGCGCCGCTGCGCCGCTGCCACCTCGGCCGCCGGTGGTGGTGCCGCCGGCCCGGCTGACGGTGGAGCTGGTGCCCAAGACGAGCTGGTACAACAACGTCCGCGCGCTGGTAGACGAGCTGGGCTGGGATCGCATCCGCCGGCAGGTCTACCGCCAGGCCGACTACCGCTGCGAGATCTGCGGCGGCAAAGGCCTCGAGCATCCAGTGGAGTGCCACGAGGTGTGGCGCTACGACGACCGGACCCGCGTGCAGCTGCTGGTGCGGATGATCGCGCTGTGCCCGGCCTGCCATCAGGTCAAGCACATCGGATTTGCCAGCGTCCAGGGCAAGGGCGCGCAGGCCCGGGCGCACCTGGCCCGGGTCAACGCCTGGACGCTTGCGCAGGCCGACGCCTACATCAGCCAGGCGTTCCAGGTGTGGGCGCAGCGCAGCCAGGGTCCGTGGACGCTGGACCTGGAGGGGCTTCGCCCGTACGTGCTGGGCAGCGAGTACGCCCGTATCGTCCGCCAGGCCACGATCCCGCCCGAGCGGCGCCGAACGATCGGATCGTAACCGCTGCTCGCCCGGGCTCTCGGATTCCAGAGTTGGTGCCGCCGGGCCTTTATACTTCAACTCCGAACCTGCGTTCGATTACGCTAGGGCCGTGTGAACCTGGGAACGGTATGATCCCGACCTCACCGGGCCGATCGCAGCCCGGGGCAGCTACTGGCACTCGTCCCCGAGTGTTCGCCGCGCTGGCCTTCGTCCCCAGGCCAGGGTGCTGGCTGCCGACCGGGAGATTGCCTGCGTCCCGCTCGGCTACGACGCGCTGCGCGGGATGGAGCCGCTCAACCCGACGTTGTGCTGAGCCGCTGCCTGGGCGTCCGATCCATCCTCTGATCCGTGGTCTGACCGGATCGGGGCAGTTGATGGCCGGTTCGGGGACGTGACAATTTGCGTCCGTGCCGCAGGGATGGGATCCCCGTCGCGGACTGCACGACCCCGGCACAGACGGTCGTGCGCGTAAGGCAGCAGCCCAGAAGTCCTGCACGTAGCTCGGGGCGGCGACCGGGAAGGACTTCGCACGGTACGGGCAGGACTGCTGGTGACCTGCTTGGGATCTCCACCGACCAGCCGTGCCAGACCGCTCACCCGATCGAGCCGAGGGAGGCCCTGGAATGAGCGCTTTCGAGCCGGAGACCGCCACCGTGGGAGGTGGCGGCGACGCCTCGCGTCCCCGCTTCCAGCCGGCCCGCCAAGGCTACGACCGCCAGCAGGTCGACCGCTACGTGACGGAGCTGATCGCGCTCGTCGAGCGGCAGCACCAGCGCGCCGAGCAGGCCGAGCGCGTCCTGGAGCAGGCCCGTGGGGAGCTGGACGAGCGCGGCGAGCAGCAGCCGCCGTCGTTCGTGCACCTCGGCGTCGAGGCCAGCAAGGTGCTCGAGCAGGCGGGGGCGTCCGGCGAGGCGATCATCACCGAGGCCAGGAGCCGCGGCCGCGAGGTCGTCGAGGACGCCGAGGGCCAGGCCGCCGAGGTCGTGCAGGAGGCCGAGCAGCGCGCCAGCGAGCTGGAGCAGGCGGCCAGGGAGGCGCTGGAGGACGCGCAGTCACGCCGGGACACGATGCTCGCCGAGGCCGGGCAGGCCGCCTCCGAGACGCGCGGGCGGGCCGACGAGGAGGCGCGCACGGTGCTGGCCGAGGCGCGCGACGCGACCAACCTGGTGTGGCAGGAGGCGCAGCAGGAGCGCTCCCTGGTGGAGGCGGAGACCACGCGGCTGCAGGCGTTCCGCCAGGACACGCTCGAGCACCTGACCGGCGCGCAGGCCGGCCTCAGCGAGCTGCTCACGGATGCGCGCGGGCTGGCCGAGCCGGCCGCGGTCGCCGAGCCGCTGCCGGTGCAGGACGACCTGTTGTGGACCGCGGCGGCGCCGGCGGACGGCGGCGGGGGGTCGGGCGAGCGCGCGGCGCCGATGCGGCCCGTCGAGCGGACGCGGGGCAGGTGAGGCGGCCCGGCCATTGCGCGTCCGGGCCGGGGCGCGGGTCGGTCTTGGGGCCGCGCAGGCTTCGCCACGGCCGTTCCAGGGCCGCCGTGGCCGGTGGTAGACGAGCCGGGTGAGCAGGAGCAGCGTCGATCCTGGCAGCGGGAGGCAGCTCCTCGGCGACCGTATCGAGGAACTGCTCGGCCGCGGCGAGGCGGACGGCCTGCTGTGGATCGCCATGCGCTACGTGCAGGCTGGGACCTGAACGGGCTGCTGGAGCGGGAGGAGCGGCTTCCAGCGGGCGTGGTGGTGGCGGCAGCTCCACGAGCGGGTTGGGCCGCAGGCACCGCTCCCGTTCGGCCACGGCCCGTGGGGGCGCTGGACGAGTACGGCAGGCGACTTTGCCGTTCTCGGTGTCGTCGCCGCCGCCATCTCCCTCGTCATGCTCCTGTCCGTGTTGTTGGCTTCTGTCGCGCGCCAGAGCCCTCCGGACCGGTCTTCCGATCTGGGACTTGGTACGGGCGCTCGCGGTCCCCGCGCGTAGCTGGCACGAGGAGGAGGGTTGGGGGCAGGGCCCCGGCCCCGGCATAGTGTCGTGAGTCCGATTCATGAGGAGTCTGGTAGGGAATGCCAAGGGCGGTGAGGGGCCGCGATTCGTTCCCCATTTGTCCGACGACCCCACGTCGTGGCCTGGCGCCACGCGACCGTGTTGGTCCATGCCGGGAGCCAGGTTCCAGCAACAGGCATGTTCGGGCATTTGGTGCAGACCGCGACTTTGCCGGAGCCCTGATCGCAGCCCCCGCTCGACCGGTGTGCGGAGCTGCTCAGCGTTGACTTGGCCCTCGTCCGCGAGGCGGCCCCCGCCGTGGAGCCGTATGTCCGCGCGGACGGTGTCAAGGTCTGGAGTCTTATGCAGCTTGAACGTCAGCTCCGCCCCGGAGGCGTTCGGCCCTCGCCGCCCAGGCGGCTACATCGCCGCCGCCGCGGTCACCCCGCCAACCCCTAGATCGTTGATGCGGTTTTTTGTGCTGGTTGGAGGGGTGTTAGTGGTCGTAGGCGACCAGGGAACGCTTGACCGGGGCGCCGATCTGCCAGTTGAACCAGATCGCGGTGTTGAGGGCGAGCAGCCGCTGCACCACGCGCGCCCACAGCCCGCTGGGGATACGGCCACCCGGGCGGTCCAGGCCGAGCTGGTGCTTCAGCGTCCAGATGATCGCCTCCACACGCTGGCGCAACCAGTTCGGGAAGACCCCTGGGTCGGGCTCGTCGGTGCGGGCCGGGCGCACCACGGCAAGGTCCAGGCCGGCCAGGGCAACCTGGAAGTCGCCGCCGGCAAAGCCCTTGTCGGTGACCAGCAGCGTGCCGGGCGCTGGCCGGTTGGCCGGGACCTGCCCCAGCATGCCCACCACCGCCTCGCGTTCGCCCACCAGCTTGGGGTTGGCCAGCCCGAACCCGGTCACCGTCCCCTCTGGGGTGGTGACCAGCAGCAGCCGGCTGCCCCAGTAGAAGCAGTGGTGGGAGGTGTCGTGGCCGTAGCCGGCCCAGCCGGCCAGGTCCGAGCGGGTGGCGGTCCTCCGCGAGCGGCCACAGACCACCGGGGTGCCATCCAGCAGCCGCAGCAGCTCGGCCGAAGCTGGGGTGTGGTCGGCCAGCCACCGCAGCGCGGCCTCCAGCAGCCAGGCGACCCGCCGCAGGCGGCGGTTGTAGGCGCTCTGGGACAGCAGCCGGGGGAACAGGTGCCCGACCCGGGTGGGTGCGGCCCGCAGCCAGTGGTGTTCGTCGTTGTAGCGCAACAGCACCTGCGCCACCGCCAGGCAGACCACCTCGGCGTCGGTGACCACAGCGGGGCGGCCGGGGCCGGCGCGGTGGTGTGGCCGCAGCCGGGGGATGATCCGGTCGGTCAACTGCACGTACAGTGCGATGAGAAGAGTATCCAGGTCGGCGATCACGGACGGCCCCTCGGGTCGGAGGTGTGTGAACACGCCGATCTTGGGCACTCTTCGTCATTCCCGCACGCCCTCCAGCCACCAGCCCATCAATACGCATCAACGATCTAGCACCGTGAGGGAGTTGGTGACGTAGATCCCTTCTTCCCATGGATGTAGGATCTGTGCGTATACGCCAGACCTGCGAACTTTCCGTGCGAATTCAAGCCGGCCTTGTGGGCAGCCCGCATCTTCGCCACCACATTCCTACAGCAACTGCGCGGTCTGGAGGATAGATGCCAATAGTTCGAAAGCCAGATCGTCAACACTGTTACGAAGTATCTTTTGGCAGGCTTCGACTATATCTAGACGATCTTGAGGACATATATCGAGTACTAGCCGAACAGTGCGAAGGCATCAAGATTGGAGTAGGACCAGATGGAGAGGCCAACACCATTGACGATATCCAAGATGCTGATAATCAAGCGTTATCTTCCGTCCGACTAGCAGCGAATAAGCCGTCCATCGTCATAAGCCTAGCTTCGTACAATTGTCGCGGTATTGCGCCTAACGGAGAACCCGAGGCGCGTAGGGTCATTGATGACATCGGGTATCTGGTGCAGCCACATCGACGTCCACGTATCAGGTGGATTTTCTACGTCGCCGTGCTCGGAGCGCTTGTTCTATTCATCATGGGACTTACGGGAGATAGGTTCTATCCGGTGTTCGCCCTTGCAGCTCTGGTTCTACTAGCAGGCACTGGAATAGCTCTTGGACTTATAGAGGGCACTCCCGCGGTAATTCCTCAAAGGCGAAGGGAAGCCCGACGCTCAAAACAAGAACGAAGGAGACAGATACTGTTGATGCTTGCATCGGGAGTCGTCGGCTTCGGATTGGGCCTTCTCTCGGACCTAATAAAAGAATGATTAGCGAACCGGTCCTCTGCGTGCCTTTGCCCAGACCGTTTCCGCAGGCTTAGTGGCTGCTAGGGCATAACCGCCCATTTAGGCGCAACGACTCCGAGACAGCGGGGAAGTAGTAAGAATGAGATGGCGGCGCCACGAACATCAAGGTCCTACGCGGGCAGATGTATTTCTTAATACTCCCCGAGGCAGACGAGTAATAAAGCTAGTTCCGCTATTCATAAGTATGCTGCTCCTATCTACCTTCTCGGACCCCTTCGAGCAGGAAATAGCAGCGCAGCGCTACGCTAATGTAGTGTACTTGGGATTTGTCCTTCTGTTCGACCTAGCTCAGATAGCAGTCATAACCGTTAAGCCGGGGGAGCTGCGGCAATGGGTTCGCGACATGGGCGAGTCATTCGTCGTGGCATTTCTCGCCAGTACCTTCCTGGCATTTGTTGTTGCTTTTTCTTCTCTCTATTGGACGCTAAGCCTACAAGATCCGCAATCTTTCAGTGAACCGATAAGCAGAGTGGATTCCGTGTATTTCACTCTGACCACTTTATCAACTACTGGTTTCGGAGACATCCATCCAGTGTCGGGAACTGCTAAGGTCTTCGTGTGTCTTCAAATAGTCAGTGGTTTTCTGCTCGTAACCATTGTGCTTACCACGATAGTCTCACGGCTTCTATCGGAAGATCGGCACGATTCCACCAAGGACTCGTCATGACGGGGGCCGGAGATGACCTGGAGAGCACTGAGGACCACACTCTATCGGTGACAACCACGCCGCAGGCGAAGTCCTTGTGCCGAAAGGGCCACGATCCCCCAAGCGGCGCACCAGGTGACTATAACCATGCGCTACCTGCTCCTGATCTGCATTGCACCGGAACGTGTGACAATTCGAGCGTCACGGTCGGTGACGATCCTGTTCGTGGTGCCAGGCGTCACGAACCGTCCGTGTCATACTGTGACGATCCGTTGGTGACAACAGGTTTGACGATCCGTTTGTTGCACGAGGAGACGTGACGATCCGTGGTGAGGCGCGAACGAAGGCCCCGCGCCGAGCGTGACGTTTCGTTCGTCGCTGCTCAGCGCGAGGCCGTGACGATCCGCGCGTCACTCTGGCGACGATGGCGCGGGAACGCTGGCGCCACTGGTGGCGCGGCCGGATGGTTGCTGGCCATTGCCACTGGCCCGGGCGGCGCGCTCCTGGCGGAGTAGGGCGTAGGCGCGCGAGCGTGACAGCCCGGTCAGCGCTTGGACCTGTTGCCAGCCCACCGGCGCCTCGGGGGTCTCGGTCGCCAGCAGGGCGCGTATCCGCGCCCGAGGATCGCCGGCAGGTTCCCGGACTGCCGCACGATGCGCACTGGCCGAGTCTTGCTCGTCCTGCTCGTCTTCAGGACCGTCCTGCCCGGCCAGGACAGGACCGCCGTAGTGGGACGCCGGTTCGTGCTGACGGCGGTGCGCAAGACGCTGTAAGAACAGGTGCCAGGCGAACACCGCCGCCAGCGGTGGCAGGCCGTACACCAGCGAGACCAGCCAGCCGGGCGGAGGGTCCAGCGGGATCGCCGGGTGAAACCAGTTCAGCAGGATCGACCCGCCAGCGGTCAACGCGGTCAGCGCCCACGGATACCAGGGCACCCGCTGCCACCAGGCGGACAGGTGGTGGCGCTGGCGCTGGTCAGCCAGCGCGTTCAAGGCGGCGGAGGCCATGAACGCCTCGAACCCCAGTGGCCACAGCCTGGCTGCCCAGGACGGCAGGCCAGCGGCCAGAGCGATCCGGTGCAGGACCGAGTAGGACAGGCTGACGCCGTAGGCGAACATCGCCACGGCGGTGGTGCCGCTGGCCCACTCGATCGCCGCATCGGTCCAGTCCCGCGCAGGACGGGGGTCGCATGGGGCAGGACACTCAGGCGTCATCGGTCCACCTCCCGATCCTGCTGTGGCCGCTTGCCGTTGGATGCGAAGGCGGCATGGTCATAGGCGTCGCCGTAGAGCATGCGGGGGTGCCAGCCCAGCACCTCGTCACAGAACCGCTCCAGCACGATCAGGCTGAGCGTGCCGGCCTGGTGGGCGTTGCCGTAGGCGCCGAACAGTTCCGGGCCGAGCAGCTCACGCAGCGACAGGTGCCGCAGGTCAGCGCAGCGGCGCACGGCTGCCAGGAGCGGCGCGGCCGGCAGGCGCTGGTGGTCGGCGCCGTGGGCGGGCGCGCGCCGGGTCCGGCCCGGCGGGCGGGCGCGCTGCCGGGCGGCGCGGTCACGTTGGCGCTGGTCGGCCTTGCAGTAGGCCGACAGGTAGCCGTTAGGACGCCGGTAGAACGCGCTGGCCGGCAGGACCCGCCGGCAGTCGGGGCAGCGCTTGCGGGTCTGGCGCGCGGCCACGGTGGCGGGGTCAGGCATCGCGCTCACGCTCCCCGGGGCCAAAGCGGCGTTCGGCCAGGTGTCGACCGGGCGGGGGGCGACCCGGCGGCCGGTCACGGGCGGGCACGCCGGCCGGATGCTGCTTGGCGACCCGCTCGGCCGACCGGATCGTGTTACGGGTCTGCGTTGGCTCCTCGTGCAGCAGCCCGGAACGCTCGGCGGCGGCCAGCAAGCCGGCCTCGACCTGCTCGCGGTCGAGCACGCCGCCGGCGACCAGGCTGAACAGCCGCAGGCCCGCTCGGTACAGCGTGCGGTTGCGGTCGCCCTTCGGTGCGCGGGCGACCTCGGAAAGCCGCACCTCCAACGCCCGCTGCCCGTACGGGTGCCCGGGCGCCAGCGGGCGGCCGGTCGGCCGGGCGGCGGGCTGGGCTGGCGCCGGGCGTTCCAGCCGTTCCCGCAGCGCCGCGGGCACCTCAGGGATGGGCGTGTCCAGGTCCCGCACCCAGCGGTACCGCCGACCGCTGGCGTGCCGGGAGGGGGGCGCGAGCACGTAGCCGCCCAGGCCGCGCCAGTCCACCTGCTCCAGGCCGCGGGGCTTGGGGTTGCCCAGGCCGGTCGGGGCCAGGTAGAGGTGCCAGCCGCCGCGGCCGGTGCGCACCACCGGCCCGGGCGGGCCGAACGGATGCTTCGCCGACAGGCGCGCGATCGCGCGCTCGCCGGCGTGGCCGTCGACGTCGAGCACGTCGAACCGGTGCCCGGTGGCCAGGCCGACGTTGGCCTGGGGGAAGCGCCGCCACCACCACTCGACCTGTTCGCGGTTCGTCGTGGCGTCGTTGAGGCCGTGCGTGGTGATCGGGTGCTTGCCGACCGACCCGCAGCCCGCATCGCCGCACGAGCAGGCGACCTCGCGGCCGGGCCGAATGGTGGGGCTGTGGACTGGCAGCACCGGGATCCCGCGGGCGGCGTAGTCCAGCGCCGCGTGCAGCAGGGGGTTGTCAGGGTATCGGGTCATCGTTCGCGCTCCTGGTCGGCGGGGTTGGCCCTGGTTCGGGTCCGGGTGGGACGGGCGGCGGCGCGTTGGGTCCGGGCGGCCTGGCGGCGCTGGTAGCCAGCGAGCAGCCGCTGGCGCACCTGCGCACGCCGGTCAGGCCGTTGGCTGGCGGCGCGGTCGGCCGCGAGCTCGCGGGCGCGCTGCGCCCGGGTGGTGACGACCCATGCCCGAGTCGGTGCGCGGCGGGCGCGGTTCTCGGCCGCCAGGTCGTAGGCCACCCGCGGGCCAAGAGCCTCCAGCTCCTCCAGGCGCCGCGCCCGGGCCGCCAGCCGCGCCGGGCTGGCGCCGGGGGGCCGGGCGAATGCTTCGTTGCCCGGCAGGCCAAGGAACGCCCGGCCAAGCAGCCGGACGGCGGGCCGATGCGGCGGTTGGGGTGCCCGCTCAGGCAGGCCGAGGCCGTGGCGCTGCCACGCCTTGCGGAGCGCCTGGTGGCCGACGCCGGCCTCGGCGGCGGCAGCGGTGATACCGACCTGGCGGGCGCGCTGGAAGGCGCGTTCGGCGGCGGCACGGTCGGTCAGGAACACCGACGGCGCGCTGCCGCGATGGCCGATTGGGCGGCCGAGCTGGTGGTGGTCCCAAGCGTGGTACAGCGCCGGGGTGGACACCCCGAGCTGCCGTGCCGCCTGCACGATGCCGACCTGGCGGGCCAGCGTGAGCGCGCCAGCGGCCTGCTCGCGGTCGTAGTAGAACCGGGTTGGCGTGGCCAGCGGTTGCCGGCCGCGCAGGCGGCGGCGCTCGGCCTGGCTGGTCCCGCCGAAGATTCCGTGTTCGTCCTCGCCGTGGGCCTGGGGGCCGGTCAGGGCCTCGTGCAGGCAGGCAGCCCGCACCGTGCAGCCCGCGCAGACCTGCTTGGCCTCGACCGCCTTCCAGCCTTGCCCCGCCTCGGGGAAGAACAACTCCGGATCGACCGTTGGCGCCGCGCAGGCGGCCTTGGCGCGCCAGTCCCTATCGGTGCCGCGTTCGGCCTGGCGGCGCAGGCTGGCGAGCTGGTCATGGTCTGCCGACCCGGCGGCGCGCCGCCGGTTGGCGGCCCATCGCGCCCGTGCTAGTGGGCCGTCGCGGTCGAGGGCGCGCAGCACGTACAGCGTCGCGCCCACGTAGCGGGGGTTGGCGCCGACCTCGGCGGCGACCTGGGCGACGCGGAGGTGCTGCGCGCCGGCCTGCTCCGTGCTGCGGTACAGGCGCTCGATGCGGTCGTAGACGGCCGCCGGGTCGCTGGCCTGCTCCCGCTGGCCGCGCAGGGCGCGCAGGGTGAGCCTGGCCAGGCTGTCGCTACAGCCAAGCTCACGCGCGACCTCGGCAGCTTGCAGCCGTTGCCCACCGCTCGCTTCCCGGGCCTGCCAGACCTCGCGGATACGCACGACCGCCGGAGGGTCCGCGATGGTGGTCTGGCCGGGTGGAAACGTGACGGTGGGCGCCAGGGCGCTCACCGCTGCCCCTTCTGCTGTCCGCGTCGCCAGCCGGGCAGCCGGCCGCTCTCACCACGACGCTGCACGCGCCGGCTGGTCCGCTCGCGCCTGGCATGCGCACGGTGACGCTGGCGGTCCCGGGCGGCCTGCTCGCGGCGCTCCCAGCGGGCAGAGCGGCGCTGCTCAATACGGCGGAAGTGCGGCCGCAGCCGAACGTGCGTCGGGCGCAGGTGCCCGTACAGCACGATCCCGTGGCCGGGCTTGAGCCTGCGTAGCTCCTCGACCGGCAGCAGCGGCCGGTAGGTGGTGGACTGGGAGACGCTGTAGCGGCCCTCGGAGTCGCTGGCCGGTTGCAGCTCCTGAACGGCCTGCTCACCGATCAGCTTGGAGCCAAGCTCCAACGCGCCAGGGTCGGCCAGGCCGGACAGGAACAGCTTGGCGCGGTGGTTGTTGAGCACCGTCGCCGCGCGGTCGGTGTAGCGGTGGTGTAGTTGCGCCAGGTCGTGCCACACGCTTACGAGCTGGATGCCCTGCCCCCGGCCCGTCGTCGCCAATTCGGGCAGCTCGGCTAGGGCGGCGACGTTGCCGGCCTCGTCCAACGCCAGCAGCAGGCGCGGATCGAGCATGCCGTCCGGCGCTCGGGCGGCCTTCTCCTGCGCGGCACGGACGATCTGCATCGTGACCGTCTCGAACAACGGCCGCAGACGCCGCTGCTCATGGGCGGGCGCGTACAGGTAGACGGTGTGGTCGCCGGCAAGGAACGCCGCAACGTCTAGGTCGTGCCCTTCGGTGAACGCCTGGACGCGCTCATCGGCATAGATCGCCAGCAGCTCCTCCGCCGTGCCATACACCGAGTCGCGGGCCTTCTCGGTGCGCTGCTGGGACGCCTCCCAGGCGTTGACGGCGCCTTCGGTGCCCGCATCCGCCAGCGCCTTGACAACTTCTGGTTCCTCGCGGGTGTCGACCCAGCGCACCACGTCGGCCATCGTCCAGCCGCCCCAGGCGGCGGCGTATAGCATGGGCGCCAGGAGCTTGGTGCCGAGGGTGCGCCAGTACTTGACCTCGTCGGTTGGCCGGTCGCTCAGCGCGGCGGTGTCGGCGATGATCCCGGCCATGGTCTGGGCGTCCTGCCAGGTCCCGCAGGCCGCCAGCGGCGACCACTGCGCCGCCGGCAGCCCGGAGTGGCCCAGGGGGTCGATGACCAGCACCTCGCCGCGCCGCTCGCGGTGAGCACGGGTGGCGCGGATCACGTCCGGCTTGACCGAGGTGGCCACCAGCGGACCCGTCCATTCCTTGATCGCTGGAATGACCACGCCGGTCGTCTTCAGGCTCCCGGTCGGGCCGAAGACGAACACCGAGTGGCAGTCCTCGGCGGCCAGCAGCCGACCGGCCACGCCGCGCGTGCGGCCGAGGATCACCCGGCCGGGGGTGGGGCGGCGCACCACCAGCCGACGCAGCTCCCACCCGGACGCCCAGGTAGCCGCGCGGTGGTGGCTGCGGTGCGGCAGCAGCGGCATGCCAAGCCGCGGTGCGTGCTGCCCAGGCCAGCACCGGGCCAGCAGGCCGACCGTGGCCACCAGGACGCCGACCACCACGACCGCGCAGGCGTACATGCCGACTGGACCAGGCAGCTCGTGGTGGAAGCGTGCCGGCCAGGCGAGCGCCGGATCGCCGGGATGCCTGGGCAGATGCCACAGCACTTCAGCCATGTCGGCGGCGCCGACGTGCAGCCAGGTGTGGGCGAACAGCAGGCCCGAGAGCTGGCCGACCGTCCAGGCGAACGCGCCAGCCGCCGCGACCACGGCCAACACGGCGGCAAGCAGCCGCTCGCCAGGGGTGAAGCCGACCGTGTGGGGATACTGGGGAGTGGTCCAGGGCTCAGGCCGCATCCGGACCACCCCCCGACGCCATGGCGGTGCCGAATTGGCGGCGTTCGGCCTCGAGCAGCGCCCGGTACTCGTCGAGGTGCGCGGCGATCAGGCGGCGAGCGGCGGTTGCCCGCGACCTGGCGAGCTGGGCTTCGCTGCGAGCACCGAGAGCCTTGCGCCGAACTCGCGAGGCACGCTTGCGGATCCGGTCGGCCTCGCGCATGCGCGCCAGCGCGGCCGGATCCTGCCGGCGGCGGCGATAGGATGCCTTGGCGCGCTGCCGCTGGTGGGGCTTGCAGTAGGCGGAGAGCTGACCGTTGGAGCGCACGTAGAAGGCGCTGGCCGGCCGATCTTCGCCGCAGTCGGGGCACTGCTTGCCTGCGTCTCGAACGAGGGCAGGCGGGTTGTTACGATCAGGCTGCATCTCGGGGTGACTCCCTCGCGGGTGCATGGCCCCGGGGCGGGCGGAATCCGCCCCGGTGGCCGCTTCGCAGGACGGCCGAGGGAGGCGCGGCGGAGCACGGCTGTTAGCGGATCTGCTAACGGGACGTGCCGGGACGACGGCACACGCAGTGGGATCGAGCGGCACTCGCGATGCGCAAAGTGCCTGCTCAGGCGGGACGAAGCGGGATCACGCGGGACGGGGAAGACGCCGCTGACCCGGTTGAGGGCCTAGTGCCCGAATAGGGCGTGCGGGTTCAAGTCCCGCCTCCGACACCCCCGCTGAGCTGCGGTCTCGCGCTTCACCTCCCTCCTGCGCCTCATGGACCTGCGGTCCCGTTGACAGCGGATTGACAGCAGCGGACTCGGCGTCCGGTTTCCGGTCGCCCAGGATCAGATTCGCCACGGCGTTGGCGGTGCGCTCGTCCATCGACGGCAGCACGTGCTGGTAGAGGTTGGCGGTGATCGACGTGCTGGCATGGCCAAGCCGCTCGGACACCACCTTGAGCGGCTCGCCGGCCGCCAGCGCCGCGGTCGCGTAGCTGTGACGGACCCCGTGCAGGGTGATCGGCGGCAGGTCGGTGTCCCGCACCAGCCGCGCGAACCGCTTGGTGACATGCTCAGGGTGGAGGACCCGGCCGTCCTCGCGGGTGAAGACCAGGCCGGTGTCGGTCCAGGCCGGCCCCCACGCCAGGCGTTCCTCCAGCTGGCGGACCCGGTGGGCCTTGAGCGCGGCCACGGTGAACGGGTCGAGGGCGAGCTGCCGGCGGCTGGTGACGGTCTTGGCCTCGGCCACGACGACCGGCCGCTTGTCCACGACCACGACCGTCTGGACGACGCCGAGCCGGCCGGGCGTGACGTCCAGGTCGACCGCCGACCAGGGGAGGCCAAGCAGCTCGCTTCGGCGCATCCCGGTGGTGGCGAACAGCAGCCACATCGCGGCCAGGCGGTCGCCGCTGATCGCCTCCAGGAAGGTCCGCAGCTCCTCCGCCGACCAGACGCCCCGGTCACGGCGAGGAACCCGGGGCGGGTCGGCGGCGCCGGCGACGTTGCGGGCGACCAGGCCCCAGCGCACGGCATCGCTGAGGGCCTTGTGCAGCAGGACGTGAACGTGGCGGACGCTCTTGGGCTTGAGCCCGCCGCGCCCATCCCGCCGGCCATGCTCAGCAAGGTCCGTGTACAGGCGGTTGAGGTGACCGGCGGTGAGCGCCTGGAGCGGAATGTGGCCGAGCGCCGGGATGACGTGGGCCTCGGCGTAGATGCGGTAGGTCGTCCAGGTGGTCGGCCGGACGGCGGCCCGCACGGTTGGCAGCCACTGATCGGTGAGGAAGGCGCCGAGCGTGAGCCTGGACGGCTCGACGAAGGTGCCGGCCCGAAGTGCGGCCATGGCCTCGTTCAGGGCGGCCTGCGCCTCCCGCTTGGTACGAAACCCGCCCTTGCTCAACTGCCGGCGCCGGCCGGTCGCCGGGTCGACGACACCGAGGTACCAGGTCCAGGTGGTCCCACGCTTACGAGTGCCGCCCCTCATCGGTTGACCTCAGGGATCAGGCCGAGCATGGCGAGCAGCCGGGCGGTAGGGACGTAGACGCGTCGCCCAAGGCGCAGGATCGGCAGATCACCGGCCGTCGCGGCTCGATACCCCGCGCTGCGGCTGATGCCGAGCAGCCTGCAGGCCTGCTCGACCCGGAGCAGCGCCGGAAGCCCAGGGTGCTGTGGGTGCGTCGTCGTCATGGCCTGCCTCAGAGCCTGCGGCCAGTTGTCCGTGAGTTCCTCGTCCGGCTCAGCCTGAGTATAAGTGATTGCTTGTCGCATTACAGTCGTCTGTTGGTCGCACTCTGAGTGTCGACCGCTGTTCAGCCGATCAGGCATGCTTGTTCGGGCAGTTCCGGGACGCCAAGCAGAGGACCGCGACGGTGACGACGGCCGAGCAGCGACAGATGTTTGCCCGGGCGCTCCAGCGAGCCCGGAAGGAGTGCGGTCTGTCGCAGCGTGCCCTGGCGGCCGCGGTCGGCGTGTCGCAGGCGGCGGTGTCGCAGTGGCTGCTTGGCCAGGCGTCCCCCAAGCCGGATCGGGTCGCGGCGCTCGAGGGTGTGTTGCGCCTGGAGCCTCACTCGCTCGCCCGACTGCTTGGTCATCTCCCGTACGACGAGCACGAGTCGAGGGCCCCGATGACGGTTGTGGAGGCTGCCGAAGCGGATCCACGGCTTGGTGAGCGGGAACAGCGCATCCTTGCTGCCGTCTATCGCGAGCTTGTCCAGCAGAGCCAGTCCGGCGACCGGCAGGTTCCGCCGGGCTGAGCTTCCGACGTTGGTCACCCATTGGGGCTCCCCGGTGGGATTCCTCGACGCTTCGTGAACGCGTGCCCTACAGTCGCTCCATGACAGCATGTCCGATTCGACGTGGGCGAGGTCCCACACCGGATCACCCACATTCGTCCACACAGGGATAGATCGTGAGCGGCGAGCCGATCGACCCGGATCCTGCACGGATGCTGGCGATTCGTCTCGGCGCCGAGCTTCGGCGGCGCCGGCGGGAGGCGAGCCTGCCGCAGCGGGCGCTCGCGGCGCGAATCAGCTACGACCGCTCCTACGTCTCCCAGGTCGAAGCGGGCAAGCAGATCCCCGCCGAGCACTTCGTCTTGCTATGTGACCAGGCACTACAGGCTGGGGGCGTCCTGCGCTCTATCTTTCGTGAGCTGCTCGCCGAGCGCGAGGCGCGGCGGCAGAAGGCGCACGCCGAGCGGTGGCAACTCGAGACCGGCGCTGCGTTGCGCCCGCCCGACCAGGCCTCCGCCATCGCCCTGCCGGAAGCCTCCCCGTTGGGGCTTGTCTCGCCAGCCACCCCATCGTCTGATACCGGCATGGAACGTCGTCCCTTCTTCCGGCTGCTTGGCAGCACGACAGGCGTGCTCCTCGCCGAGACCCTCGGCGTGGAGCTCGTGGACCTGGCCCGAGCCATGCAGGCGTCAAACGTGAGCGACAAGATGCTCGACCGGATGGAGACCGGTGTCCTGCGCTTCCACCAGGTCTACGCGCAGATCCCTCCGGTTGAGCTGCTGCCCCACGTCCACGAGCACCTCAGGGCGACCAATTCTCTGCTGCAGCGGTCGCAGCCCATCAAGTATCGGCGGCGCCTCTGCTCGATCGCCGGTCATCTGGGCGGGCTCCGCGCCTGGCTCACCTTCGACCTCGGCGACCAGGCAGGCGCCCACATCTGGTACGAGACGGCGCTCCAACCTGCGGACGAGGCGGAGGACCTGGCGCTCTGTGGCTGGATCCTCGGGGGCAGGAGCCTGATCCCCTCCTACAACGGGGATCCGGCCGGCGCGCTCGACCTGATCCGCCGAGCACAGCGCTACGCAGACCGGAGCGTGAATACGACCGCGCGGGCGTGGCTTGCCGCGCTCGAGGCCCGAGCCCATGCTGGCATGGGCAACGCCGCTGCCTTCCGCGAAGCCCAAGACGAGGCCAAAGGCGCGCTCGACCACACCCGGCTCGACGACCGCCGACACGGCATGGACTTCAACCGCGGGCGGCTCAACGTGGCGTACTACGAGGGCACCAGCCTCGTGACGCTCAAGCAGCCGCACGCCGCGCAGCCAATCCTGAGCGAAGCGCTCGACGTACAGGGGCCCACCCACCTGAAGGCGCGGTCCATTGTGTTGTTGGCACTGGCGACGACCCACGTGCAGCGACGCGATGTCGAGCAAGCATGCGCGATCGCGGAGCAAGCGCTTGCGATCCCCTCCGAGCAGCGTATCGGGCCGATCGATCAGCGCGCCCGCGATCTCATGCGGGAGCTGGAGCCCTGGCCCTCCACCCCTGCCGTCATTGCGCTCCGCGACCGGTTGGCCACTCCGTAGCAAGGGGGATGAGGACCCGGCATGCAGTTGGGACGCATCGGGATCTGGACCTACCACCTCAACTACCAGCCGACCTCAAAGGTCCGCGAGGTCGTGGCCGAGCTGGAGCAGCTCGGCTATGGAGCGCTGTGGATCGGCGAGGCGATGTACCGGGAGCCGCTGACCAGCGCCGCCCTGCTGCTCTCCGCGACCAACCGCATGGTGATTGCGACCGGCATCGCGAACATCTGGGCACGTGACCCGTTCACGATGACGGCCGCCCAGCTCACCCTCGCAGAGGCCTACCCAGAGCGGTTCCTGCTGGGCCTGGGCGTGAGCCATGCCCGGCTCATCGAGGGCCTTCGTGATCACCGGTACGAGCGGCCATTGATGACGATGCGCCGCTACCTGGACGCGATGGACGAGGTGGCAGAGGTCTACCGGGCCGTGAAGCCGGCGGAGAGGCCGGCCAGGGTGCTGGCCGCGCTTGGCCCGAAGATGCTCTCGCTCGCTGGCGAGCGGGCCGATGGCGCTCATCCCTACCTGGTCACGCCAGAGCACACCGCGAAGGCACGCGCCCAGCTCGGACCCGACCGCTGGCTGGTCCCCGAGCAGGGGGTGGTGCTTGAGGCTGACCCAGCTCGGGCGCGGGCCATCGCCCGCCGGCACATCTTTCGGTACCTCGACCTGCCCAACTACACGAACAACTTTCGCCGTCTGGGTTTCACTGACGATGATCTCGCGGGCCGTGGGAGTGACCGCCTGGTGGACGCCATCATGGCGTGGGGAGAGGTTGACGCTATCAAGCGACGCGTAATGGAGCATCTGGACGCTGGCGCGAGCCACGTCGCCCTTCAGGTGTTTGACGCGGATCCCCACGGCCTTCCCATGCAGCAGTGGAGGGCCCTAGCTTCTGCCTTGACCTGAACGAGTAGGGCACGTGCCAGGTCGGCGCGGCCAAGCGGGTTGGAGGCGTGATGGGACGACGGTGGGGGCCGTTCGGCGACCTGACGGTCGCCCCCGAAGTGGCCGCTACCGTCGGCGGCGTGGCGGCGCTGCGGGAGCTGCTCGCCACATCCGAGCCTACCGTCTGTTGCCAGCGATGCCGAAAGGAGGTGCCGATCGCCACGACGGCGCTGTCGCTGCTGGCGCAGACTTCTACCGACGACCCGGCCGAGCCCGGATTGGTACGGATCTCATTCGCGCACGCCAGTTGCCTGCCGTCGCTGGTGGTCATCGACCCGGACCTGGCCGACCGGCAGCTGGACGTTGAACGTGGCCACGATGCCGTGGCGGTGCGGGCCCTGCGGCCTGCTTGGCCGGCCGCGGCGCTGCTGTGGGAGGCACCTGGTCGCGCCTACCTTGAGCCGACCGCCGGCGGGGAACTCCGCGACGTGCTCATTGCTCGCTATCTCCAGCAGGGTTGGCGGCTGGTCACCGGGAACCCGTGGACCGCGGCCCTGCCGATGCTGGACGGATGGCAGCTGGTCGCCGCCGCCGAGCAGCTGGCTCTGTACGAACCTGACGAGCGGCTGTCGCTCCGGGTGCGCGTCCCACTCCTGGAGGGCTGGGCGGAGGCGGTTCGAACCGGGGATCGCTGCGCCCTGCTCACCGGCACCCGGCTTGAGGTGACCGACCCGGCTGGGCGGGGGCTGCTGGCTGCTTGCCGCACCGGCCGGGTCGTCGGCGCTGCGGTAGCGGTGCTGCTCAGCTGAATCGGCCATCGGCCGCCGGCGCGCCTCGTGCGGTCGCGTTCCTGGGAAGACCGGTGGTGAGCGGGCCTCTGCAGGAGCCTCAAGCTCCCATCACCAATAAGCGGACTGTGCTTCCTCTTGGGCTCACCTAATTCTTTTCACAATCGCGTCCCATTACTTCCCACCCTCCCAGCCTTCAGACTCACTTGCCTCCCAAGCCTTTCGCCCTCAGTCTCGCCGTCCTCTTGACCACTCTCATACGAATCGTAACGCCTTCCTCTACCCGCATTGCTGCTCCACCCTTCGTGCTATCCTCAACGTAATTCCAGTCGTTCTACACATCCGCATCTGCGATGCACGGCTGCCGCCTCGCGGCGGCGGGAGGGTCGGGCTGGTGGCGCTGCCGGTGAAGGCGCTCAAGGCGGGCCAGGAGGCCTACTGGCTGGACCAGATCGCCCGCAACCGCGAAGAGTACTTCTCCGGCCGCGGCGAGTCCCCAGGCCGCTTCGTCGGCAGCGCCGCCCACGCCAGCGGGCTCGAAGGGATCGCCTCGGCCGAGCAGGTGCGGGCGATGTTCCAGGGCCTGGACCCCGCTACGGGTGAGCAGCGGTGCGCGCCGCTGTGGCGCGCCGACCCGCGCTCCAAGCTGGCCGCCGGGCCGTTGCTGGAGGCCCTCAAGGCCCGCGCCGCCGAGCAGGGCGCCGCCGAGCTGCAGGACCTTGCCGGGTCCAAGGCGCTCAAGGGCGACGTGCGCTCCGTGGAGGCGGCATGCCGGGCGGGTGGGACCCGGCGGGTGAAGGTCGAGACGGTCGAGCGGCTCTGCCGCAAGGTCCTCGGCCTGGACCCCAGGTCGCTGTACGGGGAGGGGTTCGAGCGGGCGTGGCAGCACCGCGGCAAGCGGGTCAACGAGCGGGTGCAGTCCTTCGACCACTGCTTCTCCTCACCCAAGAGCGTGTCTCTGCTCGCGGCCGCTGGTGGTGATCGGGTCAGGCGGCAGGTCGCCGAGGCCAGGGCCGAGGCCCTCCAGATCGGCATCCGCTACCTGGAGCGCCACGGGATCGGGGTGCGCCGCGACCACAACGGCACCGACCGCCACCAGGTCCAAGGGGGACTGGTGGCGGTGGCGTTCGAGCATCGCAGCAGCCGCTCGGGCGATCCGCAGTTCCACACCCACGTGCTGGTGCAGAACGCCGCCCACGGCCCCGACGGGCGGTGGACCGCGCTGGACAGCGATCGGTTGTACGCGCACCTGATGGCGGCCGATCACCTGTACCTGGCCGCGGAGCGGGCGGCGCTCACCGAGCGGCTGGGCGTGCGCTGGGGACCGGTCGATGAGCGCTCGGGCGCCGCCGAGATCGTCGGGCTAGACGACCGAGCGCTGATCGAGCGGTTCAGCAAGCGCTCCGAGGAGATCGACCATTGGCTGGCCGAGCAGGGCCTGTCGGGGATCAAGGCCAGCAGCGCCGCCGCGGTCGCAACACGGGCGCCCAAGGACGCAGAGTCCGAGCAGAGCGTCTACCAGCGGTGGACACGAGAGCTGGCGGAGCAGGGGGTGGGCGAGCGCCAGCTCGCCGAGGTCTGCCGCGGTGAGCGCGGCCGACCCGCCACCGCCCTGGAGGTCCGCCAAGTCCTGGATGAGCTGGCCGGCCCGGGCGGGCTGACCGAGCAGGCGTCCACGTTCACCCGTGCCGATGTGGTGGACGCACTCGCCAAGCGCCTGCCGGTCGCCCCGAGCGCTCAGCAGGTGCTCACCCAGGCCGAGGAGGCGGCCGACCGGTTCCTGGCCGAGCGGGCGGCGCGGGTCGCTCATGATCGGCGGTTGGGCGTGGACCGCTACTCCACCCCGGAGCTGCTGGCACTTGAACGGCAACTCGTGGACGGCGCCGTTGCGCGCGCCGAGCAGGGCTGCGCCGTGGTGCGTCCCGAGCTCGTCCGTCAGGTCCTGGACCGGCATGCCACCGCCGGGGAGGACCAGGCGGCCATGGTCCGCGACCTCACCCAAGGCGGCGATGGCGTCGCGCTGGTGGTCGGGCGGGCCGGTAGCGGCAAGACCTGGACGCTGGGGGTGGCGCGGGAGGTGTTCGAGCTGGCCGGCTACCAGGTCCTCGGCTGCGCGCCCACCGGCATCGCCACGGTGGGATTGGCCGATGAGGGGTTCTTGGAGGCGCGGACGGTCGACCGGCTGCTGCTGGACCTCCAGCACCGAAGGGTGGAGCTGGACGAGCGGACGGTGCTGGTGGTGGACGAGGCCGCCATGGTCGCCACCCGAAGGCTCGCTCCCCTGCTCAGCTACGCGGAGCGGGCGGGCGCCAAGGTGGTGCTGGTTGGGGATGACCGCCAGTTCGCCGCCATCCAGGCCGGCGGCGGCTTCCGCGCCCTCCGCCTGCGCCTCGGCGCCAGTGAGCTGACCGTCAACCGCCGGCAGGTCGAGGCCTGGGAGCAGCGCGCGATCGAGGACGTGCGCGCCGGCAACCTCGAGCGGGCGATCGCCGCCTATGCCGAGCACGATCGCATCCGCGCGTTCGAGGCTCGCGACGACCGCGACCGCGCCTTGGTCAGCGACTGGTGGCAGGCGCACCAGGCCGGGGAGCAGCCGGTGATCTACGCCCACCGGCGCGCCCAGGTCGACCAGCTCAACCAGGTCTGCCAGCGGCTGCGCGCCGACCAGGGCCAGCTCGGGCACGAGCGGCTCGCGGTCGGGGACCGGACGTTTGCGGTTGGAGATCTGGTCGTGCTCGGGGCCAACGCCCGCGACCGCCTGGGCGTGGTCAACGGCACCACCGCGGTCATCCAGGAGCTGGACGTCCCCGGCCGGGCGATGACCGTCCGCACCCTGGAGGACGAGCCGCCGCGGACGGTCCGGTTGCCCGGCTGGTACCTGGATGCGGCGGTCCGCCCCGGGCAGTCGCGCCGGGTCGACCTGGCCTATGCCCGGACGGACATGCGTTCGCAGGGCCGCACCGAGCGGCGGGCGCTGCTGGCGCTGGACGGGGTGGAGGACATGCAGGGCGGCTATGTGCAGCTCACCCGCAGCAAGGAGCGCACCGACCTGTACCTGACGGTCGGCCCCGAGCCGCTCGGCCCCGACGAGGAGCGGCCGCATCCGGTCAGGGAGGCGCGGGCGCCGGAGGAGCTGCTTGCGCGGGTGCTGACCCGCGACGGCAGCAAGACGCTTGCCACCGACACCCCCGACGCGCCCGACGTGCGGCGGCTGTCCACCCGGGAGCTGCGCGCCGAACGCGACCAGCTCGCTGAACTCCGCGCGCAGTGCCCGCCGGACCGCTCGCGGGAGCTGCGGCTGGCCGCCCAGCGCGCCGCCGAGGCTGAGAAGGCCCGCCAGCAGGCCCGCACCGACCACCAGGCCGCAACCAAGGAGGTGGCGGCGCTTGCGGGAACCTGGCGCCGCCGGCGGGGTCTCGTGGCGGCCAGGGACCGGCTGGCGCTGGCCGAGCATGCGCTGCGGACCACCACCGGGCAGGCCGACCAGGCCGCCGAGCGGCTGGGCATCCTGCGGCGCGCGCAGCAGCGGCACCTGGGCTGGATGGAAGCCCACGACGCCGAGCTGCGCACCCAGGAGCGCGCGGTGGCGCGGGAGGCTGCCTGGCGGCGGCGGGTCGACCAGCGCGCCCTGGTGCTGGACCCGCCGGGCTGGCTGCTGGCCGAACTCGGCCCCGTGCCCGGCGACTCCCGTGAGCGGGCGGCGTGGCGCGTGGCCGCCGCGGAGCTGGACGGCTACCGGCGCGCCTACGGCCTGGACCACCTACCACCGGCCGAGCATGTCGGGGGCAGGATGGCCCGGGACGGACGGCAGGTTGCACCGGCCACGGCTCCAACCGCCGAGCGGGCCGACGGGACCGGCGAGCAGCGGGAGCGCCGTGGCCGTGACCAGCGCACCCATCGCCGAGGCGACCTCGGGCGGCGGCCGACCATGGCCGACCAGCGGCGCCGGGCCGACCCGGGCTGGCTGCTGGGCGCCGAACCCCGCCGCGACCGCCCTGGCCGCCGCCGCGACTGGCAGACCGCCCGGGCCGCGCTGGAGCACCTGACCGGCTGGACCCGCCACCGCGACCACCGCGACCAGCGGTCTCCCAACCGGGAACGACCCGGCCGCACCCTCGGCCACCAGGAACGCGACGGCCGCTAGCTGGCAGAAGGGAGCAGCAGATGCGCCAGCACCACGACCCCGACGACTTCCACGACCAGGACCTCGACCGCGACGACGACGAGGACGAGGAGGACCTGGAGGAGCTGGGCACGCCGGTCTACCAGGGCACCGGCCTGTCGGTCCGCGCCCTGACCGCCGAGGAGCTCCAGCGGTTCCTGGACGCCCACGCCGACCAGCCTGCCCAGCTCCTCGGCAGCGGCTGGGCCACCCTGGACCCACCAGGAGATCCCCTCGGGATTCCCCGGACCCCACCGGCCGCAACGCTGCCGGTAGTGCCAGCCGGGGTCAGCGGCAGCCTCGGCAGCCCCGGCCGCTCCGCCCTGGCCGCCTACCGGCGGCGCCGCGCCACCGAGCTGGCCGCTTGGACCCGCACCCTGGCCTGGCGGGCGCCGCTGGTCGCTGCCGCCGGCGCACTCGGCCAGGTCCTCGCCGCCGAGGCCGGGCTGCCGCGGGCCGGGCTGCTCGGCCTCGCGGTCGCGGCGCTGGTCGGCTGGCGGCTGCGGTTCCGCCCCTCGGAGCAGGCCTGCACCTGGCAGCGCGGCGCCGCCGGGGAGCGGCACACCGCCCGCCTGCTGCGCCGGCTCCACCGGGACGGCTTCGTGGTCTTCCACGACCTTGCAGTGCCCGGGAATACCAGCGCGAACGTGGACCACCTGGTGATCGGCCCTACCGGCGTGTTCGTCATCGACTCCAAGCAGTGGACCGGCAGCGTCCAGCAGGGCGGTGACGGGCTGGCCTGGCACAACCACTACCCGCTGGACCGTAGCCTGGAGACGGTCCGCTGGGAAGCCGAGATGATCGGCCGGCTGCTTGGTACCCGGATCGCCGCGCTGCTGTGCGTTCACGGCGCCCATGTCCAGGGTGGCGGCCTGGACGCCCAGGGCGTGGCGATCGTGCCCGCCCACCTGCTGCGCAGCGCGCTTGGCGATGACCGCGTGCTGTCGGACGCCGACGTCGAGCTATTGGCCGCCACCGCCTGGACCAACCTCCGCCCGGCCGCCTGACCGTGCCCAGCCGGACGCCACGGACACCGGCGGGCGGGCTGACCGGCGGTCGGACACCGGCGTTGACCGCTTACAGGCTGTTTCACAAACCCCCGGCGGCAGAGACCCGTGATGCACCTCGTAACGGTCTCGGAACGCTCGCGGTACATCCTTGGGCTGGAGCGCGGTCACCGCAGGGCGGACAATGCTCGCGCTCAGTGACGGTGCTGAAAGGACCGCACGTGGCAATGGGCAGGGGCAGATCGGCCACCCGGGCTGCTTGGCGGCAGGATGCCCCCGCGAAGGGTCATGGTGCCGCCTGGGTCGCCTGGGGCATCTGCGCGGTGTACTGGGGGTCGCCATCAGCGCGGGCTACGCGCTGCGCCTGTCGCACAGCACCGGCTTTCCTGTCTTTGACGAGCTGGGATGGCGGATCGGCTATGGCAGTTGCGTGACCGTCGGGGCCATCATCGTCTCCCGTCGGCCGCGCAACGTGCTCGGCTGGATCTTGTGCGCCGTCGGCTTCGCCAGCGCCGTGGCCGGCTTCGGGCAGGATTACGCCTCCTACGCGCTCCTTGACCGGCAGGAGTGGCTGCCCGGCGGGTTGGTGATGGGCTGGCTGGGGTCCTGGCCCTGGTATATCGCGTTCGGGCTGATCGTGACGTTCCTGCTGTTGCTGTTCCCCGACGGGCGGCTGCCGTCGCGGCGCTGGCGCCCGGTCGCCTGGGCGGCAGCGGTCAACATGGCCGTAATCACGGTGTGGGCAGCCTTTGCGCCAAGGCCGTTCGAGGGGCCGCCGGGGATGCCGCAGAACCCCTGGGCCATCGAGCGTGCCGCGGGCCTGTTCCGGCTGCTCGAAGGTCTCACCGGCGGGACCCTGCTTGCCCTCACAGCCCTGTCGCTGGCCTCGCTGGTGCTGCGGTTCCGGCGGTCGCGCGGGGTGCAGCGCCAGCAGCTCAAGTGGTTCACCTATGCCGCGCTGCTGGCCATCGGATCCTGGGCGTTCCTCGATTTCACCGGCCTGAGGGAGCGGCTAGCGGGCCCGGTGCTGCTGATCTTCGCGGTACTCAGCCTGTGGCTGATCCCGGCGGCGATCGGGATCGCGATCCTGCGCTACCGGCTGTACGACATCGACCGGATCATCAGCCGCACGCTGGTCTACGGGCTGCTCACCGCCCTGCTTGGTGGCATCTACGGCGGTACTGTGCTCTTGCTCGGGCAGCTATTTGGTGGGATCGGCGCCGAGCCGCCGAGCTGGGCAGTGGCCGGCGCCACTCTGGCCGTCGCCGGCCTGTTCCAGCCGGCCCGCCGGCGCATCCAACAGGCCGTCGATCGGCGCTTCAACCGGCGCCGCTACGACGCGGCCAGGACCATCGAGGCATTCAGCACCCGGCTGCATGCCGAGATCGACCTCGACAGTCTCACTGCCGAGCTGCTCGCGGTGGTCAACCAGACGATGGAGCCGACCAGCGCCTCGCTGTGGCTCCGACCCTCCCCTGGCAGGGCGGTAGAGCCCTGGCACCACCCGGCCTCCGGCCCGACCGCCTCGGTGCCAAGTCGTGGAGGTTTGTGAAACAGGCTCCTTAAGGTCAACGTCCTCCTCGGGCCGGGTAGCCTGGTGCCCCACCCATCCACCAGCAGCAGGAGTAGGGCCAGTGGCACAGCTCGGCCGAAACGCCCACGGCGAGGTCTTGGAGCCCGGCCGGGTGCCGGACTGCTGCGTTGGCCTGCTGCTCCGCGCCGGCGACCTGGACCAGGCGCCGAGCGTGCTGGTCGTCAGCCCGGCGGCGTTCTTGCACTCTCGTGTCTGCCAGCCGGACGGGACGCTGGTGTATGAGCTTGTGACCGGGCACCCCGACCGGGCACCCCGGGAGCTGGTGTTCTTGGCGGACCTCACCGTGGAGCTGCGTGCCTGGCCGGCCGACACCTGGGCCAAGGTCGGGATCGACCCGCAGGCGGCCGCCGGTGCGGTGGTGGCTGGCTGGCAGCGCGGCGACCTGCTGGGCCTGCGGCTGGGCGGGCTGACCGCCGAGGAGGTCTTGGCCCTGGAGCGGCCGGCCATGACCTACGTGCGCGCCCAGCTCGGCGACCGGCTCGGCCGCCAGCTCGCCCGCGCCTACCGGCAGTGGCGGCACCCGTCCAGCGGCCGCCGGGCAGGCGACCGGTTCCTGTAGCCGCGGACACCACAGGCTGCGGAAGTGTCCGCGGCGGACACCCAACCGTCCGGACACCAGCCAACCGTCCGGACACCAGCCAACCGTCCGGACACCAGCCAACCGTCCGGACACCGACCGCGGTTCCGGAAGCAGCAGCGGACAGCCACCGCGTCCGCGGTGTCCGGTTCCGCAGCCACCCAGACACCGGCCGCGGTGTCCGGCTGCCCGGCCGGCTGCGGCAGGACGGCGGCGGACCCGCAGCCGCGGTTCCGGCGCGACGGCAGCGCGCGCACGTGGCGCTTGCTCGTCTGCGCTGGTCAAGTGGGCCGGGGCGACGCGGCCGGCGGAGACCGGCTGTCCGGACGCGCGGACACCGGACGCGGCCTGCCGGACACCGGGAGCCCGCACGCTCCGGCACGGCGGACATCCACGACCTCGGCAGGGGCATGCGGACACTGCGGCAGCGTCCACGCTGGACAGCCGGCAGTAGAACCGTCCACTACCGCAGCCATGTCCGACCGGAACGGGACCGCGATGTGCGGCACCGGCCAGCACCCCCGCATGACCGCCAGATCCGTAGTCTGATGGTGGCCGGGAAGCCAGCGTCGCCCTGGTACGGCAGCCCAGCTCAGGAAAGCCGGCCGTTAAGGTACGCGCAGGTAGCGCAAGGTAGATCGTTGACCGCGTCGTTGACCGAGCAAGCCAAGCTGAGAAGCTGAGAGCGCCAGATTCCGATCTGGCGCTCTCGTCCGCTCAGAATTTGAGCCCTATAGCCGTAGGTGTCTGGCGATCCGGCTGGGCTCGGGACCGTCGTGGGGGAGGTTCGGCGTCGCCCAAAGCGATGGCTGCATCCAGCGGCTTGGGTCGCCCGCGGTGCAGGTGAGGGTGGGACGCTACGTCCGCTCGGGCAGGGGCTGCAGCTCGGTGGGACCGCGGGTGCGGTTGCGCCCGGCCCGTTTTGCCTGGTAGAGGGCCTGGTCGGCGACCCGCAACAGCCCATCGCCGGTGTCGGCGTGGGCCGGGCACCAGGCCACCCCGACACTCGCGGTGATGGTCAGGGTGGTGTGCTGGTGGGGGATCGGCTGAGCGGCGATCGCGGCCCGCAGCCGCTCGGCCGCCTCCAGCGCGCCGTGTTCGGCGGTGTTGGGCAGCAGCACCGCGAACTCCTCCCCGCCGATGCGGGCTGGCAGGTCGACCGCGCGCAG
>WNGB01003186.1_pt1 | contig 34281 bp, 31 predicted proteins | sample 5400681 | NCBI WGS metagenome assembly WNGB01 (sample SAMN13153367, study PRJNA577476) | soil metagenome | isolation source: 115 cm soil or saprolite under grassland replicate 2 | place: USA:California | collected 2016-06-15
AAGGTCTCGGGCACCCGCGGCGGTGCGGGCGGGATGCAAGCGCTGCTCAGGCGGCCTCCGGCCGGCAGCGGGGGGCGTTCCGGCTGTTGGCGGAGCCGCAGGCGGCGCCGGGGTCCCAGCTGGTGTCGTGGACGACCATGGAGTAGATCCAGCGCAGCAGCGAGGCGGCGCACGCGACCCGGGCCTTGGTGCGCCGCGCGCGGGCTGCGGCCGCGGCCGCCCCCTGCCGTGACCCCGCATCGGCGGGGATGTCCGCCAGCCGGGACAGGCCCAGCTCGGCCAGCACGGCTGCCATGTCGGCCTCCACCCCCCGCAGCTGGGCGCGGACCCGCTGCCGGTCGCCCAGCTCATCGGCGCACCGGCGGAGCAGGCCGCGGCGGCAGGAGACCACCACGCCCTCGGTGTCGGTCAGCGCAGCGAAGATCCGGCCGCAGATCTGCCCCACGCCCGCTGCCCGCCCCAGTCGGCGACCGTGCCGCGGACCAGCGCGGTGAATGCCTCCGGCCCCATGACGGCCAGCCTGCCGGGCTGCCCGCCGCACCGGCCCGTCACCACCTGCATGGCCGCCAGCCAGGTCTTCGGCTCCAGCGGCTGCGCGCACGTCTCGGTCACCACCGGCCAGGCCACCGACAAGAAATCCCGGATCCGCTGCACCGGCGCCATCGCCAGCGTGATCAGCTGCGCGCGGCGCCGGCCCAGGTGCCGCAGGTGCGCCCACGCCTCATCCAGCTCCTCCGGGATATAGCAATCCAGCCCCACCGCCAGCCGCGCGATCATCACGCAATCGGCCTCATCGGTCTTGTGCGTCGTGTAATCCTGCTGCTCACGGGCAATATGGCTCATCAGCGGCTGGATGCGCACCAGCGGCAGGCCCCGCTCGGCGCACAGCCGCTGCACCTGCAGCCACCGCGGCCCGGCCGGCTCGCACGCCACCGTCACCGACGCGAACCCCTTCGCCTGGCCCGCGTCACCGCCCAGTCCAGCGCCGCGCCCAGCCGGAACACTTTCACCCGCACCGTCTTGCGGGCCTTCACCCGCACATCATGATCAATCACCGCGATCGCCTGCTTGTCCTCCGCCAGGTCGATCCCGATCACCGCGCCACCGCGCGGCAGCAGTCCCCGCCCCAACCGCTTCCCGCACAACGGGCGCCTCTAGCGCGTTGTCCTATTACTACGCCGCCAGTGATCAGATCGCGGCATATGGCGAACGCCACGCAGCTCTCCGCTCAATCACGATCTTGAAATGGGTTCGCCCTTTGCCCATTCGGAGCATTGCCAGATACCCTCCGCAAGTCAGTGAGGAAAACGTCAATAAGCGACAGAAAGGTCACCTGGTGGCATTGATTGCCCATTGCGCCACTTGATATTGGTGTGATTGCATGATGTCAGTTCAGTGGATCACAAATCCGATGTGCCCTTTCGGCGGGTGAGAGCATGTTCTTGGGCGCCGCGCGGGAGGCGTTGAAACAGAAACTTCCCGATCTGGACGCCGCCTTGGTCTCGTCCTCTCTCGCGGATTTGGAATCTCCCGGGGGTTCCGGTCCCAAGCTCTTCAAAGAGGCTGACGGCCCAGGACTTCTGGTTCCGAGGGAACTAGGTGGGCGAGGAGCGGACGCGCTCATGGCGGTGCGCATTCAGCTCGCGATCGGCTCGCGCAGCCCCTCCCTTGCCATAGCGACCACGATGCACCATTTCTCTGTTGCCGGTCTGCTCGAGGCCAATCGGGCTGGCGAGAAGTTCGCGTGGTTGCTCCTGCAGGCCATCGCCGAGCAGCGCTTGCTGGTCGCCTCGGGATTTGCCGAAGGCGTCTCCGGGCAGAGCGTCGTGCGGCCGACGCTGCAGGCTACGAGGAGCGGAGGCGCTTACCTGCTCAGTGGCGCGAAGCGGCCATGCAGCCTGTCCCGTTCGATGGACATCCTCACCGCCAGCACCATGATCGATGGTGAGCTCGCGGTCGCCATCGTGCCCGCCGACTCGCCCGGGCTGAGCCGAGAGCCATTCTGGAACGCGCCGGTGCTACTGGGCGCCGAGAGCGATGCGGTCATCCTGCGGGACGTTCCGGTCGACGACCGCATGCTGGTCAAGGTCGGCCCGCCGGGAGCCGCTGCGGTCGACGATCTGCAGCAGGCGGGCTTTCTCTGGTTCGAGCTTCTGATTACGGCCAGTTATCTGGGTATCTGTGGCGGCCTGGTGGAGCAGGTCCTGGAGGGAAACCGGGCGGATCCTGGAAAGGCCGTCTCGCTCGTGTGCCCCCTCGATGCGGCGATGGCCGGCATCGAAGGGCTCGCCATGCAGCTTGCCGCGGACGGCCCTTCCGAGGAGCTGCTCCTACGCGCGCTGTTCTGCCGTTACGCGGCGCAAGATGCGATCAAGCGGGTGGCCGCAGATAGCGTCGAGTTGCTCGGTGGAATTGCCTTCATTCGAGGTGACAAGTATATCCGCTATTTCGCCGACGCGGCACGCTGCCTCGTTTTTCACCCGCCCTCTCGCGAACGCGCGCTCGGTCCTCTGATCGATGCAATGGCCGGTGCTCCTCTCCGGATCGAATAGCCACGCTGCCTATCACGGGAGACGGCGATATGTGCTCTGCCATTGAGCGCACTGTCCTAGTCACAGGCGCCGCAGGCGTGATCGGCCAGGCCCTCCTGCCGGTGCTCAACGATCACCGTGTCATCGCCCTGCAGCACACGACCGCGGGCGAAGCGCTGCCGCACGTCACCTGGATCCGCGGTGACATCAGCAGGCCGCGCCTCGGGCTCGCCCGCGATGATTTCGCGGCTCTTGCCGGACAGGTCGACGCGGTGGTGCACGCGGCCGCCGTGACCGACTTGGCGGCCGACCCTGCTCTCATCCGGCAGGTCAACGTGACAGGGACCGAGACGGTTCTAAACTTCGCCGAGCGCGCCGGTGCCACCGTCTATTTTGTCGACTCCGCGTTCGCGGCGCGCGCGGAAACCTGTACGGCGGTAACCGGCATCGGCTGCGCCGCGGGGCGAGACGCCTACCTGGCCTCCAAGATCGCGAGTGCCGACCTGGTCCGGCGCAGTGGTCTGGAGCATGTCATCCTGCGGCTGTCCTTGCTGATGGGGGATTCCCGCAGCGGGCGGATCGCGCGCCGGCAGGGCATGCACAGCGTGCTCGGCGCCTACTGCCTTGGCGACCTGCCCTTCTTGCCGCTGGAAGCGGCCGCCCTGATCGACATGGTGCCCCAGGACATGCTGGTGGAGGCGATCCGGCGGCTCGTCGACGGCCATGACGGTGAGCTGTCCACCCGGGAGTACTGGCTCACCGTCGGCCCCGCTGCGATCACCGTCGGGCGGATGTTCGAGACTGCCCGTGAGGTCATGGCCGGGCTCGGCCGGCGGCTCGACTCGCCGCGGTATTTCCCGGTCGAGACCATGCTGAGACTGGTGCGGCCCGCTTTCTTCGACATCCTCAAGCCGCGCGCCCGCCGGAGGCTGGATGACCTGCTCGCGATGGCGTCGATGTTCTCAGGCTCCGAGCCGTTCCCCACCAGCCTGGGGAATCCACCGCTCCAGGGCCTGGAAATCACCGAGGAGCTCAGCCGTGCGGTCATCGCCCGGACGGTCCGGCGCTACTGGGCACCGGCGCACCCTCAGGAGCGGGAGGTGGTGGCGTGACCACAGTGTTCGGACCGGTCGACCGGGCAGCGGTCATCGAGCGCTACCGGCGCCACCTCGGCCGGGGCCAGGCCAGTCTGCTGGAGATGATCGGCGCTCCCGTCGAGGTCGAGGCGTCCGGCGCCAATGTGCGCACGGCAGACGGCAGGAGCTTCATCGACTGCGGCGGGTACGCGGTGTTCCTGCTGGGCCACTGTCATCCCCGGATCGTCGAGCCTGTCATCGAGCAACTGCGTCGGCATCCGCTTGGCACCCATGTACTGGCCGAGCCCAGGGTGTCGGAGGCTGCCGCTCGGCTGGCCGAGATTGCACCGGCAGGGCTGGAGTGCGTCCGTTTCGTGAACGCAGGTGCCGAGGCCACCGAGCTTGCGCTGAAACTAGCTCGGGCGGCCGGCCGAGATGCACTGATCGCGATGCACGGCGGCTTTCACGGCAAGACGCTCGGGGCCCTCAGCGTGACCGGCAACGAGCGCTACCGGGCGCGCTTCCGGCCGCTCCTGGACGCCGTGTTCGTGGACTTCGCCGAAACCGCCGCACTCGAAGCAGCCCTGGCCGCGCGGGCCGGCCGGGCCTGCGTCATCGTCGAGCCCATTCAGGGCGAGGGCGGCGTCATCCTCGCGCCGCCGGGTTACTTGGCGGAGGTCGAGCGGCTGTGCCGCAGGCACGGCGCCCTCCTCGTCATCGACGAGATCCAGACCGGCCTCGGCCGGTGCGGCCGGTGGTGGGCGAGTGCGCCAGAGGTCATCCAGCCGGACATCGTGCTCGTCGGCAAGGCACTGTCCGGGGGTGTAGTGCCGGTGGCTGCCGTCATCGCGGAGGCCGGGGTGTTCGCGGCGATCGGTGACGATCCGGCTCTGCACTCCTCGACATTCGCCGGCTCCCCGCTGGCGTCGGCGGCGGTCATCGCCACCCTCGATGTGCTGGTGGAAGAGCGCATCCCGGAACGCTCGCGGGAGCTCGGGCAACGGCTCTTGGCCGATCTGCGGGCCGCGCTTGCGGCGCAGCGGAGGTCTCCCGTGGTCGATGTACGAGGAGCGGGGCTGCTCATCGGAATCCAGTTCACCGAGCCGAGCCTGGCGGCGGAGGTGGTGCTCGAGTTGCTCGACCGGGATGTGCTGGTGAATCATTCGCTCAACAACCATGCGGTGCTCCGCCTCACGCCCCCCGCCGTGATCTCCGAAGGTCAGCTGCGGCAGGTCGTCACTGCGGTTGCGGACGCCGTCGCCGCCGTCCGCGGACCAGTCGGCCACGACACCGGCGGGGGTGAGTGATGCCGACCGTGGTCGTGCGGGCCGAGTACCCGGGTGTCTCCCGGCACACCCTGTTTGAGCAGGTGGCCGACTTTAGCCGCTACCCGCAGATCGCGGATTCGGTCCGCGAGGTCAAGGTCTCCCGCACCGGTGATGGGTTCGTGCTCTCGGAGTGGGAGGTCGAATTCCGCCGTGGCCTGCTGCGCTGGACCGAGCACGACGAGATCGATCACGAGCGGTGCGTGCTGAGCTTCGAACAGATCGCCGGGGACCTCGCGGCATTCACCGGGGTGTGGTCCGTGGCGGAAATCCCCGGGGGCGCGTCAATCACCTTCGAGGCGTACTTCGATCTCGGCATGCCGACCCTGGCCGACATGCTCGATCCGGTCGCCGAGCGTGCGCTGCGCAGCAACACGGCAGAGCTTATGGCCGCGTTCGCCCGTGCGGCCAACACGCCGGAGGCCCGGCCGAACAGTCAACCCGCCTGAGAGAGGTACGGCGATGGATGCTGCGAACCACTTCGAAACGAAGGCTACATATCTTCATGCGCGCCTGGAGTACGGCACGGCGCTGGCCGTCTGCGCAGGCCTGCTGCTCGTGCACCGAGCCGAGGTGAACTGGCTGAACGTCCTGATTCTGTTGAGCTACATCGATCTCATCGGCTACCTCCCCGGAGCCGTTGCGTACCGGCTCAGCAGGGACGGATCCATAAGCCGTGTCTATTATGTGATGTATAACATAATGCACAGCTTTATTTCCGGCCTGGCCGTAGCGGCAGTGTGGACCTATTTCTTTGGCGCCGAATGGGCGCTGCTCGCTATTCCCATTCACCTATGCGCGGACCGCTCCATCTTTGGCAACTTCCCGAAGGCGTACGCCCTGTCGTTCGAACCGAGGCGGCATCCGGTGTACGCGAGATTCGCCGCCGAGTTCGTCAAAGAGGTCGCGGATGGTCGGCCACAGTACAGGCGAAGAGCCGGGGCGGCCCGATGACCACGACCAACAGTCCAGTTGAGCAACTGGCCAGATGGTCCGACCATTCCAGCGCCTTCCTCGCGATGAACACGGACACCCGCCACTTCACCAGCGATGACGTTCCCGGCATGATCGCGTACGGGATCGCCGGCCGCCGTCACCTGATCCAGCTGTGCGGCCCGTTCGCCCCGCCCGGGTGCCGCCGCGACCTCCTCAACGACTTCCGCGCGTGGGCCCGAGCCCAGCAGCGGAAGGTGACCGCGATACAGCTCACCCGGGCTGAGGCGGCCGAATACGCCACGGAGGGGTTCACCGTCAATCAGTTCGGCTCTTCCTACAGCGTCGATTTGAGCCGGTTCAGTCTCAGCGGCGGGAGGTTCGTCAAGGTCCGGAACAAGATCTCCCGCGCTCTGCGGCAGGGTGTCAAGGTGGCGGAGGTTCCCCTGGCGTCCCCTCGGCTCCCCAGCATAGAGGAGCGGCTCGAGGAGATCGATCGGATGTGGCTGCGGGCCAAGGGAAGGCTCGCCCGAAGGCTCGTGTTCATGGTCGGTGAACGCGGCGGCCGCGGCCACGGACACCGCCGGCTGTTCCTGGCCACGCAGCACGATGGGATCATCGCCTACGTCACGTTCTCCCCGGTGTACGGGGCACGGCAGGGCTGGCTTTACGACCTGACCCGCCGGTCGTACCAGGCTCCGCCGGGAACGATCGAGGCCATCATCAGCCGAGCGATCACGATCTTCACTGCGGAGGGCTGCCAATGGCTGCATTTCGGTTTCACCCCGTGCACCGATCTGCAGCCAGAGCTGGAATTTCCCGGTCACTCTGCCGCCATGCGGCTTTTCATCGAATTCCTAGCAAAGCACGGGGACCATCTCTATCCGGCCCGCTCACAGGTGGATTTCAAGCGCAAATGGCAGCCGCAGATCGTCGAGCCTGAATACATAGCCTTCGACGGACGGGCCGACCCGGCTGCGATCTTCCGCCTGTTGCATCTGGTGAGGGCGCTTTGACCGGCGCCGGTCGCATCACACAATCCGTCCACGCACAGAAACCGGAGCGCATCATGGATGATTCGGCTGCGGGTCTGGCCGGTGCCGTGGCGATAGTTGGCATAGGATTCCGCCTCCCTGGAGACCTGACCAACCTGGCCGACTTGTGGTCGGCGCTGTCGGCCGGCCGTGACCTGGTGACGACCGTTCCCGCCGACCGCTTCGACCCGGAACGGTTCCGCGACCCCAACCCCCGGCGGCCCGCGAAGACCTATACCACCGCCGGAGGCTTCCTTGAAAACCTCGCCGGGTTCGACGCCGACTTTTTCGGCATCTCTCCCCGGGAGGCGAACCACATCGACCCGCAGCAGCGCCTCATGCTGGAGGCGGCGGTCGAGGCGATGGAGGACGCGGGGATGGATCTCGCCGCGATCGCCGGCTCGGACACGGCGGTGTTCGTCGGCTCCTCCTACTCGGACTACGGGGCGCTCCAGGTGCGCGATCCGAGTACTATTACCGCCCACACCAGCAGTGGAATCGCGCAGTCCAACATCGCCAATCGGGTGTCCTATGCCCTGGATCTGCGGGGCCCCAGCCTGACACTCGACACCGCCTGCTCCTCCGCCCTGGTCGCCGTTCACCAGGCGTGCCGGAGCCTTCGCGACGGCGAAAGCCCGATGGCGCTGACGGGTGGCGTCTCAATCCTGATCTGCCCGGAATGGTTCGTCGCCTTCGCCAAGGCCTCGATGCTCTCCCCGCGCGGCAGGTGCCACACCTTCTCCGCGAACGCGGATGGTTATGTGCGCGCGGAGGGCGGTGGCTTTCTGGTGCTCAAGCCGGCGGCCGACGCGGTCGCTGACGGCGATCGCATCCATGCGATCATACGGGGGACGGCGGTCAACACCGACGGGCGGACGGCCGGGATGACGCTGCCGAGCCCGATCGCACAGGAACGGCTGCTCCGCCGGGTCTACCAGAGCGCCGGGGTCGACGCCGACGATCTAGTGTATTTCGAAGCGCACGGCACCGGCACCGCGGTGGGTGACCCGATCGAGTGCGAGGCCATCGGGCGGGCCCTCGGCACGCGGCGAACGCGGCCGCTGCCGATCGGGTCGATCAAGACCAACATCGGCCACCTGGAGCCCGCCTCAGGGGTCGCCAGCCTGCTCAAGTCCATTCTGGTGCTGCGGCACGGCCGTATCCCCGCGTCGCTGCACGCCCTACCACTCAACCCGGAAATTGATTTTGTCGCTCTGGGGCTCGCTCCGGTGACGCGTGCGACCCCAGTACAGTCCGATGGCACCGCCGCGGTAGGGGTCAACTCCTTCGGCTTCGGCGGGACCAACGCACACGTGATCCTTACCCCCCCGCCACCGCCGCTGGCATCACCGCGGCCAGCTTGGCCCCTTCCGGTGCTCGTCTCCGCACGTACCGAGGCGGGGGTCGAGGATGCGGCGCAACGGATGGCCGCGCACCTTGCGAAGGTGCCGCCGAGCGAGTTCGCTGACATTTGCTATACCGCTTGCCGGCGCCGCGGCCACTACACCGAACGTGCCCTGGTGCTCGCCGATGACCCAGCGCAGGCCGCCGAACAACTGCACCGCCTGGCCCGAAAGGAGCCGACTCCCGGCGCGGCGCGCGGGGTGGGGTCGGCCCAGGGAAGCCTTGCGTTCGCTTTCTCCGGGAACGGCTCGCAGTGGGCCGGGATGGGCGCCGATCTGATGGCCGCCGACTCGACCTTCAAGGCGGCGGTCGAGGCGGTCGACGAATGCCTATCCCGTCATCTCGGCTGGTCGGTCGCCGACGTGCTGGCCGGGTGGACCGATTCCGCCCTGCACCGCACCGAGGTCGCGCAGCCCGCCCTGTTCGCGATCCAGACCGCGGTGGTCGCCGTACTCCGTGGGCGCGGGATCGTGCCAGCCGCCGCCGTGGGGCACAGCGTCGGCGAGATCGCCGCTGCCCACACGGCCGGAGCGCTCAGCCTCGAGACCGCCGCTCTCATCGTCGCCGAACGCAGCCGAGCCCAGGAGTCGACGGCCGGGCAGGGGCGGATGGCCGCGGTCGGCCTGCCCCTCGACGAGGCCGAACGGATTCTCGTCGGCCATCCCGGGCTGGAGATCGCCGGGATCAACAGTGATCAGGACGTGACCGTCTCCGGCGATCCGGAATCGCTTGCCGATCTGGGGCAGTGCCTGTCCGAGCAGGACGTGTTCTTCCGGATGCTGAACATGAACTACGGGTTCCACTCCGCGGCGATGGACCCGATCGAGCAGCGTATCCGCGTGGGCATCGGCGGATACCGGTCCTTGAAACCCCACATCCCACTCGTCTCGACGGTCACCGGTGAACCCGTCGAGGAGGGCGAGCTGGACGCCGACTACTGGTGGCGGAACATCCGTCGGCCGGTCCTGTTCGGCCCGGCCGCCCGGCACTTGGCGGCACAAGGGTTCGACACGTTCGTCGAGGTCGGCCCGCACCCGGTGCTGGCCGGGTATCTGCAGCGGCTGACGGGCGAGGGAACCGCTGGGCTTATGGTCGTTCCCACGCTCAAGCGCGCGGCGGACGGGCCGGAAGCCGTACGCACCGCGGTCGCCACCCTGATCGCCCGAGGTGTCCAGGTGGACTGGGATCGCTACTTCCCGCGCCCCGGCCGCGTCGTCGACCTGCCTGGCTACCCGTGGCAACGGGAACGCTACTGGAACGGGAACGCGCACACGTGGGCCCCCCCGATCGAGCATCCGCTGCTCGGTGAGCGCGTCCGCGTCACCCAGCCGACCTGGCAGGGCGCGATCGAGCCGGAGCGGCTGCCCTGGCTCGCCGACCATCGCGTGGGTGAGAACGTGGTGATGCCGGCGGCGGCATACGTCGAGATGGCCCTCGCCGCCGGCCGCCGAGTGCTGGAAGGCGCACTCGAGGTCACGGACCTGGAGATCCCGCGCGCTCTGGTTGTACCCGAGGACGAGACCAGGGTAGTGCGATGCCAGGTATCGCTTTCGGATGACGACGGATCGCTCCGCGTCGCCAGCCGTGCGGGCGAAGAGGAGCAGTGGCAGGTGCACGCGCGTGCTCGTGTCCGTCGGCTCCTGGAGGGCGCCCCGCCGCCGGTCGATCTGGAGGCGCTGCGCACGCGCATGCACGCAGGACGGCTCGACAGGCACGCGCACTATGCGATGGCCGACCGGTTCGGAGTGCGGTACGGGCCGGAATTGAGGGTGCTGGGCGAGATCCATGTGGGGGAGAGTGAGGCCGTCGCCTCGTACCGGCTCCGATCTCCAGCGTCGCCCTATCAGGCCCACCCAGCCGTCGTGGACGGCGCCCTGCAGACCAGCCTGGCGCTGCTGGCGAACGTCGCCGACCAGGTCTTCCTGCCTGCCTCCATCCGGCGGGTCCGGGCTTGGCGGCGGCCGACAGAGACCGGGTTCCTGCACGTAACGACCTGCTCCCTCGGACCGCGCGTCGGCCTTTTCGACATCACCATCTGTGACGACAACGGTTCGGTGGCCCTGCGGCTCGATGGTTGCCGGCTGGTGCGCTCGGACGTGGCCTGGACGCCGACCCGCGCCGTCGAGCACTACGTCACCGCATTGCGCGCCGCGCCACGGGCCGGCGCGGACGTACGGCCGAGTGCCATGCCCGCCCCATCCGACCTGGTGGTGGCGGCTTCAGCGCCGCTGAACGAGATCAAGGCGGCCTGGGACGGCGAGGCCTTCGCGCGCTTCAACGCGAAGGCGAGCGAACTCCTGGCGCACTACACAGCACGAGCGTTCGCCCGCATTCTGCCTGGCGCCAAGAGCTTCGGCGAAGAGGAACTGATCGCCGCCGGTGTGCTGGACAAGCACCGCCGACTGATCAAGGTGCTCGCTGCCACCACCGTCGCGCACGGTCTCCTGCGGCCTGACCACCACCACTCGGGTCATACCCAATGGCGGCCGACGGGTGCAGCGGCACCCGAGCCGCTGCTCGCGGCGGCCGCCGGAGAGTTCCCCGGCTGCGCCGCGGATCTGACGCTGAGGGCCCGGTGCGGCCGGTATCTCGTCGAGGTGCTGCGCGGCGAGGTCGATCCAGTCGAACTCATCTTTCCCGACGCCAGATCGCAGACGGCGGAGCACTTCTACGATGGCTTCCCGTCGAGCCGGTTCCACAACCGGCTTGCCGGGGCGCTGACGAGGACGATCGCTGATTTGTGGCCCGCCGACCGCCCGCTGCGCGTCCTTGAGGTGGGAGCCGGGACAGGGGGCCTGTCGGCGGCACTGCTGCCCACGCTTCCGGCGGAGCGGACACAGTACGTCTTCACCGACGTCTCCGAGGCGTTCCTCAGCCGGGCCGCGGCCCGCTTCGCACCCTATGACTTCGTCGAGTATCGTCTGCTGGACCTCGAGCGCGACCCAGAGTCCCAGGGATTCGGGCCAGCCGACTTCGACCTTGTCGTGGCGGCCAATGTGCTGCACGCGACGGCGGACATGACCCGGACGCTCGGCCATGTCCGCGATCTCCTGGCCGACCGCGGGATGCTGCTGGCGCTGGAGTACCACGATGCGGGCCCGCTCATGATGATCTTCGGGTTGCTCGATGGCTTCTGGGCCTTCACCGATGCCCGGCTCCGCTCACAGGGGGCGCTGCTGTCGATGCCCCGGTGGACCGATCTGCTGACCAGGACGGGCTTCGACGATGTCGCCAGGGTGGGCGCAAACGAAGGACCGACCCTCGACGCCATCTCATTGATCCTCGCCCGGTGCGCGGACCGGACGGCCGGATCCGTCGTGTTCCCGGCTAAGGCCGCGCAGGGCCGCGACGTATCTTGGGTGATCGTGGCCGAGGGGGCCACTGACGCCGAGCTGGCCGCCGGATTGGGCCAGGCGCTCGCGCGGCCAGGTCGGCCCGCGCCGCAGGTGCTACGGCAACTGCCGGGCGACGAGGAGTCGTGGGCCGCCGCCGGTGCCGCGTCACCGGAAGCGGCGGTGGTGCTGATCCTCGGCCACGACCCCGGGGACAGCGACGTATCGGCGGTCATGGCCGCCACGCTGCGCCGGGTCGAGGCGATCAGGAGTCTCACCGCCGACCGGGACGCGGCCAGGGAACTCTGGGTCGTCACCCGTACGAGCGGCGTGCTGCCCACTCCCGAGGAGCCGGACGTCCCCGCTGACGCCGCAGTGTGGGGAGCGACCCGGTCCCTGGCCAATGAGCGGTCCGCGCTGGCGATCCGGAGAATTTCGCTGCGGCGAGGTGGGGATCCGCACGCCGACGCTGACCGGCTGGCCCGGGAACTGCTCACGCCATCGGACGAAGACGAGATCGTCTTGACCAGGGCTGGACGCTTCGTCCCCCGTCTCGTCGACCGTAGCCCCCCGATCGACCTGGTCGACGCCGTCGGTGCCGTGCCGTACACCCTCGAACTCAGCGATCCTGGCGCGTCGTACCGGCTGGGATGGGCCGAGGCCGCGCCTGTCGAGCCGGGGCCGGATGAGGTCGTCATCTCGGTGCTTGCGGCAGGCCTAAACTACCGGGACGTACTGCTCGCCGAGGGAATGCTGCCGGAGCAGCAGGACGGCCCGGGCCGGGAACGCCGGCTCGGGATGGAGTGCGCCGGAGTCGTGACAGCGAAGGGTTCGGCGGTTACCACCTTCGCGCCGGGTGACCGGGTCTTCGCGGTGGCGGATAATACCCTGCGGTCGCATGTGGTGACCAAGGCTACGCGCGTCGGCCGCATTCCCGTCGGCATGAGCTTCACCGATGCAGCTACTCTGCCCGTGGCGTTTCTCACCGTCCACTACGCGCTTGAGGAAGTCGCGCGGCTGGCGCCGGGCGAGGTGCTCCTGGTGCACAGTGCCGCGGGCGGGGTCGGTCTGGCTGCCGTGCAGTACGCTCGGCAGGCCGGTGCGGCGATGATCGCGACTGCTGGGACACCGGAAAAGCGCGACCTGGTGCGCTCGCTCGGAGTGCCGCATGTCTGCGGCTCCCGCGGGCTGGATTTCGTCGAGGCGGTCCAGGAGGTGACCGGCGGCCGCGGCGTCGACGTGGTGCTGAATTCACTGGCCGGCGAGGCCATTGCCCGCGGGCTCGAGCTGCTGCGACCACATGGGCGGTTCATCGAACTCGGCAAGCGCGACATCTACGAGGGGAACCGGCTGTCCCTGCTGCCCTTCCGCAACAACCTCGGATTCTTCGGAATCGACCTCGAACAGGCGATCCACCGCAACCCGGAGCTGATCGCCGTGCAGTTCGCGCATGTGGCCAAGCGAATCAATGCGCACCGGTACCGTCCGCTGCTCAACCGGGTCTACCCGGCAGCCCGCGTCGCCGAGGCGTTCGCATTGCTCCAGCACTCTCAGCACATCGGCAAACTGGTCATCTCCTTCGACGAGCCGGTGCCGGTGGAACGGCGGCCGAGCCCGCCGATGCTCGATCCCGACGGCACCTACCTCGTCACCGGCGGGTACGGCGGGTTCGGTGCGGCCACCGCGGTCTGGCTGGCCAACCGCGGTGCCCGCCACCTGGCACTGGTCGGCCGCAGGGGCGCACAGGCGGCCGAGGCGCAGGCGATCGCCACGGACCTCGCGGCACGGGGTGTCGATGTGACCCTGCACGCGGCAGATGTCGCCGACCTGACCGTCCTCCGCAAGATCGTCGACGACATCGACGCCGGTGGGCATCGCCTGCGCGGCGTGGTGCACGCCGCCATGGTGCTGGACGACGCGCCGCTGGCCGAGCTGACCCCGGACCGGTTCAGGGCCGTGCTGGCGCCCAAGATGGCTGGGGGCCTGATCCTCGACCGGCTCACGCGGGACCGGCCGCTGGACCTTTTCCTTGTTCTGTCATCGGCGACCACGCTGTTCGGCAACATCAAGCAGTCGAACTACGTGGCGGGCAACATGTACCTGGAGGCCCTCGTCCGGGCCCGGCGCCGAGTCGGCCTGCCGGGACTGGCGGTGTCCCTGGGACACGTCGGCGAGGTCGGATACGTCGCGCGTACCGCGGAACTGCTCGAAGCCGTTGCGCGGATCACTCCTCCGATAACTCCCCGGGAGGCCTTTAACGCCTTCGATGACCTGCTGGCGACCGGCGCGGACGTCGCGGCGGTCCTCCGGATGGACTGGGACCGCCTCCACGAGACCATCCCGGTCGCCGGGACCGCTCGGCTCGCGCGGGTCATGCCGGAACGGATTGTACGAGCCGAGGAGGGCAGCGCGGACCTGCTTCGTGAGCTGGCCGAAGCCTCTGAGGACGAGGCCGAAGTGCTCGCCGTCGCCGCCGTTCGCGCACTCGTCGCCGAGGTGCTACACGCCACACCCGATCGTTTCGACACGACGACCCGCCTGGATCAGCTCGGTATCGATTCGCTCATGGGGGCTGAGCTGATGGCCCTGGTCCGGACCAGGTTCGGGTGCGAGATCTCGGTGATGGAGGCGATCAGTGAAGGCGGCATCGCCGATCTCGCCCGGCGCATCCTCGACCGGCTGCGCCCCGACCGCGGGGAACGCTGAGGATGGAGGCGCTCGACGGCGCGACGCTGCCTGAGGCCCTCGACATCCTGGCCCGGGTGGCGCCGTCTGCCAGCGTGACCTTCCCGGGCCGCGGCGCCCTGATCAGCGCCGGTGAACTCGCGCCCGCTGCGCGCCGGTTCGCTCTGGCGCTGGCCGGGCTGGGGGTGCGCCGCGAGGACCTGGTGGGGCTGCTGCTGCCGCCCGGCCCGGACGTGCTGAAGTCGATCTTCGGCACACTGCACGCAGGCGCGGCGGTGGTCGCCCTTCCGGTCCGGCACGTAGGCCAGGATCCGCGTGGTCAGGCGGCCATGCTCGCGCGCATCGCGGACACGGCCGGTATGCGTCACCTGATCGCCGGTCCTGAGTACGCCGAGATCGCCAGGGAACTCTGTCGGCTCTGCCCGCAGCTCACTGCGGTGCGCCCCGATCTGTCCGGCGGGAGCGGCGCGCTCCCTGACATCACGCCGCACGACCTGGCCTTCGTGCAGTACACCTCGGGCAGCACCGCGGCGCCCAAGGGCGTCATGGTCCCGCATCGGGCGATGCTCGCCGGGCTCCGGGCGACCGTGCACTCCGGAGCGCTCAGGTCCTCTGACGCGCTGGTCAGCTGGGTGCCGCATTTCCACGACATGGGCATGTTCAACCTCATGACGTTGCTGGCCGGCGCCGACATCCATGTGGTCTCCCCCCTCGAATTCATCAGGAACCCAGGACGTGTACTGATGTACTTCGCCCGATGCGGTGGGACCCTCTTCACTTCGCCCAACTTTGGCTATGAGCACATGCTCAGGGCTCTGGGAACCGGGGACGACCCGGATCTCAGCCGGTGGCGTTTGGCGGGCAACGGGGCCGAGCCGGTCGCGGCCCGGACGGTCCGCAGGTTCGCCGAGCTGCTGGGCCCCCACGGCGTCGGACCGGCAGTGATGTTCCCCGTGTACGGCATGGCGGAGGTGGCCGCGGCCATCACCACGACCGTTCCAGGGAGCGTGCCCTTGGTCCGGTACGTGCACCGCGACCTGCTCGCCGACCACGCAGCGGTACGAGAGCTCCCAGCGGATCACCCTGCGGCACGGGCCCTGGTGTCGGTGGGAAGGCCGCTTCCCGGACTCGACGTGCGCATCGCGGACGCCGACGGGGCCGCACGACCCGAGGCGAGCCTCGGCGAGATCCAGGTGCGCGGTGAGGCGGTGATGAGCGGATACCTCGAAGCCCCCGAGGCGACCAGGGCGGCCTTCGACGGGGATTGGCTGCGAACCGGCGACCTCGGATTCCGGCTCGATGGAGAACTCTTCGTGTCCGGGCGCAGCAAGGACATGATCATCGTCCACGGGCGCAACTACTTCCCCGAGGACGTCGAAGAAGTGCTATGGAGCCTTCCTGGGATTCATCACGGGAACTGCGTCGCGTTCGCCTCAGCGGACCCTGACGGAACCGAGCACCTGGGGGTCGCGGTGGAGACCGAGGGCGGACCCGAGGCGGCGGGTGCTCTCGTTGAGGCCGTCTTGGGCAAGGTCGGTGCTGCCCTCGATTTGCCGGCTGATTCGGTTCGGGTCCATGTGGTGGCGGTCGGCGTCTTGCCTCGTACCACCAGTGGAAAATGGCGGCGTGGCCGTGCCCGCCGGGAGTTCCAGGGACGGCCCACCGCGTCGGCGAACCAGTAAAAGCGCTCAGGAGGGTTGACCCAGCTTCCGCACGAGCAGTTCGTACGCGCGGGACAGGGTGGTCATCGCGGCGATCTCGTCGTCGTCGAGCTCAACTGCGTACCTGTGCTCCAGGCGGGTCGCCAGTTCCAAGGCCAGCATCGAGTCCACGCCCAGATCCCGGACGAATTCGGCGCTGTCGGTGACTTTCGAGACGTCCCTATCGATGATCTGGGCAATGATGGCCCTAAGGTCCTCCTTGACCAGGTTGGCACCAACCTGCTCGGGCATCCGCGCACCTCCTGATTCAGGCCTTGCGGCCCACTCCGCCGTATACCGGTACCCGTGCCTCCTCATCCACCGCTGCGGGATCGGCACGCCAGCGGTCCAGCCGCACCAGCCAGGCTCGACCAGCTCGACTCCGTCGAACATGCGCAGGAACTCCGCCCACGCGACGACCTGCCCATGAACAGGAATGCCAGGGCACCGGCCCATGATCTCCTCTGGATTCCGCAGATCGTGCTGGATCACACCGATGCCCGGACGGCCATGCACCAGCGCGCTGCTGCGCGCGCAGGTAATCGGATCGCTATCAACATACAGACCCGCGCGCTGGAAAGGCTGGGCAGAACATTGTCGTGGAAACTGCCTTGCTTGGGCAACCCGCTGCCGATGTCCACGAACTGGCGTATTCTGGTTTGCATGGACAGATAGTTGAGTACGCGTCGCGAGAACACTCGGTTAGCCCGCGCTATACCGCGCGCGTGCGGCGTCACCGCTGTCATTGTGTCGCCCGCCTCAGGGCCGGCGGGCGCGTTATTGTCACCACCCAGTAGATAGTCGTAAACCCTGGCGGCATTGGGCATATCCAGAGAGGTGCCCGCGCGGCGGGAACCCAGGGCCATCGTCATGCCGGGAGGCCATTTCCGTCGGGATGCCCACTGGGCCAGCCCGTTCAGTAGGACAAAGAGATCGCGCGCGTGCGGAGTCAGCTGATAGGTCACCCGCACCGGCGGGGACTCGGTGACCACCTTGCGGTCCACCAAGCCGCCATCCTGTAAACGGCGCAGCGTCCGGGCCATTTGCTTGCCGTTCAAATTAGTGATCCGCAGCAGCTCGTTGTACCTTCGCGGGCCACTCTCCAGCTCTGCCAGAATGATCAAATCCCATTTTCCAGAGATAAGCCGAAGAGCTGCCCGCACAGCAATCCAATCCAGCGTGGCGGAGTTACCTGGGCAACGGCTCTGCGGTACCATGATTCCACTCCCGCGTGGTCAGTAAAATCCTGATATTAGTCGAGGGCTGCCGGTGCGGACAATAATGGCGCCGCATTTTGGCCAAACTCCTGGTCAGAGCGTGTTTTGGAAGAAGTTCGCCGGGCCCGCCGCGCCGGCCAGCATCACCCTCCGTCGGCGCGTATCTCAAGCGGTGCTTCGGCCGATTCGGCGACAGGTATCCGGCCGACAGCGGCCGCCCCGCCGGCCGCGGTCAATCCGACGATCACAGACATCCACCATCCGTGGCGCAGGACGGTGAGCATGGCATTCGGTGACGGCTGGCCGACGATGGCGACGAGCACGGCTATCCCGATCACTGCGCCTATTTGCCTGGCCGCATTGATCACTGCGCTTGTCGTCGCGAATCGGTCGGCCGGGACGGTCGCCAGCGCGGCTGCGGCAAGAGCGGGCCAGCCAAGGCCACCGCCGGTTCCTGTGGCCAGCGCGGCGGGGAGCCATCCCCACAGGAAATCGGCGTGCGCGCTAAGCCGGGTGGCGTACAGGGCGACCCCGCCCACGTAGATCAGCACACCACAGACCGCGACGCTTCGTGGGCCGAAGCGGTCCGCCATCCGGCCGCCCGGAAAGGCAACGATCATCGAGATGAGCGGTGCGGGTGCGAGGGCCATCCCCGCCTGGAGCAGGCTGTATCTCCATACTTGCGTGAGAAAGAGCGCGTTGCACAGCAGGGCGGCGAAGAACGACGCGGCGAACATGATCGTCGCCAGGTTCGCTGCGGCGAAGGCACGGTGGCGCATGATGGCTGGCTCCACGATCGGCGCCGGGTGCTGGCGGGAGCGGGTAGCGACATAGCTGACCAGCAATGCGGCCAGCGCGAGCGGGCCGATCACTCGAGCATCGGTCCACCCCCAATCGCGGCCCTTGACGATCGCGAGTGCGAGGGCACCCATGCCGACCGCGACCAGTAGCGCGCTCAGCATGTCGGGGAACGGAGTGTCGACGGGCTCGTGGGATTCGGCGAGGACCACCCCGGCCATCGACAGGGCGAGCACTCCGAACGGCACGTTGACCATGAAGATCGACCGCCAGCCGTAGGCGTCGAGCAGCACTCCGCCAAGGGCCGGCCCCGCCGCCGCCGCTACCATCGCCGTCCCCGCCCAGATGGCGACGGCAGTCGAGCGCCGCGCGGCGGGGAACTCCGGCAGGAGCAGTGCCATGGACGAGGGGACGAGGATAGCCGCCCCGAGGGCTTGAACCGCGCGGGCAGTGATGAGGACCTCTGGGCCAGGCGCGATCCCGCACGCGACGGATGCGATCGTGAACAGCGCCAGGCCGAACATGAAGCCACGCCGCCGCCCCCAGCGATCGATCAACCTTCCGCACGGAACGAGGAAGGCGGCGAACACGACGTTGTAGGCGTTCAATACCCAAGACAGCATGGCGATGCCGGACGTGGGGAACGAGCGGACGATCTCCGGCATGGCGATGTTGACGATCGTCGCGTCGAGAAAGGCGACGAACACGCCCACGGAGGTCACCGATGCGACCAGCCACCGGCTGCTCTTTACGTCGTCGGCGTGCCCCTGCGCCATGTCGCCGCTTGCCGGTTCAACCCAGCTTGTAGGTGACGAGCGCCTTGGCCACGGCCTTTCCGGAGCTACTGCGTACGTCGACGTCGACATAGCAGAGGTTGCGGCCTGCGCGCAGCACGACGGCTTCGGCGATCGTGTCCTCGGCGCGGGCAGCACCCAGATAGGAGATGGACAGCCCGACCGTGGTGCCGCGCATGTTGTCCGGGATCTCTGCTCCTCCCCATGCCGCCGCCGTGGCGGCGGTGTCGACGAGGGACGCGAGCGCTCCACCATGCACGGTGTCACCTACCGTTGTCACCACATCACGGTAGGGCAGCCGCACCTTTGCACGACCCCCATCGATTTCGATCAACTCCATGCCAAGGTGCTGCACGTAGGGGGAGACCGGGAGGAACTCGCGAATGAGGTCAGCCCCCGGCGACGATGTGCTGCTCGTACCGCTGTCGGTCACTTGATACTCCCACTCAGGCTGCCGAGTTCAATCACTAAAGCCATCGGCGAGACCCATGTAGCGCAGGCGTCCCTCCTGCATCTGGCCGGACCACTCGATGGCCATCGTTATCCGCTCCTCCGGCGTCGTATCGAGAAGCCGGCGTCCCGGCCAGATCTCATAGTCGCCCACTACCTCAGCATGCTCCTGTATTCCGATCTGGAACAACGACTCCCGGCGCCACAGTGCGTCGAGCACCGGCAAGGACTCCCAAAGTCGCTGGCCATTCTTGATGAGCGTGCCGATGGGCTCTCGCTCATCCGGGTGCCGCAGGAGATGGTCACGGACGATCGAACTCCCCACAGAAAGGTGCCGGACCTCGTCGATGCACGCGCCGCGCTCGATATCGGCGACGGCGGGGTCGAGCGGACGCCACTTTCGTTCGCTCATCTCCGCGGCGGGCGCCAGCACGCCTTCCACCAGTACGGTCAGCATCACGACGCCGGCGATAAAGTCGTCCGACGCGCGGATCGGCTCGGCGAACTCCTCGAGCGGGGCCAAGATGCGCTCCCGGTCCCGGTCCACTACTCCTTCGATGAGTTCGGTGAGCTCTTCCGGCGGCACACCGAGTTCGACGATGTGACCGCGGAAGACGCGTGCGTGCCGGGCCTCGTCGAAAAGCTGCGTCACATAGAATTCCATTTCGGCGAGTCCAGGGGCGATTCGTACCAGGTCTGCGATCGCACGGGTCGCTTTCTCCTCCGCCATGGACCGGAAGGCCATCTCATCGATGAGCGCCTCGCGCAAGGGGCCCGGCCGCTTCATGAACTCGGGGACGCCTGCAGTCGCCCGATGTCCGTGCACGAGGCCCGCGAGTGTGCCCTGCGCCACCGCCCTGATCCAATAGTCGAGATCACAGCCCTGCGCGGTGAGTTGCAAACTCATCGCGCCATCAATGATTCCAGGGGCGCTTTCCCAGCTTGTTTCTGGCGCAGGGACTTCTGCCATGTGTACTCCCTGGCGGCGGTCGATGGGATCAACCCGTCACCTTGTCTTCGCCAAGACCACGACGCCTCAAGTACTGAGTCAGTCAATCATCATCGGCCACAGCCCTGCAATAGCGGATCTTATGGGCATCTGATGACAAAGATGCCACCTGGTGACCCCCCGTGGTTACCAGGAATCGACTCACCTTTTGTGGTAAGCGGATTACCAGAGGACGGTGCCGTTCTCGTCCTGGGAGGGTGAGCGACCCACGTGGCTGGACACGTTGACGATGCGCCCGGCCGCCGACCGGCGCAGCAGCGGCAGCATCGCGTTGGTCACGGCCACGGCTCCGAAAGACGTTGGTGTCGTAGACCTCCCGCAGCTGATCCGGGGTCACCTCGCTGGGCGCGCCCATGAAGCTGCCGACCATGTCGGCATTGTTGACCAGGATGTCCAGGCGGCCGTACTGCTGCCCGATCTCCTGGCCGCGCTGGCTATGGAGGCAGGTCTTCCTCGGTGACCCCGACGTAGCGGGCCTGCTCGTTATCCACGTCAGGTCGCGTGGGCGGAGTTGAGCGCAAAATGGCTTGTTCAATATGCCCTTCACCTCTCATTGCGGCAATGCTTGTAATTGAACATGAATGCTTGCCATAATTGCCGAGAAAGACCCGTCGATTAGGAGGAGCCGTGGCGTCACGCATTCTGGTAACCGGTGGCACGGGCACGCTCGGGCGCCACGTCGTCTCGCGGCTGCGGGACGCCGGATGCGACGTCCGGGTGCTCAGCCGACGCAGCCGTGCGCCCGGGGACGGCGTGGAGTTCATGACCGGCGACCTGGCCACGGGCGAGGGGATCGAACCGGCGGTGGAGGGGGCCGAGATCATCGTGCACTGCGCGGGCAGCGCCAAAGGCGACGAGGATAAGGCGCGGAACCTGGTACGGGCAGCATCCCGGGCTGGCGCGCGGCACCTAGTACATCTCGGTCGTCGGCGCCGACCGCATCCCGATCGTTAGCGGCGTCGACCGCGCGATTTTCGGCTACTTCGGGTCCAAGCTGGCCGCGGAGCGGGTCGTGGCCGACTCCGGCCTGCCGTGGACGACGCTGCGTGCCACCCAGTTCCATGACCTGTCCCTGACGACGGCACAGCAGCTGGCCAAGCTGCCGGTGATACCAGTCCTGGCCGGATTCCGGTTCCAGCGGTCGACGCCGGCGAGGTGGCCGCCCGGCTGGTGGAGCTCACCCTCGACAAGTCGGCCGGCCTGGTGCCCGACATGGCCGGGCCGCGGGTTTACGGCATGGCCGACCTGCTCCGCGGATACCTGCGGGCCAGCCGCAAGCACCGGATGATGGTGCCGGTCCGGCTCCCGGGCAAGGCCGCCCGCGCGCTCCGGGGCGGCGCGAACCTGAATCCCGAACGGGCTGTGGGTCACCGGACCTGGGAGGACTTCCTAGCAGAGCGGGTGAGCTCGCCGAGCGACGCCAGATCCGGCCCGGCCTAGCGGCCGAGAAGCACGTCCCTGCCGCAGGGACTCATCGAACGCCATGCACCCGCAGTGGCGCTTGCTGTTGACCGACCCGGGATTACCGTGGGGTAATGGTTGGCGTCCGAGGGTCCGAGCCGAACCATTTGCGCGCGCCCCATTTGGTCGGCCACCGAATTCCCGCTCGGCACCGGAGCGTGAACGGCGATTGCGGGTTGTCTGCCCACGCCGCCAAAGGGGCGACTGCCTCAGCACGGCCGACACAGCTGCGTCAGCCGTTATGGAGAAGCATTGGTCGCATTGTCCTAAACGGCTGACGCGCAGTGGCACGCCTGGGTTTGCGCTGAACCCGCCCCGACGCAGAACCGGGCGTGGCCGCGCGCTAGGAGAACAGCCCGCGGGTTGGGGGCACGGTATCGGGACGGGCGGCGGCACGCTCGCTGCCCCGGGGGCTAGCGGTTGTCGTGATCGGCTTGGCTGAGCAGCCGGGACTTGACCTCGTTCTTGAGTATCTTGCCGACCTTGGAGCGAGGCAGGTCCGGCCACACGTCGACCTGCTTAGGGGCCTTGACGCTGCCCAGGCGGCCCTTGACGAACGCGCGGATGCCATCACCGGTTACATCCTGGCCGGGGTAGGGCTGGACGACTGCGGTGACACGCTCGCCCCACTTGTCGTCAGGCAGCCCGACGACCGCGCAGTCCAGCACGCCGGGATGCGCCAGCAGGGCCTGCTCGACTTCCGCCGAGTAGACGTTGAACCCGCCAGTAATGATCATGTCTTTGGCCCGGTCCACGATGTAGAGGTAGTTGTCGGCGTCGAGGTAGCCGATGTCGCCGGTGTGGTGCCAGCCGTGCCGTGAAGCCTCGGCGGAGGCTACCGGGTCCTTGTAGTAGCCGGCCATCACCAGGGGGCCGCGGACGACGATCTCGCCGCGCTGGCCGACGGGCAGCAGTCTGCCCTGGTCGTCCATGATCGCCACGGTCACCAGGGGCGCTGGCCGCCCGGCGGAGGCGAAGCGCTCCCTGGCCAGGGTGCCGTCGGCGCGGAGGTGATCTTTCGGTGCCATGGTGGAGATCATCATCGGTGCCTCGGTCTGCCCGAACAGTTGCCCCATGACCGGGCCGATCTTGCCGATGGCCTGCTCCAGGCGGTCCGCTGACATCGGGGCGGCGCCGTACCAGAGGCATTGCAACGACGTAAGGTCGGCCGCGGCTAGCCCGGGGTGATCGAGCAGCAGGTAGATCAGCGTCGGCGGCAGGAAGGCGTGGGTGACCCGGTGCTGTTCGATCAGTGAGAGGAACTCGCCCAGGTCAGGCGCGGGCATAATGACGATCTCGCCGCCGAGCGTCATGATCGGGAAACACAGGACCCCGGCGGCGTGGGTGAGAGGGGCGAGCGCGAGGTAGACGGGCCGTCTGTCGAATGGGTAGCTCATCAGGGTCAGGGCCGTCATCGTCTCGATGTTGTGGCCGGTGAGCAGCACTCCCTTTGGCTTGCCCGTGGTGCCGCCGGTGCCCGCGATCATGGCGATATCGTCGACAGGCTGCGCCTCAAAGCACTCATCGCCAATGCCGTCCAGCCACTTTCCGAACGGCCTGGCGCCAGGCGCACCCTGGTCAAGGCAGACGAGCGTGGTGAGGTCGGGCAGGTCCCCGGCTATCTGCGTGACAAGCGTTGCGAAGGCTCCCTGGAAGATCAGGCAGGAGCAGTCGAAGAGGTCCAGGAGCTCGCGGTTCTCCGCTGCCTCGTTGCGCGGATTGATTGGGCACCATACGGCACCGGCCCGTGCGATGCCGAACACGCAGCACAACGCGACCGGGTCGTTAGTGGACAGCACCGCTACCTTGTCGCCCGGCCCGATGCCTGACCGGGACAGGGCCCGGGCAACCTTCCAGGAGAGCCGCTGCACGTCGGCGTAGGTCCGGGTGCGGCCCGTCATGGTCAGGCACGGGGCGTCGGGAGCCAGCGACGCGCCCTTGTCGAGGAAGTCGGTCAGCCGCACAGGTCAGTGCGCCGTGGTGAGGATCGGCTCCATCACGAGGCCGAAGCTGCGCAGCACGCCCAGCAGCTCACGGTGGCCGATGGCCTGGCAGCCGGACGCGAAGCCGACCCGCTTCGGCGGCTGCAGCAGCAGCGAGTAGGCCGCGTACGCTTGCAGCAGGCCGGTCTGCTTGTAGTTGCAGTTGCCATGGATCACGCAGTGCGCCCGCGCGATCGGGCCCGAAGCGTGGACCGAGTCGAGCGAAGTGTTGATCCGTGTGCTCTCGCGCGGCGGCATCTGGTTCATCACAGCCGTGGCCTGCTCCGACAGTGCCTTGTACCGGTCGTCGTCCGAGAGGCCCTCGATCTGGGCCAGGGCGGCGGCGACGATCCGCGGGACGCCCAGCATGAGCGGGCGGTTGAAGACCCCGCCGAGCACTTTGACGTTGGCCACGCGCGGGTCGCGCTTGAACCACACCGGGTGCGAGGTGCCGCCCCATGGCAGCGCGAGCCCGGTCTCGTGCTGGCCTGGCACCGTAACGTCATAAAGACCTGCATCGGCCGGCCACTCGACATATTCATTCTGTTCGAGATAGTGCGCCTTGGACAGCGCGGCATTTACCAGGATCGTCCGGGTGGACGCGATCGTCGGCAGGCCTTTCCAGAAGACCAGGATGTCGAGGGTGTCCAGGCCCGGCGTCTCCAGGCACAGCCCGGCCGCGATCTCGCCGGTCGTGTACATCTGCGCGATACCGGGCGACAGGAGCAGTCCCTTGTCCGCCATCCGCTGGCCGTAGGCCTCATCGCACTGGATCAGCCAGTCCTGCTCACCGGTGGTGTCGACGTAATGGCATCCGGTTGCGATGCAGGCCTCGACCACTTCACCGCCGTGCTGGGCGAATGGGCCGACCGTGTTGCACACCACGCGCACTCCGCTCAGCAGTTCGGTCAGCGGGGCGACCTGGTGCTCGACCTCGACGATCTCGTGCGCGACCGTGTCGATGCCGGGCACCTTGTCGAGCGCCTCGGCGATGCGGGCCTTGTCGCGCCCGGCCGCGATGAAGGGGACATTGAATTCGCGGAGGTACTCGCAGATCAGCCGCCCGGTGTAGCCGGACGCGCCGTACACCACGACGCGCTTGTCGATGCTCATGGAAAGTTCACCTCTCGCTCGTTGTGACGCCGTCGCTGGCTACATCCCCATGCCGCCGTCGACCGGCAGGCCGGCTCCGGTGATGAACCGGGCACCCTCGGAGGCCAGGAACACCACCGCGTCCGCTATGTCGGCCACCTCACCGAGCCTGCCCAGCGGAGTCAGGCCGATGACATCCCCGACGGCTGCCTCCGCGCTGGGCCATAGTCCCAGGGTCGCCATGTCCTGGGCGAGCTGGGCGCCCATCTCGGTGGGCACCAGGCCAGGGTAGACGCAGTTCACGCGCACTCCGTAGCCGAGCTTGCCCGACTCCATCGCGGCCACCCGGGTGAGGCGGTCCACGGCTGACTTGGTGGCGGAGTAGACGGCGATAGCCGGGAAGGCGATCGTCGCGGCCACCGACGCGACGTTGACGATGGCGCCCCCCCGGCCAGCCGGGCCGCCGGGACGCATCGCGCGGAAGCCGTGCTTGATGCCTAGCGTCGTGCCGAGCACGTTCACCTCGAGCATCCGGCGGGCATCTTCGGCGTCGATATCCACCAGCAGGCTGGAGATCTCGATCCCCGCGTTGTTGACCAGGATGTCCAGGCCGCCGAGGTGGCCTATAGCCTGGGTAATTGCCTGCTCCCAGCTCGCCTCCGAGGTGATATCCAGCGGCACGAACTCAGCAGTCGCGCCGGACTGCTGCAACGAGTCGGCGCATGTCTTGCCCAGATCCTCCCGGACATCGCCAATGACGACCGCCGCGCCCGCGCGGGTGAGCGCCTGCGCCATCCCTTCACCGAGCCCGCGGGCCCCGCCGGTTACCAGTGCCTTCCGCCCGGTCAGGTCATAGACGCTCATCAGGCACCTCTTTCTGCGGCTTCGCTGGGGCCAGCGCGAAACGGGGGATGTGTGACGTGTCTCATAGCCTTGCCCGGTGCCTTGACAACAGTCAAGAGATTGTCTGACGATCGTCCAGAGAAATCTGGCCGACTGTCAAGATCACGCAGGGCTCGCCAGATTGGGCCCGGCTGGTAGCTTGAAACGACGGCCCAGGAACGATCGGACCCCGACATTGCCCGAGGTAGCGGAGCGGAACCGGGACAGGATCGCGCGCCGGCAGGTGGACAAGTTCGCCGAACGGCGTGCTCAGCTAGCCGCGGCGGCGCTGCAGACCCTGGCCGAGCTGGGCTACGCGCGGACCAGCCTGCGCGACATCGCGCAGAACTCCGATTTCTCTCACGGTGTCCTGCACTACTACTTCAGGGACAAGTTCGAGCTCATTACGTACTGCGTGCGGCAGTACAAGGCTGAATGCGTCACCCGGTACGACAGCATCGTCACCTCGGCCGGTTCCGCGGGCGAACTCAAGCGGGGGTTCAGCGCGGCCATGGCCACCACGGTGCGCGAGGATGCGACGATGCACCGGCTCTGGTACGACCTGCGGAACCAGAGCCTGTTCGACGAGTCCTTCCGCAGCGACGTGCTCGAGATCGACCAAAGCCTTGAGCGCATGATCTGGCGCATCGTCAGCAAGTTCGCTGACCTCACCGGGACACCGCTCGCCGTGCCCTCCAGCGCGGCATACGCCGTCTTCGACGGGCTCTTCCAGCAGGCGCTGATCAGGCACCTGGCAGGCAGCACCGACGCTGCCCGGGATCTCGAGGAGAACGTGCAGCGCCTCTTGGAGTCACTGACCATCCGCGGCTGACCCCAGCTGCCAGTGGTAGTGCAGCAGGCAGGACGCCCGCCGCTACCAGCAATCCCGCCTGGCCGCGCCGCAATGCCCAGATCCTCGTCTTCTTTGGCGGCCATGATCTCATGGCGCCGGGCCTGGTCCCAGTTCCGCCGGGCGGTCGGCGCAGCAACAGCTGCCGGTGTGCGAAACACGGTTAAGGAGATGTAAACCGAGACAGCGTTATGCGCGTCTTCCCTGACGTTCAGTAAAGATCCAGCAGGCGCGGAGACGGTGGGCCGCAGCCACCGCGAGGACATTCCATCGCGATCGAGGACGGGGCGTTTGCGTGTGCCCTGTCGCTTGGCCGGGCATTGCGTTTCGGCGTTGTCGTCGCCATTCCAGCGCACGAGGGGGCATTGCCTGTGATTAAGGAGCGGCCATGAGCGTTGAGGATGGCGCCACACCTTCACGGTCATTTCGTCTCACCATCTCGTTCCGTGGCATGAACATGTCGATCGTGGACCGGCGATCACTGGTGATGCCTGCTCCGATCAGCGACGCGATCCGCGGCTACGAGGGGCAGAGCGGCTTCTGGTACGAGCTGCATAACGCGACGGGAGAGACGATCTACCGGCGGGTCATGCACAACCCGTTGAGCTCCCACGTGGAGGAACACACCATCGAGCCGACGGTAACTAGCCGACGCCACCCAGTGGGTGAACGGGCCGGTACTTTCATGCTGCTCGTGCCGGAGGATGCGGCGGCGGCGAGTCTGGTGCTGTTCAGCAGCCCGCCCGACGCAGCAGCCGTCGCGCAGCCCGCCAGGAAGGTCGCCGAGTTCGCCCTCGGCTCAGGGGATGGGACGGGATGATGGGGACCTCGGACGGAAGCGTCGGCGAGACGCACAAGATCGTGGACCATGGGTCCGACAGCGACCGCTGGACGATGGTCCTGGTAGCGGAGGGTTACCAGGCTGGGCAACTGGACCAGTTCCACACCGGCGCCGAAAGCTTCATGGAAAGCCTCTTCAGTACCCCACCGTTCCACCTACTGCGAGCCGCGGTCAACGCGTATCGCATCGACGTCAGCTCGACCGACAGTGGCGCTGATGACCCCGCAGCCTGCGGTGGTACTGGCGCCACGGCACGCACATTCTTCGATGCCTCGTTCTGCAACAACGGCATCCGCCGGCTACTTGAGGTCAACACGACGGCAGTCGTTGACGTGGTGAACGCTCACGTGGCGCAGTGGAACATGATCATAGTGCTGGTCAATAGCCCCGTTTATGGGGGCTCCGGAGGCCCCGTTGCCGTCTACTCGATGGCCTCTGGGGCTATCGAGATCGGCCTACATGAGATGGGGCACACGGCGTTCGGTCTTGCCGACGAGTATCCGTGCTACAAGGGGTGCGGGATCGACACTGACCGCAACACCCACCCCGCGGTCGAGCCCAGCGAACCCAACGTGACTACCGACAGCAATCGCTCCACGATCAAATGGGGCGACCTCATCGCCGCGGGCACACCGGTCCCGACGACCAAAAATGCCGACTGCACCATGTGCGACCCGCAGGCCAACCCCTTGCCGGACTCCACCGTTGGCGCATATGAGGGTGCTCATTGGTACCACTGTGGGGCCTACCGCGCGCAGTTCACCTGCCGCATGCGAACGCTTGGGAACCCTTTTTGCACGGTTTGCCAGCGCGTGATCACGAGGACGCTGACACCTCACCTGCCATCCAGTATTCCGGTTCCCGACCTGACCCGGCCTGGTGCCAGAATTCCTAAAGTCGCCCATGCCCTGCTCATACAGGCGGGTCTAAAGTTCACCGACAGCGGACCGCTGGAGATTACGCAGGACGGTCAGATCCTCCGCGGTTCCGTGGTCGGTCAGCAGCCGGCCGCCGGGACTTTGGTGCAGGTAGGTTCAGTGGTCGCGCTGGAAATAGGCGACTACAAGGTCCCCGGGCCTATCTCGCTCGGGCACCCTCACTGAAGGTCCTTCGGCACCGCGTCTTGCGTGGACGTCCGCCGCGGTCGCACCCGCTTGGCCCGCGCACCAGCAACCGGCCGCCAGGCATGGAACAAGCAGCGCAAAGAAGTCCTGCTCGACGTCCACCAGGTCGCCCTCGGATATGAGACCAAGACGCGCTGGAACGACCCCGGCACCTGGGTCTGGTCCGACACCAACGCCCACGAGCCGCTGGTCAGCCCAGAGGACTTCGAGGCCGCCCAGATCATCCGCGCCCGGCTAAACGCTGGAGCTGACCGGCGGCCCACCGACCGCGTATTTACGGATCCCATCGCGATGACCTCTCAGGAGGTGTTCCGTCATGGGCCGAGAACCCACGCCCATGGACCGGGAGGCAGCCGACCGTATCGCCGCCGCTGCCGAGCAGGATCCGCGCTTTATCTCTGGCTCCTGAGCGTCTTCGCACGTCAGCGCGCTAGGTGACGTCAAGGCACCTTTAACACGTGCTGAAGCGGCAGATCAGGACAATTGTCCGCTAACCATCGGCTGTTCTGCGGCCCGGAGGGTGCGCGGCCGAAGAAGAGTTTCTTCCACTTGATGACGGCCAGAGCCGCGTTGAGTATGTTTAGTTCGGAGACCTGAATGTTCTGGTCGTACTCGTCGTCGGCTTCGTTGGCGAACGTGATTCGGTCGTTTTCCCAGATGTGACGAGCATGGCTTGGCGTGCTAGCCGTGGTGCGAACCAGGCGCTGCCCGCAGCTCGTCAAGCGTGGCAGCACCGGGCGCCCTAAAGGCGTTGTGCGTCAGCATTGTATCGCCGTCGTTAAGGTGGATTTGCTTGACTGGCGTCTTTGCCACCGCATCAAGGATGTAGGCACCGGTTCCACCGATACCGATAATAGCCACTTTGCCGAGCCGGATCTTGTCGCTGACCGCTCCTATACGCGCCCGGCTGGTGGTGGAGTCCAGGTACCGGAACACCGACTCCTCATCTTCAGCCGGTATAGGCGGGAAGGTTTTGACCTTGGCCTGGATCGATGGCTTGGGCATAGGCGAGCAGAATGTCCGCGTAGGTCGTTATCTTCTCGTAGTAGTCCGGATAGGTCGGATTCGGCTTGTGCGAGAACGTGCAACTGGCGATTAGCTGTTCGCCTAGCTGTATCGGCCCGCGCTGGTTAATCAGGTCACTGAGTTCGCGGCCGTGGTTGTCACAGGAGGATATCGCCTTCGACTTCGCCGATAAATGAGACGACGTGGTTCCGGGTGCGGCCGTCCTATCGCCGCTCAAAGTCAGTTCCGACACCAAGGTTCCGCGTGCAACCGCCTTGCGGGCGGCCACGTACGGCACCCTGAGGAGCAGGTAGTTCGAACTGTTGATCTCGATGTCGTAGCCCTCGTCTTGGAGACGCTTGAGGTCGGGGCTACGATCTACCAGTTGCCTTGACATCGAAGATGGTGCCCTCCTTCTTGACTTCGACTGACTGGCCGGGAGCGAGACTGCCTTCCTTAGGCTTCTTGGCGTTGCGGTAGGTCACGGTGTAGCGGGCGTCCGGGGACGGTGGCGTCGGGTAGGCGATCTTGACGATCTCCTCGTAGGACACGATCTGGGACTCGACTGGGTGCTGCTGACCGTTGACGATAACGACGAACTGCTCGTTCCGTTGAACTTCGGTGGCGGTCCTCATGATCGTCGGGCGGCGATCACGTTGTCTTGGCCGACGTCAGGAGCTCGTGAGGATGACGAGTCGCTGGGTCGCTCGGGTCATCGCGACATAGCGGTCGACCGCTCCTTCGATGCCCTTGCCGAACGCCTCTGGGTCGATGAGGACGACCAGGTCGAACTCGAGCCCCTTCGACAGCTCCGGGGTCAGCGACCGGACGCGGAACGTCGCCCGGAACGTGGGATCGCCGATGACGCAGGCGATCCCGTCGGCATGCGCGGCGAGCCATGCGTCGAGGATCGAGCCCAGATCCGAAACAGATCCGTGTACGACGGGGACGTCGCTGCTGCGGATGGAGGTCGGCACGTGGGCGTCCGGGAGCACGGCCCGGATGACCGGCTCGGCTTCCGCCATGACCTCTTCCGGCGTCCGGTAGTTGATGCTCAGGGAGGCCAGGTTGATCTGGTCCAGCCCGATCCGCTCGAGCCGTTCCTGCCACGACTCCGTGAACCCGTGCCTGGCCTGGGTACGGTCCCCGACGATGGTGAAGCTCCGGGACGGGCAGCGGAGCAGCAGCATCTGCCACTCTGCGTCGGTCAATTCCTGAGCCTCGTCCACGACGATGTGCGCGAACGGGCCAGCGAGCAGGTCCCGGTCGGTGCTGGGCAGTGCGGCCTCGTCGACCAGGGTGTCCTGTAGGTCCTGTGCGCGCAGCATCGTCACCACGCCTTCACCGTCGTCGTCGGCCTCGAGCAGGTCGTTGACGACCCGGGCCATCTGCTCGCGTTCGGCGGCGACAGCCGCGTCATGCCGACGCTTACGTCGTGACGCCTCCGGGTCGCCGAGCCGCTGCCGTGCTGCGTCCAGGAGCGGCAGGTCGGACACCGTCCAGGCCTGGGCGTCCCCGCGCTGCAGCTGCTGAACGTCATCGGGGCTGAGCCAGGGAGCGCACAGCCGCAGGTAGGCGGGTACCGACCACAGGTCTCCGACGAGGTCAGCCGCCTCGAGCAGCGGCCACGCCCTGTTGAAGGTCGTGCGCAGCTCCTTGTTCTGCAGCAGCGACTTGCGGAGCAGGTGCGCTGGGACGTCGCCGTCGCGGGAGTCCATCAGGATCGTGAGCAGCTCCTCCCAGATCTGATCGCGAGCCTCGTTGTTGTGCGGAGTACCGGGTTCTGGTGCTTCGAACGCCTCGGCCCAATCGTCGGCGCTGAGCCAGATGTCGGACCAGTGGGTCTCGACCGTCATCCCCTTGGTGGGCGGCTCCTCGTAGAACCTGACGGCCGCCTCGATCGCCTGCACCAGGTCCGCGGACGACTTCAGGCGGGCCACGTTCGGGTCGGTCTCCATCGTTGCTGCGGCTCCCTCGGCGACGAGGTCCCGCAGCGTGCAGGTCTGCACGCCCTCCTCTCCAAGACTGGGAAGAACGTCGGCGACGTAGGCCAGGTAGGGCTGGTGCGGACCGACGAACAGCACGCCGCCCCGGCGGTGACCGAGGCGAGGATCGGAGTAGAGGAGATAGGCGGAGCGGTGCAGAGCGACGACGGTCTTGCCCGTACCCGGACCGCCGTCGACGACGAGAGCGCCGCGGGATCCCGCGCGGATGATGGCGTCCTGGTCGGCCTGGATGGTGCCGAGCACGTCTCGCATCCGGGCCGACCGGCTGCTGCCCAGGCTGGCGATGAAGGCGGACTGGTCGTCGAGCGCGGCGTGCCCGACTAGCCCGTCCGAGGTGAACACCTCGTCCCAGTAGTCGCTGATCCGGCCGCGGGTCCAGCGATACCTGCGGCGGCTTGCCAGACCCATCGGGTTGGCGTGGGTCGCTCCGAAGAACGGCTCAGCCGCGGGGGAACGCCAGTCGAGCAGCAGCCGACGACCCGCGCTGTCCGTGAGGCCAAGCCGTCCGACGTAAACGGGCTCGGGGTTGTCCGCGCCGACGACGCGTCCAAGGCACAGGTCCAAACCGAAGCGGCGCAGGGCGCGCAGGCGAGCGGTCAGCCGGTGGATCTCCATGTCCCGGTCCATCGCCTCCTGGCCTATGCCGCCGGGCGCCTTGCGCTGGGCATCGAGGCGGTCGGACAGGTCGGCGATCGACTGCTCGAGGCTCTTCGCGATGGCCGTGAAGTGCTGCTCGTCGTCGGCGATCAGCGCCGGGAGGGCTTTGGGGGTGAGGTGGCCGGGGAGGTCAAACGCGCTGGAAGTCAGCGGGTTCACGTCATAAGCTCCGATCTGGGGTCGCTGGCAGCCGTTGCGCGCAGAAGGCGTCTGGACCGGCGTGACGAACCTGGTGGCCATGACGAGCAACGCTCCGCCTGACGTGGACCCCGTGGCCGTTGTCGGTTCAGGTCGCCAGGGTTTGTGGGTTCTCGTGTTCTGGGTGTTCCTGGCTCGACGGTCCCGTGTGGTTCACGCGGACATTGGCGGCTTTTCTCGGCGATCAACTCGGCCGCGCGCCGGGGCACGTCCGCCGCGGACGGCCCCACCATCGAGCGCATCGGCTGGCCGGCCGGCACCAGCGGCACGCCGACCTCGGCCGGCCGCTCCGCGAAGTCCGGCGACGCGCACACCCGCACGTCAGCGCCGAGTGCCCGCAACCGCACGGCGAGTCCCGCCAGCGGTTCGACGTCCCCGCGCGACCCATACGTCGACAACAACACACGCATTTCGCGACTCCCATTTCCGTAGGTTCTGGCCTCGGCCAGCGATTCTGCGGCACGACCCGGGTCTTGCCGCAAGTCCCCCGGCGCGCTATATGTTGAGAGTGGAAAGGAGTCCGGTCGGCCACGCCGTTCGGGCATGGGTTCCGTTGCCGTCTTGTGCGCGCGCCCCTCAGCGCGCCCTGTGAAGCCCCGCCCCATCCCCGGGCAGGCACGCTCGGGAGCGGCTACTTAGGCATAACGCTCGCCGGCTCCCCGGTGTGGCGGATATTCTTGGCCGGCGGCGAGCCACTGATCTGGCCGCCCATCCTGGACATCATAGAGGCGATCAAGAACAACGGCGTTGAAGTGGCGCTGTGCACCAACGGAATCCGGCTGAACCAGCCAGACATAACCGCCTGGATCATCCGCGTCGACGCCGTGTCCGTGTCGCTCGATTCGACCGACCCAGCAGCCAACGACCACTACCGGCCGTCTCGCCACGATGCCCACGGGTGGTGCGACGTCGTCTCGGGCATCCGCTGCCTGCTGGCCGGCCGTGCCACCGGCCGGCCACCACGCGTCGGCGTGTACACGGTGATCACCCGCCGGAATCTGAGCCAGATCCACGAGATGGGCGTCTTCGCCGTCGAGCTGGGCTGCGACTACTACGTGCCGCAGCCAGTCTCGCTGGCAGCCGACCACCCGCTGCATGCGGAACTGTTACTGACCGCCGCAGACCATGCCGCCGTCGCCAGCGCGCTGGACCGGCTCTACAGCGCTGGGCTGCCGCTGGCCCTGCCGGACCGGTCCTACACGCGCCGTTTCCTCGCGTCGATCACGGCGGACACGGGACGGGTGCCAGACTGTTTCGGCGGGCGGGAACTGTTCTTCATCGAGCCCGACGGCAGCGTGTGGGACTGCCCGTCCAGCCTCAAGATCGCCGCCACCTCTCCTGGGCAGCGGCGCAACATCCGTGGGCGCACCGCCGCCGGGCTATTCGCGACCGGGCCCCGCTGCACGGACTGCTCGCTGTTCTCGCACGACTGTGTGAACATGTGGCCCTTGATGGGCTTCGGCAGATTCGCTCTCCGGCCGGCGGCGGGCGATGACGGCGGCTGAGCGGGGTGACGGTCCCGCCACCGGAGACCTGCTGGCCGGCCTGCTCGCGCAGATGCCGGATCCATTATCGGCGGTTCATGTTGGCGCACTGGAGACCGAGCTGGGTGCCTAGTTTGGCACGCGCCATGCGGTCGCGGTTTCATCCGGTACCGCCGCCCTTGCATACCGCGCTGGCCGTGCTTGGCATCGGCGCCGGTGGCGAGGTCCTCGTCCCGGCCGTATCGGTGGTGATGTCGGCGGCACCGGTCGCCTATACCGGCGCCCGGCCCGTGTTCGCCGACTGCACACCCGCAGGGCGGCGACCTCAATCGGCTCGGGGCGGCGTCCCAACGGCGTGGTGGTCTCGAAGTCGATGACCAGGAAGCTGGTTTCAGCGAAGGCCGGGTCGCT
>WNGB01001877.1_pt1 | contig 34280 bp, 22 predicted proteins | sample 5400681 | NCBI WGS metagenome assembly WNGB01 (sample SAMN13153367, study PRJNA577476) | soil metagenome | isolation source: 115 cm soil or saprolite under grassland replicate 2 | place: USA:California | collected 2016-06-15
ACTGACAATGAACAGCCCGAGGGCCACCAATCCTGAGAGCAACACCTGAGTATTAAGACCTATAACACGTCCTGCGGTTTTGCGAACCAGCTCGTAACAGGCCATTACGATCAAGAGGATAACAAACGGATACACATGATAAAAATAGCGAGTCTCCTTAAGCATGGGATGCAGGATGGGATCAATCACGGCAATACTGCCAAAGACGCCAATGATAACGATGATCGGGTGCCCCAAAATCGATGTGAGGCTTTGGCGTCCCTGCTGAAAAACATGCCAGGCCAGGGCCACCAGGAAGATCAGCGTTAAGAATGGGAGTGCAGCGATCCAGGGAGATAAAACTGGAACATAAAAATCCGGCCATCCAAAAAAGACGACCCGGAGCGCGCGTGAAAAGTTGTTGGCAAGCATCCGCCCCCTCCAGCTCTGATCATAAATCGCATAACACATCCAGGCACAGGCAGTCAGTCCCGACAGCGCGAGTAACGCTAATCTGTTTCTGTCTTTTAAGAGACCGCGGTGTAGTTGATACCGGATGAAAAGAACAGCGGCGATGCAGACCGAGACAGCAAACAGATGCAGGAGCGCGCTCAACAGGAGCAAAAGCAGAAGCACATCTACAACGGCGAACCGATTCTGCGGCACCGTCTTGTGTCGAGCGCGGAGGAATATGAACAAACCCGACGCAAGCATGATCATTAGCAATGCGCCCAGAACAGTCCCGCTGATGGGGAGAACGTTGTAGGCGGCAAGAGGTCCGAGTGAATCGGACGGGGGCACGTGAAAGACATCCGGCGCGTTTTGCTGGACATGAAAGTCCCTCAGCCGCGACTCCAGTTGCCAATAGGCAATGCCCGCCAGCGTCGTTGCGACGGATACCATTGCAAATGTCCAGCGGTTCCGAGGGGGAGTTGCGCCGCTGCTGGCGTTCCCGTCGATCAAGAGCGGCAGGAAGAGAAACGGCAGAAGAAATACGCCCAGTGCGTGACAGAGTATTGCCATCAATGCGAGAGCGTGAGGTAAATATTTAAGTTTCTCGTTTCTTCCAAAATAGGCGCGATAATAGGCGAGGAAGAAGGCGACAGTGAAAAATTGAAAGGCCGCATACATTCGGCCAAATCGACCGAACTCAATCTGCCAGCCTGAAACCGCAAGCATTGCAACGCAGGCACCGGCCACCGGCCATGGTAGAAAAATGCGGGCATATAAAAAGACAAGCACCAATGTCAAAATACCAAACAGCGCGGCAGGCAACCGGTGGGCGAACTCATTGTCCCCGAAAAGGCGGACAGACCCCGCCTCAAGGTATTGGAGAGGCAAGCCGCGCAGGTAATAACCGCCGGTCGGGAACTGGGGGACACCTTTTTCCAAGATGTACTGCACACTGGTAACCGATAGATATTCATCCTCCGCCAATGGGCGGGCTCCGAGTCCGTCGAATCGGACAAAAAGACCCCAGCCTGTCGCGAGAAGCAGGATCCCGAGAAACGCGTAGAGAGCATAGCGTCCTCGAGCCTTCCGTCGGCAAGCGAAGGTTTCCGTGCCAGCGCTGACTGGAATAACGGGGCTGATACTACTCATATTGACTTAAAGCTAATTCGTTAAAAAGCGGGCCAACTCGGGCGAATTCAAAAGACCTTTAGATTCAGCTCTCCTAGTTGGAACAGAACCTTGCTATCACTTTCCGAACCACGGGCCTGTCACGTTAGAAACCGATGGCATGGTCAGCGAGGTCTGCAAGTACGTCGCGCCGACGCGTTTGCTGTTCTCACGGGAACATTCTGCGAAATCAACCGAATACCATTGCTGCCGCTGACGCCATATTCACCGAGAGTTGCGAGCGGCCATCCCACCTGAGCGAAACGAAATGGCGCTTGTGAAGCAAATACTCTGGTACGTCCAACACAATAGGTGATCGTGTTGGCGTGGCCGTTAGACGCAATGTTGGCGTTCCAGTTGGAGTTGGATTCGTTTTACGCGGCGGTTTAGCCGTGGGTTTTGGCGATGGCGTCGCTGTAGCCGTTGCTGCCGGCGTTGGAGTCGGTCCAGGCGTTGCTGTAGTTGGGAGCACGCTGTTGCGCTCGGCGTTGGCGAGGGTGGAGGAAAGGAGGCGGTGAGTGGATGCGGATACGTAAATTTCACGTAACCAGGTTTCGCCCCGATGACGTAATCGCGCCCCGCCTGCACGTAATCTCCGACTTGTCGAGCGATGCCGCACTGATCGGTGGCATCCTGATTCAAACTAACGCTGTTTCCTGCTGTGCCTCTATTGTTCCAGATGTAAACTGGCTCGGCATAGAGATGATAACTGTAGTCAAACCCACTGTAAGGGCCACAAACCGAAATATGCGGAACAAACACGGCTCCGGGGCCATAACCCATCCCGACTTGATGCGGCGCGGGATAGGTCTCCCAGCAGCAATAGGGGCCACTATTGCGGCGTGTGTTGAGCACGCTAAAGACAATGTTTCCCTTTGTCCCTGCACACTGCGATTGAATACGCGGAATGACGTTGTCCGTAATAACTGCCGTTCCGCCGCGCAGCCAAAAGAAATGCTGAAGGGGTAGCTCCGTGGCGCAATCTCCAGAAAATATATCGAAGATCAGTTCGTTATCGTAAATCTCGACGTGGCGCTGTCCTCTCCCGCTGGTGTCCGCTCCATGAGAGGAAAAGTCCGAATTGTCTAACACATTGTGTCGAAAGACAGTTCGCGTGCCATCGTCGAAATCGACTGCGTCCTGGTAACCGTGGAAATCGCAATCTTCGATATACATGTTCGTTGCGCCGTTCGTGTCTACCGCGCCGATGGTGGAATTTCTTGACCAGGAAGTTACTGCAATTGAACCTTGAGCCTTGGGTTGGATTGCTATTGAGGACTGCGAAAAGGTGTCGTCGAACGAGCAGTTCCAAATAAGAACCTGATTCGTTGCGGCATAGATAGCCGCCGCTTCACTGCCGCCGCCGGTTTCAAACCAACAATCGTGAATCACCGTTTTGGGCACCATATAGGCACTGCTAAAGAGACCTATCATTGTGGAGAAACTGCTTGGCGTGGGCCTGAACTGGATACCTGTAATCTCAGCCGAGCCTGCCTGACTCTGGCTAACCTTGATTAGCGGCGTGGCTGAGTTGTTCCCTCCTGAACCGTTGTTGTAATTGTTCACGATCGTGGTCGCTGGCTTGGTAGCGATCCACCAGAATTTCCATGTACCTGAGCCGCCAGTGCTCGTAATGTTCATCACCAGCGTCGTGCCTGAATAACTCGTCACTGTCCCTTCCATATAGGTGTCGCGCGCCGGTCCGGGATGGCCGGGGGAGTTCGGCATTTTAGCAATCCGCAAGAATTGGCCCGCTGTTATCGGCAACCCAGCCCTGGTCGTGATAAAAGTCTTCGCTCCGGTGCCGATGGTCACAGAGGATTTCGTGTTTCCAATGATTCGACCTGAGCCTTGTCCCCGCAGATGAATCGCCTTCGAGATTGTCACTGGCGTTGACCACGTGAAAGTACCGGCTGGCAGTGTAATCGTATCGCCGTTTAGCGCAGCATTATGCAAACCCTGCACACTCGGTGCCGACCCGTTGGACTGGTAAACGGCGCCCCCGCACCGTAGGGCGGAAAGGCCACTCGACACAATGATACACAAAAGGATTTTTCCCGACACGTTCATAACTGCGGCTTATCGATCCTCGCGATTCGCCGCCGCTGTTCCTATCAGAGTCAATTGTCATGGCAAGCAAAATTTTTTCTGTTCGGCCATTTATTTTGTAAGCGCGACTTCTGCCCGGGCACCGAGGTGCTGCGCGCTCGAGTTTTCGTCCCGCAAACTGCATCGACAGCGGCAGCCGAATGAAGCCGAGGCCAACAATGGTTACTTTCATTGTTTAGAATCGCCGCGCGAAGCTGCGGCTTGCTGGATGGGCGGCGACCCCGAAGGGTGAAAGAACAATCTCGCATACATGTAGGCAAGGGTTTCACTCCCGACGTCTTTCACCCCTTCGCTGTACCACCACCAACGCTCATTATTATAATCTGGGTTCGGCACTGCGATGATCCCGACTTGCACGTCCTTTCCGAGCGCCTTTTGAAAGAGCAGGCAAGTCCGGCGCGCATGTGTGTTCTCCGTGACGAGGTTGATGCGTTGCACGGATAACCGATGTTCCTGGATCCAATCCCGGAGCGCGACGGCGGAACTGTACGTCCTGTCGCGGTCAATTGTGCGTGAAGGGACCATCTGTAACGATTCGTCCGGTACTCCCGCCTTTTTCAAGAGATCGGCGCCAACGCTGGCGGAGGTCTGGAAGTCATTGATGTATCCTCCAATTCCTACCACCGGTCCGCCTGTCGTATAAACGCGCGTGTAGGAGCCAGACCGGAACTCGTTCACCGCCGCCTTGATGGCGTAGTCATGAACCCACCCCTCAACCACAAGAACATCCGCATCGACGCGATGAGTTGTTGCAAGAAAAGGGTAGGCACTTTTCAAAAAGAGAATGCTGGTCAGCACAAAAGCGAAAGCGAGAATCAACCGCCCACGCCAGGAAAGTGACCATCGCTCCCTGTAATCAAACAAGCCCCAGAACGCGCAGCGCGGCGGCGTGGCTTGTGGGAATGAGGAATCGAGAAACCGAACAGGCGTTCTCACGGGTTTCGCACAAAGTGCTTTCTCATTGTTACTCCTATTCATGTTCTTGCTCGCTTGTCCGCCGTAGCCTTGGCGGAGGCGGATGCTCTTACTCTTATTCTAACATGAAGGCGGCGCGCACGGAGTGACGCGCCCTACCAATGCTCATGCTCTTACTGTTATTCCTACTCCTATTTCTGTTCTAGCTCTCTCAACTCGTAACTGCCGCGCGCGCATTTTTTAAATCCCGTACGACAGAGAGAAGGTTCAATGCAACGCGTCGAGAGGGAGCAGAGACGGCGATGTATGCAACCCCAGCTAGCAAGGCTATAGGGCTGCACACGGCTAATTGCACCCATGGGTTAGCGGTGGGAAGGAAAGTGCGTGTGAGCCACGCTGTGCCGCAAACGACTGCCCAGACGGGCACATGCCGCAGGCACCCGATCCACAGATTCTTCCTGTTCACCGGGCCCTGCCGACCCGCCATGTAATAAACAAACGGTAACTCGATTAGCACACACGAAGCCGAGTAGGATATCGCAACGCCTGCGGGGCCGAACGGCAATCCAACCAGGAAAGAACATAGCGTAACAGTCGAGACGATTGAACTGGTAAGGACCCAATCCCTGCCGCGTCCCTGGCTCGCAAACAACCATGTGGCTGCGGTGGTGAGCGGATACGATAGCGCCGCCAGGGTAAAACCGGCGAAGATCACAGCGGCTGCTTCCCACTTTGGGCCAAGCACGGCCAGTGTTAGTGGGTAGGACAATGCGAGAAACAGGCCGGTGAATAGAAAGCTTATCAACGCAATCGCCTCAAATACCTGAAGGAATGTTCGCCGGTACCGCTCAGGCTGCCCCTGTGTCCGCGACAGCGCCGGAATCAGCACAGCATTAACTGGCATGATGAATTGTTGCAGCGGACGCACGAGTAGGGCAGAGCCTCTGGAATACAGACCTACGGCCGCAGCGCCGAAAAATCGACCAATCAGAAGGCTGTCCGCGCCCCGGGCGAGCGAGTACATCAGGCTTCCAGCGGTAATATTCGCACCGAAACTCAGCAGGTGCCAAGTTTGCGTTTTTCGGGAGGGTAATTGAGGTCGCCACTGCGACACGCACCACGTTAGTACAAGCTTGATTGCGACCTGAGTGACATTGGCGCCAACCAAAGCCCAGTACCCGTATTTCAGGAGCGCCATGCCGATGCCGATGAGAACGCCGGCAAGCATGGAAACAACATTGATCACCGCGATCGCCTTGAAGCGCATCTGTCGGTTCAATAGCGCAATGTGTTGAACTGCCGAGCTGGCGAGAAAAAAGGTGATTGAGAGAGCCAGCGTGATGCCTACGAGTCGCGGTTCCCGGTAGAACCAAGCGATTACTGGCCCTGACACTCCCACGAGCAACGTCATAACACTACCCACGGCCACATTTACCCAGAACAAATTGGAGACCTGTGCATGCGTGATCTCCTGCCGCTGCACTGTAGCGGTTGAAAGCCCGGCATCTTGAAAAATGCGAAGAAAACCCATTACGGTCGTGACCATGGCCACCAGCCCGAAGTCCCCTGGCACGAGCAGGCGGGCGAGTACCATGATGTACACCAGGTTCAGGAAGAACTGCGCGCCCTGCGCGGCCGCAGTCACAAGCCCGCTGGAGATTGTGCGCTGCTTGAGATTCCCCAGAAGATGGTCGGTTGCAAAGTGTCGCTCGGAGACGCTGGTCGCCGGCGGAGTTACAGAGGGAGCGGCGCAGGTCACCTCGCTTTTCATTGCTTCGGAAAGATCAACGCTCATCACTTCAGCAGGGTTGGGGGAAATTGTAGGGCATGCGCTTCGCTTGCCCGACACTAAGCTTGTCAGGCGGTCTGCTTACCGACAACTGCGCGATGACCGCATTCATCACTTTTTCAACACTGATAGCGGTGGTCGCGCTCCGATCATAACCGCGCTTATAGAAAAATCTTTCCAGAATAGGCGACACAATCTTCTTCTGTAACCCGTATTCGTATATTTCCCAGGGACTGGTGCATGTGAAGATGGAAACGCAGCGCACCCCGCTCCCCAGCGCGAGGTGCATCGGCAAGCTGTCGCCAGAGACAAGGCAGCGATGACCCTGCACGTCGGCCAGATGCTCGAGCAAAGTCGGCCGCTTCGACAGTATGTTCACCTTGAGGCCTCCTGACTCCAGTTCGTTCTTCAACTCGTCATAATAGGCCCATTTCTTCATTGGCCAGACCGGGCCGGCGGTCGATGAGATGGCCACATCTCCTTGCAATCCGGTCGGTCGCGACGGCGTCAGATAGTACGTTTCACCGCTAAAGCCAAGGCTTAGGCCCTCAAAGATCAATTCCTGATAAGTGCGGCGGTTTAGGAGCTTGAGCCGATCCGCTTCTTCCAGGCCGTAATTGCTAATCAGGCTTAAGTCGAACCAGTCACGCGAATCTGAAGTATAAGCCAGCTGATCGTCTCCGTTCAGATGAGCGCCGAAGAGTTGTTTAAACTTTAGTTCCTTCAAGAACGAACTTGTCTGCTGATCATCCTCCAGATTGATCACCAGATCGTACTCAGTATCTGCGACACCCTGCCGATTTTCCCATGAGACACAACGCACCGCTCGATCGATTCCCTGGAGCATGGCAAGATTGTTTTTCGCCGTAATCCAGCTAACTGGCCCGTCCAATCGCCGCAGCAACGGTGTCGTCCGGACAACGTCACCGGTAGCTCCCAGCTTGATGATTAACACACTCATTTAAACTGTTACGCTCTTGCTCTTACTCTTGCTCATGCTCTTGGGAGGCAACGTGGGCCGTTGGCAGCAACATCACCTTCCCGGGATTTTCAGCCTTACCCTAGCTAGGCGACCTGCCGTTGCGCTCAAGTGAATACATCATCTTGTCCCAGGCTCGCAGAACCGAAGACTTGGACCGATTGTAGTACAACTTCGCATGCTTCGCAGCGGCGAAGCCGAAAAGCTTTTCAATCCACGTATACTTCCACGATGCCTTGGGAATAGATAGCCGGCCTCCCAGACTGGCTGCAAGCTGTTGCGCTTCCTGCACCAGGTCAGGACGGTTTGGGTAGAAATTGTGTAGCCACGTCTGCAAATAGGTTACGCAGGCCGCGCGGACGCGGTCGCCCTCTTCCCGGGCACGCAGATATCCAATTTGCAGCTTCATCCCGAGGAACTGCGCTTCCATTTTTTTGTTTGATCGACCGATATGGCTCAGGCGGCTGCTTGGCGTGATGCGGTAATATATCCTGCTTTGTGGGACAAACCGAATGCCATTGCTCGCGTTAATCACACGAGAGAAATATTCACCGTCGTCGTCTCCCAAGAGCCGCGTATCCCATGGTCCAGCCGCCTCGGTTAGCTCCCGGCTAACCAGCCACGTGGCGGTTTGCATGTGCCAATTTCCTTCCCACTTTCTTACCAGCCATTCCGTCGGGGTAAGGTCGCACCAGAGTGGGGTCGGAATGAACTTTGCCTTCGCTGGTCGATATCGGAAGTACGCCCAAGGGGAGGAGAGAAGTATGCGCCCGTCCCTTGCCTGCATGGCTGCTTGCACCTGGTGGGCGACCTTGTCTTGGGAAAGCAAGTCTTCGGCGTCGAGCCATTGAATGTAATCGCCTCGACTCAACGAAAGCGCTTTATTTCGGGCGGACGCCGCCCCTTGATTCGGCTGCGTCACCGCCTGCACCTCATTCGACTCAAATTGCCGCGCCACTGCGAGGGTCCCGTCGGTAGAACCGTCATCGACGACAATGATCTCTTTCAGTGGCCAAGTCTGAGCGATCGCCGACCTTATCGTATCGGCGAGCCAGCGCTCGGCGTTATAGGCCGGGATCAGGATGGAAACGAGAGGTTGCATGTAATGCTCTTTGGATCAGAACAACGACGCCTACAGCAATAATTTCGCTAATCAGAGAAGAGAGGCTACTGGCCAGGCGCAGCCGTATCATTTGCCGGGTTCTTTTTGGCCTTCCCCCATCCCGTTTTTACCTTTTTAGTCTTTCTTTCTTTCCTTAGGTGGAAATGGTGTGAGGACGTCGGTGCGGCGCTCGATTTCAGCTGGGATCGAGATGGAGAGCTACGTAGCGGATGCGGGTAGGTGTATTTTACATAGCCAGGCTTCGGCTCCAGCTTGTAATCCCTGCCTTCCTGAATGTAATCGGCGACCTGCTGATTGTTTCCGCACGCATCGGGGTCTCCGTTGAGGCTGACCAAATTTCCGCCTGACCCGGTATTGTTCCAGATGTAAGCCGGCTCGGAATAGATGTAGTAATCTGCCTTTCGGTAACTGCCGCAGCCGGTGAAAGCGTGAAAAACCGCTCCTGGACCGTAGCCTTGTCCGACCTGGTGCGGAGCGGGATAAGTCGTCCAGCAGCAGTAAGGACCACTTTTTCGCCGCGTGTTGAGCACGCTAAACATAATATTGGCTTTGGTCTTCGCGCAGCCTGAAGTGATCCTCGGAAAGACGTTATCGGTGATGACCGCTGTGCCGCCCCGCAGCCAAACAGCGTGTTGCAAGGGAATCTCCGTCGCACAATCTCCGGGGAAAACATCGAAGATCAATTCGTTGTCGTAAAGCTCGATGTGGCGCACCCCGATGGCGGAGGTGTCGGCTCCGTGATTGGCAAACTGCGAGTTGTCCCAGATACAGTGACGGATTACTACCCGCGCATTATCATCGGCATCGCAGACCTGGTTGTGCGCGTGGAAGTCACAGTCTTCGATGTAAAAGTTCGCTGCGCCATCTACATCGTCCATTCCCATTGTGGAGTTGGTTGACCACGAGGCGTCCATTATACCGTGTCCGGCTTTGATCTGGAATGCTTCGCTGTGGGATAGCTCATATGTGTCATCAAACGAGCAGTTCCAGATGACGACTTGGTTCGATGCCGAGAAAATCGCCGCACCCTTGCCGCCGTTCCCAGTCTGAAACCAGCAACCGTGTATCAACGCTTTTGGCGTTATGTAATTAGCCGTCCTGATTCCAATAAGGCTTGACACACTGGTCGGTGAGCTAGTGAACTGGAAGCCTGTTACCTCGGCACTGCCCGCCAAGCTCTGCTGGATTTGTAGCATTGGCGGGGCTGAGTTGTTGCCTCTTGAGCCATTCTCATAGTTATTGACGATGGTGGTCGTCGGCTTGGTGGCAATCCACCAGAAATGCCAGCTCCCACTTCCACCGGTACTGGCAATGTTCATCACCAGCGTTGTGCCGGAGTAACTTGTCACAGCGCCTTCCATGTAATTCTCGCGCGCGGCATGCGTCGTTCGAGGCATGTTCGGCATCTTGGCGATCCGAAGTATTTGGCCTGCTGTTATTCCCGGAATTACTCGCGTGGTCTCGAAGCTTTTTGTCCCTGTGCCTATGCTAACAGAAGACTTCGTGTTACCGATAATGCGACCTGAACCCGCACCTTGCAGCTTGATCGCCTTGGAGATTGTTACCGGCGTCGACCAGGTAAAGGTTCCGGCAGGAAGCGCTATCGTATCGCCGTTTGATGCTCTCCTATGCAAATTCTGCACACTTGACGCCGAGCCGTCGGACTGGTAAACGGCGCCTGCGCAGGTCGAAGCAAAAAAGTGGCTCAAAATCAGACGTAAAAGAAAGATTCCGGTAAGTCGATTGTAGCTTGTCCAATCTCGCAATGCCGAGCCCTCGTTTAGCCGGTCAGCTTTACACACCCTTTCGCACAAAGGCCACGAGCTCTCCACCGGCCCCAATAAGCCTACTCACATACTCACACAGGCATGAATTTACGCGTGTGAAAGAAAGCCTGCCTAAAAGTGAAGTTTCCAGTCGAAGGGAGAAATAGATCTTTGCACCGGGGTAATGCGAAAAATGACTCTGGATGTTTGAAACGGAGTGGTAGATCCACTCTAGTGATGGTTTCGCAGCATTAAGCTTCGTGTAATAATCAAAAATCAGGATCCCATGTTTACGAAGATAACCATAAAGCACATCTGTGACATGATAGTCGTTTTCAAAGGACTCTGAATTGTACAAGGAGCAGGACCGCGTAAATACACAATCAAACTCATCTTTGTACGCCAGGTTAAGAATATCTCCTGTTTCAAATCTGGCTCCTGAATGTGTATATATATTTCTAGCAACAGATATGCCCACGTCGCTGAGATCTACTCCCACCGCCTGAAGTCCGTTCTCCGCAAACAAATTAGTAAAAAATCCCTGGCCGCATCCGGCGTCGAGAATGCGTGCACCTCGCTTTAATTTAGCTTTGGCTATAAGAGCTTTTACAAACGGCCGATACAGCCACAAACGATTCTGAAAGTAATTGGGAGTTTGATACTTCGCATTGTATCCCTCTCTAAGGGTGGGTTGTGTAATCTGCATTGTCTTCAAAAGACCCGTATCGAGTATTGATTTGTGACTACGACCTGGCTTTAGGCGTCGGTCGTTAAAATCGGCAGAAATCTATGCGGGGGATCCGGCTCAGAAGAGTAGCGACGTGATTGGCAAAGGAAATGATTACAAACCCCTGCGGATTTCATGTCTAGCGTTCGCATCCGACTCAATCGCCATGGCAAGTAGCTTTTTCACGCCAACTATTCCGTAAGCACTCGTTGATAAACCTCATCCAGTATCTCTCCCACCCTTGCCCACGAGTTTCGTTTGTTCGCAAACTCTCGAATCTCGCTGCGGTGCTCCTCCAGGTTTTGATATAAATCGCTTGCGAAATAGGCCTTGATCGTCCTTGCCAGATCAGCCGGATCCTTTGCTCGGCAAAGAAATCCCGTCTTTGCCTCGACAAGGTCGTTTCGCAAAGAGCCAACGTCAGTTGCGATAACAGGAAGCCCAAAACTGTAACTCAGGAAAGGCACCCCGCTTTGGAAGATTTCGACGTAGGGGATCACCACAACATCGGCGGCCATAAAGTAAAGCTCTACTTCCTCGTCCGGAACGTGTTCGATCCGCTCAATGATGTGTCTTCGGATTTCGCTGGCAGCAATCTTGTTCTGAATCTCGTTCCAGTAAGCCAGGTACCCCTTCTTGACCTTGCCGGCAATGATGAGCCGATAACCTGCCTCTAGCTTTGCTATTTCGCTGAAGGCGCCGATCAAATATTCAAGGCCCTTGTACGGCGCAATCTGACCGAAGAAGAGGAGGGTCTTCTCGCTTGGACCGAGACCAATGCACTCTCTCGCCTGCCGGCGCCCAAGTGCGGTAGTCGGGCATGTGTTATTGATTCCAAAAGGAATAACGCTGACTCGTGGCGAGGGGATGCCGAAGTCAGCGACCAATTCGTCCTGCATCGCGGCGGTGTGCACCAGAATGTGGTCACAAAGCCGATACTGGATTCCTAGCGTCAGCCGGTTGAACCAACTGTCGCGACCATCACGTTTGCGCATGTTCACATTGTGCGCCGTAAGGACGATCCATTTCCCGAAGACACGGTAGTAGAACATTAACAGAGTTCGATCAAAGTGCTCGAATTTGTTATTCCAGAGGATATGAAAGATTTGCGGCCGCGAGCCCACAACGTATTTCGCCAGCCGCGCATAATAGGAGAGGATACGAACGACTTTGCTGGGGAAGGGAGCATCCTCATTCTGATCGCCGCGCAAATTCAGGAAGTTTATTAGCGGGGAACGGTGCAGCTCGGGTGCGTCCAGCTTATCGCTGGCGATGAAATCAACGCCGATCCCCTGATCGACTAGAGCCGAGGCCATTCCGAGCGCGTAAGGCCGGTCGTCCCCGCCGGTAAGAAGACAGACGCGAATCGGAATCACTGAGCTGCGATCCGTTCGCTTGATTGTGCGATCACTTGTGAGGCAAGCCTGCGATGGCTCCAGACCTGCCCTGGGGATATGCTTGACTCTTGTTCAACGGACATCATGCGTCGCAACAATAGCAGGAACAACTTGATAGAAGCTGTCCCCAGTCCCATTCCATGTTCCCTTCATCCGTTCGAATAACCTCGCGTAGGCTTGAGACCGACGCTAACTGATTACAGCCGCCTGCTCGTGCGCAGTTCGTATTGTACCCTTTGAGGCTTCTCGAAAAATCGGATGAGTCTTCGGATCATAACTCAGCTTCTTCATGCTTTGTTTGGTTAAAGCCGTGATTATCCACTTTTCGAACGGCGAGATTACCGTCTGCCACCGGACAGCTGCACTTGCATCAAAAGCCTTTTGCTGTTTGCCTGTCAGGCTAGAGGGCTGGTGCTGGTGTTGCCCTTTTTGCGGCTCCAGCATGTCTTCCGCGAAGTCCGTCTGAATGAACTCGCACAGTTCGCGGAGCGCCTTTTCTGGTTTAGCAAGCAGGTCCTCATAACGAAACAATCGGTAATTTCTCAAATGCTTGAATCGAGTGTGCACTCTCGCCGTCCGGCGATACTGGAATATTTCAAATAGCATCATGGCCTTTCTTATTAACCATGCGAGCCGGGGATGTTTTTGCACCTTTAATGCTGTGCCAGAGGGGTCATTACTTTTGGACATTGCCAATGCCCTGGGGTCTCTCGTGATGTGAATTATTTTACAGTCCGGAAACCATTCCAACAGTTGCGGGACATGCCCAACATCAACGGGAAATTTAACACAAGGTCGCTCGTAACCGCCGAACCGTGTAATTTCCTCCAGGAAGATTCTGGCGATAGAACCCACGCTGCGATCCGACTCTTTGATTTTGCGCGAGATTTCGCGTTGCAACTCTCCATTGTTAGCAATGTCCATGTTTTCGAATTTCCAAAAAGTGGTCTCCAGGCCGGGAAGCTCTTTTTTGGCAAAACAAAGCTCGACCATTTTGTCGATATTATGGTCGCTCGCCAGGTCGCCGACCTGAGTCTTTAGAAAATAACGAAAGTCTTTGTGCGTCCAGTCACTCAGAAATCGAGGATCAGTAAGTCTCATTACGCCGGGGCACATCGAAATCAGGTTATGCCAAAGGGTGCTTCCCGTCCGATGCAGGCCGACTATGAATATTGGGCTTTCCATAAGATGCTACCTGACAGAGGCGGCTTCCGTGCGGGCCAGGCGGCTGGCTCCGAATGGCACCTCCGTTTCTTCAATCAATTCCGTTCGATCACGGTCCGCGACATTGATGGCAATAAGGAAGAAGAAGAACAGAATGAAGGAAAGCCCCTTAATGCCAGATTCGGCCAAGTTATAAATCAGAAACGCGGCAAACAAACTCATCCCAATTTGGCCGAGCCGATAATTGCTTACGATTAATTGCCGGCAGTTTTTGTAGGCCGCGCCTATCAGAAGGAGCCAAAGTGTAAGCCCGATTGCACCCAAATTTAAGAACACTTCAAGATAGCCATTATGAGCCTCATTGATGTTCCTAGCCTGCAAAATTGCCAAAAGTCTTTCACCCGTCCAGAATCCCTCAAATCCCGTTCCTACCAATGCATTTCCGCGTAGCGCCCACAGCTCCCGCCAAATATCGGTTCGATTAGTCAAAGTCGGGTCTCTGCCTAGCGCGGCCGTGAAGGATCCAAAGACGCCGACTGTCAATTCGAGCAGCACAAAAATGGCAGCGGCGACTCCCAACCAGGTGGCGATCCTCCACCTTACAAAGCGGAGGTTTCCACCAAGAAGCACTGCGGCTCCTATTATGAAACAAACTAACGACGTAGAACTGTGTGCCTTGAACAGAAGGTATATGGCTAATGTTAGAATAGACGCGTCGAGTAAAAATTGCGTTCTCCTCAAATGTGCCGGCTCCTGCTCTCCTTTCTGCCACAGGATCCAGATCAACAGCAAACTCTCAATGAAGCACATCTGGCCAAGCATATTTTTACTTTCGGCGGCGCCACTGAACATCATGGCGCCGGTCCAATCGTCAAACCTTACAGCCAAGGAAAAAAAGTATTTATTCAGCGTTTCAGACAACGGTATAAGAACGTAGGCACACCTTCTCGCCAACGTCTTGAGGGCCACGGCCGGATTATCCTCGGTTAATACAACCAGGGCCATAGCCGGCATTCCGAGCATTTTGATAAGCCTCTTAAAGGATGCAAAAGGAGCGTCTGTCCACAGGACACTTACGGCCATATAAAGAAGCAGCAGGATTAAAATACGATTACGAGCAAACAACTCGTGCCAGGAAATCTTCCTTTTCGAAAGCACGACTCCCGCCGCACATATCAATAACGAATAGATTGTCGCGTCAACCGGGCTTCCCTCCAAGGTTTGGTAGAGCCCGCCCTGATTAAACCATAGAGAAACCGGCCTCGAACCGAGAATGAGAATCCAAATCAGAGGGATCCACAAACCCCACGATACGCCTGGTGCGCGTTTGGCATCTACGCGGTAGGCGAACGCGATAAAGCCGAAGCAAAGGAAAAGTGCTAATACTGGAGGCATAACGGACTCAGTGGATCCAGAGGAAATGCGAGCCTTAGCTTAAACGAGCAAAGGGTCCCGAGTTCCGATGATCATACATACTTGACGATTTATGTCGCTTTTTTGGATGGTTTTGAAACACGAAAAGGATTTGCCCGATACCTAATGGTATACCAACGCGCCCGTAGATTCAGCAATCGAATCATTGCTTTTTCCGGGATCGCGCCCTTGATTCCGCGGTGCAGATTCAGGCGTAAAGCCAGTCTGCCTTTCATCGTCAAAGGTACAAAATACTCAGGCACTGGTGTCTTGACAAAGCCATTGCTCGCTTGAAACCGACCATGGTCTCCCTTGCGCCATGTGGAGTAAACCAGGAACGGCATATTCTTGTCAGCGCAGATCTCAATGACCTTACTGATCATTCCGTTCATCGGTGACTTTTCGCGGCGCGATAACTTATCAAGAATTAGTGTAGTCCTCGCATAACGATCGAAGATGAAGAACTTGATGAATCCAATCAACTCCCCCTCCCAATAAGCCGTGACAAACCGGCAGATATTCAGATCCTCGGACAGCTCTTTTTTTACTGTCTCAAAGTCCTTACCATAATGCCAAAAGCGTTTCCCTCGTCTGACAGGAGAGTCGTTATAAAGCTCCGTAATTCCTCGAATCAGCCGGTCGCTGAGCTGTTCCTCTTGGACTTCGACACCATTCTTGGCCGCTTTGCGAATCTTGTTCCGGGCGCTTTGACTAATCTGCTTCTCAAACCAATGTTTATGTGTCGTAATCGGAATGGCCGCTACATCCAGCCATTCGTGATAATAAGGATATTTCGGCTTGGTCTCTGGAATTCGTTGCCAAAACTTTAGGATATCGGCCTTTACTGGGCCATTCTTTAACTGACGGATCACCTCGGATGGATTATCGACGTCTTCCGCCCAAAAGTCCTTCAGCTCAGCAGTCCTGATAAACTTCCCCATGATCAAAAAGGTTTGCGTATTGACTCGGACGGCATCCACGGTCATCGGCACGCCTTTCCAGCGAACCGTTTCCTTAAGACCGATCGCGTTAGCGCTTGTGTTAATGTCGTGCATAACAATTACCAAGTTAAAAAATTCAGCTATAAGCCGGAGAATGCCTTACTTGTGAGACATTCTGGGGTAATTGTGGTATTGCCTCCGCAACGTCAGTGGCCATGTTGTTCTCGATTAAGGTTCGCATGATGAGTTCTATTGTCAGAGCGGCGCTTATCTCATTGCGGTAATTTCGCCTTCCGGCCATATGCTCTTTCACTGCCGTTTGTAGAAAGCCGCGGTTAAAGAAAGGGCGCTCGAGAGTTCTGCGGTCTAGCAGCATGTCGCTGATGTAACCGGCTAGTTTGTGTTGATACCAAATGCGATAGTGCTCGAACTTGTGATAACCCAACATCCACTGGGGCAATCGAGACAGCCCTTTCAGCATCCAGTCTGGAGCTTCGAAAAAATACAGATAGTCGAGCTTGAAGAGAAACCACAAAAACATTTGAGCGGCTGTGCGAACAAACGGGTTCCGGTCTGAAGCATGTCCGCGATTCGACAGGATTCTGGCGAGCTGCGGATTTAGGCGGCGAATCAGCTCTTGCTGGACGCTCTTTGACTCGCGGACCGCGTTTGGAAAAGCATAAAGGAGCTCAACAAGATCGTTATCCATGAATGGCGACCGTAACGTAACCTGAGACCGTTCGATCGACATTAAGCCATGCGTTCGCCAGGGAATGTCAGCCGAAAGTGCCGCGGTGAGAGGGTGACCTGCACGATGGGAAACGACGCGTCGCTCGGCGTCCGCGATATGCTGGTCTAAGTCAGGGTTTAGCAGACCATTAAGTTTCGGTGCATGCGGTAAGATCCGGCCCTGACGGAGAACCTCGCTTCCGAACAATCCGGTCAAGCGCAGGGGAGCGATTTTCCGAGCGAACCGATTCAAATAGAGATTATGAGTGCCACTCAATCCCAGCTCACCGTCTGAGATATAGATGGTTTCTTCGGCAAGTTTCGGGAACGTTTTCAAAAAATCCTCACCCAACCGCATTACCTGGTACTTTAACCCAGTGGCCTCTGCCACGTGACGCGCCTGGCGAACATCAAATGTATCTCGGTTTCCTGCGAAGGTGTATGCAGGGAGTCCGCGCGCATCCCGGGAAGCTGCAATCATAAGTCGTGTGTCAAGGCCACCTGTTAATGAAATTGCGAGCCTGTCAGATGGGTGAAAGTAGTCCGGAAGAATGTCAAGGAATACTTGCTCCAAGCGGTCAACGACATCATTCTCGTTGATTGACGCGGTACCTTCCAAGCTTTGCGGCTTAAAATATCGTCCCTTTCGGCATTGGCCGCGCTGTAGGGTCCAGCAAGAGCCACCTGGCAAGACTGAGATTCCCTTAAACAAAGACTTGTTCTCAAGGACACAATCGAAAGCCATATATTCTGCCAGTGCCTCTGGATTAATTTCGCACAATGAAGGAAGAACTCGCAGCAACGACTTTGCCTCAGATGAGAAAAACAGAGCATCGTCCGACTCGTGGTAATAGAGTCTTTGCATTCCGTAGCGGTCATTAAAAAGCAGCGCCTTTCGCTGGTTAAGATCTATAAGAACACCTGCGAACCAGCCGTTCAGCTCGCGCAGAAAAGACTCACCCATCTTCTCGTAGAGCCGAATCAAGTAGCTAGTCCCTTGAAAAGCCGGCGAACGATCGCCCTTCAAACGAAGGTGCGAGCGGTTGCGGGAAAAGTCTTCCCCATGAAAAATCATGACAATGTCCTGCTCTTCGTTTACCAGGGGCATAGACTCACAAAACGGGTTCTCAGGAGCCATCCAACCCACCCTAAGATTAAGGCTTTCCTCAGAGTAAATGCCGCTTGTATAGAAAGCTTCGTGCTTCATTGCCTGAAGCATTGCCATATGCTTTTTTTCGCAGGCAGCAGCCCCCGATTTGCCGATGATTCCCGCTATCCCTGGCACTGTGATTATTCCTTTATGAATTTAGCCCGAAACGCTGATCGGAGAACTCACCGACTTGCCGGTCTGTCGATTCTTTGTCTCGCAGATTCCGCGCAACCATTGTTCGAACATCACGAGACTGAACAAAAGCTTGTGATTGTCCTGCCGCCGTGAGCGGTGGGCTTCAAGCAGTTTTTGCACCGGCTCAGGCTTAAGTAGCTCAAACATCAACGAACTCGTGTCCAGGAGCAATTCGGGAAGCTTGCCACTAAGAGAGGAGCGAAACCATTCGTCTACCACATTGACAGCAAAACCGCGCTTCTTCCGTTTCAGCACGGCCTGCGGAAGGTAACTCTCACAGACGCGGCGGTGGATCCACTTCCGACTGCCGTTGCGGACCTTGAAGTGTGAGCCTAGCCGCTGCACGTACTCTACTATGGTGCGATCAAGATAGGGAACACGCACTTCAAGGCTATGAGCCATCGATAATTTATCGGCATACATAAGGAGCTCGTCCGGTAGCGATGACCGGACTTCAAGAAGCTGGAGTCCACCCAGCTCGTCCGTGTGGACCATTTGCGGAATGAGCTCACGCCAGTAATCCGCGAGCTCGTACCGATTTCCGTTTGGCAAGAAATCGTCGCGGAAAAGTCCGTCTATGATTTTGCCCGGTGCAAGCGAAAAGACATCCTGATACCGCTTCAACCTGTCTTCTGTCCCAAGCGAAGCAACGCCCCGCTTCAGCATCTCATTACGCGGGAGCCTATTCACCGCGAGCCTCACAATGGAGCGGAGTCCCACTGGCAACCGGCGCCACCACTCGCCGTAGTGGACGCCCACATGTCTCTTGTAACCTCCAAATAGCTCATCTGGACCCTGGCCGATGAGCGCTACCTTGACATCCTGTCGCGCACGCTGGGCGATAAAATACATCGGAACGATCGAAGACGCGGCAATAGGTTCTTCTAAACATTCCACAATTTTTGGCAGCGATTTTTCGAACTCATTGCGATCAAGTTTCACGGTCACATGGCGGGCACCCAGAATCGCGGCAGTTTCTGCAGCGTCGGCTAGCTCATCGTCCTCGAAGGTCTCCCCGTAACCTATCGTGTATGCTGGCCAGGGCCCGCCTTGTTCATTCATCAACGCCAGAAGGAGACCTGAATCAAGACCGCCGCTTAGAAGTATCCCTACCGGCACATCGCTAAGCAAATGCCGCCGTACTGCGCTTTGGTACAATTCCAATAGTTCCCGCTCGGCCTCTTCCTCGTCTTTGCCATCTAAGAATGGGACTCGGGTATAGCCATACCAGCGTTTCTCCCGGCATTCTCCGTTCTCAATGACCAGCATCGTTCCCGGCGCGAGTTTTCGGATTCCATCGAATATGGTTAGCGGAGATGGGGTGTATCGAAACCTGAGGAAAAGATTCAGCGCAACCGGATCAACGTTTGGTTTGCATTGTTCCGCGGCGACAACGGGACGTACCTCTGATCCGAAGGTCAACCTGCCGTTGGCGATTTTGTAGTAAATCAGCTTGATACCCATGGCGTCACGCGCCACGACCAAGCGCTCCTTACGCACATCCCAGATGGCGAGGCCGAACATGCCGTTGAGATGATTGAAAACTTCAGTGCCCCACTCTTTGTAGCCGTGGATGATTACTTCCGTGTCGGAATTCGTCCTAAACTGATGGCCCTTGCTTTGTAACTCTGCTCGAAGCTCTCTGTAATTGTAAATCTCGCCATTGAAGATGATCCATACTGTTTGCTCTGCATCAGACATCGGCTGATGACCGCCCGCGAGATCAATGATTGATAGTCGCCGGAACCCCAAACCGACGGGCCCTGAGATAAAGTAGCCTTCATCGTCCGGTCCGCGATGCGCGATGGAACGCGCCATCCGTACAATCGTGTCGCGTTCCACTGGTTCGCGTCGCTGGAAGTTAAATTGGCCTGCGATTCCGCACATGTTTCTACAGATGTTGAGAGTTGATAGTTGACAGTTGATGGACTGCAGACGGAAAGCAAATCCGGAGCCCGCGGGGCTCGAACCCGCAACCTCCGCCGTGACAGGGCGGCGCTCTAACCAATTGAGCTAAGGCTCCCCGAGAACATTCTCCGCGCGAGGCTCGTCATTCGTCACTCGACGGGCTTCGCGCAGATAAAACGCTAGGCTTCGAAACATCTGCGATTGTCCCCAGCGATGCATCGGAACATTGTCCCAACCCAGGTACAGCTTTCGAGAGCGGAATGATCCATCGCGTTTCACCCATGCTTGCAACACATATGGGACAACTTTTTCCAACGTCGGCCCGAGTACTGGAAAGCGATCACGCAAAAGCAGGCATAGGTTGATGTACTCGGCGCAATCATAGAGCTCATGTTTGTAAACAGTCAGGCGGGGAGCGCGCGAGAACGGCTTTGGCAGGCCATCGGCGTCGAAGAGCTTGCTCATGTAGTAACTCACTCCCTTGCCTAATGCCTTAAGGGTTGCGGCGTGTCCCGTGAGAGCATGGATCTTGGCCAGCGCTTTCATGACGAAGCACGTATGATAATGATCAACGAAATCGCGCACCCCATCGACGGCATAGAACCAGGAACCGTCGGGATTCTGATTCTCCAAAACGAAATTCAAGTTTCGCTCGGCAATCGTCCAATAGTTGTCATTGGAAAAAAGCAGCGAAGCGCTCGTTAACAGGAATGCGCGATAGGCTGCCGCGTTGATAACACCCCCCCTATCGTAAGGAGTATAGGAACAGCTGCTCGCCTTTTCCGAGGTCTTGAAATCCTTAATATCAACCGAGGCGTGTCGCGCAATCGATTCGAGGATCAGTTTCCATTCATCTCGTGGGTCCAGTTTGAAAACCTGGAGGAACGCTTCGTACACATAAGGCGTGGTGGTGATTAGCGGCGTCTCTTTTTTTAGAACACCATTACGAGTGACCCAGTCAAAAGGATACCCCCAGCAATATTCTTTAAATTGATGGCAGCGCGACTTTTTGAGTTCGTTTAAAAAATGGATCGCATTTTCCAGTTGCGACGGGTCACCGGTCGCCTGGTAAAGGAACGCAAAGCCCATCGCGTAATGGGCGTCAGCGATCGGAAATCTTGTCGGGTGATGGAAAAAACGTCGTGCTGAGGGGAAGAAAGCCTCAAGGAAAATCATCGGCGCGACGGCCACCATTCCCAAGAGTTTGTTATTGTAGTAGAGCCTTTTCGCAGCTCGCCCGGTCGGTCCTGCAAAAAACGTCTGGTGATCGCGCGACGTCTCGCCATACCGGGCGAGCCACTGAGTGAAATCGCCCAAGACATGTTCAACCCTATCGGTCAGTTCAATTGTTCGGCCGGCTGCCATTAGATTACACGCAGTTGCAGTTGGCAAGGCGAGTTCAGTCATTTCAGACTTGTATCTTGTTATGAGCGAGAGAAGGCGGCCATTCGCGCCTTTGCGGGCATGAGGTAGTTATCGCGCGCTTCTGAAAGATAACGCCGCAGCACTATCTGCGCGCTATGGGCAAGATTCTGACGCCCATGCGCCACTTCCTCGCCACCTTTGAAAAGTAGTCTTAGCAACGCGCTCTCGCCCGGGGCCAGATCCACTTTGAATTCGATGCGATCTCCAGCCGAATTCCACGGCACACGGTGTGATCCCATATAAACGCTTTCGATACTATCCGGCTCCCGTTCACGGCGGCGGACGAAGTAACTTATCGCCCGACCCGAGCGGTTCTCGATCAGTAGTTCGCTTCCGTACATCTCAATTTCGACACAATCGGACAAGAGTTCCTTCTGTCTGTAGCCCCGCCTCACGACATCGCCTAGGCATCGCCAGGCCAGCGAAACTTTGAGGGCATTGAGCTGGCCGATGAATTCCACCAGTCGCGCATATCCGTTGCTGCAGAAATCGTGGTGAATTACGACGAGGCAGGGTTTCCCAAGAAGCAGATCGAAGGCGAGATTCTCGATGCCTTGAGCGGGGTAGCGACGGGTGTAGATGGGCAAATCGCCATAACTCATGACGGCAACGTCCCAGACGTCGGAGATCCTAAGCTTGCGTCCTCTCAACAGATTGCTATGCACCTCTGTGTTTACCACGGCACTGAAGTTGGCATGCTTCAGTTCAAGAATCGCTTGTTCGGAGAAAATTCCCTGCGGGAAGACCATCACGCGATCGTGCGTTAGGCCCGTTCGCTGCTCATGCAAAGTCATACGCCTCGCTGCTTCCGAGGCGATGGAACGAAGCTGCTGCTGATTGGAAGTGCCGAACTCACCCGCCGTATGATCGCATCCGTGGATGCAGAGAGAGTAATTATCAGGGTTATCCTTGAACAGTTGGACCACGTCCGGGTCGCTTCTTTGCCAGTTCCAAGGGATGAATGCTATGCTGGTCGAGAACCGATGCTCCTTCATTAGAGCGAGTAGCTCGGGGAAACGAATGAAGCCGTATCTCGCTTTCAGTAAAGGGTCATCAATAACTAAACAGGCGTTTGCTTCTGGCGCATTCCACGATGTGCGGACAAATGCCCATTTGATATAGGAAACAACAGGAACGGCCGAGAACAGGTGATCACGGACGTCAAAATTGCGAGTTATAAGTTCGCCATCAATGTCGACCAGTCGAGTCGACGAAATAAAGATCGGCACCGTTTGCCAGATTAACTTCAGGAACGCAGCCGTATTTCCTGCAGCTATAAGCCGAGCCGCAGAGATTCCATTCGCATCGAACAAATGGTAGCCTTTCGGGGTCCCTGGCGCGGGGCGTATACGTAGGCCGCGCATCGCGCCGCAAATGCCAGTAGGATCATCCGCTATGCACCATTCGATGTTCCTTCCTGCTCCTTGTTGAATTGAGACTTTCGCTCCAGAGAGTTCGCTTATCACTTTCGCAAATCCGACAGTGTTAGCCGTTGGATACAGAAAAACTGAGTGCACTTTTTGGGCGAACTGGTCGGCGCCATACAAACCGTTCTGCTGGTTGTCGATGACGCCCGCAAAGGTTTCTGCCGCGCACACGATTCTGCACCTCGTGCTACTCCTCGCTTGGCTGCCCTCTTGTAGTCTAAAATCCGCAGCTTTGTGCGTTTCATATGGAACGCCAAAAAACCCGAGTAGCCTCCCGGACCTGCCATCATCGATTGACGGCTGATCACCTGTCAGAAGGAACGCCTGTTCCCGCATCAGTTCTGGTTCCATCTCCTGAGAGCTACGGATGCAGAGGCTTTTGCGCAACAACCAGAGATCTCATCGCCCTGGAGCGCACGACTGCATTCAACACAGGTGAAAGCAACCCAAGGACGCGGGTCATCAGTCGCCCGGCAGAATGAGGGACCCAGCAGAAGTGTTCGCTGCGAGAAACTTCAAAACCAGCTTGTTGAAACGGCTCGGTATACTCCTCAAGCGACGGCAGATAGCACTCTTCCTCCTGCTCTTTTTTGCCACGAAGCTTATTCTTCAAGGCGCTCCGGAAAGCGGGAAAGCGGTCGTTCATATCGATCACCACGCAAACTCCTCCGGGTGCGAGCAGGCGGAAAATGTCGCGCGCACAGTCGAACTGCTTTCCGGCGCGATGGCAGTAGCGGATCGTGTTTACGCCGATGATGAATTGAAAGGAGTTTTCCAGGTTCGAAACCTTCTCTCCCAAACCCACGGAGAGCTCTTCAAGCAGTGTCTCGTTCTTTGCCACGCAAAACTGAACGCGACTTCGTTCCTGCGGGGTAAGATACCTTTGGGTTTCCCTGTTGGCGGCCTCAATCAGAACAGGAGAAAAATCCGTGCCGATTGCGCTCTCAACCTTGAAGCTATGGCGGCCCAAAACCGACACTAGATGCAACAGGTTCATTCCACCACCGCATCCAAATTCCAACATCCGAATTCCACCTTGCTTAATTTGTCGAGGCAGGCAGTTAATTGCGTCGAGGTAAACCGCCCTGTAATCGTGATCGAGAAGATAACTGATTCCGAAGCCAGCAGTGGCTCTGGTGTATTTTAAGATTGCATCCTGCGATGTGTACTCGCGGAAGAATGCATCTCTGTGGGCAGGAGGGGTAGTTACGTTGGAAACCATGTTGTTGATTGAGTTAGGTGAACGGGGACTCGGTTGACGTAAAAGGGTACGCTCAGAGGCGGGTAGAGCTCTGGGTTTGCCCAAGCCGAAAGTTGTCCACTTTCTTGAAGTTCAAAAGGGCGCGAAATATTGCTCGCAGCTTTTTCATCTGCTCCTGCCGATGAAAATGCATCAGCTCCGGAGTTACCGCGCGCTTCATCCGCCGCGTCGCAGCCCAGCCATATCCGAGCAGCAAGGCAAGGCCGCCCGTGCAAATTGGTCGCTTTGTCATCCTGTAAGCCACACGGAACAATTGCCAGACCGGGGAGCCGCCGAGGTAATAATCTTTTTCCCCATACGAAAAAAGCGCCCGCAAAGCCCCCTTCTCAGCTGTGCCCAAGGTCCGCTGATGATGATATCGCTTCTCCGGGAACGATCGGACGTTCCACCCTTTCATCCGCGCTGTCATCACCGCGATCCAATCCACTCCTCCGGCGCGGTTGGGAACGTAGCCACCTATGTCTTGAAAACACTCACGGCGGAAAAGCTGACATGGCCCGGCCACGTAATTCTCGCCTTCGAAGCTGTCTTTGCTTGAATCATAATCTCCGTCCTGCGTGAAAGGCGTTCCCGCGACACCGAGTTTCGGTTCCTCAGAAAACTTCTGCATAACAAATTCCATGTAGTCCGCTTCGAAAGAAACATCGGCGTCAAGGTTTCCCACGATGTCGAACGAAACCGAGTTAAGCTGCCCAAATCCGAGGGCAACAGCTTGGGCCTTTGAAGCAAAATTGCGATCCGGGTCCTGTACTCGGCGAACCAATTCAATCCACGGATAACGCTTCACATAACCCTCGACGATCTTTGCGGTCTGATCCGTTGAACCATCATCCACGATCACCCACCGTTCTGGCAAACACGTCTGGGCTACTACTGAATCGAGAGTTTTCGTAATGAATCTCTCCTCATTTCGAGCTGGGCTGATAAGAACATACTTCATGAAAGGTAGCTTAGAAATCAGAGGGCAGGCGGAGATGCGTGAAAAAGCAGACGGTAAGGGAGGTGAGGACTCGGGTGTGAGATATCAGCGTGTTTATTTCCATTCAGCTGCCATGCTCTGCAAATTGGATTACTTTCGCCGGGATGCTGTCGAGTTCTTGACGTTCTTGAAAGAAACTGCCGATGCACTCAACTGTGTGAGTAATCATCTCTTTCGTCATCTCCGGATAGATAGGTAACGATAGTATCCGCGATTGGTTAAAGTAAGCGACGGGAAAGTCTTTCGGGCTGTGGCGGAGATGAGCATAGGCGGGATAGAACGGCAATGCCTTAGGATAGTTCAAAACGGTGGAGATGCCCGTCTGGGTAAGGCACTCTCTCAATGTGTCCCGGTTTTCTGTGCGAACGACATAGAGATGATAAACATGATCGCGGCCAGGAGCGATTTTCGGTGTGATTATATCACCTACGTCATCGAGTAGCTCATCATAACACGCAGCAACATAACGGCGTGCCTCGGTCCAGGCAGTTAAATGGGGCAATTTCACGTTGAGGATGGCTGCTTGCAGTCCGTCCATGCGGCTGTTGATCCCTTCCATGACGTGATCGCCTTTTCCGCCGTGCCGGGCGAATGTCGTCATCCAATCGGCTAATCGATCGTCATTGGTCACAATGCATCCGGCATCGCCGTAGGCGCCCAGGTTTTTGCCGGGGTAAAAAGAGAATGTTGCGGCGTTTCCAAAGGTTCCGACGTAGCGCCCCTTGTACTTGGCAAGATGTGCCTGGGCACAATCCTCTATGACCCAAAGATTGTGCCTTTTTGCGATGGCCATGATCGCATCCATATTCGCCGGCTGTCCGTAAAGATGGACTGGGATAATGCCAACTGTGGCGGGGGTGATTTTTCGTTGGATATCATCAGGATCAATGGTGAACGTTTCCTCATCTGTGTCGCAGAATACGACTCGTCCGCCGGCTTGCGTGATTGTCTCCGATGTTGAGATCCAGGAATGCGCTGAAGTGATGATCTCGTCGCCGGGCTTTACACGAAGTCCCCGCAGGGCGATGTAAATCGCGTCCGTCCCGTTTGCGCAGGAAACGCAATGCTTCACGCCAACCGCGCTCGCCCATGCCTGCTCAAAGGCGTCCACGTGCCGCCCACGAATGTAAGCCGACTCTGCGATAACATCGGCAATCGCACTGTCGATCTCTTGTTTGATTGTCAGGTATTGCGCGTGCAGGTCAACAAATGGGATTTTCATGCTTAGGAGATGGTAGACGGACGACTGATGACAGGGGTCAGTGGTCAGAAATCAGGAGTTAGAGGTCAAAAGTCAGCAGTCAGACCTCACGATTCAGCGGGAAGAATCACAGCCGACGAAGAAGGCGAGCGGGATTGCCCGCGTAAATTCCGGGAACGGTAATATCCTTGGTAACAACTGCGCCGGCTCCGATGACCACCTGATCGCAGATCGTCACCGGGAGGATCGTGGCATTTGTTCCGACACTTACTCGACTGCCAAGCTTTGTCGGTCGCCAGAGCTCTGGCTTGCCGGCGGGTCCGCCGGTGCCGAAGAGGTCGTTAACAAACATCGCGCCGTGGGAAATGAAGCAGTCGTCGCCAATCGTAACGAGGTCACAGATGAACGCATGAGATTGAATGCGACAACGCTTGCCGATGATTGCTCCCTTCTGTATCTCAACGAAAGGTCCAATGAAAGTTTCATCGCCGATGTCGCAACCATATAGGTTTGCCGGCTCTATGACGGTCACATTTGCGCCGAATTTTACATCGACGATTCCGATTGTACGGCGGTTGATAGGACTCATGCAGCAGAATTCTGACGGGTGGTGACCTGGCCGTTCAATGGTCGCGCGCGCTCGAGGATCGAAACTACACTTCGCGCGTGTTGCAGGCCCGTGAGTGGTTCCCGTGAGTTGCGGATGCAGTCGGCGAAATGTTCCGCCTCAACGCGAAGCGGCTCCGTAAATTTAACCTGAGGTATTAGAATGTCCCCGCTTCGATAATCAAATTGCAATGGTCGCGGGCTATCGAAGTCCATGTTTTCGCCCAAAATCGCGCGGCGATCGATTCCTTTGTCGTAGATAACGATCTTGTGTTCCGCGATATCGTCGTAAACCACCATCTTGCGCGAACCGACGATGATCATCTTGCGCACCTTCTGCGGATCTAACCAACTCACGTGAATGTTTGCGATGACCTTTCCGGGATATTCAAGGCTAAGAAACACGACGTCATCGACCCCTTCCTGCATATAGGCCATGCCCTGGCGTCCAATCGAAATCGGTTCCGGATTACCAAGCCAATATTGAATGATGCTGATATCGTGAGGGGCGAAGTTCCAGAGAGCGTCGATGTCGGAACGGATTCTCCCCAGATTCAGGCGCTGGCTGTACATGTAACGAACTTCGCCGAGCTCGCCGGAATCGATCAATTTCTTTACATAACGAACGGCTGAGTTGTAGACAAACGTATGGCCTGTCATCACAATGAGATTTCGCTTTGCGGCGCATCTCGCAAGCTCGTCGACCTCGTCAATGCTCGTGGCGAGCGGTTTCTCTACGAAGACGTGTTTACCAGCGTCGAGGACCTGCTTGGCAAGCGAGTAGTGACTTGCAGCAGGGGTGGCAATAACTACCCCATCGATGCTGGGGTCTTCGAGAATAATCTGGTGGCTTTCGATTGCGCGAGTAAGAGGAAAATTTGATTCCACAAACGCGCGGCGTTCTGCGCTCGAATCCACCACGTATTTGACCGTGCAGCCAGGCAAGGCCGAAAAATTACGCAGCAGATTCGGGCCCCAGTAGCCACAGCCGATCTGGGCAAGTATGAGATTTGGCGGTATTGCCATAAGAGGTCCGAAGGAGGGAGCGAGAAAGGCTAGCTTGCCTTTTCAGAATAAAGCGTTTTAGGCAGCGACCAGAAGCTGCTCTGAATCTGTAATTGTGAAGTCCTGGAAGGCTGGAGTTCCCAAGTGATGGCGCTCGTGCGCTGAAGAGCCGTCGTTGTTATACACTCTCACAGTCAACGGCGGCAGATCAGCAGCGGTCCGATCTGCAGCTGGCTGGATTCGAATTCTTTCGCCACCGTGTGTGACGCTGGTGAAGGAGGTCGCGCGCCGCTTGCGAAACCACGAGACTATTTGGATTGCTGTGGCGAACCATGGTTTTCTGTCGCGCAAATCGCGGACTAGATTCACATAAACATCGCCCCATAATCTTTCGGGCCCGAGACTTCTGTCGTGCCAGTTGATGGTAAGGACGCCACCAAATCTGGTTGCCTTTTCGATCAGCGGTAGCATTGCAGCGGTAGCCTGCTTATCGGATAAGTTCATGTAGGACGGATAAAACAGCGCCGTATCCATGATATGCAATGGGAGTTCTAATAAACGATCGACGTCAGGGTGTTTGAATACTTGAACGGTTCCCGCGCGGTATCCGATCGTTTCGTTATAGCCAGCAGTTGAGTCGTAGGAGAAACCAGCTTTGTCCAGTTCTAAGGAAGATTGTGAGTTAAAGTAAAGCCAGTGCATCCGAACTCCTGTCTCCATCGCGCCTGTGATCTCCTGAATACGCTGGCGCTCATCTCGGCCCTTGGCGGTGTCGCGCCATGCGTCGATGCCGTGGACGGCGATCTCGCGATTTGCAGAACGCAGTTTCTTTAGGTCTTCCGCAATGTCGGCCAACGCGTAGCGCGCTGCCCGCCTTGCTTTTCTTCGACCGTCGCAATCAACGCCGGCGTCCCCTTTCGATGGAATAACAAAGAACGTTGAGGCAAGATCGCCTTCCAGCTCGAGGTAGCGATCAAGTTGGTCCCAGAAGTCTTTGGCGAACCCAGCAAACACAAATGGCAGAGAAAACGCTGCCTTCCAATTAACAGCAACCTGCTGAAGAGACTTTTTTCCTCGACAAAAGTTAATGACTGATCCTAAGAGTGCGCGGCAAAGAAAACCGAACATCGTATGGTCCCACTTGTGGTAGCGCACGCGTGGATGATCTACATCATGAGTGAGGCACGCTACAAAGCGATATCCCGCCGGGACCGGGAGGATCTCAAGGAGCGGCAATCCTTGGCTAACGATAAGCTCGCGCAACAGAGAGATGTGAAGTTCCAGCGTAGGTGTGCCGGCAAATTCTGCAGGTTGTCCTTGCGTCAAGAGGTAGCGGACTTCTTCGAACAGATCAAAGCCCAGACGAACCACGACTTGAGCGTCAGAAGCTATCGAGTTTGTTCCTTTGTGAACGAGAACTTCATTTCCAAGGCCCTCGAGGAGAAGGCAACTTCCGTAAATTGGTATGCGCTCGCCCCGAAAAAGAACAAAATTGCGTCCGGGAGCGCAGCTTGTCTTTATGCTTTGATACTTTTCGAAGGGTTGCCGCTGGGCACCATAAAGCAAAACCAACCTGGCGTTGTTCTGCGGGACCTGGCTATTTGAGCAGATCAGGACGTCATAGTGCGCACCCGGGCGATGGAATTCCCACGGAGTCTTAAACAACTCAAAGAATTCCGTAACAGCGCGATGTTCAACGTCGTTGGCGATAACACCGATCATTTTCGAGCGAAGCGGATGATGAAGTCAGCCTGGGTAACTAATTTAGAGACTCTACTGGACCTTCTTCCTCTTAATCAGTCTTGCCTCGTGTTGATTAGAACTGGTTTGTTGGAGCGCCGGCACGAACACGAGTAAGAGTAGGAGACAGAGAGCGTCCACAGTATTTGGCAGTTGCCTATAGAAGTTCGCTGATGGAATTCAACAAACTGAGTCGCTCGTGGCTCCATGTGTGTGACAGGTAGATTTCCTGGCCACGCTTGACTGTTTCCGCTACCGAAACCGGATTGGCAAAAGCGAACTCGATTTTTCGCGCAAGATCGTCCGCATCCCCAAGCTCGAAAAAGATCAGATCTTTGTCTCCGAAATAGTCCTGAATGCCCTTGGTTTTCGGTGCAATCACTGGCTTGGCAAGCGCCAGGTATTCAAAAATTCGCGTAGGCGTATTGATCTCAGTGAAGATGTTGCGGTGGTTGGGGATTATCCCCAGGTCACAATCCTCAATCGCCTTGACGATCTCTTTGATATTGCGAACGCCAAGATAATCGACATTATTGTCGAGTCCTCGCCGATGGGCTGATTCCATCACTTTCTCGAAAAAGTCCGTTCGCTTACCGCACACGCTTAGGCGGGCAGAAGGGATGGTTTTCCTTACTTTGGCCAAAGCTTCTACAGCCAAATCGAAACCGTTTCGGTGGACTAGCGAGCCATGGTAAAGAATCAGAAAAGGTTTAGGCTCATTGCCATTTGTTCCATTAACATCTCGAACATCACCGGACTGGAAACGGAAGATCTCGTCGTCGGGAGAATTGAGTACCACTTTGATTTTGTGCGGATGGCAACTGCGAGACGAGTAGATCTTCTTGCACGCGAGATTCACCGTCAGCACAAGATCGGCAAAGCGAATACTCCACTTCTCCAGGCGCTTCAAAAGGACCACGTTGAAGCTGTTCTTGGATAGCTTGAAGATTGTTTGCATAAGCTCGGGCATGGGATCGTGCAGATCCAAAATGATCTTGGCACCGAGAAGTTTCGGCACGATAGCAGCGAAAACGAGAACGTCTGGCATGTTATGCACATGGACGAGGTCGTACCGGCGAGTGAGTGATCTCCAGGAAAGATGGAAAAATGAGGCTAAGACAAACGCGGTGTACTGGCCAATGTACCCTAGCTTGCCGCCACGACGACGCTTCAGACGGACACGCGTGACGTTGATGTTGCCGTAGGTCTCATTTGCCGGCTCATCGTTATCACGCAGGCAGATGAAGTCAATGCTGGCACCTTGGGCTGCTAATGCCTCAGCCGCTCTTCTGGGCCGCGGATCCGCAGGGTAGTGTGAGAAGAGCAGGACAGCCGCGCGCCTGCCACGCAATCGCCGAATTTTTGAGGAAGCAAGTTCGTTGTCTTCACGGAAGTTCCCTCCGCGGGAACGAATCTGGATAACATGCCGGGCTACTTCCTTCGGGAGAGCATGCCAATACTCGCCCGCGTACCTGTTTCTGACGTAGGTGAGGAATTCGCGATATAAGGCCGTGGGATATTCTGTTGCTGTCTGTTTGCACCCATCGAACGACATGTAATCTGGGTGCGCATCGAGGAGCACCATCCCTCCGTGCTCGGCGATCCAATCAAGCTTTCGCATCCAGATTTCGGGAGTGGTTTCGCGTAACACCAAGAACAGGGTTGAATCCTGCGGCAGCGTATAGGGCAACTCGACGTAACCTCGTGAAGACGAATCGTTGGTCGATCGCTGACCATTAATGGAGCCACCGTTTGGACGCGGTACCCAGAATGGGAATATGGTGTGGCCTCCGTCTGGCTGCGGCTCGAATGGGTCGGTGTCGAATGTAGACGCATCGTACTGCACATCGAGGTCATGCAGCCAATCTAGATTACGTAACATAAACCCCGACCTGAATCCAGACGCGCCCCATTCCCGAGCGTAGTCGTTGATCCTTACGGCGCGGCGTTTGAACTCGCGATGGGAGGCAAAAAGGTGGCCGTCATGTTTAAGATCGTGTATGCCAACCTCGAAGCCATTGGCGGTAAGTTCCTCCCTTAATTCAGCTGTGACGCGGTAGCTCCCTTCTGGAATAAAGTTAAAGGAAGAGCGGAAGCCAAGATCCTGCTCCAATTGCATCAATGACCGGCATTTTTGGAGACCTGCTCTGCTTTCGACATCGTGCGTCAGGACGAGGGCGAATTTTTTGCCCTTCGGCCAACCTGACCAGTTATCCGGCGGACGCTCGGATCCCGGCATAATTGGCCAGACGTCGCCGATGCGCTTGCGTAACCGCGTGGCCAGCTTTCGTCGAATCGCCGTCCTAAGGTATTGCGGAATGAAGGGCTTTAGCCCGTAATAAATTCTATTGCGTAACATCAGAGAATAGCCACCTCGGTGGCCGCTATGAAGGTGGGTGTGGGCAGGAAACGGAGCAAAAATTGCAACCGCGGTTCGGCTGTTATCCGTGCAGCCAATTAAGACTCAGAATCAAGCCACTTCGGGACGTAGGAACGTGCCTTGTTTACCACGACTGCAACATTGTTTCGCTCAGCGATTAATTTGCCGTAGGTACGCCTAATGATCTCGCGGTTGTTCTTTTCGGCCTCGACCACCAGCAAAAGCTTGTCCATGAAAGCAGCCATCCCCCATGTAGGACTCGTTTGTTCTAGCGGGGGCATGTCAAAGATAATGTAGTCAAAGTCGCTTGCCTTCATATTCGGCATCATGTCGAAGAATTTCTTCAAGCCGACCTGGGCCGGCCCCGCATTGGGAGAACCCACCGTAGCGAGATAGAGATTGTCCGCAGCCGACGCGATGGAGCCGGATGGCTTAAGAGCTTTGTTCAAAGGATAAGCAGGTTTACCCTTGAAAAACGGGTGCACTTCCTGCGGGCCCAGATTCACATCAACGAGGAGCACCTTGCCGTCATTCGTTTCTGAAAGTGAGGCAGCGAGCCCGGCGGCTAGGGTAGAAGTTCCCGCTGCTTCCGAAAACCCCGCAACGCCCACAAGCTTCGGCTTATGCGTCAAGTGATTGAGTTCAAAGTAAAGCCCGAGGCGATCCCGGATCGCGTCACAGTACGGCCGGATGAAATGGCCAGCCTCCCAAGGCGCCAACTTAGAGTGGTGCGGTCTCTTTGCGATTGCTCCCGGCTTGGCGGGTGAACCATTCGGAGGCAAGGCCAAATGTCCATTCCGACCGGCGGAACGCGGTATCGAGAGCATGAGCGGAATGTGCAGCCGCGTCTCAAGCTCCAGCGGCCGGCCAACGGTACGGTTCAAGAACAGTCCCCTGAACAACGCGAGCGCTATGCCCAAAGCTACGCCTCCGCCAGCCAGTCCCAGGGCAATCTTATCGCGCGTTTTAGTCTCTAGGATGGGCGGAGAGGGTCGCTGGACGGCGCTAATGTTCGGCATTTTCGAGGGGTCCAAAGCCTCGTCGATCCGCGCCTTTTCTAGTGATGCCGCGAAATATTTATAATTCGCTTCGTCCATCTCTCGCTTCCGCTCTAATTCTTCAATTTGCGGACGCAGCTCCGAAAGCTGCTTCGTTCTCTGTTGAACATCGCGAAGCCGGGACTTGATAACGTCGATTTTTGCCTGTAACCCGGCGAGGCGGGCTTTTTCAGATTCCGGGCTTTTTTCAGATCGCGAGCTTTTCGGCTTCCATGTCTTTGACTTTTTCTGGCCCATCTGGTTAACGACGGCTTGTTGTTCGGCAAGATCCGCTTCGGCGGCATGGAGCTGTTTCTGGGTCTCGGCCGCCTCGTCAGTGAGGGCTTCCGAGCCGTCTTTAAGAGACGAGCCAATTCCGGTTTTGTCCCTCAGCGCCTTTAGAGCGTCCTCCGTTTGGTTTAAGCGCGCCCGCACCTGATCGGTTTGTTGAGTTACAAAGTCGAAGGCGCCGGCGGAGCGGTGTACCTCAAGATGTTTCACGAAATAACGACTCAACAGTTCCTGCAAAACGAGTGTCGCGATCTGCGGATCGGGATTCTTGTAGGACACGAAAATGATATTGCTTCCTTTGCCAGAAAGCACACTTAAACCCGAACTGACCGTGGCGGCCGCTGCGTTTTCTGTTGCCGCCTGTCCGGAAGCTGGCAGTAACCGTTTGGGGCCGATCGCCTGGGCGACTTGCACTGCCAAATCCCAACTGGTCAGAATCGCGATTTCAGCGCCGATCACTCTATCCGTGTCGTTACTTGACGAGCCCGCGGGCTTCGCACCCTCGATCGGATCGACTGCGCTCCTTTCCAGGACATAGCGCACCAGCAGCTTGGCCTGGGACTCGTATACGGGCGGATAGAGGAAATAAACGGCCGCGGCAGCGATGATTCCCAAGAGCGCGCAAAGGATAACTGTCCATTTGCGCTTGAATAGAACAAAAAGGATGTCGCCCAGTTTTACACTGGAGTGATGTTGCATTTCCCGTCGGATTTCAGCCATAATTTAACCTTTAGTCGAGATGTGGATAGAGGATCGAGCCTGCCAGCCGGTTAAACACCAGCGGTAACTTGCCAAAGACCCTCTTGTGGAAGCCCGAGTTTCGGGGGGCTGGCACTAAACACTGCCGACCCGATGGATCAACCCGGTAGTAATGAATTATTTCTTCCTGCGTGTCCCAGGAAAGCTTGAATCGACGGAGACCGTCGTTTTCGCACTCGGTGCGTCCAAAATGTAATTTTTCTACGCCATTGCGTAGCAGAAACTGGATGCCCTGCCACATGACAAGGTTATTCGCGCGGAATTC
>WNGB01002022.1_pt1 | contig 34271 bp, 31 predicted proteins | sample 5400681 | NCBI WGS metagenome assembly WNGB01 (sample SAMN13153367, study PRJNA577476) | soil metagenome | isolation source: 115 cm soil or saprolite under grassland replicate 2 | place: USA:California | collected 2016-06-15
CGGAGGAGCCCACCAGCAGGGTCAGGCCGTGGTGGCGCAGGACGCTCTCCACCCCGGCCGCCACCAGGCCGAAGAACGGGTTGCCCAGGTCCGGGATGACCAGGGCGACGGCGCGGTCGCGCCCGCCGGCCCGCATGTGACGGGCCAGGACGTTGGGCCGGAAGCCCAGGGCCGCCACGATCTCCAGGACCCGGCGGCGGGTCTCGGGGCTGATGCGCGGCTCGTCGTTGAGGGCCCGGGAGACGGTCTTGATGCTGACCCCCGCCTCCCGGGCCACGTCCTTGAGCGTCGGCCGCTGGGTCTTCCGGCTCATCGTCCGAGGATCTTACTGGTCAGGGCCTGGTGTCGTCGCCGCGTTGGGTGACCCCTGCCGCCGCCGCGGCCTGCCGGTCGACGATCACCGCCCGGTCGTGGTCCGCCGCGTCGATGGTGATCGCCCCGGTCATGATCGCCACGACCTCCGACATCGAGTGCTCGTCGGGCTTGACCACCGCCACCCGCCGGCCCAGCCGCTGGACGTGGATGCGGTCGGCGATCTCGAACACGTGCGGCATGTTGTGGCTGATCAGCACGACCGGCAGGCCGCGGTCGCGGACCCGGCGGATCAGGTCGAGCACCTGGCCGGACTCCTTGACGCCCAGGGCCGCCGTCGGCTCGTCCATGATGACCACGTGCTGCGCCCAGGCCGCCGCCCGGGCGACCGCGACACCCTGGCGCTGGCCGCCGGACAGGTTCTCCACCGCTTGCGTGAGCGACCGCAGGCCGATCTTCAGCTCGGCCATCTGCTGCGCCGCCCGCCGGCGCATCGCCGGCTTGTCCAGCATCCGCAGTACCGTGCCGAGGGGCCCCTTGCGCCGTTGCTCGCGGCCGAGGAACAGGTTGCTCGCGATGTCCAGCGCCGGGGCGACGGCGAGATCCTGGTACACGGTCTCGATGCCGTGCCGCCGGGCGTCCAGCGGGGTCCGGAAGTGCACCCGCCGGCCGTCGAGCAGGATCTCGCCCTCGTCGGGCTGGATGGCCCCGGTCAGCGCCTTGATGAGCGTGGACTTGCCGGCGCCGTTGTCGCCGATCACCGCCAGGACCTCGCCGGGCAGCAGCTCGAAGTCGGCGTGGTCCAGCGCGACCACCTGGCCGTACCTCTTGGTCAGCCCGGTGGCCGCCATCACCGCCTCGGTCATCGCGTCCTCCTGCGGGAGATCTGGTCGACGGTGACCGCGAGGATCACCAGGACACCGGTGATCAGGGTCTGGTAGATCGAGGCGACGCCGATGAGCTGCAACCCGTTGCGGATCACCCCGACGATCAGGGCGCCGAGGAGGGTACCGATCACCGCGCCGCGGCCGCCGAACAGGCTGGTGCCGCCGAGGACGACGGCGGTGATGCTGTCGAGGTTGTCGGTCTGGCCGGCCTGCGGGTCGCCGACGCCGGTACGGGCGACGGACAGCAGGGCGGCGATGCCGTACACGAGGCCGGCGGTCGAGTACACCCCGATGAGGACGCGGCGGGTGCGGATCCCGGTCAGCCGGGCGGCCTCGGGGTTGTTGCCCACCGCGTAGACGTGCTTGCCCCACGCCGTCTGGCTGAGCAGGTAGGCGAAGAGCAGGAACAGCCCGATCGTGACGATGGAGCCGTAGGTGACCTCGGTACCGCCCAGCGAGAACGTCTGCCCGAGCGCCGTCAACATCGAGGGCAGGCCGGTGACCGTCTGCTCCTGCGAGTAGATATGAGTCAGGGCGAAGGCGATGTTGAGCATGCCGAGCGTCACGATGAACGGCGGCAGCGGTACCCGCGTCACCAGGAGGCCGTTGGCCAGCCCGAACCCGGTGCAGACCGCCATGCCGAGCAGGATCGCCAGCAGCGGCGGTACCCCGTTGTGAACGGCCAGCCGGGTCATCACGATCGAGCCGAACGCCATGATGGCGCCGTTGGACAGGTCGATCCCGGCGGTGAGGATGATCAGCGTCTGGCCGATGGCCAGCGTGCCGACCACCATCACCTGCTGGATGATCAGCGAGAAGTTGCCACCGGTCAGGAACCGGTCGCTCCGGATCGAGAAGAAGACGCACGCGATGAGCAGCGCGGCCAGGGGGCCCAGGGTCGACCCACTGAGTAGGCGCTGGCGTAGGGAGGGCGCGGCCAGATCCGGCGGCGCCACGGTCGTGGTTGACATGTCATTGCCCGTCCTTCCTGGCGTGCCGTGGCCGGCGGCGGACCGGCCACGGCACGGGTCTACTTAGCCCCAGCAGTTGTCCAGGCCGAACTGGACGTCCTTGGAATCGACACCCGTCGCCGGCTTCGCGGCGATCAACGTGACTCCGGTGTCGGTGTACCCGGAGACCTTCTTGTTGTTCTGGGCGAAGTCCACCACCGCGTCCACGCCTTGCGACGCCATCTTCAGCGGGTACTGCTGCGAGGTGGCCGCGATCTTGCCATCCTGTACCGCCTTCACGCCGGTGCAGCCGCCGTCGACGGACACGACCAGGACGTCCTTGTCCTTGCCGGCGGCCTTGAGCGCGGTGTTGGCGCCCAGCGCGGCCGGCTCGTTGATCGTGTAGACGAGGTTGATGTCGGGGTTCTTCTGCAGGCAGTTCTCCATCGCGGTCTGGCCCTTGGCCTGGTCGCCCGCGGTGTCCTGGCTGCACACCACGGCCGGTGTGGTGGCCTGCTGGGTCGCGGTCGGGCTGATCCCGGACACTCCCCAGCCGGACAGGAAGCCGTTGTGGCGCAGCACGCCGACCGTGACGCCGGGGGCCAGGTCGAGGGTGGCGATCTTCGCCGGCTTGTCGCCGAGCGTCGCCTTGGCGTACTTGCCGATCAGCTCGCCGGCGGTGAAGTTGTTCGTGGCGAACAGGGCGTCCACCGCGCTCTGCGGATCGGTGGGCGTGTCGAGCGCGATCACCAGGACGTTCTTGGCCCGGGCCTTCTGCACCGCCGGCACGATGGCCTTGGTGTCGCTGGGTGTGATCAGGATGCCCTTCACGCCGGCGGCCACCATGTTCTCGATCGCGGTGACCTGGCTGGCGTTGTCGCCGTCGAACTTGCCGGCGGCCGACATCAGCGTGGCGCCCTTGGCAGTGGCCGCCTTCTGCGCGCCCTCCTTCATCTTCACGAAGAAGGGGTTGGTCTCGGTCTTGGTGATCAGACCGACCTTGATGCCGCCGGAGCCGCCTCCGGACGAGGAGTTGTTCGAGCTGCCGCAGCCGGTGACCGCCAAGGCAGCGGCGACCGCAGCCGCGAGCAGGCCCGCTGCGGTGCGGGACGTACCTGACATGAAGTTTCCCTCGGGGTAGGCCGGTCCGTCGGACCGGGCGTCTCACCGATGCCCCCGATGCGCCATCGTTGTCATGCGCCATCGTTGTCGCATCACTCTGCGCCTCTTGTAACGTCCCGTCAACCGTTCGTGAGGAAAAAGGCATGCCACTCGTCATGGGCTGCCGCCGCCCGGCGGGCTACAGCCAGGCGTGGTAGACCCGGCGGTACAGCCGCTTGCCGGCGAGCATCGCCACCGCGAAGGCGGCCAGGATGGTGAGCAGCCAGGCGTACCACGCCATCGGCAGCGCGCGCAGGCCGAGCGCTGCGCCCACCGGCGACACCGGTACCACCACGCAGAGCACGACGAGCGCGATGCTGGCCGCTATTACCGGCCGGGCCGCGGGGGACCAGCCCGACCGGCCCGGGCCGCGCAGCAGGTGCACGGCGAGCGCCTGGGTCAGCAGGTTCTCCACGAACCACCCGGTGTGGAAGAGCACCTGCCCGCCGGGGCTCACCGAGTTGCCGAGCGCGTGCCGCAGCGCGGCGAACGTGGCCAGGTCGGCGACCATGTTGATGAGCCCGAACCACACCACGAACCGGGCCAGGTCGTCCCGGTCGAACGTGCGTGGGCGCCGATCGCTGTCCGCCGGCGCATGGTCGAAGGCGAGCGCGAGCTGGGCGATGTCGAAGAGCAGGTTCTGCACCAGGATCTGCACCGGCAGCAGGGGCAGGAACGGCAGCGCGGCGCACGCGGCCAGCACGGCGCACACGTTGCCGACGTTGGACGACACGGTGATCTTCAGGTACTTGATGATGTTGCCGAACGCCCGGCGGCCGGCCAGGATCGCCGCGGTCAGCGCGGCGAGGTCCTTGCGCATCAGCAGGACGTCGCTGGACTCGCGGGCGACGTCGACCGCGGCGTCGACGCAGATCCCGACGTCCGCGGCGCGCAGCGCGGGCGCGTCGTTGACGCCGTCGCCGACGTAGCCCACGGTCTGCCCGGCCAGGCGCAGCGCGGTCACGATCCGGGCCTTCTGCTGCGGGTCGACCCGGGCGAAGACGGTGGTACCCCGGGCCAGCGCGGCCAGCTGCGGGTCGTCGAGCGCGTCGACCTGGAAGCCTTGCACGGGTACCCCCGGATCGAGGCCCGCGTCCCGACAGATCCGGGCGGCGACGAGCGGATGGTCCCCGGTCACGACCTTGACGTGGGTACCGTGCTCGGCCAGCTCGGCCAGGGTCTGCCGGGCGCTGTCCTTGATCTCGTCGAGCAGGGCCAGGTAGCCGACCAGGGTCAACCCCGCCTCGTCGGCCGCGCGCAGCGGGCGCCGCCCGGCCCGCCGGGTCCGGACCGCCACGGCCAGCACCCGTACCCCGTCCGTGTGCAGCGCGTCGGCCCGCCGGGTCAGCTCCGCCCGCAGCGCGGCGTCGAGCGGTACCGTGCTCCCGTCGAGGTGTACCCCCGTGCAGCAGCTCAGGACCTCCTCGGCCGCGCCCTTCGTGATGAGCAGCTCCACCCCCCACCGGCCGGTCTCCCGCACGGCGACGGTGGCCCGGCGCCGGACCGCGTCGAAGCCCAGCGCCTGCACCCCTGTGTACCGCTCGTCCCCGGCGAGGCCCAGCTCCTCGGCGCGGCGTACCAGCGCCTCGTCGACCGCGTCGACGAGCAGCTCGGTGCCGAAGCGGCTGTTGAGGAAGGCGTAGCGCAGGGTCTCCGGGTCGGTGCGGCCGAGCGGGTCCAGCGAGCTGGCCACGGAGATCCGGTCGTGGGTCAGCGTGCCGGTCTTGTCGATGCAGAGCACGTCCATGGCGCCGAGGTTGTGGATGGCCGGCAGCCGTTTGACGATCACGCCGGACCGCCGCATGACCGCGCCGCCGCGGATCAGCGCCCCAGTCACCACGACCGGCAGCATCTCGGGAGTGAGCCCGACCGCCACCGCGACCGCGAACAGGCAGCCCTGCAGCCAGTTACCCCGCGACATCATGTTCACCGCGAGGACCAGTGGCACGGTGGCGAGGGTGAACCGGATCAGGTTCCAGGAGACGCCCTTGACGCCGCGTTCGAAGGTGGTCTCACCCCGCCGGTGCGGGTGGTCGCGGTGGCTGGCGCCGAAGTAGGTGGCGGTGCCGGTGGCCACCACCACCCCGGTCGCCGACCCGCCGACCACCATGCTGCCGAGCAGGCACAGCCGGGGATGGTCGAACAGGGTGCCGTCCGGGTACCCGTCGTCGGCCGTGGCGGCCAGCGTGGCGTGCTTGAGCGCCGGCGCCGACTTGCCGGTGAGGAACGCCTGGCTGACGGCGAGGTCGGTGGAGCGCAGCAGGCGTACGTCGGCCGGCACCAGGTCGCCGCCGGCCAGGCGTACCACGTCGCCCGGGACGAGCTGGTCGGTCGGCACCTCGCGGGGCACCGGGGGAGCACCGGCGCTGGCCTGGCGCAGCACGGTGGTGGTGGTCGCGAGCGTGGCCCGCAGGGCGGGGGCCGCCCGGCCGGCCCGGTGCTCCTGGGCGACCCGCAGGGCGCCGCCGGTCAGGGCCAGGGTGCCGATGACCGCGGCGGCCCGGAGGTCACCGGTACCGGCGGAGACGCTGCCCAGCCCGAGCAGGGTAAGCACGAACGGGTCGGCCAGCGCGCGCAGCAGCCGGACCGGGCGGCTGGTGCGGGGCGGGGGCGGCAGGCTGTTCTCGCCGTGCCGGGCGAGCCGGGCCTGTGCCTCGCTCTCCACCAGCCCGTGCAGCGAGGAGTCCAGCTGCCGCAGGACCTCCAGCGGCGCTATACCGGCCAGGCGGCGCAGCCGCGCCGACACCGGGGAGGCGGGTCGGTCGGCGGGTGCGGGCTCGGGCGTGGGTGGGCGTACCGGCAGGGGGTTCTCAGGCGCTGAGGCCACGCCGGGCTCCGGACTTCTTCGCCGGGCTCCGCAGGTGGGCGACCATCTCCTGGACCACCATGGCCAGGTGCGGGTCGTTGACCAGGTACACCTGGTGGCGGCCCTCGCGCCGGGCCTGGACGAGCCCGGCCAGCCGCAACTTGGCCAGGTGCTGGCTGACCGCCTGGACCGTCGCCCCGACCTGCTCGGCGAGCGAACCGACATCCCGCTCGCCCTGCGCGAGCAGCCACACGATGTGCAGCCGCACGGTAGCGGCGAGGATGCCGAAGGTACCGGCGGCGGTCTGGAGGAGCTCCGGCGACAGCTCGTCCACGTCGGGGCGGCCGGCCTTCTCGCCTGACACGGGTACCTCCTCGAATCGACCGATCGGCCCAACGGTACCGGCGCCCGGCGTGGGGGGCGAGGTAGCGAACGGGAGGTCTGATGCGCTCAAGACGCCGCGCCGGGCCCGTCCCTACCGTGGCTGGACCCCGCCGCAGGGCAGGCACCGGGCGCGGTCTGCGCCATTCCCGGTACCTGTGCGCCAGCCCGCCACGCCGGTACGACAGTCACCCGGTGGCGCCCACCCGGTCGAGCAGCGCCGCCGTCGCCTGCGCCACGTCGGTGTCGGTCCAGTCCAGGGCGGGTCCGGCGACGGTGATCTCGGCCATGGCGTACCCGGGTGCGGCCTGGGTCCACCCGCCGCACAGCCAGGTCCGCTCGGTCTCGGCCAGCGCCACCGCGGCGTCGTCGAGCGCGGTGGCGTCGTGCGGCAGCCACCACTGGAACTGGTGGGTGTGCGGCGGATCCGGATGCACCCGTGCCCCGGGTACCCGCCCGAGCACGGCGGCGACGGCGTGCGCGTGCCGCACGTACTCCGGCAGCCGCGGCAGTACCGTGTCCAGCCCCACGAGCGCGGCCAGCGCGGCCGGCCACTGCTGGAAGAGCTGCCCGCCGTACCGGTGCCGCCAGACGCCCGCCTCCGTGACGAAGTCGGCCGGGCCGGCCAGCGCCGCGCCGGAGATCCCGCCGAGGGTCTTGTAGAACGACACGTACACGCTGTCCGCGAGGCCGGCGATGTCGGGCAGCTCCCGCCCGAGATAGGGGGTGGTCTCCCAGAGCCGGGCGCCGTCGAAGTGCACCCGGGCCTTCCGCGCGCGGGCCGCGGCCACGGTGGCGGTCAGCTCCGCCCACGTCGGCAGCAGGTACCCCGCGTCGCGCAGTGGCAGCTCCAGCAGCAGCGTGCCGAACGGTTCCGGGTGGTCGCGGACCTCCTCGGCCGTCGGGTGCCGCGGCTCCCGGGTGGGGAACCCGGCGCGCAGCCCGGACAGTACGGCGTAGGCGTGCCGCTCGTGCACCTCGGGGTGCGCCAGGGGGTGCATGGCGACCGTCGCGTTGCCGGTGCGCCCCGCCCAGCAGCGCAGGGCCACCTGCTGCGCCATCGTCCCGGTCGGGAAGAACAGCGCCGCCGGGGTGCCCAGCAGGCCGGCGACCCGCTCCTCCAGCGCGGCCACCGGACCGCCGGCGCCGTACACGTCCGGCCGGTCCTCGCCGAACCCGCCGGCCGCCGCGAGCGCCGCGAGCCGCTCGGTGAGCCGGAGTTCGCGGACCCCGGACAGGATCCGCTCGCATGCTGCCCTCGCCCGGCGCCGCCGGGCCGCCCGCTCGTCCATCACCGCAACATACGGCGCGGATGCCGGCCGGGTTCTACCCGGCACGCGGGCGAAGCGGAAGCTGTCGGTTCGGATCCGGCAGTGGCTACGATGGCGCCAGTACGGGGACGTAGGCCGGGGGGCCTGTTGAGGGAGGGCACCGGTGACCGACCTGTCGGGCTTCGCCCGGGCCTGGACGCGGGCGGTCACGGAGACCAGCTACGTGCCGATGGCCCGGCGGGAGATCGAGAGCTACCTGCGCGGCCTGGCCGACCGGCTGGTCGCCGCGCTGACCGCGGAGCCGTTCCGCACCACCCCCGGCTACCGGGTCGGCGCCGACCTGGCCGCCGTCGGGTTCGTCGCGCCGGAGGCGCTCGCGCGCACCGTCACCGTGGTCAACGAGTGGCTGCCCAACCACCGGGACCGGCGCGCTCCGCTGCTGGAAGCACTGGTCACCGGCCATGCCCGTGGTGCGCGTGACCGCACCCTCGACGAGCAGGAGGCAATCCGGCGCGCCGCGCTGACCGCCCGGCACGAGGCGGAGCGGGCGCTACGGGCCAGCGAGGTACGGCAGCGCTACCTCGCGTTGTACGACCAGCTCACCGGGCTGCCCAACCGCACGCTGTTCATGGAGCGGCTCACCGGCCTGCTCGCCGACGCCCCGGCCCGCGCCCGGCTCGGCGTGTGCTTCCTGGACCTCGACGGGTTCATCGCGGTCAACGACAGCCTCGGTCACAGCGTCGGGGACGAGCTGCTCACCACGGTCGCCGACCGGCTGCGCCGGCTGGCCGACGACGGCGGGTACCTGGTGGCGCGGCTGGGCGGTGACGAGTTCGCGCTGCTGGTCGCCGGTACCACCGGGGTCGACGACGTGGTCAAGGTGGCCGACCGGGCGCTGTCCGCGCTGTCCGCGCCGGTGCACGTCGGCGGCCACGAGCTGCCGGTGTCGGCGAGCGCGGGCATCGTGGAGCGGGCGGCGGCCGGCGCCGACACCGCGGAGCTGATGCGCGCGGCCGACCTGGCCCTGCACTGGGCCAAGGCCGACGGCAAGGCGCGGTGGACCGTGTTCGACCCGGCCCGCAGCGCGCGGGACGTGGCCCGGTTCCGGTTGTCCGCGGCCATGCCGGCCGCGCTGGAGCGCGACGAGTTCACGCTGGTCTACCAGCCCCTGGTCGACCTGCGTGACGGCGCGGTGCGCGGGGTGGAGGCGCTGGCGCGGTGGCGGCATCCACGGCTCGGGATGGTGTACCCCGACCGGTTCATCGAGCTTGCCGAGGACACCGGCCTGATCGTGCGGCTCGGGCTGCGGCTGCTGGAGAAGGCCTGCCGGCAGGCCAGCCAGTGGCGGGCGCGGTGCTCGGCGCCGCCGTTCGTCAGCGTCAACCTCGCGGTCCGGCAGCTACGCCACCCCGGCCTGGTCGCCGACCTCGCGGCCGTGCTCGACCGCACCGGCCTGCCGGCCGACCAGCTCCAACTGGAGCTGACCGAGAGCGCGGTCGCCGGGCGGGACCGGGACACCGTGGACATGCTCGCCGCGCTGGCGCGGCTGGGGGTACGCCTCGTGATCGACGACTTCGGCACCGGGTACGCCAACCTGACCTACCTGCGCGAGCTGCCGGTACACGGGCTCAAGCTGGCCGGACCGTTCGTGCGGGGCGGCGCCGACCCGGCCGGCGCGACCATCCTGTCGGCGCTGGTCCGGCTCGGGCACGCGCTCGGGCTGACCATCACGGCCGAGGGCGTGGAGACCGCCGAGCAGGCCCAGCGGCTGGTCGAGCTGGGCTGCGACCTCGGCCAGGGCTGGCACCTGGGCCGGCCGGTGAGCCCGGAGCGGATCACCCGGCGGTTGATCCGGGCCGGGTAGCGTCACCGGCGTGGATAGGCACATGACGCCGGAGGAGTTCCGCCGGCACGGGTACGCGCTGGTCGACTGGGTTGCCGGGTACTGGTCCGAGCTGGCCAAGCTGCGGGTCACGCCGGAGGCGCCGCCGGGTACCGCGGCCGGGGCGCTGCCGGACCGGGCGCCCGAGCACGGGGACGGCTTCGCGGGGCTGCTGGCCGACCTGGACCGGGTGATCGTGCCGAACCTCACGCACTGGCAGCACCCGGCGTTCTTCGCGTACTTCCCGGCCAACACCTCCGGCCCGTCGGTGCTGGCCGACCTGGTCTGCGCCGGCCTCGGCGTGCAGGGCATGCTGTGGTCCACCGGGCCGGCCTGCACCGAGGTGGAGACGGTCGTGCTGGACTGGCTGGCCGACGTGATGGACCTGCCGGCCCGGTTCCGGTCGACCGGTACGGGCGGCGGGGTGATCCAGGACTCGGCGTCCTCGGCCGCGCTCGTGGCCACGGTCGCCGCGCTGCACCGGGCCAGCGGCGGGCGCTGGCGGCAGTCCGGTGTGGACGGCCGGTACACCGTCTACACGTCGACGCAAGGGCATTCGTCGATCGAGAAGGCGGCCCGGGTCGCCGGGCTCGGCGACGCGGCGGTCCGGCTGGTCGAGGTCGACGAGGCGTACGCGATGCGACCCGAGGCGTTGCGCGCGGCGATCGCCGCAGACGTGGCGGCCGGGGCGGTACCGGCACTCGTCGTGGCCACCGTCGGCACCACCTCCACGACGGCGGTCGACCCGCTCGGCGCGATCGGGGAGATCTGCCGGGAGTACCGGGCGTGGCTGCACGTGGACGCCGCCTACGCCGGCGCGGCCACGGTCTGTCCCGAGCTGCGCTGGGTCCACAGTGGACTGGAGCTCGCCGACTCGTACTGCTTCGACCCGCACAAGTGGCTGCTGACCGGGTTCGACTGCGACGCGTTCTGGATCGCCGACCGGGCCGAGCTGGTCAAGGCGTTGACCGTGCTGCCGGAGTACCTGCGCAACACCGCCACCGAGTCCGGCGCGGTCATCGACTACCGCGACTGGCACGTGCCGCTGGGCCGCCGGTTCCGCGCGCTGAAGCTGTGGTTCGTGCTGCGCTGGTACGGCGCCGAGGGGCTGCGCGCGCACATCCGCTCGGGGGTTTCCCTCGCCGCGCGGTTCGCCGAGTGGGTGGCGGCCGACGAGCGCTTCGAGATCGTCGCGCCGCACCCGTTCTCGCTCGTCTGCTTCCGGCGGCGCGGGCCGGACGGGCCCAACGAGGAGCTGCTGCGCCGGGTCAACGCGACCGGGCAGGCCTACCTGACGCACACCCGGGTCGGCGGGCGGTACGTGCTGCGCCTCGCGGTCGGCTCACCGTGGACCGAGGAGGCCCACGTGGCCGCCGTGTGGCAGCTCATCCGCGACCTGGCGTAGCCCGGGACCGGGTCCTTCGGCTCGGTACCCGGGTCCGCGGGCCCTGGTCGCGCCCTGGCGCGCCCCGTGTACTGGCAGCGAGCGCTACCGCATGCAGAACGTCCGGGAGTGGGCTGGAGGTGGACCGGCGTGGCCGTCCCCGTGATCCTCATGGTCGTGATGTACGTCGCGATCGGGTTGTTCATGTCCCGCCGCCTGCAGCGCCGCCCGGCGTCCGGCGCCGCGCTGGCGACACCGTACTGGAGCCTGCCCGAACCGGAGCCGGAGGTCGTCGCGCCCGCGCCGGCAGCGGTCCCGCCGGTCCCCGCACCCGAGGACACCGCCGGGGAGCTCGCCGAGGCGTTCCTGGTCGCCGGCCTGTTCGGCGGGGACCTCCCGCGGGAGGAGTACCAGTGGGGGATGGCCATGCTCGCCGCGCACGACGACGAGGTGCACCCGCTCGTCGTGCCGGGTGAGCGGCCGGGCTGAGCTTCAGACGTTCGCGCAGATACGCCGCTGGCGCCGATTCGGGTGGACGCCAGCGGCGACGTGGTGGATCAGGCCGGCTGCCGGCCGAGGAAGGCGAGCAGCCGCTCGGCCGGTCCGGCGGTCGCCGGCACCGGGATCGGCGCGGCGAACCGGCCCGGCCGGTCGGCGTCGCGCACCAGGAGCGGGGCGAGGTCCAGCAGCTCGTCGGCGAGTGCCGGCGGGATCGGGCGGGGCGGCCCGCACGCCCACGCGACGTCCCAGCCGTGCACGGCCACCTCAAGGGCACCGGTACCCGTCACGAGCCCCGTGGTCAGCGGGCAGCCGCCGATGGACACCGGGCGGTCGCCGCCGCACGCCCAGGCGCCGAGGAGCTGGCGGGCCCGTGCGCGCAGGTCCGGTACCCCTGGTAGTCCGGCGTCGGGAGCCGGCGGCTCGACCCGCCCGCCCGCCGCCTCGGTGAGCGCGACCAGCGCGTCGTCGAGGTGACGCAGCAGGGCGCCCAGGTCCCAGTCCCGGCAGGGGGTGGGGCGCGACAGCGCCGCCGGCGTGACCGCCGGCAGGACGCCCAGGGTGTAGTTGATCGCGCGTTCCAACAGCGCGATTCCGCCGATCGACGCGGCGGTCGCGTGCATGTCGCCCATGGCCGGTCCCGTTATGGGGCGGCGCGCGCGGGCAGCACCGGCGGCAGGCCGAACGTCTCGAACAGCGCCGTGTCGAAGAAGCACGCCACGTGCGTGACGCGGCCGTCGACGATGCTGAGTACCGGCATGTTGAACGCCCGGTAGACGTCGCCGTCGCGCATGTAGAGCCCGAACGCCGGCTGGCCGTTGGCGTGGATCGGCAGCAGCCGCATCGCGCCCTTCCCGTCGGCCGGGCAGTGCGTGTCGATGAGCCGGGCGATCGTGTCGGCGCCCTGGTACCAACCGACGAACGGCGGCATCTCCCACACCGCGTCCTTGGTGAACAGCTCGACGATCGCGCCGATGTCCTTGTCCTCGAACGCGGCGACGAACCGGTCGAGCAGCGCCCGCTGGTCGCTGTCGGTGGGCTCGACGATCTCGTCCTCGCTCGGCGCCACCTCGTCGAGCTGGGCCCGGGCACGTTGCAGCGCGCTGTTGACCGCGGCGGTGGTCGTGTCGAACAGGTCGGCGACCTCGGCGGCGCGCCAGTTCAGCACGTCGCGCAGGATCAGCACGGCGCGCTGGCGGGGCGGCAGGTGCTGCAGGGCGGCGATCAGCGCCAGCCGGATGCTCTCCCGGGAGGTGACGATCGTGGCGGGGTCGCTGCTGTCGGCGCCGACCAGCGCGTCGGGTACCGGTTCCAGCCACGGTACCTCCGGCTGTTGCACCAGGTCGTCGGCGGGATCGATGCTCGGCGTGCCGAGGCCGGTGGGCAGCGGCCGGCGGTTGCGGCTCTCCAGTGCGGTCAGGCAGGTCCGGGTGGCGATCCGGTACAGCCAGGTGCGCAGGGAGGAGCGGCCCTCGAAGCGCTCGTACGCGCGCCACGCCCGCAGGTAGGTCTCCTGCACCAGATCTTCGGCGTCGTGCACCGAGCCGAGCATCCGGTAGCAGTGGGCCAGCAGCTCGCGGCGGTACGGGTCGGCCAGCCGCAGGAAGTCCTCGTCGACCCTGCTCTCCGTCATGATCACGACCCCCTCATCTCCCTTCCGTACCGAGTCCTACCGGGGTGGACCGGGGCGAGCGGCGAAACTCATCGGTCCACGACAGGTGAATTTCCGGTACGGCGCAGGTCTGTACCGCCGAGCCTATTCGATGGATGGAGGACCAGTCGTGGTCGAGACCAGGGAATCGCGGTACCGGTGGGTGGCACTCATGGTGCTGTGCGTCGGGATGCTCATGATCGTGCTGGACGCCACGGTGGTCAACGTCGCGCTGCCGGCCATCCAGAACGACCTGCGGTTCAGCCAGTCCGGGCTGGCCTGGGTGGTCAACGCGTACCTGATCGCCTTCGGCGGCCTGCTGCTGCTCGCCGGCCGGCTGGGCGACCTGGTCTCCCGCCGGGGCGTGTTCCTCGCCGGGCTGGCCGTGTTCACGGTCGCCTCGCTGGCCTGCGGGCTCGCGCACAGCCAGGCGATGCTGATCGGGGCGCGGTTCGTGCAGGGCGTCGGGGGCGCGATGACCTCGGCGGTGATCCTCGGCATGATCGTGACGATGTTCCCGGAGCCGCGCGAGCGGGCCAAGGCGATCGGCGTGTACGCCTTCGTCGCCTCGGCCGGCGGCTCGGTCGGGCTGCTCGCCGGCGGCGTGCTGACCCAGGGCGTCAACTGGCACTGGGTCTTCTTCATCAACGTGCCGATCGGGGTGGCCACCGCGGTACTCGCCCGGCGGCTGCTGGACCGCGACCGGGGGATCGGGTTCGGCGGCGGCGCCGACGTCGCCGGTGCCGTCCTGATCACGGCCGCACTGATGCTCGGGGTGTACACGATCATCTCGCCGGCCGCCCGGTACGGCTGGGGCGCGGGCCGGACGCTGGCGCTGGGCGGGTCCGCGCTGGCGCTGCTGGCCGCGTTCGTCATCCGCGAGACCACTGCGGCCAACCCGCTGGTCCCGCTGCGCATCTTCCGGTCCCGCAACGTCACCGGCGCCAACGCGATCCAGGCGCTGACCGTCGCCGGGATGTTCGGCATGTTCTTCCTCGGCGTGCTGTACCTGCAGCGGGTGCTCGGCTACGACGCGCTGCGCACCGGCCTGGCGTTCCTGCCGACCACGGTCGTCATGGGTGCCCTCTCGCTGCGCTACTCGGAGCGGTTGATCACAAGGGTCGGCGCCCGGACCGTGCTCCTTCCCGGGCTCACGCTGATCGCGGTCGGGCTCGCACTCTTCGCCCGGGTACCCGTGCACGGGCACTACCTGACCGACGTCCTGCCGTCGACGATCCTGCTGGGCGCCGGGGTCGGCGTCGCGTTCCCGGCGCTGGCGACGCTGGCCATGTCCGGGGCGACCGACAGCGACGCCGGCCTGGCCTCCGGCCTGGTCAACACGACCGTGCAGGTGGGCGCGGCGGTCGGGCTCGCGGTGCTGGCGACGCTGTCGGCGACCCGCACGGCCCACCTGGTCGGCGGCGGCCTCCCGGCCGTGGTCGCGCAGACCCGGGGGTACCAGTTCGCGCTGCTGGTCGGCACCGCGCTCGTGGTCGCGGCGATCGTGGTCGCGGTGACCGTGGTGCGCGCGGAGCGGGTACCGGCGCCGGTGTCCGACCCTCTCCCCGAGCTGGTCGGGTCGCGGTAACCGGCGGGGTTGCCCGTGAACGGCCGGTACCTGACGCTGACGGGGTGGACACGACGACCGGTACCAGCGGTACGGTCATCCTCGACTGCACGTTCCCGACGGAGGGCCGCACAAGGAGTGGCGGGTGACCGCGATCGCGGCGGACGGCACGCGGGGCCGGAGCAGCGCGTGGCGGTCGATGTCCTGCGCCGGATAGGAGACCCGTGACCAACTGGGCCGGCACGGTGACCTTCGACCCCGCGCGGGTGCACCGGCCCGCGTCGGTCGACGAGCTGCGCCGGCTCGTCACCCGCAGCGCCCGGATCCGCCCGCTCGGCACCGGACACTCGTTCAGCCCGCTCGTCGACACACCGGGTGACCTCGTCACCGTGGCGGGGCTGCCGCCGGTGACCGACCTCGACACCACCCGGGACACGGTCACCGTCGCCGCCGGGGTCCGCTACGGGGAGCTGGCCCGGTACCTGCACGCGGCCGGGTACGCCCTGGCCAACCTGGCGTCCCTGCCGCACATCTCGGTGGCCGGCGCGGTCGCCACCGGTACCCACGGCTCCGGGGACCGCACCGGCGGCCTCGCCACGGCCGTCGCGGCGCTGCGGCTGGTAACCGCCGACGGGGACGTCGTCACGGTACGGCGGGGCGAGGACGGGTTCGCCGGGATGGTGGTCGGGCTCGGCGGGTTCGGGGTCGTCACCGAGCTGACGCTCGACGTGGTGCCTGCCTACGACGTGCGCCAGTACGTCTACGAGAACCTGCCGTTCGCCGCGCTCGACGAGCACTTCGCCGACATCACCGGATCTGCTTATAGCGTCAGCCTGTTCACCGACTGGGCCGGACCGCGGATGACCCAGGTGTGGCGCAAGCACCGCACCGACGACGGGACCGGCGAGCCGCCCCGGACCTGGTTTGGCGCGACGCTGGCCGGCGGGTCGTGGCACCCGATCCCCGGCCTGCCGACCGAACACTGCACCGAACAGCTCGGCCGGCCCGGGCCGTGGTACGCCCGGCTGCCGCACTTCCGCCTGGAGCACACCCCGAGCAGTGGCGACGAGCTGCAGTCGGAGTACCTGCTGCCGCGCGAGCACGCGGTCGCGGCGCTCACCGCGCTCGACGGCATCCGCGACCGGGTCACCCCGGTGCTGCAGGTGTCCGAGGTCCGTACCGTCGCGGCCGACGAGCTGTGGCTCAGCCCGAGCTACCGGCGCGACACCGTGGCGGTCCACTTCACGTGGATCCGCGACGCGCAGGCGGTGGCGCCGGCGATGGCGGCCGTCGAGGACGCGCTCGCCCCGTTCGCGCCCCGGCCGCACTGGGGCAAGCTGTCCGGCATCGACCCGGCGACGGTGCGGCGGAGCTACCCGCGGTGGCCCGATGTCGTGGCGCTGCTGCGCCGCTACGACCCGGCGGGCAAGTTCCGTAACGACTTCCTGGACCGCTACCTCCCGCCGGCCGCCTAGCGCCGTGAGAAGCTACCGCCATGGCCGATGACCGCAACGTGCTCGGCGGCGAACTCGAACCGTGCGGCACCGATCCGCTGACCGGCTTCTACCGCGACGGGTGCTGCACCACCGGCCCCGACGACCTCGGAAGCCACACCGTGTGCGCCGTCGTCACCACCGAGTTCCTCGCCCACCAACGGCAGGTGGGCAACGACCTGTCCACGCCCCGGCCGGAGTACGGCTTCCCGGGGTTGCGCCCCGGCGACCGCTGGTGCGTGGTGGCCGCCCGGTGGCTGCAGGCCTACCGGGACGGCGTCGCGCCCCCGGTCGTCCTGGCGGCCACCAACGCGACCGCCGCCGACATCGTGCCGCTGGAGCTGATGCGCGAGCACGCCGTCGACGTACCGGCCGATCCGAGCTCGCTGCTGTGACCGGCCGCCTCGCGCCGCCGGCGTCCGGTTGAGCACGCCGGGCCCCGGGCTGCGGACCGTCCTGCGGGAGTGGGGGCGGCTGGGGTGCATCGGGTTCGGCGGGCCGCCCACGCACATCGCGCTGCTGCGCGACCTGTGCGTGCGGCGCCGGGGCTGGTTGGACGCGCGCGAGTTCGAGGACGCGGTCGCCGCGTGCAACCTGCTGCCCGGCCCGGCCTCGACCCAGCTCGCCATCTTCTGCGCCTGGCGGGTCCGGGGCCGGCTCGGCGGGCTCGTCGGCGGGGTGGCGTTCATCGTGCCCGGGCTGGTGGTCATCCTCGGCCTCGCCGTGCTCTTCCTCAGCGGCACCCCGCCGCTGTGGGTGCTCGGCGCCGGGGCCGGGGCGGGCGCGGCGGTGGCGGCGGTGGCGGTGCACGCGGGTACCGGCCTGGTACCGGCGAGCTGGGGGCGGGCCCGGCAGCTCAGCCCGGTGCGGTGGGGCGGGTACGTGGCGCTGGGCGCGGCCGCCGCGGCGTTGCTCGGCCCGTGGCTGGTGCTCGTGCTGCTCGGCTGCGGGCTGGTCGAGGTCGCGGCACAGGGCGTCGCGGCCCGGCGCGGGCCGGTGGGCGGTGCGGCGCTGCCGGCGCTCGCCGGGGCCGGGTTCGGCGGCGGCGTGCTGCTGTCCCTCGCGTGGGTCGCGGTCAAGGTGGGCGCGCTGTCCTACGGCGGCGGGTTCGTCATCATCCCGCTCATGCAGTCCGACGCGGTCCACCAGTACCACTGGATGACCGCCGGGCAGTTCCTCAACGCGGTGGCGTTCGGGCAGATCACCCCGGGTCCGGTGGTGCAGACCGTGGCCGTCGTCGGCTACGCGGCGGCCGGGCTGGGCGGCGGGCTGCTGGCGGCGGTCCTCGCGTTCACCCCGTCGTTCCTGTTCGTCCTGTTGGGCGCCCGGCACTTCGACCGGCTGCGGGGAAACCGCCGGGTCCGGGCGTTCCTGGACGGCGCCGGTCCGGCCGCGATCGGGGCGATCCTCGGCTCGGCGGTGCCGCTGGCGCTGGCGCTGGAGCGGCCATGGCAGTACGCCGTCCTGGCCGGGGCGGCGGTGCTCCTGCTCGTCCTGCGGCGCGGGGTGGTGCTGACCCTGCTGTGCGCGGCGGCCGCCGGCGCCGTCGTCGCCCTGGCGGGCGGTGCGCTGCCACGCTGACCGGGTACGACCGCCGGCGCGCGCGGGCTCAGCCGGTGGTCACGGTCGGGACCGGGGCGCCGTCGCGGCACCGTACCGCCACCCGGACGTCGGTGACCACGGCATGGAACACCACGCCCACCACCTCACCCGGTCCCCCGTCGACCTCCGCCACGGTGAACCCCGGTGCGGGGTCGACCGACACCAGGCTCGCCGTGTCTCCGGTGCAGCGCGCGGTGACGGTACCCCCGACGGTGGTGATGGTCCGCTCCACCGCCGACGGCGCGCGGCTGGCCGGCGCGGACGTGCCACCGGCCGGGCGCGGAACGGGCACCGGCTGGGTGTCGCCGCCGGTCGCCGCGCCCGCGGTGGTGGACACCGCGGTGCCGGCGTCCGGTCCGGCCGCGCCGGATCCCTGCCCGGAGACGCCACTGGGCCCGCCGCCCGGAACCCCGTCCGCACCGGGGGACGAGCCGGCCGATGAGCCGCCGGACGGTACCCCGCTGGCCGGTGGCGTACCGGCGGCGGCCGGCGGCGGTACCGGGCCGTGCCGGCCGGTCGCCGCGCAGAAGCCGGTGAGCAGGACCACGCCCACCAGGACCAGCGCGGAGGCCACCCGGGTCGGGACGCGGCGCCGCCACCACCGGACCGGGGGAGCGCGCCGGGCGGCGGGGGCAGGCGCCACGCCGCGCGCCCGTAACGCCACCACCTGCGTGTCCGCGTCGTCCTCGGGATCCGGTGGGGCGAGCGCTGCGCTCACCAGGTGGTCGCCGACGCCGGCGGCCGCGCCGAGCACCCGCGCCACCTCCGCCGCGCCCGGCCGGTCCTCGGGCTGCTTGGCCAGGCAGCGCCGGCACGACTCGCGCACCTCGTCGGGTACCCCCGGCAGCGGCGGCAGCTCGGCCGGCTCGCGGTACCGGTGTGCCTCGAGCAGTTGCGTGACGGTCTCGGCCGGCCATGGCGCGTCGCCGGTGAGCATGCGGTACAGCAGCAGCCCGAGGGCGTACACGTCGGAGGCGGGCACCACCTCGCCGCCATCGAGGCGTTCCGGGGCGAGGTAGGCCGGGGTACCCCAGAGGATTCCCTCGGCCAGCGAGTCGGCCGTCTCCCCGGCCACCGCCGCGATGCCGAAGTCGAGCACCTTCGCGCCGGCGGGGGAGAGCATGACGTTGCCGGGCTTGATGTCGCGGTGCACCAGCCCGCGCGCGTGCGCGGCGGCCAGCGCGGCGGCCACCTGCGCGCCCACCAGCAGCGCGGCGGGCGCCGGCAGCGGGCCGGACCGCAGCCGCTCGGCCAGGGTCGGGCCGTGGACCAGCTCCATCACCACGTACGGGACCGGCGGCCCGGAGCCGTCGGCCGACTCGCCGTAGTCGTGTACCGCGGTGATGTGCGGGTGCGACAGGCGCGCCGCCGCCTGGGCCTCCTGGCGGATCCAGGCGCGCGCCACGGTGTCGGTACCCTGCGGGCCGGCCACCACCTTCACTGCCACCTGGCGGCCGAGCACCTCGTCGTACCCGCGCCACACCATGGACATGCCCCCGCCGCCGAGGGGCTCCACGAGCCGGTACCGGCCACCGAGCAGTTGCACGTCCCTTACCTTAGGCGGGGTCGGGCTCGTCCCAGTCGGGCACGTCGGGCAGGAACGTCGACACCGGCCCCTGACTTTCCGCCAGTTCCTCGGCGGCCGGGGGTACCTGCACGACCTCGTCCTCGGCGAGCACGTGGGTCACCTTGTCGTCGATCATGTCGTCGGTCATTCCCGGGACGTACCCAGCGGCGGCCGATCCCACACGAACCCGGCTCGCCGCGGGCCAGAGGCTGAACCGACAGGGTGGCATGAACCCGGGATTCGTCCACCACCCCCCGGCCCGACGCTGGACGGGTACGAAGGGGGTGTCGGCGGTGAAGATCAGCACTCGCGCGATGTCGGTAGCAGTGGCGCTCGGTGGCCTGGCCTTCCTGACCGGCTGTTCGGCGGCGTCGGCGGCGACCTGGCAGGCGCCGGGTACCCGGCCGGGCCAGAAGGCCCCGGCCGGCCCGTCGATCACCGCGCCGGCCGACGGCGCGAAGGACGTCCCCGCCGCCGCGGAGCTCGTGCTCGCCGGCGCGGACCCGAAGACCCCGGTGACCCTGACGGCCGCCGACGGTACCGCCGTCGCGGGCGCGCTGCGGCCGGACAACTCCACGTGGGTGCCGGCCACCCAGCTCACATGGGGCACGACCTACACCGCCACGGTCGGTACGGCGGGCCGGAAGGTCTCCTTCACCACCATGAACAAGCCCGGCAACCTGGTCCGCGTCAGCACGACGCTGGAGGACGACGCGGTGTACGGCGTGGCCATGCCGCTGGTGATCCGGTTCGACGAGGACGTGCCGAAGTCGGCGCGGGCGGCCGTCGAGAAGCGGCTGTTCGTGACCAGCGAACCGGCCCAGCGGGGCGCGTGGAACTGGTTCTCCGATACCGAGGTGCACTACCGGACCGAGAAGTACTGGCAGGAGGGCACCAAGTTCCACCTGCGGGTGGGGACCGGCGGCCTGCGCCTGGGCGACGGCGCCTACGGCGGCGGCGACCTGACCGTCGACGCCTCCATCGGCGACAAGGTCGAGATGGTCACCGACAACGCCACCAAGATGATGACCGTCACCGTGCACGATCAGGTCGTGCGGACCATCCCGGTGAGCCTGGGCAAGCCGAGCAAGCCCTCCTCCAGCGGGCACATGGTGGTCATGGCCAAGGCGCAGTCCGAGGTGTTCGTCGGTACCGACCCCGGCGACTCGTACCGCACCACCGTCTACTGGACCCAGCGGCTGACCATCGGGGGCGAGTACCTCCACGCCGCCCCGTGGTCGGAGGGCGACCAGGGCAAGCGCAACGTCTCGCACGGCTGCACGAACATGTCGACCGAGAACGCGAAGTGGCTGTGGCAGCTCACCCACGTCGGCGACCCGGTGACCGTCACCGGTACCGGGGCGAAGCTGGACTGGGGCAACGGGTACACCGACTGGGACGTCTCCTTCGACCTGTACCTGAGGGGCAGCGCCCTGCCGGCTCCGGCGGCGCCCGCGTCACCCTCGCCCAGCCCCTCCGCCAGCTAGCCGTTCGAGATCGTGGACGCCGGCACCCCCGGGTGGGGTGCCGGCGCCGTCGGGAACAGCTTCTCAAGCGCCCGGGCGACGCCGTCCTCGTCGTTGCCGGCGGTGTGCCGGTCGACGGCGGCCCTGACGGTGGGGTGCGCGTTGCCCATCGCGTAGGCGGTACCGGCCCAGCCCAGGATGGTCAGGTCGTTGGGCATGTCGCCGAACGCGACCACCTCGGCCGGCGCGATCGCGCGGGCCGCGCACAGCGCCGCGAGGGTACCCGCCTTGGTCACCCCGGGTGCGCTGACCTCCAGCAGCCCGGACCCGCCGGAGTGGGTCACCTCGGCGGCGCCGCGCACGACCGGGCCGGCGACCGCGAGCATCCGGTCCACGTCGACGTCCGCGCACCAGGCGAGCAGCTTGGTGATCGGGCCGGCGGACCAGAGGTCGGCCAGCACCGGTACCGGGATCTCCGCGCCCGCCTCGGCGGTGAACCGCCGGGTGAACGCGGGTTCGCAGAGCACGGCGTGGCCGGTCTCGATCGCGAACCCGATGCCCGGCAGCGCCCCGGCGAGGGCACCGGCCACCGCGCGCGCCACCGGCAACGGCAGCTCCCGTGCGGCCAGGATGGTACGGCTGGCCACGTCGTACACGATCGCGCCGTTGCCGCACACCGCCGTCGCGACGAGCCCGGAGTCCAGCCCCAGCCCGTCCACGTACCGGGGCGGCCGGGCGGTGACGAACACGATCTCCGCGCCGCCTGCGGTCGCCCGCCGCAGTGCGCGCCGGGTCCGCTCGGAGACCGTGCCGTCGGTCCGGACCAGCGTGCCGTCGAGGTCGGTCGCGATCATGCGGGGTACCGGCATCGCTCGACGGTACTGCACGGAGATCTTGGACGCTGACACCCTCTCCAGGCGGGGTACCAGCGTCCAAGATCTCGGGTGGGCCGGTCTACCGGGTGGCGCGCGGCGGGGCGGCGCTCTCCCGGCGGACCAGCTCGGCGGGGATCCGTTCCACCCGGCGCCCGTCGCCGGCCGGGTCGAGCGCGATCGTCATCGCCCGCGCGCCCATCTCCACCAGCGGCAGCCGTACCGTCGTCAAGGCCGGCGTGACGTCGCGCGCGACCGGCATGTCGTCGAAGCCGACCACGGTGACGTCGTCCGGGACCGCGAGGCCCCGGGAGCGCAGCGCGGCCAGCGCGCCGACCGCCATCGAGTCGTTGAGCGCGACGATCGCGGTCAGGCCGGGGTTGGCGTCGAGCAGCCGGGCGGCGGCGGCCGCGCCGCCGTCACGGTCGAAGTTGGCGTACGCCACCCGGCGGGCCGGCAGCGTACGGCCGTGTTCGCGGGCGGCGCGGCGCAGCCCGGCGAGCCGGTCGGAGGTGGTGGTCAGCACGGCCGGCCCGGCGATCACGCCGACCCGGCGGTGCCCGAGCCCGAAGACCTCGGTGCCGAGCAGGTAGCCGCCCGCCTCGTTCTCCGGCTCGACCGAGTCGCCGGCCAGCTCGTGGCGGCCGATGACGGTCAGCCGGCCGCCGGTGCTCAGGTAGGCCTGCAGCTTGCGGGCCAGGGAGCGGGTGAACGCCTCGTCGTGGTAGCCGGAGCCGGCCAGGATCATCGCGGCCACCTGGTGGGCCCGCAGCAGCTCGACGTACTCCAGCTCCCGGTCGGGGTCGCGGTAGCTGTTGCAGATGATGACCAGCCGGCCCTGGGTGGTGGCTACCCGTTGCAGGCCCCGGGTGATCTCCGCGAAGTAGGGGTCGGAGACGTCGTGCACGATGACCCCGACGACGCTGCGGTGCGCGCGGGCCAGCTGCTGGGCATGGGCGTTGGGCACGTACTGCAGCTCGGCGACCGCCTGCAGGACCCGGGTGCGCAGCTCCTCGGTGACCAGCTTGGCGCTGCCGTTGATGATCCGGGAGGCGGTCGCCTGGGACACCCCGGCGAGGCGCGCGACGTCGGCCAGCGTAGCCATCGCGGTCCTCTCTCGGGCGTCGGTTGACCCTTCCGTCCGGGCGGGTCTAGCGTCAGCCTAGCCAAAGGAATGCCCTTTCCTGGCCCGGCATGGAGGCGCGATGAGCGGAGCGGAGCCGCGGCGCGGCTTGAGCCGCACGACGCGCCGGCGTAGCCGGGGCGGGGCGTGTGGCGATGGCCGCGCCTCTGAGCGGCGCCGCGGAGCGAAGGGGAGGCGCGATGACCGACCGGTACGCGGCGGTGCAGCTCGACGACCTGCCGCCGAAGCGGTGTTCGTGTGGCACCACCCGGCGCGCGTTCATCGATGAGTCCGGCGGGATGGTCAGCGTACACCTGCTCCACGTCGACGCGGCGGTCACCCACCACCACGGGGTGGCCACCGAGCTGTACGTGATCCTCGACGGCGAGGGCGAGGTGGAGCTCGACGGGGTCCGGCATCCGGCGCGGCCGATGTCGGCGTTCCTGATCCGGCCCGGCTGCCGGCACCGGGCCATCGGCGACCTCAAGGCGCTGGTGGTCTGCCTGCCCGCCGCCAACGACGAGGACGAATATTTCGATGGATGAGCCGGCCCTATGGGACATGCTCGGCCTGCCCGGCGGCATCGGCGTCTCCCGGCTGCGCGTCTACGACACCCCGGCGGTCGACGGGCTGGTCGGCGGTACCCCGCACATGCACCTGTGCTGCGCCGAGGGGTACCTCGTCACGGGCGGCGCGGGGGCCGTGCACACGCTGGCCACCGGCGGGTACGCGGAGACCCCGCTGCGTCCCGGGGTGGTGGCGTGGTTCCCGCCCGGCACGATCCACCGCCTGGTCAACGATGGCGGGCTGGAGATCGTGGTCCTGATGCAGAACTCCGGGCTGCCCGAGGCCGGCGACGCGGTCTTCCCGTTCCCGCCGCACGTGCTCGCCGATCCGGAGAAGTACGCGGTGGCGGCCGCCGCGGCCGACGCCCGGACCCACCACGCGCGCCGGGACCTCGCGGTCGAAGGTTTCCAGCACCTGCGTGAAATGGTGAAGCGGGACGGGCCGGGCGGGCTGGACGGGTTCCACGTCGCGGCCGCAGCGCTGGTCCGGCCCCACCTCGACCGCTGGCGGCAGCGCTGGCTGGCTGGTGCCCGGGCCGCCGCCGAGGCGACCGGCCGGCACCTCACGGCACTGGCCGAGGGGGATCACACGCACCTTCGCGGGGGCGGTATCTTCGCGCTACCGGAGCCGACCGAACGGGGGCGCCGGGGGATGTGCGGCGTGCTCGACACGTACCAGACCGGCTGACCGGGCGATGGTGCGGCCGGCGGGCGGGCCGTCGCCACTGGGCAGGTAGAGGGGTCTTGCCGCCCGGTCGGTTGAGGAATAAGGTCAGGAAAGCGCTTACCCCGGGAGATCCCGGGCCACCACTCGGAGAGCGAGGACATGGCAAGAGCGCCTGGGGAGCCGATCGCGCCCGTGGTCGATCACGACGAACAGCAGGGCGGCGAGGCGGTGGGGGAAACCCGGGAAGCGGACCGGCGGCACGGCGCCGCGATGGCCGGCCGGCTGGTCCGCTTCCTGGGTGCGCTCTGGCCGCCGACGCTGGTCCTCGGCTCGGTGTTCGCGTTCTGGTGGCTGGCCGCCGCGCTCGAATGGACACCGCAGTACCTGGTCCCCACCCCGCCGCAGGTGCTCCATACGATGCGCGAGCACTGGTCGGGCCTGATGCACGACAGCCTGGTGACGCTCTACGAGACCGTGCTCGGCTTCGTGCTCGCGGTGCTGCTGGGGCTGGCCACCGCGGTGCTCATCGCCTACTCCCGCGGCTTCGACAAGGCGATCTACCCGCTCGTGCTGTTCGCCCAGGTGATTCCCAAGATCGCCATCGCTCCGCTGCTGGTCGTGTGGTTCGGCTTCGACCTGCGGCCCAAGGTGATCCTGGCCGTGCTGATCGCCTTCTTCCCGGTGGTCATCGCCGGCGTGGCCGGGCTGCGCTCGACCGACCCGGAACTGCTCGACCTGTCGGCCACCATGGGTGGCAGCCGCTGGCAGACCTTCCGCAAGATCCGCTTTCCGATGGCGTTGCCGTACCTCATGTCCGGCGTGAAGGTCGCCGTCACGCTCGCCGTCGTCGGGGCCGTGGTCGGCGAGTTCGTCGGCGCGACCGAGGGCCTCGGTTACCTTCTGCTGCTCGCCCACGGCAACATCGACGCGCCCCTGCTCTTCGCCGACCTGTTCCTGATGTCCTTCATCGGCATCGCCCTGTTTGTCCTCGTCGATGTCGCTGAAGCGCTGCTCATTCCCTGGCACGCCAGCCGGCGTGCCGGTACGCCACTCACCACCGCCTGAAACCGCGAAACTTCCCCCCGCGCAAGGAGGCGCATCTCCCGATGAGACGCATCGCTGCCCTCGTCGCCGCATCCGTCCTGGTACTCACGACCGCCGCCTGTGGTGGATCCGCGAAGCCCACCACAGGCGGCGGCAGCGCCGGACCGGGCTCCACGAAGGTGACCCTCACCCTCAACTGGGTGCCCTACGGCGAGCACGCCCCGTTCTACTACGGCCTCAAGAAAGGCATCTACGCCGCCGAGGGCATCGACCTGACCATCAAGGCCGGCACCGGTTCGGGTACCACCATCCAGCAGGTGGACCAGAAGAACACCACGTACGGTTGGGCCGACACCCCGGTGCTGCTCAACAGCGTGGCCAAGGGCATGAAGGTCAAGAGCCTGGGCGTCTTCCTGCAGAAGGGCCCGTCGTCCATCGAGTCGCTGGCCGACAAGAACATCAACAGCCCGGCCGACCTGAAGGGCAAGAAGATCGGCGGTACCCCCGGAGACGCGCTCTACGCCACGTTCCCGGCCTGGCTCAAGGCCAACGGCCTGGCCACCACCGACGTGACGATCGTCAACGTCGACGCGGCCGGGAAGATCGCCGCGCTGTCCGAGGGCCGGGTCGACGCCATCATGGGCTTCTTCCATGACCAGGGCCCGACCATCGAGGCCAAGACCGGCAAGAAGGTCAAGTACCTGCTCTACGCCGACTACGGCATGAACATGCTCGGCACCGGGATCGTGGCCAACACCGAGGCGCTGGCCCAGAACCCTGACCTGGCCCGCAAGTTCGTCCGCGCCACGCAGAAGGCGTGGCAGGAGGCGGCCAAGGACATCCCCGGCGCGGTGGACGCGATGGCCGAGCTGGCCGAGAACGAGCCGGCGAAGGAGGTCCTGACCAAGCAGCTCACGCTCTGCCTGCCGCTGACGCAGCTGGACAAGGGCACGCCGGGGGTCAACGAAGAGAGCAAGTGGTCGGAGACCGTGGACCTGATGACCAAGTACGGCAACCTCAAGGACCCCGGCTCGCCGAGCAAGTACTGGGACAACACGTATGCCAAGTAGCGCCGTCGAACTCTCGGCCGTGTCGGTGCGCTTCCGCGCCCGGCACGGCCAGACGGCGGCGCTGGAAGGCATCGACCTGACCGTGGGGGCCGGCGAGTTCGTCACCATCGTCGGCCCCTCCGGCTGCGGCAAGTCCACGCTGCTCAAGCTCGTCGCCGGGCTGGTCGCGCCGACGAGCGGCAGCGTGACGCTGATGGGGACGCCGGTGACCGGCCCGCGCCACGAGATCGGGTACGTGTTCCAGCGGGCCGCACTGCTGGACTGGCGCGGCGCGCGGCGCAACATCCTGCTCCAGGCGGAGATGCGCCATCTGGACCCGACCGTCGCGTCCCGGCGGGCCGCCGAGCTGATGGCGCTGACCGGGCTGACCGGCTTCGAGAATGCCCTGCCGCACGAGCTGTCCGGCGGCATGCAGCAGCGGGTGGCCCTGTGTCGGGCGTTGCTGCACGAGCCGCCGGTCCTGCTGATGGACGAGCCGTTCGGGGCCCTGGACGCGCTCACCCGCGAACAGCTCAACGACGAGCTGAACCGGATCTGGCGGGAGACCGGCACCACCACGCTGCTGGTCACCCACTCGATCGACGAGGCGGTCTTCCTGGGTACCCGGGTCGTCGTGCTCAGCCCCCGGCCCGGCCGCATCGTCAAGGTGCTCGACGTCGACCTGCCGCGCGAGCGCGGGTACGCCCGGGTGATGTCCGATCCCCGTACCGGCCGGCTCACCAGCGAGATCCGCGCCCTGCTCGGGCCGGCGATCGCGATCCACTGAACGGAAGGACGGCTATGGCGCGCAGGCCGATCGGCATCGTGGTCAACGGGGTGACCGGCCGGATGGGGTACCGGCAGCATCTGGTCCGGTCGCTGCTGGCGATCCGGGCGGACGGCGGGTTGCCGTCCGCCGACGGTACCCGCATCTGGCCGGAGCCGGTGCTGGTCGGGCGCAGCGCGGTGCGGCTGGAGGAGATCGCCCGGCGGCACGGCCTGACCGAGTGGACCACCGACCTCGACGACGCGCTCGCCCGCGACGACGTGGAGATCTACTTCGACACGCAGGTGAGCGCGGCCCGGGACAAGGCGATCCGCGCGGCGATCGATGCCGGTAAGCACGTTTATACGGAGAAGCCGCTGGCCACCGACCTCACGTCGGCGGTGGAGCTGCTACGGCTGGCGCGCGCCGCGGGGGTGCGCCATGGCGTGGTGCAGGACAAGCTGTTCCTGCCGGGGCTGCGTAAGCTCAAGCGGTTGGTGGCCGGCGGCTTCTTCGGCCGGATCCTGTCGGTGCGCGGCGAGTTCGGGTACTGGGTGTTCGAGGGGGACTGGCAGGTCGCGCAGCGCCCCTCGTGGAACTACCGGGCCGCCGACGGCGGCGGGATCGTGATGGACATGTTCCCGCACTGGCAGTACGTGCTGGAGCAGCTCTTCGCACCGGTACGGGCGGTGCAGTGCGTCGCGGCCACGCACATCCCGGTGCGCGTCGACGAGTCCGGCGCCGAGTACGAGGCCACCGCCGAGGACGCGGCCTACGCCATCTTCGAGCTCGACGGTGGCATCGTCGCGCAGGTCAACTCGTCGTGGGCGGTCCGGGTGCACCGGGACGAGCTGGTCGAGTTCCAGGTCGACGGTACCCTCGGCAGCGCGGTCGCCGGGTTGCGCGAGTGCCGCGTCCAGCACCGGGCGACCACCCCGATGCCGGTGTGGAACCCGGACCTGCCGGCCACCGAGGAGTTCCGCGCGCAGTGGCAGCGGGTGCCGGACAACGAGGAGTTCGAGAACGGGTTCAAGGCGCAGTGGTCAGCGTTCCTGCGCCATGTGGTCGACGGCGCGCCGTTCCCGTGGGACTTCGCCGCCGGGGCGCGCGGCGTGCAGCTCGGCGAGCTCGGGCTGCGGGCCGCGCGCGAGGGGCGCCGGATCGAGGTGCCGGAGCTGCCCGTATGAGCGAGCGTCAGCGACCGAATCACGGGCTCAGTGCTGGGGAGCCTCATGACGTCTCCGAGCGGAGCGAGGAGGCGACATGAGCACGGTCGTCCTGCCCGGCGGGGAGCGGTACACGCTGCGCGCCGGCAGCGGGTACCCGCCGCCGGACGGGCCGGCGCGCTCCCGGGTCGCGTACGCCGCGGCACACGTGGTCGCCGATCCGACCGGGGACAACGTGCCGGGCGCCCCGGCCGTGCTCGACTGGGACGCCACCCTGGCGTTCCGCCGGCACCTGTGGCGGTACGGGCTCGGCGTGGCCGAAGCCATGGACACCGCGCAGCGCGGGATGGGGCTGGACTACCCCACCACCCGAGAGCTGATCCGGCGCTCGGCGGCCCAGGCGCGCACGGTCGGCGGCCGGATCGTCGCCGGCGTCGGTACCGACCACCTGCCGCCCGGTCCGGTGTCGCTGGCCGAGGTCCGCGACGCCTACACGTACCAGCTCGCCGCGGTGGTCGACGCCGGGGCGCAGCCGGTCATCATGTGCAGCCGGCACCTGGCCGCCGCCGCGCGGGACGCCGACGACTACCTGTCCGTCTACAGTGGACTGCTCGACCAGGTCGACCGGCCGGTCGTGCTGCACTGGCTCGGCCCCATGTTCGACCCGCAGCTCGCCGGCTACTGGGGATCGTCCGAAGTGGACAGCGCGGCGGAGACCGTGCTGACGCTCATCAAACACCACACGTCCATGGTGGACGGTGTCAAGGTGTCGCTGCTCGACGAGCGGTTCGAGGTCGAGCTGCGCCGCCGGCTGCCCGCCGGGGTCCGGCTCTACACCGGCGACGACTTCAACTACGTGCGGCTGATCCGCGGCGACCGGTACGGGCACTCCGACGCGTTGCTGGGCGTCTTCGCCGCGATCGCGCCGGCCGCGGCGGCCGCCCTGCACGCGCTGGACGACGGCGACATGGACGGGTACGAGGCCATTCTCGGCCCGACCGTGCCGCTGGCCCGGCACCTGTTCGGCGCGCCCACCTTCTACTACAAGACCGGCATCGTGTTCCTCGCGTGGCTCGCCGGGCACCAGGACCACTTCACGATGGTGGGCGGGTTGCAGGCCGGGCGCTCCCCGGTGCACTGCGCCACGCTGCTGCGCCTGGCCGACGCGGCCGGGTTGCTCCCCGACGCCGAGGTGGCCGCCGCCCGCGCCCGCGCGTACTTCACGGTCGCCGGAGTCTCCCAGTGAGCGACGGCGTCGCATCCGGGGCGCCGGACGGAGCGAACCGGGGGAACCAGTGAGTTTGGACCGGTTCTCGCTCAATCACGCCACCACGAAGTACTGGCCGCTGGACGAGGCGGTGGCTGGCTGCGCATCGGCCGGGGTCCACGGCATCGGGCTGTGGCGCGAGGAAGTGGCCGCGTTCGGGCTGGAGCTGTGCGCCGGGCTGGTCGAGCAGGCCGGCCTGCGGGTCACGTCGCTGTGCCGGGGCGGGTTCTTCGCCGACGACGGGTGGTTCGACGACAACCTGCGCGCGATCGAGGAGGCGGCGACGCTGGGCGCGCCGGTACTGGTCCTCGTCAGCGGTGGCCTGCCCCCGGGAAGCCGGGACCTGGACGGCGCGCGGGAGCGGGTCGCCGAGGCCCTGGACGCCCTCGTGCCGTATGCCGTCGACGCCGGGGTCACGCTCGGCCTGGAACCGTTGCATCCGATGTACTGCGCCGACCGGTGCGTGGTGTCGACCCTGGGCCAGGCGCTGGACCTCGCCGAACGGTTCCCGCCCCGGGCCGTGGGCGTAGTGGTCGACACGTACCACCTGTGGTGGGACGACCAGGTGTGGGGCCAGATCGCCCGGGCCGGCCGGGGCGGGCGGATCGCCTGCTTCCAGGTCGCCGACTGGGTCACCCCGCTGCCGGCGGGGGTACTGCTCGGCCGCGGGCTGCCCGGCACCGGCTGCGTTCAGCTACGCCGGTTCCGGGAGGCCGTGGACGCGGCGGGGTACACCGGGCCGGTCGAGGTCGAGGTGTTCCACGCCGAGGTGTGGGCCCGGCCCGGGACGGACGTGCTCGCCGAGTCCATCGCCGGCTACCTGGAGCACGTGGCCTGACCAGTCGAGGGGTCAGGCGCAGTCCATGAGCGGGTTGGGTCCGGTCGCCGCGCCGCCGGCCCGCCGCGCGCGACTCAGCACACGTCACGGGTAGCCGGGGGCGCAGCTAGGCCGACTCGGTTACCAAGCGCGGCCCCGGCCGGGATGTCCGCCGGGATCGGCCGCGCGGGTCACCGCCGGCTACGGGAGACGGCCATCGCGCCGCGAATGACGAGGTAGAGGCCGTACAGCGCGGGTCCCCAGGCAACGAGGACGATGGAGCTGTCCGACGCCAGAGTCACGCCGGTGACCACTACTCCCAATGTGAGCCACACGATCCCGAACCCGATGTCGCGGTTGCCTTTCCGCTGCCGTGCGGCGCGGGCGGCGTCGTTCTCCATCAGGTACGGCGCGGGCGCCGCATACGGCGGCGGACCGCCGGGCGTGGCTGCCGCATACGGCGGCGCGTCGCTGGGCGGGGGTGCCGCATACGGCGGCGGGTCGCTGGGCGGGGGTGCCGCATACGGCGGCGGGTCGCTGGGCGGGGGTGCCCCGTACTGAGGCGTGTGGGGGTTCTGCGGTTGCATCGGGTCTCCTGATCGTCGGTTGACGAACGGACGAGTCAGTTGATCGGCCGTCCGTGTTGGCGCAGGGCGGCGATGACGTGATCGAGGAACCGGTCCCGGCCGTCCTCGATCACGATGGGGAGCGGAACCGGACTGCCACTCATCGGAACCAGGTCGTAGCGGAGGAGCTTGCCGGCGGTGTCACCCCGGGTACCGATCACCGACCGCAGCTCGCGTACCTCCGCCCATCCGATCGCATGGACTTGGCGTCGATGCAGGTAGACCAGGCCGTTGGAGTAGGCGAAGTACGACTGGGAGCCGATCACCAGTATGCGCACCGCGTACACCGGCGCGATCACCATGCCGAAACAGAACAACAGCGGCACGATCCGCAGGATCGACCAGCCGAGGCTGAACGACCGCGGGTGGAACACGCTGGAGATGAGCCAGCTACTCACCAGAAGCAATACGAAACAGCCCACGCCGAAGGCCAGGTAGATGGACGCCGTGACGACCGGTCGATTGAACAGCCGGCTGTCGAGCAACGTGCCGAATCCCCGCTGCGCCGCCGCCTGCTCCACCTCCGGCGGTGCCGGCGCGCTCGGCGAGGGAGGGTGCGGTGATGGTGGTGGCTGAATCCCTCCCGTGGACACGGTCAGTGCCTCCTCTTCTGCCCTCGTGCCGATCGGTGCCGTCGCGGCGTGCGCGCCCGGCGACGGCTCAGCTTGCCACATCCGGTCGGTTCGTGGGGGGCATCAGCCGGGCGCCGTCCGCCCGGCACTGCGCGCTGTTCGAGATCCTCAGCCACGACCCGGGTTGACGACCCGGCGGTCGTCGGGCAGCCGCCGCGTCGCGCCTCTGCTGTCCAGCATTTCCAAGAGGGGTACCGCGACCCGCCGCGTGGTCCCCAGCGCCTGGCGTGCCTCGGAGAGGGTGAACGGCTGCGGCAGTCCGGCGAGCACCGTGACCGCCCGGTCCAGGGCGTCGGGCAGCAGCACGACCCCCTCGGCGATCCGCACCAGCGCGCCGGCCCGGACGGCGGCACCGAGCTCGCGCGGGCCCAGCCCGAGCGCGGCCAGCCGGCCCGCGTCTGGGGCGAGGTACGGGTGGCCGGCGAGGTCGGCGCGGACGCGCTCGACGGCCCGCGCGATCGGCTCGGGCAGCCCCGGGGCCGCCGCGCCGGCCGTGACCCGCCCGTCGCGGGCCACCAGCGGCGGAGTGACCAGCGCCGTGACGAGCGCGCGGTCGGGCAGCCCGAGCCGGCGGCGCAGCACCTCGACCGGCGCGCCGGGCTCCAGCGGATGCTCCTTGGCGTAGCGCGCGACCGCGTCGGCGAGCCGGCCGCGCAGGGCGGCCCAGTACGCGGGGTCGGCGTGCCAGTCCCCGGCGACCGGCGCGGTCGTCACGGGTACCCCCATGCGGTCCAGGTCGGCCCGCCGGGCCAGGCCTCGCCGGCGCAGCTCGTCCGCCTCGTCGGGCCGTCCGTCCATCGTGGACAGTAAGGTGGCCCGGGCGGCGGCCGCGCCCCGGCGGCGCAACGGCGGCGGTACCACGTCGAGCACCGTCACCCCGCCCGCCACGTGATGCCGGCCGGGATCGCGCAGCAGTGCGCGGTCGCCCACGCGCAACGGCAACGGGCGGTCCAGTTGCAGCCGGGCGGTGTCCGTCCCCAGCGGACGGACGTGTGCGGTGACCGCCGCCGAACCGGTGTGCAGCGTGACCGCCGGGGGCAGCGTCTCGACCGGGTCGCCGCGCAGCCGGACGTCGATCACATCGGTGAGCTGGAACCGGCCGGGCGTCACCAGCGCGTCGCCCCGGCGGACCTCGGTGCGCTCCACGCCGCGCAGGTTCACCGCGACCCGCGCGACGGCGGTGACCCGGGTGGCCGGCTTACCCAGCGACTGCAGGCCCCGGATCCGTACCGGCCGGCCGGTCGCGGCCAGCTCCAGCTCGGCGCCGACGGGCAGGGTACCGGCGCCGAGGGTACCGGTGACGACCGTCCCGCTGCCCCGGATCGTGAACGACCGGTCCATCCAGAGCCGGACCGGCGCCGCCGGATCGGGCGCGGGCAGGCGGGCGACGAGCCGGTCCAGCGCGCCGCGCAGCTCGTCCAGTCCGGCGCCGGTCGCCCCACTGACCGCCACCGCCTCGACCTCGCCCAGGGAGCTGGCCGCGATCCGCTCGCGCGCCTGCGCCGTCGCGGGTCCCGGGTCGGCCAGGTCCGACCGGGTCACGGCGAGCAGCCCGTACCGCACCCCGAGCGCGTCGAGCGCGGCCAGGTGCTCGGCGGACTGCGGCATCCAGCCCTCGTCGGCGGCCACCACCACGAGCGCGGCCGGTACCGCCCCGACGCCGGCGAGCATGTTGGGCACGAAGCGCTCGTGCCCGGGTACGTCGACGAACGCGACCACCTCGCCGGAGGGCAGGGCGGTCCAGGCGAAGCCGAGGTCGATGGTCATGCCCCGGCGCCGCTCCTCGGCCCACCGGTCCGGCTCCATGCCGGTGAGCGCGCGCACGAGCGTGGACTTGCCGTGGTCCACGTGTCCGGCGGTGGCGATCACGTGCACGAGAGGATCGCCTTACGCAGCAACGGGTCCTGCGCCGGGGCGACCGTGCGCAGGTCGAGCAGGAGCCGGCCGCGCTCCACCCGGCCGAGCACGGGCGGGTCGGCGTGGCGCAGCGGTTCCGCGTACCCCTCGGGGAGGGACAGCGCCCACGACGGCAGCCGCAGCCCGGGCGCGCCGCCCCCGCCGACCACCGCGACCGACGGCACCACCTCGGCCATCGGCAGGTCCGCGCCCAGCGCGCGGACCCGTGCCTCCACTGTGGACGGTGCGGCCCGCAATGCCTGCCAGGTCGGGGTTTCCGGTCCCCGCAGGGTGGCCTCCAGCGCGGCGAGGGTGAGCTTGTCCACCCGCAGCGCCCGGGCCAGCGGGTGCCGGCGCAGCCGCTCGACCAGCTCGGTGGTACCGAGCACCAGCCCGGCCTGCGGGCCGCCGAGCAGCTTGTCGCCGCTCGCGGTGACCAGCGCGGCGCCGGCCCGCAGGGCCGAGGCGGCGTCCGGCTCGTCCGGTAGCAGCGGGTCCGGCGCGAGCAGGCCGGAGCCGATGTCCACGACGACCGGTACTCCGAGCGGGGCCACGTCGGCCACGCCCACGGACGAGGTGAAGCCGGTGACGACGAAGTTCGACGGGTGCACCTTGAGCACGAAGCCCGTTTCGGGGCGGATGGCCGAGGCGTAGTCGCGCAGGGCGCTGCGGTTGGTCGTGCCCACCTCGCGCAGCCGGGCGCCGGTCGAGACGAGCAGGTCGGGCAGGCGGAACCCGTCGCCGATCTCGACCAGCTCGCCCCGGCTGACCACGATCTCCCGCCCGGCGGCCAGCGCGGTCGCGGCGAGCACGAGCGCGGCGGCGCCGTTGTTGACGACGTGGACGGCGCCGGCGTCCGGTACCGCCGCGGCGAGCGCGGCCAGCGCGGTGCGGCCCCGGCG
>WNGB01001880.1_pt1 | contig 34257 bp, 29 predicted proteins | sample 5400681 | NCBI WGS metagenome assembly WNGB01 (sample SAMN13153367, study PRJNA577476) | soil metagenome | isolation source: 115 cm soil or saprolite under grassland replicate 2 | place: USA:California | collected 2016-06-15
TCAGGCGCACGAAGATGTCCGCGTCGAGCACGGTCTGGGTGATGAGCTGCTGATAGTCTTGAGTCATGTCCTTGTTCTGGTATATTTGGCGTGAAACCGCGTCAGTATACCACGCTGCAAATATTTCAATTGCCTTCGGCAGAGTGGTACTCTAACTTCCTGTTGTGCTTCTTTTTTCGCTCGCAAAGCGAAAAAGAAGCACAGCTTAAATACGAAGCACCTTGCTGCCGCAGGCAAAAAAGCGCATTTCAACAGTCTCGCCGACATTCGAAGAATATCAGAACAGCTGCCCCAATGGCGACTTCAGCGTATTCACAAGCTTTTCCCAAGGTCTGCGGCTAGTAAACCTTGGATACGTGCCTGTGAAATCGAGCGGGCTAATGATATTGATGTTGAGTCGCCCGGTCAGCTTGCTTTCATCGATCGGCGAAGCAATTACCGAAAGCATCTGAACCCGATTCTTCTCAATACTTTCAGTTTGTGACAGAATGTTCTCGAACTGCGCCATCTTATTTCCGATATAGTCTGTTGACAGGACAAGTAATGTTCGCCTTGACTGCTTGAGACCACGCTCGATATTTACCACGCGTGATACGCCTAGTTCAGCGACGTCGTCGGAGACGGCGATATTCAAACCAGCTTCCCGAAGCTTGGGTAACAGCGTATCCCACACCCATGTGGCATCGGGTTCCTGCTCAGAATAGCTCACGTACACATCATACTTGTAGCCATCCTCGGTCTTCGCCACCACGCCCTTTTTGCCGCCCACATACAGCGCGACTGGGAAGTTCTCTTCAAGCTCACCCTTGAAGATCGGGTGCTGGTTTTGCTGTGCCGCAGTGATGCGCGGCTGGATGTACTCGAATATTTCGAAGATGCGTATCAGCCCATCCTCGCTGGCGATTCCGCCACGCAGGCCCGCGAGCAGCTGCTGGGTGAACAGGCTGTTCGGCGCGCCGGGCAGCACCCACGAGTACTCATCATCACGCGAGGAGGCCAGGATCACGCGGCCCTTGCCCGATTTGAGCTGATCGTAGTAGCTTTCGGAAAAGCCAGCCTTGATCGCCGGCGCCAGCGCATCCTTGGGCTGGCCGATCCCGCCGGAGTGGCAGCAATCGAACGCCACCAGCACCTTGCGCGCTGCAATCGCCCGGAGCGCCTCGGTGAACTCGGCCCCCGCGATCGCCGTCCGCGCCACAGACTCGCTGGATGAATAGTCGGTGTCGACCGGCAGCAGGTACTCGCCTGCCGCTGGCCCGGTCTCGACCCGCCCGCCGTGGCTGGAGATGTAGAAGAACACGGTCGAGTCGGCTGTGGCGCGTGTGCTCAGGCCGGCCAGCGCCTGGCGGATGGCTGCCTGGGTGGCGTCCTGGTCGCGCAGCAGCGTCACATTGCCCGGCTGGTAGCCGCACATGCTGGGGTCGATCAGCAGGTTGTAGACCTCCTGCGCATCGTTGAGCACTGTCGCGGGTAGCCCACTGATGTGTTGATAATTGGCGATGCCGATCACCAGGGCGTAGGCGTTGTCCATTCCAGTCATAGCATCTTCCTTCCAATCAATCGGGTACATTCGCTGAATGACGCGCGACCCATGCCAATCCCTCTTCCACGCTATCGAACGCGCCGTCGATCTGCGCGTGATATGCGCGATCCAGCGCTGCGCCCAGCGCGGGCCCGGGCGTCATACCAATCGCCAGCAGATGGCGGCCTTGCAGGATCGGCGCCGGCCGACCAGTGGATACGCTCAGCTGATCGGCCAGCTCGACGATCGGCGTGCCAGGGTTGGATGCCGGCAGTGGCGGCCGGCCGCTGTGGTCGGCCTCGACCAGCCGGCTCCATTGAGCGATCGTGGCGGGTGCTAGCCGAAGCGCCAGGCGTCGCACCGCCCGGTCGCTTACCTGCATGCCGATATGCGCCATGTGCTCGCGCACCAGCGGCGCAACCTGTGCGACCAATGCACGCGGGCAGCCGATCCGGCGCAGCAGCGCCTCGGCCATTTCAACACCCGCCTGCGCATGCCCAGGGCTGCGGATGCGCCCATCCGCGCCAGTCGCCGTTGTGGCCGGCTTGCCAAGATCGTGGCACAGTGCGGCGAAGAGCAGAATCGCGCGCTGGTCGTCTACAAGCTGTTCGCGCTCGGCGATCTCGGCCGCGGCATCGACAACATGAAGCGTATGGGTCCAAACATCGCCGATCTCCACTTGAAATACACGTAACCGTGTGCTGTAATCGAACACATGAGCGATATTACTGTTTTCTACGACTGCAAGGTCGAAATAAAAGAATACATCACCATCAATGGGCGCCGTTCGCGCATCCACTATAACAATGGGTATGTGTACACGTCCTGGCCCAGTAAGAATGGCACTATCGCCGTTCACAGGATTATCATGGAACTGAAGTTGGGTCGTCCCCTGGAACAATCGGAGCATGTTCATCACATAGATGGCAATCGGATGAACAACCTGCCTGACAACCTCGAAGTCATTATCGGCAGCGCGCATAATCGTTTTCACACGATTCAGCGGAACCTTAAACACGACCCTGATAACTTCGTCTGCATTGACTGTAGTAGCTCCGAACGTCCACACAAGGCGTTCGGTGTTTGTACTAGCTGTTGGGTTAAGCGACGAACGCGAGTTAAAGTCATCCGGCCCTGTCGCACTTGTCATCGAGAAACTCTCAACAACTCTATCCAGAAGGGATTGTGCGCCCGCTGTGCCACTAAATCCTGGGATCATTGTCGGTGCTGTGGCCGCAGTCGTGATGAACTCCCGAAACAGCCGAGAGGGAGATCCCCTATCAATGTTGCTGGCTTGTGCAGGGCTTGCAAAGCTCGACTTGCTCGACAGCTCGCTGATTGACCACCCCTCGGGATGCCAGAGCGGATCTTGTGGGCAATCGATCAGCGCTGCTAGCTCGGGGTAGAGCGTCAGCCAGCCGGTCTCGCCGAGCACCCGCAGTCCAGCCGCTGGCTTGCGCCCCTTGAGCGCCCATTTCTGCCACTCGCCCCAGATTCGCTCAGTTGCCAGGGTCGGCGCCTCGGGCAGCAGCGTGCGACATAGCGCGGCCGTCTCGGGCGCTAGGCGCATATCGAAGCGCGCGGCGAACTGCATGGCCCGCAGCACGCGCAGCGGGTCTTCGGCAAAGGCTTCGGTGGTGTGGCGAATGATCCCGGCGCTCAGATCGGCCGCGCCGCCGAAGAAATCGAGCAGCTCGCCCGCGGGCGTCACCGCCAGCGCGTTCCAGGTAAAGTCGCGCCGCGACGCCGCCTCGCGCGGCGTCATGGTCGGGTCGGGCGCGGCCAGGAAGCCACGGTGGCCCGCGCCGACCTTGCTTTCGCGACGTGGCAGCGAGATATCCAGCTCGTGGCCCGCAGGTGTGCGCATCTTGAGTATGCCGAACGACCGCCCGACCGCATCCACGCGGCCAAAGCCGGCCAGCAGCTCCGACAGCTGGTCGATCGGCAGGCCGTAGACCTCGATATCGAAATCCTTGACCTCAGCGCCCATCAGCGCATCGCGCACCGCTCCGCCGACGATCAGCGGGCTGCCGCCGGCGGCCTGGATGGCGGCCAGGATGGGGTAAATGTGTGTTGCTGTGATGTTCATGTGGGGAGTATACGGCAGAAATAGGCGATGGGGCAAATCCGGCCGTCGGTGTACCCACTCAACTTTGACATAACGAGACACGGACGAACGCGGACGAACACGGACGCGTAGAGACGCAATATGTTGCGTCTCTACGCGTCCGCGTTCGCCCGTGTCCGATAATGGGAAATGTGAATAATTCCCCATCCATGGTAGGCGCCAATCCGCTGTACTACGATCGCCAGTGTAGCGTTGCGCCGCGCTGGCTCGTCACCTCGCCCCGCTAGAGCAGATTCTCCTCCAGCTCGCGCCGGCCATTGGCGCGCGGTAGCGGCGCGCCGCGCCCTTCCACACGCCGGGATTCCGCGTTGGGGTTGGATGCGGCCGCCGGCTCTTCGTCGAGCGGCGGGCTGCCGGGTTGCTCCTCGCCCATGCCGATCAGCTTCGAGCTGGTGGCCGACCAACGGATTGTGTCGTCGAGCATGCCCTCGATCAGCGCCGACCAGTCGCGCTTGATCCAGTGGGCGCGGATGTATTCTTTGGTCATCGGGGTAGGGATATTCGCGATCGGCGGCGTGATCTCGCGCGTCTGCCCGCCGCTGCCGCGCGCAACCTCCTGGCCAGGGCCAAGCGGGATGCTGCACGCATAGAACGGCGGATTCATGGGCGGTTTCTTATCCTGCGCGCGGAAGGCATCCACTGCATCCAGCACCTCGTACTGGCGCGTCAGCGCATTGATCAGGTCGCCCGTGAGCGTGCTTTTAGCGGTGATCAGCAACGGCTCGTAGAAGCCGATGTTGAGCAGTTCTTGCAGGAAGCCGCGGAAGCGCAGCACCGACTGCTGCCGCCCACCCTCAAGCGTGCGCCAGCCAAACGCGATGCCATAGCGATCCTCGGTGTGCTTCATCTCGCCGATCGACTGGACGCCTTCCGCCACCACATACAGATTCGCCGTCTCGACTGCCCAGTGCGTGACCATGTTACCGCTGCCATGCTTGATCGTCACCTGTGCGAAGCCAGCCTGCTCCATCGCAGCGTCGAGCACGTCGATCTTGCCGGCCTCGGCCAGCCAGCCGGCATAGATCCGGCGCTCCTTGGTCTGCAATCCAGTCGCCCATTGTAGCAATGGGTCGGATACTCGCGGTATCGGCCGGCGTGCCGGGCCGCGCGTAAATGTGACCTCATCCATGCTCATTGCTCGTCCCTTTCGTGTTAGTACTCTACCCTAATGCAGGTATGTATATTATAGCACATTTGTGCGACAAGTAAAGTCGCAGCGCTGCGCATTGCAAACTCATCCGACTGCGGTATAATAGCCACAGTCGAATGTGCGTGCTTCGAATGCCAACGTTTCAGCGATGAGGTCAATAATTATGGGGGTCTGGAAAACTATCTCGAATGCGCTCTATAAAGAATATGATCGGCGCATCAAGCGCGCGAGCCTGATCACCGAGTACGGCGCGGCACATCATGGTGGCCATGGCGACGCGCACGCCGACGATGCGCATGAGGATGCGCATGAAGATGTCGAAGAGGCTGAGATCATCAACATTCCGCGTGGCACGCCAGTGGCGGCACATGCGGAGGAGCATCCAGCTGACGCGCCAGCGGACGAGTAACGACCGGGTGACGGGGTGACCGGGTGACGAATACCCCCTTCACCCGGTCACCCCGTCACCCGGTCATCAGGATGTTTTATTAAACGCGAGTCCCTTACTCATTCGCGCCCCAACCCTGCGGATCGCGCACCCACGCCTCTACCAGCGCGCGCTGCGCCGTACCCAGCGCCCCAGCGCCCGTGGCGACATCGAGCAGCTCAGGCAGCGCTGTCAGCGACACCAGCGGCAGCGCGGCGTCTGCGAAGGCAGTGGCGGTGGCCTGCCAGCCCCAGGTGAAGATACAGACGCACCGTACGATCTCGGCGCCCTCAGCGCGTAGCGCGGTGGTGGCGGCCAGCACGCTTTCGCCGGTGCTGACGGTATCTTCCAACAGCACCACGCGCCGGCCTTTGACACCCGCGCCCTCAATCTGCCGGCCGCGCCCGTGGCTCTTGGCCGCGGCACGCACATAGGCCATCGGTAGGCCGAGCGCCTCGGCGGCCCAGGCGGCCCAGGGAATCCCGCCTGTCGCGGGGCCGGCCAGCACCTCCGCGCCGTCGCAATGCACCGCAAAGGCGGCGGTTACCGCGCGCCGCGCCACCACATCGCCGAGCAAAATTCGATTATCACAGTAGACTGGGGACCGCAGGCCCGACGCGAACGTGAACGGCTCGTCCGGCCGCAGGTGGACAGCGCCGGCGCGCAGCAGCGTCGCGGCGATTTCATGTGCGATGGTAGACATAGTATGAACCTATTGCTTTCTGAATTCGCAGTTGCTCTGCCGGGCCGCATCATACCACATCCACCGAGTTCTCAATAACAGGACTTACGCGGTGCCCAAATGTGGTCATGCACAGCGGTATTGTATCTTCTTTTTGTTGTTCGTATTTTCGCTCTGCGAGCGAAAATACGAACAACAGCTGAAATGGGAAGTACCATGCTGCCGTCCATCCTGAGCCTGTCGAAGCCACGTCCTGAGCTTGACGAAGGGGGCAGGCAAAGCGGCGGTTGAAAGCGCGACCGCGTACGTCCTGTCAATAACGTGATAGCGCAGCGCCCGCCCGCCGCACATCTTGACACCGCTCGCGCGCCGTGCTAGGATACTTGTACCTTTAATTCGGCCCGGTGAGGCTGAGAAGGGATGGAGATGTTTCGCTATACCCTGGCGCGGTACGCCACGCGCCGTATACCCGCGATCAGCCGCCCCCTCGCCGTAACGGCGGGCTTGGGGTTTTTTGTTGTTCGGCTAAATATTGAAAGGCCGCTCGATGAGCGAGAAACAGATCCTCTCCGCCGACGACATCCGCCGTGCGATCACGCGGGTGGCGCACGAGGTGGCCGAGCGCAATGAAGGCGTCGACTCGGTGGTGCTGGTTGGTATCCGCCGGCGCGGCGTGCCGCTGGCTCAGCGGATCGCGGCGACATTGGCCGATCTCGAGGGCGAGCGCGTGCCGGTCGGCACACTCGATATCACGCTCTATCGCGACGATCTAGGGCTGCGTGGCCCGGCGCCGATCGTGCGCTCGACCAGCATTCCGACCGATATCACCGATCGGACGGTGGTGCTGGTGGACGATGTGCTCTACACCGGCCGAACTGTCCGCGCTGCGCTCGATGCCCTGGCGGACCTGGGCCGGCCGGCGCGCATTCAGCTGGCCGTGCTGGTCGATCGCGGCCACCGCGAGCTGCCGATCCGCGCCGATTTCGTGGGCAAGAACGTGCCGACCGCCGGCGATGAGCGGATCGAGACGCGCCTGCGCGAGGTGGATGGCGGAGACGACGGAGTCTTTATTGTTAGGGACTAGATGTTCACGACATCTACGTGATACGGAGTCTATATGACCACTATGACGCATTCTAACGTCACGACGGCGATCCCAACCTCCAACCACCAACCCCCAACCCGCGCCCGCAGGCAACATGTGCTCGACCTGGATGACTTTAGCCGCGATGAGATCGTCGAGGTGCTCGAAACCACCGCCAGCATGAAAGAGGTGCTTGGCCGGTCGATCAAGCAGGTGCCGGCGCTGCGCGGCAAGACGGTCGTGAACATGTTCTTCGAGGATAGCACCCGCACGCGGATCTCGTTCGAGCTGGCCGCCAAGGCGCTCTCGGCCAATGTCGTCGCGATGACCGGCAAGGGCAGCAGTGTCGAAAAGGGTGAGTCGCTGCTCGATACGATGCGCACGCTCCAGGCGCTCGGCGCGGATGTGATTGTGATGCGCCACCAGGAAAGCGGCGCACCCTACCTGGTTGCACAGCACTTCCGTGGCTCGGTGCTCAACGCCGGCGATGGCCGCCACGCCCACCCGACCCAGGCGCTGCTCGATCTGTTCACGATCAATGAGAAGCTCGGGCGGATCGAGGGATTGAAAGTGGTGATTGTCGGCGACATTCTGCACAGCCGCGTGGCGCGCTCGAATTTGTGGGGGCTGACCGCCATGGGCGCGAACATCACCATCTGCGCGCCGCACACGCTGCTCGGGCCGCATGCCTTCTGGAAGGCGACCTGGCCCAACCTGACGATCTCGACCGACCTGGATGAGTGCGTGACCGGCGCGGATGTAATTATGACGCTGCGCCTGCAGAAGGAGCGCCAGGAGTCCAGCCTGCTGCCATCGCTGCGTGAGTATAGCCGCTTCTTCGGCGTCACCGCCGAGCGCGTGCAGCTCGCCGCGCCGCACTGCCTGGTGATGCACCCTGGCCCGATGAACGAAGGTGTCGAGATCATGCCCGATGTGGCGATCTCGGCCCAATCGGTGATCGAGGCGCAAGTTACGAACGGCGTTGCGGTACGCATGGCGCTGCTGTATCGATTGGCGAACGAATGAGTGCTGAGTGCTGAGGACTGAGGACTGAGAGGCGAGAAAGCTAACTCAGTCCTCAGTCCTTAGTCCTCAGTCCTGGAGAAGAGATGCGCTACTTAATTAAGAACGGCTCGATCATCGACCCGGCCCGCCGTGTGGCGACGGTCGGCAATGTGCTGATCGAGGGCGGCAAGGTCGCGCGGGTGATCGACCTGGCCGATCTGACGATGGAGCATGAGCCGATCGGCGATGATATCGAGATCATCAACGCGCGCGGCGCGGTGATTGCGCCCGGCTTTATCGATCTGCATACACACCTGCGCGAGCCGGGCGAGGAGCATAAGGAGACGATCGCGAGTGGCACGCAGGCTGCGGCGCGCGGCGGCTTCACTATGCTGTGCGCGATGCCGAACACCCAGCCGCCACACGATCGTGCGGCAGTGGTGCGGCAGGTGCGCGAGACCGCGCGCCGGCGCGGCGCAGTGCGGGTCGAGCCGATCGGCGCGATCACGCTCGGCCGTGCCGGCAAGAACCTGACCGAGATGGCCGAGCTGGTCGAGGCCGGCTGTATCGCGTTCAGCGACGACGGCAGCCCGGTGAGCGACCCGGTGGTGATGCGCAATGCGCTGGCATATGCCGCCATGCTGGGCGTGCCGATCATGAGCCACTGCGAGGACATGCAGCTCAGCCACGGCTGGGCTATGCACGAGGGCGCGATCAGCACGCGGCTGGGGCTGCCTGGCTACCCGTCGGCGGCCGAGGAGGTGCAGATCGCGCGCGATATTGCGCTGGCCGAGATGACCGGCGCGCATATCCACATCTGCCACGTTAGCACCGCCGGCGGCGTGGCCTTGGTGCGCGCAGCTAAGGAGCGCGGCGCACACGTCACCGCCGAAGTCACCCCGCATCATCTGACGCTGACCGACCGCTGGGTGCTTGGCTCACTCGGCGGCGAGAGCCGGCCAACGCGCGCGACGCCCGCCCAGCACGAGACGCGCAGCCGGCGCCGCAAGAAGATCGAGCCCGGCCTTGGCCTACCATCCTGGCTCGACCCGACACGCATTCCGCCATATGACACCAGCACGCGCGTCAGCCCGCCGCTGCGCGGCGAGGAGGATCTCGACGCGCTGATCGAAGGGCTGCGCGATGGGACCATCGACGCAATCGCCACCGACCACGCGCCGCACAGCCAGGTCGACAAAGAGTGCGAGTACCGGCTGTCTGCGCCCGGCATCTCGGGCCTGGAGACCGCGCTGGGCCTGGTGCTGACGCTGGTGCATCGCGGCGAGATGGATCTGGTCAACATGGTCGCCAAGCTGACCGAAGGCCCGGCCAATGTGGTCGGGCGCGCGCCGGCGACGCTGCGGGCCGGCAACTCGGCCGACATCGTGGTGTTCGACCCGGACTACCCCTGGGTGGTCGATACCGCCACGTTTGCTTCCAAAGGGCACAACACGCCGGTGCAGGGCCAGCAGCTCAAGGGCGGCGTGATGCTGACGATGTATCGCGGGCAGATCGTCTTCCGGCGCGGCAACTTCGGCGCGGGCACCGGCGTGCTTCAGCAGGCGTCGAAGCTGGAAGGGATCCTGGGGAACGAGTGACAGGCGAGGACTGAGGGACGAGGACTGAGGACTGAGTGAGGGCGCTGGCTACTCAGTCCTCAGTCCTCAGCCCTCTGAACTGGTATGGCACAACAACGCCAACTTGTGATATCCGATCAGCGCGCCGTAACGCCACGGCTGCGCTGGCTGACGCTGCACGCCCCCGATCTGGCGCGCGGGGCGCAGGCAGGCCAGTACTTGCTGGTGCGTTGCGCCGAGCAGGGCAGCTACGACCCATTGCTGCGCCGGCCGCTGTTTATCGCTGCGGCCGAGCCGGCGCTCGGGCAGATCGGCCTGCTGTACGAGCCGTCGGAGCGCGGGCTGGCCTGGCTGTCGCGCGGGGGTGCCGGCGATTCGCTGGATGTGATCGGCCCGCTCGGGCACCCGTTTGCGCTGGATGGGCGCACCCGCAATCTGCTACTGGTGGGCAGCGGGCCGGGCCTGGCCGCGCTGCTCCTGCTGGCACGCGCGGGCGCGGCGCGGGGCGCTGTCACCCTGATCGCCGGGGCAGATGATTCGGAGCGCCTGCCGCCGCCATTCCTGCTGCCCGGTGAGGTCGAGTACCAAACGATTGTTGGCGCGGCCACCGAGCTTCTGGTAGGCCAGCCCTCGCGAGTAGTAGCGGAAGAGGACAAGGAGACAAGGAGACAAGGAGACAGATCGAAGCTAAAACGTAGCTCTGGCTCCCAGTCTCCCAGTCTCCCAGTCTCCTCTTTGTCGCCAATCGCCTGGGCCGACCAGATCTTCGCCGCACTTCCGTCGGAGCAGCTGCTGGCGCTGCGCGAGTCGATCGGGCGGGTGAAGTACCGCTGGGAGCGTGGCTTCGCCGGCGCGCTGCTGGAAGGGCCGATTGTCTGCGGGGTGGGTGCGTGTGGCGTGTGCGCGGTCGAACTGCGGCGCAGGACACGGCTGCTGTGCACCGATGGGCCGGTGTTTGATCTGCGGGATGTGGGCGACACATTGTGATGCTCTACACACTTCTCAGGCCGCTGCTCTTCCGCCTCGACGCCGAGCGTGCGCATCATCTGATCTGCGGGCTGCTGCGAGCTGTCGCCGGCGCGCCGGCGCTGCCGGTGCTGCGGGCGCTGTATACCTACGATGATCCGATTCTGCGGATCGGGTGCGCTGGGCTGGAATTCCAAAATCCGCTGGGGCTTGCAGCCGGCTTCGATAAGCGCGCCGAGCTGATCGCGCCAATGGCGGCGCTGGGCTTTGGCCATGTCGAGGTTGGCACGGTCACGCCGCGCGCCCAGCCGGGCAACGATCGCCCGCGTATGTTTCGCCTGCCCGAAGATCGCGCGCTGATCAACCGACTCGGCTTTAATAGCCCGGGGATGGTCGCGGTCGCGCGCCGCTTGCGAGACGAAAGACGAAAGACGAAAGACGAAAGACACCTGCTTGGCCGCCGTCCTTCGTCCTTGGTCCTTCGTCCTTCGTCTGCGGTGGTAGGGGTCAATATCGGCAAGAACCGTGCTACGCCGCTGGAGCGCGCAGTCGAGGATTATGCGGCGGCGTTTGTTGCGCTGGCGCCGCTAGCCGACTACGTGGCGATCAATATCTCGTCGCCGAATACGCCGGGGCTGCGCCGGCTGCACGAGCGCGCGGCCCTCGACGAGCTGCTGGGCGAGCTGGTGCGGCTCAATCGCCGGCTGAAGCAGCCGCGCCCGCTGTTCCTGAAGGTCTCGCCCGACGAGTCGCCCGCGCAGCTGGAGCAGGTTGTCGGCGCGACCTGCGCGGCTGGGATCGCCGGCTTTATTGCTACCAACACCACATTATCGCGCGATGGCCTGGTCAGCCCGCTGGCCGGCGAGGCGGGTGGGCTGAGCGGCCGGCCGCTGGCCGAGCGCGCTCGGCAGACCGTTGCCACCATCTTCGGCCTGACAGCCGGCCGCATGCCGATCGTTGGCGTGGGCGGCGTGGTGAGCGGCGCAGAGGCCTACGCGCGTATACGGGCCGGTGCAAGCCTGGTGCAGCTCTACACTGCGATGATCTACCACGGCCCGAGCTTGCCGTCGGCGATCGCGCGCGATCTGGCGCGGCGGTTGCGGCGCGACGGCTTCAGCTCTGTCGCGCAGGCGGTTGGGGCGGACTCGTGAATTGCAAATTGCCGATTGCAGATTGTAGAGACGCAATATCTTGCGTCTCTACAATTTGCAATTTACAATTTGCACTTAGATCTCTGACGGATCACTTTACACTCATGCCTCAAACATGGCTGTTCTACCCCATTATATACCTTTGTCCTATTGCAAGGATGCCATGCCTAGTGTATAATCGAGGTGATGGCACGTGCGTAACCTTCGTGGCGAGATGCCGAGAGGGTTCATATGGCGAAACGGCCCCGATCTACACCAATACCTGAAGGCGATCCGCGCGAGCTGCTTGCCGCGTTGCTTGGCGCGCCCACGGTTCCTTCTGAGCCCCGGCGGCCGCCGATCGCGCTGCGGTCGATGCCTGAGCTGCGGCGGCATGCTCTGCGAGGCTTCCAATTGCGTACCTGGGTCGACACCTGGCTTCAGCATGGTGAGCGGCTACTGCTGGTGCTGGCGCTGCTTGTGTTTGGCTACTGGTTCGTGGATGGGCCGCTGCGCGATTGGTTGCACGAGCAGGAGCCGTCGCTTGCGAGTGCGCCGGTGGCAGTGGCCGCTGTCGCCGTTCAATCTGCTGCCGGCCCAGCCAAACCCCGCGCAGACAAGATTGTCCCGCTGCCCTCGGTGAACATTAATAGCGCCAACGCGCCGGTGATGGATGACTTTATGGCTCCGCGCCAGGGCGCAGTATCCGAGCCGCTGGCCGTCGCGCCGCAGCCCAATCACCTTTTGATACCGTCCATCCAGCTTGACGCTCCAGTGAAAGAGGTATTTGTCGTGGAGGGCGCATGGGAGGTGGCCGATTACGCGGCCGGCTATCTGCACGACACCGGCCTGCCGGGTTACGGCAACACGGTGTTGGCTGGGCACGCCGGCATTCGCGGCGCCGTGTTTCGCGACCTGGGCGCGCTCGTGGCCAACAACGACATCTACCTCGATGCCGCCGGCTGGCGCTATCACTATCGTGTCCGCGAATCCAAGAGTGTCTGGCCGACTCAGGTCGAAGTGCTGGACTCAACGCCAAAGCCGGTGCTGACGATGATGACATGCACGAACTGGGATACCCAACGCCTGGTCGTAGTGGCCGATCTGGTTGATTCAAAGCCGATACCCGGCCCGTAACCGGCACGATAGGGGAATAAAGATATGCAGCGTTTTGTTCGTCGCAAGAAGCGACCACAGCCGGGGCGCGGGCCAGCGCGTTGGACTGGGTGGGAGATTGTGCTGATGGCAATCAGCGTTCTGCTGATCATCTTTCCACTGTACGCCGAGGGCTATCGCTGGCTGAACCCGCTGGCAGTGCCGGCCGCGCCGCGCCTTCAGCAATCAGATGCCACTGCGACGAGCGCTATCGTCATCCAACGCGCGACCTTTACACCGGTCGCGACTTCACCTGCCGGGCCGACCGATACCCCGCAGCCGAGTGCGACAGCCACCAGCGGCCCGTCGCCGACGCCGGTCGATACGCCGACAACCGGCCCGTCGCCGACGCCGGTCGATACGCCGACAACCGGCCCCTCGCCGACGCCGGTCGATACACCAACCAGCGGCCCATCGCCGACGCCAGTTGATACACCGACCACCGGCCCAACGGCGACGACTGGCCCGACTGATACGGCCGGCCCGACTGCCACGCCTGGCACGCCACCGGTGGCCAGCAGCACGCCCACCAGCGGCCCATCGCCGACGCCGACTGCCACGCTGACGCCGCTGCCGAACGAGCCACCCTTGCGCTTGGACAAGGCCGCCTCGGTGTCGTCGGTGCAGATAGGCCAGAAATTCAACTATACGCTGACAGTCTTTAGTAATAAGACCAGCGCCAGCACGATCGATGTGCGCGATTCGATCGATTCGAGCTTGGAGGTGCTTGGCGCGAGCGCGACCATTGGTACGTGCAGTAATGCCAATAATATCGTGACCTGCCAAGTGAACGCACAGAACAATCAGCCGGTTACGATTAACATCTCGGTGCAGGTGCGTTCCAGTGCCAGCCTCGGGCAACGGATTCCGAACCAGGCGCTGGCGCAAGATGATCGCAGCTTTACCGCCGCATCCGACCGCGTGGTGGTTGATGTGATTGGTGGCGGCCAGCCACCGCCGCCATCGAATACGCCTGGCGGCCCAAATCCGAGCAATACGCCGGTCCCGCCTGGCTCCACCTTTACGCCGACACCTGTTCCATCTAACCCTACCGCGACAACGCAGCCTAGTGGCGGTGGCGGTGGCGGTGGCGGTGGCGGTGGCGGTGGCGGGGGCGGTGGCAACCCATCGCAGCCTACGCCGGAGGTGGCGCTGCCGCCGGTTCCGCAAGAGGGCTTCACATCGCTGCCGCCGACGCCACGGCCCGGTCGCGCGCCCGCGCCGGTCGGCACCATCCGCACGGCCACGCCGGTCGCGCCAGAGGCGACGGTAGTACCCACACCGGATGCTGGAGTATTCTTCTTCATGGGCAGCGACTGGGGTAGCGCGTTCACCGGCCAGGAGATCAACTACGATATCGTGTTCCAGAACACGCGCGAAAGCGGTGTGATTAACAATTTGTCGATCATCAGTGCGCTGCCCGACAACCTGCTGTATGTCGGCGCCAGCGCCGGATATGGCTCGGATCTGAATACGTTAACGAGCGTCGACCCGAAAGTGCTGGGCAGTGAGATTTCACTGAAGCTGAACGAGTTGAATCGCGGCTGGTTTGTCAAGATCTCGATCAAGACCAAAGTCAAGGATCTTGTCGCTACTGGAGCGCGGATCGTAAGCCAGGCCGAGGCGACCTTTGACGGGCTGGCGTTGCCGGTGCGAACCAAGCCGGTGTATGTGCTGATCGTCGGCTCGGATCTCGGGCCATCGCTGCCGCTGATCCAGGGCGGCACTCCCAGCGCCACGGCGCCCGGCGCGACCGCGCTGCCGAGCGCCACGCCCAGCACCGCGCCGACGGCTGTTCCCAGCGCCACGCCAACCTTTGTGGCCGCCGCCGACTCGCAGCCCGCAAGCGCCGGCGCGGCGACCAGCGCCGCCGCGCCGCTGCCGGCGACCAGCCAGGGCATCCCGATCTCGGGTATCCTGCTGTTTGGCTTGACGCTGCTGCTGCGAACAGTGCGCATCCACCGGGCGCAATCGCGCATTTGATCGAGTGACCGGGTGACAAGATGACAAGATGACAAGGTGACAGCAACATTGTCATCTTGTCATCTTGTCATCTTGTCACCCGAATCATTCCAAGGGATAAAGAAAGAGGGCTGAGGTGTGGGTGATCGTCGGCCTGGGCAACCCGGGCGAGGAATACGCAAAGACGCGCCATAATGTCGGTTTTCAGAGCGTGAATGAGCTGGCACGCCGCCACAGCCTGACGTTCGACGAGAAGCGTGCAAAGTCGCGTATCGCGGCCGGGCAGATTGCGGGGCAGCGGGTGGCGCTGGCAAAGCCATTCACATATATGAATGTCATCGGCCAGGCGGTAGTGAGCCTGTGCCAGTGGTATAAGGTCGATCCTGCGCGCGAGCTGCTGGTGATCTACGACGACCTCGACCTGCCGTTTGGCGTGCTGCGGCTGCGCGAGCGCGGCAGCGCTGGCACACACAACGGCATGAAGTCGATCGTCGGCCAGCTTGGCGCGCAGGAATTCCCGCGCATTCGGGTTGGTATTGGCCAGGGGCCGCCCGGCCGCGACGCGGCGAACTATGTGCTGGGGCGCTTCACGCGAGATGAAGAGGCCGCGCTGCCCGAGCTGTATGGGCGTGTGGCCGATGCCGCCGAGATGATCCTGCGCGAGGGCTTTACTGTGGCTATGAACCGCTACAACGGGCCGGTCAAGAACCAAGAATTGTGAAAGATAACACCTTCTCATACGTCTCGTATTCCTCGGTCACGCGCATGCCGGCGCGCTGGTAGAGCCGGGTTGCGCCGGTCGGGCTTTGCGCATCCACACCCAGGCCGATCGTGCTGCGCCCGCATGAATAGAACGCGCCGAAGGCGTGCTGGAGCAGCGCCAGGCCCAGCCCACGCCCGCGCCAGCCGCGCCGCACGCCCAGCCCGCGCACCCAGCCCATGCTCGCGCTGCGCGCGTAGCATAGCGCGGTGCCTACCACTTCGTCGCCATCGTTTGCCAAGAACCAGAACGCTGGGTCGAAATCGTCGCGCTGGATCTGCCGACGCGACCATTCGTCGAACCCGATCGGCGCGTGCTCCCAGTGATCTTCGAATGCCTCTTCGATCGTCGCGTGGGTGGCGCGTTCATCCTGGCCGGGCACAAATGTGCGGATGCTGATACCCGCTGGCCAAATTGGCCGCGCCGGCGGCGCGTGCAGCTCGATCTCCATGCGCCAGAAATGGCGGACGACATGGTAGCCCGCGTCGCTGAAGAGCTGGCGCGCGCCCACATTTGCCGCTGCAATATTGCCGTGCAGCCGGGCCGGCTGCTTGTGTGCGTCGATAGCTAACGCCGCGCGCGCGCGATCCTCGGCCAGCCGCAGCAGGCTGGCGCCGATGCCCTGGCCGGTGCAATCGGGGTGGACATAACCGTCAAGCTCGCATGGCGAGTCGTCGTCGCTGACCTCGACCTGCTCGTAGCCGACGATCTTTCCGTCAGGCGCGCTCGCAACCCAGGCGTTGGTCGCGAGCGCCAAGCCGGGAGTGTTCCAGTCGGACAACAAGTTCTGGGATGTCTCATCCGGGCGGCCCCCCTCGGCGATCGAGCAATCGTTGACCAGGGCGACGACGGCGTGCAGATCGTCGATCGTTGGCGCGCGAATGGCGTAGTTGAGTTTGCTTTCGGACATGACCCATCCTTGTCTGGAATGCGTGGATTTGGACCAAGGACGAAGAAGACGAACGACGAATGATCACTATCGTTCGTCGTTCGTCGTTCGTCAACCTAGCCCTTCTCCTCAACCTCGACGCTCCAGGCGTGGACGCCCTGGGTGGTAAACGAGAACGGCCGCAGTTGCACACCGGCCTCGCCGAGCACGCGCTCCAGCACCAGCCGCCGGTCGAACGGGCACGCGAAGACCATAAATCCGCCACCGCCCGCGCCGGTGATTTTGCCGCCCCAGGCGCCATGTGCGCGCGCCAGCGCGTAGATATCCTCCACGATTGGTGGCGCGATGTAGGGCGAAAACGCCTTCTTGACCTCCCATGCATCGTGCAGCAGCCGGCCGAACTCGGCGATCTTCAGCCCACGCAGCAGCCGAGTCGACTCATCGACAAACGCCTTGGTCTCATCGTGGTAGCGCAGCGTATCACCATCCTTCAGGCGGCGCACCTGGTCTTCCATCAAGTGGTAGCGCATCAGCGTGCGGTCGCCGATATAGCCGATCAGCAGGCAGCTCTCCAGCTCCAGCAGCGCGGTTGGGTCGGTCAGCACCGGCTCGACGATCACATGTTCGCCGCCGAAATGATAGACCGCCATGCCGCCAAACGTAGCCGCGTACTGATCCTGTCGCCCGCCGGGGATGCCCAGATCGACGCGCTCGATCCGATAGGCCAGCTCGGCCAACTCGTAGAGGTCGGTTGGTAGATCGTAGGCGCTGCTGATCAGCTTGAGCATGCTGACGACTAGCGCCGACGATGAGCCCAATCCGCTGCCGGGCGGCACATCCGAAAACATTGTGACCTCGACGCCGCCCACGGTGGGCATAGCGTCGAGCACCGCCTGCGGCAGCGCCAGGCGCCCTTCCCAGCGGCCAGTCATATTGCGGCTGACCTCCTCGAGATCGAGTGAGCGGATGGTGATGCCATCGGCGCCGGTTGGCTTCAGCATGCAGCGAACATACTTATCGATCGTGCAGTTGAGCACCTTGCCGCCATGCTGCTCGGCGTAAGGGCTGACATCGGTGCCGCCGCCGAAGAACCCGATCCGCATCGGCGCCTTGGCCTTATAGATACGCATAGCTTTCCTTTACGAGTGACGGTGACGGGTGACAAGTGACGATCGCTCGCCACTTGTCGCGCTTTCGGAGGCATATTTGCCTGCCCCCTTCGGCAAGCTCAGGACGTAGCTTCGACAGGCTCAGTATGTACGGCAGCAAGGTACTTCCTTTTCCATTGTTCGTCGTTTGTGCGTTCGCACCGCTGGGGGAACGCACAAACGACGAACAATGGAAAAGTACCGCTGCGAACAATGACCCGTGAGATACCGCGTCCGTCCTGTCAAGAATTCAAGGCCGCTAGTATAGCATAGCCCTGGGCCGGGCTGAATAATACGAGCCTGATTTGCGGTAGAATGGCGCCATGAACGACACAATCACGATCACAACGATCGCCACCCCGCTTGGCAGTATCAGCGCCGCGAGCTCGCCGGGCGGCCTGGGCTACCTGGGCCTTGGCGAGCAGGCGCCGGTGCTGGCAGCCGCCTGGGCGCGACGCTGGCAGCCTGAGGCGCGCCTCGTATACGATCGACCCGCGCCGCCCGACCTGGCCGCGCAGCTCGCGGCCTACTTCGCCGGCGATCTGCGCGAGTGGTCGTTGGCACTCGACCTGCGCGGGACGCCGTTTCAGCTTCAGGCATGGCAGGCGCTGCGGCAGATCCCCTATGGCTGTACGCGCGCGTACTCCGAGCACGCCGCCGCGATCGGCCACCCGCGCGCGGTGCGGGCCGTCGGCGCGGCCAATGGCGCCAACCCAATCTCGATCATCGTGCCCTGCCACCGGCTGATCGGCAAGGGCGGATCGCTGGTCAAGTACGGCGGCGGCCTGGATATCAAGCGCCGGCTGCTAGAGCTGGAGGGCGCGCTGGTGCGTGAAGGGGTGACTGGGTGACAAGGTGATGGGGTGACTTTTGCCAGGCGATCACCCCATCACCTTGTCACCTTGTCACCTTGTCACCTTGTCAGAAAAGGAGCGCGAAATGTCTAAACAACCCTGGCGCTACGACCACCTGACCTGGCCCGAGATGAAGGCTGTGATCGGCCGCACCCCCCAGCCGGTGGTGGCCATCCCGATCGGCGCGGTCGAAGATCACGGGGCGCATATGTCGCTCTCGACCGACAACGACATCCTGGAGGGCGTGCTGGCCGAGTGCGGGCGCCGCGCCGAGGGCGATCTGCTGGTGCTGCCGACGATTCCGTTTGGACTGGATGAGCACCACATGGATTTCCCGGGCGTGATTGCGATCGACATCGAGACCACGCTGGCGTATCTCGCGCAGACGGCGATCTCGGTGGCGCGGCACGGCTTCACGCACATCCTGATCGTCAACGGCCACGGCTCGAACGTATCGATCTGCGACCTGGCGGCGCGCAAGTGCGTGCTGGCCACTGGTGTGATCTGCGCCGCCACCACGGTGAACGCCGCCGTCGATCCGTCGCTGATCGCCGATGCGCTGGAGCAAGAGCGCCGCGGCGGCCCGGGCTCGGTCGGCCACGCCTGCGAGTACGAGACCGCAATGATGCTGCACCTGCACCCCGGCCGCGTCGACATGGCCCAGGCCGAGCGTGATATCGGCCAGCTGAAGCTCAAGTACTTCAACTGGGATCACCCCGAGCGATCGGCTTACTCCTGGCAAGATTGGTGGAGCCGCTTCTCGCACATGGGCGTCTGCGGCGATGCCTCGGCGGCCACACCCGCGGCCGGCGCACGCCTGTTCGATGTCACAGTCGAGCGCTTCGTCGAGCTGCTGCGCGAGTTCCGGACGATCCCGATCCGTGAGCGGGTGGATCACCACTAAGAACCGCGTATTGCATGTTCGATCTGGTTTGACGGAAGACGGAAGACGCAGGACGGTCGCATTCGTCTTCCGTCATCGGTCTTCCGTCCAGAAAGAGAGGTCATCTTGCGCTTCCAAAGCAACGATGGAAAACTGCTTATTACGCCTACTGTGGGCTACAGCCCACATATTGGGGTGCTCGTCTCGACTATGCAGCGCTGCCGTGAAACGACGATCATGTTGGTGCAAGATCTGAGTGTCGCGCAGCTCGACTATCTGTTCGACGAGAACGACAATTCGATTGGGGCCTTGCTGCTGCATCTGGCGGCGATCGAAGCCGCCTATCAGGAGATCACCTTCTTCGATCGTAATATCCTCGATAACCCAGAGCGGCTGCCCAAGTGGCAGGTGCCAATGGAGCTTGGCGCACCGGCGCGGCGCGCTATTCGTAGGCATCCGGCCGGCTACTATATCGAGGAGCTTACACGCATGCGCGACCAAACCCTGGAGCAGATGCGGCAGCGTGATGATAGCTGGCTGTGGGCGGAGTCGGAATGGAATGATGATGTATTTGCGAACAATTATTGGCAGTGGTATCACGTATATGAGGACGAGATCAACCACCGTGGCGAGATGAGCTGGCGTCTTTCGCGGATGAACCATACCATATAGGAGAGGTGCCGTATGCCCCCACGCTACCAGCCGGCCGACTCGCTGGCCTCGCCGCGCTTCACCGGCGTGCGCACCTTCGCGCGCCTGCCGCATGTGCAGACGACTGAGGATGTCGATGTCGCCGTGGTCGGCCTGCCGTTCGACACCGGCGCCACCTTCAAGGTGGGCGCGCGCTTTGGCCCCGAGTCGGTGCGCTCGGCCTCGCACATGCTGCGGCCGTACAACGTCGAGCTCGATGTCCAGGTCTTTGAGACGCTGTCGATCGTGGATTATGGCGACGCTCCGGTGATACCCGGCTTTATCGAGGATAGCTACGCCGCGATCACCGCCACGCTGCGCCCGCTGGCCGATGCCGGCGTGATCACGCTGGGGATTGGCGGCGATCACAGCATCGCGCTGGCCGAGCTACGCGCGCTGGCGGCGGCGCACGGCCCGCTGGCGCTGGTGCAGTTCGATTCACATGGTGATGTGTGGGATAGCTACTTCGGCGGGCATAAGTACACCCACGGCACGCCCTTTCGTCGCGCGGTCGAAGAAGGGCTGCTCAGCCCAGAAAGATCGGTTCAGCTGGGCATGCGCGGCCCGCTGTATGGCCCGGAGGATCTGCAAGTGGCGCGCGACCTGGGCTTCACCGTGCTGACCACCACGCAGCTGCTGGCGCGCACGCCGCGGGAGATCGGCGATCTGGTGCGCAAGCACGTCGGCGACAGCAAGGTGTTTCTCTCATTCGACGTGGACTTTTTCGACCCGGCCTACGCGCCCGGCACCGGCACGCCCGAGGTCGGCGGGCCGACATCATTCCAGGGGCTGGCCTACCTGCGCGCCTGCACTGGTGTGCGTTGGGTCGGTGGCGATGTGGTGGAGGTGCTGCCCGCACTCGACCACGCACAGATCACTGCGCACCTGGCGGCGCAGGTGGGGTACGAGTTTCTGTCGCTGGTGGCGCTGGAGAAGTTGGAGACTGGCGGTTAGAGCGTTGTGCAACGTTGGTCGAAACTGATGCTCAGTGTGGGAGAAAGTCTACCACATAGCATCCTGAGTAGCGATGGAGTGACGCCGCAGCGAAACGGAACCGCGTATCGAAGGGTGCGATTCCAGCACGCCGCACCCTTCGATACGGCCTCGCCCTTCGTTACGGCCTGCGGCCTCCTCAGGGTTCAGCCTACTCAGGATGCTATGTGGTACAAATAAATACTACCATCATCACCCTGCGTGCCGGTACGCCGCTGGGCGTGCTACGTGGTCGAATCGCCGGGCGTGTCGCCAGATCTGCTCGACTATCTCATGTGCGACGGCCTCGGCAACGGCGTCGGGCATACCGCTGGGGCCGAATTCGCTGTGTGTGAGCATGAAGCACTTGTTGTTGAGGTAATCGATCGGCAGGAACGCCCGCCGGCCAGCGCACGCGGTCAGGGCGATCTCGGTTGAGAACCAGGTGTAGCCCGAGATCAGCGCGATCGTGCGCGAGATCCGCTCCAGCTCGTGCAGGCGATAGGCGTCGATCTCGGCCGGTGTGACCAGGGTTGTGGCGTGTGTCGCGGGATGCCAGAAGCAGGCGAAGATCTTGCCGAAGCAGTTGTAGACCCGGAACCAGGCCGGCCGACCATCCAGAGCCAACGGCGCGACGAACTCCTGCAGCAGGTAGGTATCGTCGGGGTCATACGCGCGCGCGTCTTCGAGCGCGGCGCGCGTTGGCGGCATGTCCAGCATTACGCCGCCCGAACCCGAGCCACCGGCCGGCTTGCAGACGATCTGGGGGCCGAGGTAGGCGCGTTCATCGAGCGTCAGGTCATGGCTGGCGCGGTCTGGCCGCCAGAGGAGCGTGCGCGGCATCTCAATGCCCATGCGCGCCAGCTCCTGGTGCATCACCGCCTTGTCGCCGTAGATCTTTACACGATCGGGGTCGTCCACTACCAGGCCACCAGTGTCCTTGACCGCACAGCCCAGCTCATAATCGTAGCGAAATGAGCGCCCCATATAATCGATCAGGCAGTCGATCTTCAATTCGCTGCGGTAGAGCGCCCAGCGCAGGGCCTCGGCCTGATCGTGGCTCTGGCAGTGGAAGAAGACCATTCCGCGCGCGCGCGCCTCGCGATCCAGCAGGCGGAGGAAATGGGGCGGTGGCCCGTCGGCGCGCCGGGCTAATACAAGATCGAAATGATGCAAACCGTATACCTCTTTTCTGATGTAGGTGCGCTTTGGGCGGGAAATGCCCGCCCAAAGCGCACCTACATCAGAAGGATTTTTATTGCTTGTGTATCATTTTTCGCCCTACCGGGCGAAAAATGATACACAAATAGAAGGATAATACCTTGCTGCCGCAGGCTAAAACACCCGCATAGCATAACGTGATTGTGGCGAATCCGCAAATGTGGCGGCGGCCGATTTGCAAACATAGTGGAAAGCTGCTATAATCCTGGGCGTTGCGGCGATGAACAAACTCGCGCTGCGGCACGAGGGAGGCCCCATCGTCTAGCGGCCTAGGACGACACCCTCTCAAGGTGTAGATCGCGGGTTCGAATCCCGCTGGGGTCACCAAACTTCATCGGGGGACGTCGTCCAGCGGCCTAGGATGCGACCCTGTCAAGGTCGAGATCGCGGGTTCGAATCCCGTCGTCCCCGCCAAGTTTGGTATGAGTGAGGTGTGCAGCAATGCACACCTCGTTTGATTCATGGTGCGAATATTTCAAATGCTGCTCGAATAATTTATTGGGTAAGGCACGCAAGTTGAAAATACATGCTGTAAGACTATCGGGAAATTGTCTTCATGTAAACTGAACAGAAAGCAAACCGCACATGAGCCAACCGCAACCTGAAGAGATCCACCTGGTCTTCAAGACCCATCTCGACGTTGGGTTCACCGATTTCGCGCGCAACGTTGTGGCGCGCTACTTCGACGACTTTATCCCGCGGACGCTGGCGGTGACCGAGGAGCTGCGTCAGAGCGGCGGCGACGCCAGCTTTCGCTGGACCACCGGCGCCTGGCTGATCTATGAGTATCTTGAGCAGGCCGCGCCCGCGCAGCGCGCGCGGCTTGAGCGCGCCATTCAGGCCGGCGACATTATCTGGCATGGGCTGCCCTTCACGATGCACAGCGAGCTGATGGACGCCGATCTCTTCGCCTTCGGGCTGAGCCTGTCGCAGCAGCTTGACCAGCGCTTCGGCCGGCGCACGATCGCGGCGAAGATGACCGACGTGCCCGGCCATACGCGTGCGATCGTCCCGCTGCTGGCGGCGGCTGGCATCCGGTTTCTCCATATTGGCGTGAATGCCTCCTCAACCCCACCCGATGTGCCGCCCGTGTTCGTGTGGCGCGACCCAAGTGGCGCCGATGTGATCGTCATGTATCAGCGCGGCGGCTATGGCGACCTGGTTGAGGTTGCGGGCATGCGCGACGTGCTGGCATTTGCGCACACCAACGACAATTACGGGCCGCAGACGGCAGCGCAGGTGCGCGCCGAGTTTGCAGCGTTGCGCCGGCGCTTTCCTAACGCGCGTATCGTCGCGTCGACGCTCGACGCCTTCGCCGAGCGGCTGCTGGAGGTCAAGGATCAGCTGCCGGTTGTAACCGGCGAGATCGGCGACACATGGATTCACGGCATCGGCAGCGACCCAAAGAAGGTCAGCGATTTCCGCGAGCTGTCTCGGCTGCGCCGCCATTGGCTGGAAACCGGGCAGGTCCAGCCCGACGACCCGCCGCTCCAGGCCTTCAGCCGCGCGCTGCTGCTGGTGCCCGAGCATACCTGGGGCATGGACGAGAAGACCTACCTGGCCGACGACCAGAACTACACCCGCGTGCAGTTCGACAGCGTGCGCACGAGCCCGCTCTACCAGACCTTCGCGGCCTCCTGGGCCGAGCAGCGTGCCTACATCGACACCGCGCTCGCGGCGCTCGACGGGACTGCGTTGGCCGACGAGGCGCGCGCCGCCCTGCGCCGGCTGGAGCCGGCGCGCTCCAACCCAGCCGCGATGGGGCGCATAGCAGCGCAAAGCGAGCGTATTGTCGGCGCGCAGCTGTCGATCGCCATTGATGCGCAGACCGGCGCGATTGCTCAGCTGATCGAGCGTGCCACCGGCCGCGTCTGGGCCGACCCACAGCACCTGCTTGCGCTACTGCATTACCAGACCTTCGCACAGGCCGACTACGACCGCTTCCGCCGCCAGTACAGCATCAACAAGCGCACGACCGCCGTATGGGCTGTGCCCGATTTCACCAAGCCAGGCATGGCCGCCTCCGGCGCGGAGTCGCGCTGGTGGCTGCCTAGCCTTAGCAGCCTGCACCACACCCGCACCGCCACCGGCGAGCGCATCCTGGTCGAGCTGGCGCTGCCGGCCGAGGCGACCGAGCGGTATGGCTGCCCAGCCAGGGCCACGCTGGAGATCGTGCTGCCGGATGCTGAGCCGGCGGCCTACCTCGACCTTCAGTGGTTCGAGAAGCCAGCCAGCCGGTTGCCAGAGGCACTCTGGTTGTCCTTCGCACCGCGCGATACCGTCGCAAAGGGCTGGACGCTGGAGAAACTGGGGCAGAAAATCGCGCCGCTGGAGGTTGTGCGCGATGGCAATCGGCGACTTCACGCCGTCGAGGCGGCTGAGTACCACAATGCCGATGAATATCTGCGGCTCGATACGCTTGATGCGCCGCTTGTTGCGCCGGGTGAGCCATCGCTGCTGAACTTCAACAACCGGCAGCCGCCGCTCCAGCATGGCATGCATGTGAACCTATACAACAACGTCTGGGGCACTAATTTCCCAATGTGGTATGCCGAAGATGCGCGATTTCGCTTTGTGCTGCGTCTCCGGCCACCAGCACCCACCTGGCAACAGCAGTAGGACTCACGCATCCCAATTCCTTAGGACATACGCACGCCATGGGTTTCTTACCCTTCGTAGGTCAATTTTTCGCCGCGCGGCGAAAAATTGACCTATAAAAGAAGGAAAGTACCATGCTGCCGCAGGCTATGATCGCTTTTGCGTACGTCGTATCCTTACTCTACTACTGCCACCTCATCGCGGAACTGCCGCCGATACAGCTCGGCGTACAGCCCATCGCGCGCGAGCAGTTCGTCGTGGGTGCCGCGCTCGACGACCTGGCCGGCCTGCATCACCAGCACGTGGTCGGCGTCGCGGATGGTCGAGAGCCGGTGGGCGATCACAAAGCTGGTGCGACCCTTCAGCAAGGTCTGGAGCGCGCTCTGGATCAGCGCCTCGGTGCGTGTATCCACGCTGCTGGTCGCCTCATCCAGGATCAGGATTCGCGGGTCGCGCAGCAGCGCACGGGCGATTCCGAGCAGCTGGCGCTGGCCCTGGCTGAGCGTGTTGCCGCGCTCGCCGAGCTTGGTGGCGTAGCCATTGGGCAGGCGCATTATGAAATCGTGGGCGTGCGCGGCCTGGGCGGCCGCCTCGATCTCGGCGTCGGTTGCGTCGAGCCGGCCGTAGCGAATGTTATCGGCAATCGTGCCGGAGAACAAGAAGCTATCCTGGAGCACCACGCCCATCTGCGAGCGCAGGCTGGCCTTGGTTACCTCGCGCACGTCGATGCCATCCACCAGCACTGCGCCATCATCCACATCGTAGAAGCGGCCGATCATGTTGACCAGCGTGGTCTTGCCCGCGCCGGTTGGCCCGACCACTGCGACCGTCTGGCCTGGCTTCACATCCAGCGTGATGCCGTCGAGGACCAAGGACGAACGACGAACGACGAATGAGGCCGAGCTGCTATCTTCGTCCTTCGTCGTTCGTCGTTCGTCTTGTGGCCTTTCGCCATAGCTGAACGAGACGTGGTCGAACGACACACGTCCCACGATCGGCGGCATCGCGTGCGCGCCAGGGTGGTCGGCCAGATCGCTGGGCGTGTCGACCAGCTCGAAGATCCGCTCGGCCGCTGCGAGCGAGGCCTGGGCGGTGGTGTAGAAGGTCGAGAGCGACTGGATCGGCCGGAAAAACTGCTGCACATAGGTGAGGAACGCCACCACCACGCCGATCGTGACCAGGTGGTTGAGCGCCAGGTAGCCGCCATAGCCGGCCACGATCGCGGTCGCGAGCGTCGAGAGCACATCCACCACCGGCGTAAACGCCGAGGTGATCGCGGTGGCGTTGATGTTGGCATCGCGATTGGCGGCGTTGCGCAGCTCGAAGCGCTGTTGGTTGACGCCGGTGCGGTTGAACGCCTGCGCAACCTTGACGCCGGCGATCTCCTCCTGGATCTCGGATGAGACATCGCCGATCGACTCGCGGGTGCGCCGGAACGCGCGCCGCGACAGCCGCGAGAAGACATCTGTCAGCAGCAGCATGAGCGGGATGACCACCGAGCTTGCCAGCGCCAGCCGCCAGTCGAGCGCCAGCATGGCGCTCAGGATGCCGATCAGCCCAAACAGGCTGCCAAGTACCATCACCAGGCCCTGGCTGAACAGCTGGTTGAGCACGTCGGTGTCGTTGGTCAGGCGCGAGATCAGGTCGCCGGCCGGCTGGCGGTCGAAGAAGCGCAGCGACAGCCGCTGGATCGTCGCGAAGATCTGGGTGCGCAGGCGTGACAGCGTGCGTTGGCCGATCTCGCCCATCAGCCGGAACTGTAGGCGCGACGCTACGAAACCAACCACGTAGGTGCCAAGCAGCAGCAGCATCGTCTGATTCAGCCCGGCCAAATCGCGCTGGCCGATCGCGCTGTCGATCGCGCGGCCGATCAAGTAGGGGCCGATTGCCTGGGTCGCCGCGCTGATGATTGTCAGCGTCAGCACCACCAGCAGCTGTTTCCAATAGGGTTGAAGGTAGCTTAGCAGCCGCCGCAGCACCAGGTTGCCGCGCGCGGCGCGCTCCTGGGACAGCTCGGCCATGGCTTGTAATCCGCCTCGCATCATAATAGTTCTCTTTTGTGCGCTACGCGCACGGTTAAGTGGTACTTTACGTTTTTTGTATGTTCTTTTTCACCTGCGGGGTGACAAAGAACATATATTAGGATGTACGCAAGATCCTTCAAATGGATCAGCACTCGTCACTCGTCACTGCGCTAGCTCGGCTCGACGCGCACCACCGGAATGACGCGTGTCGTCTTTTTTTCATAGGCGCCGAAATTAGGTGCTTTTGCCACGAGCATTTGCCAGATGCGCGACCGCTCCGGGCCGTTGACAGTGCTGGCGATCCCATTGATCGTGCGCCCGTGATCTTCGATCGTCACCTTGGGGTTGGCGGCCAGGTTGGCGTACCAGGCCGGGTTCTTTTCGTTGCCGCCGGCTGATGCGAACACAAAGTAGCTCGTACCCTCCTTGAGGTGGAACAGCGGCTTGGTGCGCGGCTGTCCGCTCTTCTTGCCGATCGTGGTTAGCAGCACGATATTCTTGCCGCCGAGTCGCCCGCGTGTGAGCCGGTAGAGCGCGATCTGCGCGCTCATAATGAGTTTGAAGATGAACATGAGTATTCGCTCCTTATGATACATAGAACTTATACGGTACTCGAGTGTGATTGTCCGCAGCGGTACTTCTTTTTGTTTTTCTTTTTTTCGCTCTGCGAGCGAAAAAACGAAAAACAGATTTAATCGTAAGTACCTTTATCACATCACGAGCGTCAGCGGCTCAGCCGCGCGCTCGCCGCCGAATTGCGAGTCGATGATCTCACCATACAGCGCGCTCTCGCGCAACAGATCGTCGTGCTTGCCCTGAGCGGCGATCTTGCCGCCATCCAGCAGCAGGATCAGGTCGGCGTTGCGCACGGTGCTGATCCGCTGGGCGATCACAAAGCTGGTGCGGCCGGCCATCAGGCGGTCGAGCGCCCGCTGGATCTGGAACTCGGTCTCGGCGTCCACCGCCGAGGTGCTGTCGTCCAGGATCAGAATGCGTGGATCGTGCAGCAGCGCGCGGGCGATCGCGATCCGCTGCTTCTGGCCGCCCGATAGCCCGACCCCACGCTCGCCGACGATCGTGTCGTAGCCGTCGGGGAAGCCGGCGATGAACTCGTGCGCCTGGGCCGCCCGCGCCGCCGCCTCGACATCCGCGGCGCTGGCGTTGGGGCGGCCGTAGGCGATGTTGTCGCGGATGCTGCCGCTGAATAGCGTGGTATCTTGCAGCACAATCCCGATCTGGTCGCGCAGGCTCTCGAGTGTGACATTGCACACATCGTGGCCTTCCACCGTTACGCGGCCCTCGGTCGGATCGTAGAAGCGCGGGATCAGGTTGATGATAGTGCTCTTGCCGCTGCCGGTCGGCCCCATGATTGCGACCGTCTGGCCCGGCTCGGCGATGAATGAGATGCCGTCGAGCACCTTGCCCTCGCCGCCGATATAGCGGAACGAGACGTTTTCGAACGCCACGCGGCCGGCCACCGCCGGCAGCGGCAGCGCACCCGGCCGATCGGTCACCTCGTTCTGAGCGTCGAGGATCTCGAAGATCCGCTCGGCGCTGACGCTGGCGCGCGAGAGCTGGCCAATGATCATGCCCAGCATCATGATCGGCATGATCAGCAGCGAGAGATAGGTGTTGAAGGCCACTAGCTCGCCCAGACTCAGCGCGCCGCCAATCACCTGGTAGCCGCCGAACCAGATCACCGCCAGCGTGCCCAGGTTCGATATCAGAAAGATCAGCGGGAAGCTGGCCGCCAGACCGCGGATCGTCTCCAGGTTGGCCTCTAGCAGCTCCTGGTTGGTGGCGGTGTAGCGCGCGGCCTCGTATGGCTCGCGGGCGAAGGCCTGCACCACCCGAATGCCGACCAGATTTTCTTGCAGTACGGTGTTGAGCGCGCCAAGGCGCGACTGAACCTTGCCGAACAGCGGCCGAACCACGCGCATGAACTGGGCCAAAATCACGAACATCGCCGGGACAGTCAGCACAGTGATCAGTGCGAGTTGCCAGTTCATGCTGAACAGCACCACCAGGCTGCCAATCAGCAGCACAACCGCGCTGAGCAGCTGGAGCAGCCCGCTGCCGAGAAAGGTGCGCACCTGCTCGACATCGCTGGTCAGGCGGGTCATGAGCTGGCCGGTCTGCGCCTGATCGTGGTATGAAAAGCTCAGATTCTCGATCTTGGCGAATAGCGCGTTGCGCATCTCGTAGGCCGCCGACTGCGACATTTTCTCAGATAGATAGCCCTGGGTAAAGCTGAACAGCCCGCGCACGATTGCGACACTCAGCAGTGCGGCGGTAGACCAGATCAACGCCTGTGCGCTACCGGCGCTGATGCCCTGGTCGATCACGATGCGCAGGATCTGCGGGCCGAGCAGGTTGGCGGCGCTTACGAGTATCAGGCTTAGCAGCGCGCCCACGGCGGTGAGCCAGTATGGGCGCAGGTAGATCAGCGCCCGGCGTAACGATTTCATACTACTCCTATTTCCGTGGTGACGAGTGACAAGTGACGAGTGGCCGTCACTCGTCACTCGTCAACAGCTTGCGCAGCACCGTCAGGCCATCGTAGAGCCGCGCGCGTTCCTGGTCGTCCAGCCGCGCAAGCATGCCTGTGACGGCATCCTGCGTATACTGGCCGAATGTTTTGAGCGCTGCGCGGCCCTCGCCGGTAAGCGTCAGGATCACCTGGCGTCGATCGGCTGGGTCGGTTTCGCGCGCAACCCAGGCTTTGCGAACCAGCACGTCGATCGTGCGTGACATAGTAGATGGTGTGACGTGGTGGTTCACGGCCAGCTCGCTCAGCGTGCGCGGCGCGGCGTGCAGCATGCCAAGCATGCGGAATTGGCCCATGTTCAGATGTTCTTCTTCGCCGCTTTTACAATGGCGCATCGACCCGTGCAGGGTGCGCATCAGGTTTGGCATCGTCTCAAGCAGCAATCGCGCGCATTCGCGTGCCTCGGGCATAGTATCCTCGTTGGTGAAGCTAATAAATGCCTCATACAATATTTGGTTGATACAAGTATATTATATTTTTGGTAACCTGTCAATTGGCGAAGTGTTAGAATTAGGGGAGTGTAGATATTTCCACACTCCCCAGCTGCCACAGTACGGTTGGGCTTATATGTAGTTAGCAAACAAGCCGCCACAGCAGGTAGCGCTTCGCGCGAAGCTATGCAATAATGCCGCGAGACAATCGTGGCGAAAGGAGCACGCATATGTCGGGCGCACTCAAAGCAGGGCTGATCTTCGGGGCGATCGGGCTGATTGTGGTGCTCGCGGTGGCGTTCATCCCAGCCGTCGGGCCGTTGATCTGTGGGCCCCTCGTGGCGGTGATCATCGGCGCGGTCGCCGGTTTCTATGGCGTGCGTTGGAGCGCGGGTACGCCTGGCATCAGCCGCGGCGTGCTGGCGGGGACGCTTTCGGGCGTGGGAATGCTGCTCGGCGCGGTGATTGCATACACGATTTTAGTCGGCATGGTGCGCAACAATCCAATCTTCCAGGAACAGCTTCAGGAAGCGTTGCGTCGGCAGCCCAATGCGCAGATCGACCCAGCGGCACTCAACACGATTGTCGGTTTCGTAGGGCCGATCGTGGGCTTCTGCTTTGGCATCCTCAACTTGCTGATCGCACTGGCATTCGGCGCGCTGGGCGGCTGGCTGGCGCTACGCAACCGTCCGCAGCCGGTTCTGCCGATCGAGCCGTTGAGCTGAGATGACAAGATGACAAGATGACAAGATGAGGGGCTGCCTCTTGTCATCTTGTCAACCGCGCTAGGGAGTCGGCTGTCCCGCGCGCAGCTCGGCCAGCTCGGCCAGGCGCGCCTTACTCATGGCGCCGAGCGCCTTGCTCCAATCCTTACGATACTCGCGCAACGTTTCTACCAGTGTCTCGGCGACGGCCATGTTGCGGTACCACTTGCGGTTGGCCGGCACGATATACCAGGGCGCCGCGTCGGTGCTACAGAGCTGGATCGCATCCTGATAGGCTGCGATATAGTCGTCCCAATGCTCGCGCTCGCGCCAGTCGCCGGCCGAGAGCTTCCAGGCTTTGGCCACATCCTGCTCGCGCGCCAGCAGCCGCTGCTCCTGTTCTTGCTTACTGATATGCAGGTAGAACTTGAACACGATCGTGTTGTTGTGGGCCAGCAGGCTCTCGAAGGCGTTGATCTGGTCGTAGCGCGCCTGCCAGATCTTGTCGGGCACCAGCTTGTGTACGCGCACAACCAGCACATCCTCGTAGTGTGAGCGGTTGAACACGCCAAGCATACCCTTGCGCGGCGTGACGCGATGTACGCGCCACAGGAAGTCGTGCGCCAGCTCCTCCTCCGTGGGCACCTTGAACGACTCGACCCGGCAGCCTTGCGGGTTGACATCGATCAGCACACTGCGGATGGTGCCATCTTTGCCACTGGTGTCGATCCCCTGCAAGATCATCAGCACGCTATGCCAGCCGGCGGCGTACAGCTCTTCCTGGATCTCGCCCAGCTCAGCTGTCAGCTTGCCTAGCTTGATCAGCCCCTCTTCCTTGCTCATGCCGCCGTTGGCATTCGGGTCGTAATCGGCCAGCCGGACTTTCTTGCCGGGCGCGACTTTGAAAGCCTGATTCATACTTTCTACCCTCGACACAGTGCTCATGGCTTGTGTGTTGGTTTTTCGCCCGGCCGGGCGAAAAACCAACACACAAAAAAGATTGCTGCCGCAGGCAATAACGAGATAAGCAAAAGCTCTACTACAATCTTCCCAGTACTTCGCCGATTCGCAGAATCTCTTCCTCCGTGTTGTAGAAGTGCGGCGCGATCCGGAAGCCTTTGCCGCGCGGGATGCAGATGATGCCGGCCTCATGGAGCCGCGCGCAGGTCGCCACCGCGTCGTCCACCTCGACGATCACAATGCCGGAGCGATGCTCGGGCGCGCTGTCGGCCGAGATCTGGTAGCCGCGCTCTTGCATATCGCCGATCGCTACGCCGGCCAGCATGAGCACACGCTCGGCGATTCGCTCGATCCCGACCTCCTGGATCAGCGCGATGCTGGCGCGCAGCCCAAGCTGGTTCATGATCCCGCTCGATCCCAGGCTGAAGCGTTCGGCGGTTGGCTGGAGCGTGAAGTTGTAATCCAGGAAATTCTCCCGGTCGACCACGCTGGCGGCGCCGACGTACGGCCCGGCCACCAGGTCATCCAGCAGCTCGCGCCGGACATACAGGAAGCCGCCGCCGATCGGCCCGATCAGCCACTTTTGCGAGCCGGCCGCCAGGAAATCGACATTGGCGGACTGTACATCGAAGGGCAGCGCACCGAGCGACTGGATGCCGTCGACCACCAGGAAGATGCCGCGCTCCTTGCAGATCCGGCCGACGCCCTCGATGTCGTTGCGAAAGCCGGTGGCGAAGACCACCGTGCTCATGGCGATCACGCGGGTATGGCTGTCGATCCGCGATTGGAGCAGGTCGAGATCCAGGCCGCCATTGTGCGCGGGCACGATCTTGGTCAGCACGCCGCGATGGGCCAGGTTCATCCAGGGGTAGATATTGGCTGGGTAGTCGCCATCCAGCACCAGCACATTATCGCCGGGGCGCACCGGCAAGCTCAGCGCGGCAGTGTTGATGCCGGTGGCAGTGTTCGGCATCAGCACGATTTCGTCGACCGAGCGGGCGTTGACCAGCGTGGCGAAGCGCTGGCGCAGGTCGCGTAGCTGCGCCTCGATCTGCTCACGAAAATCGCCGAAGGGCGCGTGGGCGGTGCGCTCGTTGAAGGCGTTCATGGCCGCGATAGCGCGCGTGTTGACAGGTGAGACGCCGGCGTGGTTGAAGAAGGCATAGCGCTCGGCAAGCGGGAACAGCGGCCGGTAGGGTGTCGGGTCGAGCATCGTGGTTCCTTTCCACAAAGCGTGGTACCATACGACATCAGAACGTTTCAGTGGGGGTTTTGAGGGTAGCCGGACCCTCCAAACCTCACGCTGGGATGCAGAACAATTTCCGAGTCCCTAAGTTCTTTGATGCCAAATGATACCACATGAAAAGGATGGCCTGTGATGACTGAGCTGGAGATATTTCGCCGGCAGAAAGACCGCCGAAAAGGCCTTCTCCGCCGCTAGCTCGTGGCCGCGCTCGCCGGTGCCGATTGGGGGGTGTTTGCGGGCACCGCACACACCATGCCTTCGCTGAAGCCCGCCGCGCCGATGCCGAGCGCCAGGTTGAAGCGACCACGCAGGTTCTCCAACGCGATCACGTGCGTGAGCTCCACGAGCTGGGCCTCGTCGAAGTGCTCCCGCAGTTTGGCGAAGAGCGCGTCAGACACCTCCACAGGCGTGCGGCTCATGCCGACCGCGTAGTCGAGCACGAGCTTCTCAAGGTCGGTGAAGAGCGCGCTGGTCTGATAAGAAGGCAGCGCCAGCAGGTGCTCGTCGCTCAAGCCCGAGCGGCGCGCGATCTGCGAGCCCAAGTCGATGCAGTACTCACAGTGCGTGAGCGTGGCCGCCTTCAGCTCGGCCAGATACTTGAGGCGCTCGTCGAGGCGATGCAACTTGGCGGTGGCCTGCTCAAGCCCAGCGACGCCGCGCAGCAGCCCAGGCACGTGCGCGTACATCTTGAGCGGCTCGATCATGCGCTCGGTCATGCCCTCGGTCTCGCGCCCGGTGAGCCGCGCGAACTGGCGGCGCGTGAAGAAATAGGCGAGCTTCACTCGCAGCCCGGCTTCGCGGGCGGAGACTCCTGCAATGCGTGTCATCTGTGACCTCCTCACTTGCGAGCGCAGCGACGGCGGTTTGTCACTGCGTCTTGGCAGCCGGTGAAGACGGCGATCAGGGTCCACCACGTGCGTTCCACGGGAAGTCGATCTCCTTGTCACGCTCCTTGTCACATCGGCTGGGTTTCGTTCGTCACTCCTATGACGAAACACAACGAAGGAATGTGACCGATGGACGACTACGACGGGCTGGTGGAGCACTTCGAGGCCCACCGGACCAGAATGCGGGCGATGGCCTACCGGATGCTCGGCTCGCTGAGCGAGGCGGACGACGCTGTCCAGGACGCCTGGCTCCATCTCAGCCGCGCCGACACCAGCGGCGTCGCGAACCTCGGCGGCTGGTTGACGACGGTGGTCGCGCGCATCTGCCTGGACATGCTGCGCGCGCGCAACGCGCGGCGCGAGGAGCCGCTGGGCGTGTACGTGCCGGACCCGATGGTGAGCCGCGCGGACGCGAGCGACCCCGAGCAGGCAGCGCTGCTGGCCGACTCGGTCGGGCTGGCGCTGCTCATCGTGCTCGACACGCTTTCTCCCGCCGAGCGGCTCGCGTTCGTGCTGCACGACGTGTTCGGCGTGCCCTTCGCGGCGATCGGGCCGATCGTGGGGCGCTCGGCGAGTGCGGCGCGGCAGCTCGCCAGCCGCGCCCGGCGGCGGGTGCGGGGCGCGGCGCCGGTTGGTGACACCGATCGCAGCGCG
>WNGB01003977.1_pt1 | contig 34256 bp, 37 predicted proteins | sample 5400681 | NCBI WGS metagenome assembly WNGB01 (sample SAMN13153367, study PRJNA577476) | soil metagenome | isolation source: 115 cm soil or saprolite under grassland replicate 2 | place: USA:California | collected 2016-06-15
CCGCTTCGGGCAGTCGCTCGGCGATCTCGTCCTCTGGGGCTCCGCCGCGGCCGCCGCGCTCTGCGTCCTCGTCGTGTTGCAGGACGGCTCGCCGCTCCTCGCATGGGCGGCCGTCGGCTACGTGCTCTTCGGTGGCCTGCTCACCCGTGGCAGCCCGCACTGGCTGCTCGTCGGGCTGGCCGTCGCCCTGATGCCTCTTGTCCCGCGGCCGCGCGGCTCTGTCGGCATCGGCCTCGCGGTCGCGGGGATCGTGGCGATCGGTACGCGGATCGTTCTCGAAAGCCTGCTCTAGCGGCGATCAATCGCGCGCGTCGCCGTGCAGGTACGTCCGGAGATAGGTCTCGAGGTCGGCGCGGAGCGCGTTGAGCTCGCCACGGTGCTCGGCACGCTGCAGCTCGTGCTGGATTCCTTCGAGCGACTGCCGGAATATCCGTGCGCCGGTCGGGGTGAGACTGATGTCGGCCGCCCGCCTGTCTCTCGCCCTCACGCGCGTGACCAGGCGTTCCTGCACCAGGCGCCGCAACAACGCGCTCGCCGTCGCTTGATCCATCTCGAGCTCTTCGCGGATGTCGGCAAGGGGCACCGCGCGACCGCCGTATGCCACGACCGCCAGGAGGAACGCCTGCTGCTGGATCGTGAGGCCGGCCCATTCGGCGCCTCTGCTGATCGCGCTGTTCAGCGCGCGCAGCGAGCGACGAACGCGCGCGAGGAGACGGTAGTCCGGCGGTCGGCGACGGCGAGGCGGCACGCGAATCAGGCTACCGCCAGACGACCGACTAGCATCGAACCCAATGGCAACGCGACCGACCATCCGGTCCGTCAACGGTCTCGTCGCGAGCGACCACCATCTGGCGACCAGCGCCGGCATCGCCGCGCTCCGCGAGGGCGGCAGCGCCGCGGACGCCGCGGTCGCCGCCGCGGCGGTGTGCGCCGTGACCCAGCCGCATCGGACCTCGATCGGCGGCGACCTCTTCGCTCTCGTCTACGACGCGAGCACGCGCGAGGTGACCGCGTACAACGGCTCCGGCGCCGCACCCCGGAGCGCGGAGCGTGAGGAGTACGCGTCCGGCTACCCCGACGCGGGCCCGCGCATCTCGACGGTGCCCGGCGTGCTCGCCGCGTTCGCGGATCTGCTCGCGGATCACGGACGTCTCGGGCTCGACCGCGTGCTCGCGCCGGCGATCCAGTACGCGGAAGAGGGCTTTCCGGTCTCGAACGGGCTGGCCGAAGCGTTCGTCGACAGCGGCGCACGCTTCGACCCGGAGTCGGCGCGCGTTTTCGGGCCGCGCGGACGTTTTCCGCGCGCGGGCGAGATCCTTCAGCAGGCGGACCTCGCGATGACGCTACGCGAGGTGGCCGAGTCCGGTGGGGACGCGTTCTATCGGGGAGACCTCGGCGCGCGCTTCTGCGCGGCGATCGCGCGCGCCGGCGGCGCGATCGCGCCGGACGATCTGGCCGCGCACGCGACCGATCGGCGGGAGCCGCTCTCGGTGGAGTACCGCGGTCTCCGGGTGTTCGGCCAGCCACCCGTGTCGCAGGGACACATCCTCATGGAGGAGCTCGCGATCGCGGCGGGGCTCGACATGAAGGAGCTCCGCTGGGGAAGCAGCGATCTGATCCATCACATGGTCGAGATAAAGAAGATGGCCTTCGCCGACCGCGACGCGTATTCGGGCGATCCGCGCCACGTGCGTTTCGAACCAGCGCGACTGCTCGATGGGCCGTATGTCAAAACGCGCCGCCGCGCGATCCCGTCGAAGGCGAGCGAGCGCGCGGAGGCGGGCGAGCTGTCCGTGCTCGCGACGGACACGACCTACCTCGCGGTCGTCGATCGCGAAGGCAACGCGGTTTCGCTCATCGAGAGCGTGTTCAGCGAATTCGGTGCCGCGTTCGTCGTCGCGGGGACCGGGATCCTGCTCAACAACCGGCTCACCGGGTTCTCGCGCGACGCGTCGTCGCCCAATGCGCTCGCGTCAGGAAAGAGGCCCGTGCACACGCTCAACACGGTGCTCGCGCTGGACGGATCCTCGCCGCGACTGGTCTTCGGCACGCCCGGCAGGCACGCGCAGGTGCAGACGAACTTCCAGCTCGCCGTCGCGCTCATCGACCATGAGATGGACGTGCAGCGCGCCATCGAGGAGCCGCGCTGGTATCACGACTCGGGTCGCGCGCTCAAGATCGAGAACCGCTTCTCGGAGCAGACGCGCAAGGGTCTGGCGGCGAAGGGACACGACCTGGTGATGCTGGGCGACTGGGCCGAGGTCACCGGTGGCGCTCAGGCGATCGCGATCGACGAGAACGGCGTCTTCAGCGGTGGGGCGGATCCGCGCCGCGAGGGCCACGCGGCGGGGTACTAGCCACGAGACGAGGCCTCGCCGCTCTTTACCTCATAGCGGCGATCGCGGCGGGGTGCGAGGCCGTGCCGCCCCAGCCCGATCCGATCGCGAAGGCGTACGCCGAGGCCTGGATGAAGGGCGACTACCAGAAGATGTTCGGCCTCCTGACCGACGACGCCCGCGCGCAGTACGGAGCGGAGGGGTTCACCGACCGTCTCCCTCGCATCGCGGAGGAGATGACCCTGAAGTCGCTCGAGGCGAAGGTCGGGGAGGCGACGCGGCCCGCGCTGCCCAACGGATCGCCGGATCCGCGCAAGGCGACGATCCCGCTGGACGTCACCTTCCACACCGCGCGCGTCGGCGATCTCTCGAGACGGACGTCGCTGTCGCTCGTGCTGGTCGGCGAGAAAGAGAAGGCGGTCTGGAAGATCGCCTGGACGCCGCAGGCGATCATGCCGGCGCTGTCGCCGGGACGGCTGGTGCGCATGACGCGCCTCGCCACTTCCCGCGGGAGGATCATCGCGCGCGACGGCACCGAGCTCGCGACGTTCATCGACGCCGCCGTCGTGGGCGTGATCCCCGGCCAGGTGCGGAGCGAGGATGGTCTCGTCGCGAGCCTCGCTCCGATCGTCGGGCTCAAGCCCGACGAGATCAAGGCGAAGTTGCACCAGTCGTGGGTGCGCGACGACCTCTTCGTCCCGATCAAGACGCTCACCGGGCCGACGCTCGACGGCATCAAGGCGAAGCTCGCCGTGATCGAAGGCGTCGCCACGCAGGCGAGCCGCGTCCGCAGCTATCCGAGCGGGCTCGCGGCACAGACCCTCGGCTACCTCGTCGAGGCGACGGAGGCCGAAGCGCAGAAGAAAGCCCCGCGCGGCGTCCAGGCCGGCGACATGATCGGGAAGGTCGACAGCGGCCTCGAATACACGCTCGACGACGTCCTCGGCGGGACGTACGGCTGGCGCCTCGGGATCATCGAGCCGAGCGGAGAGCGCGTCGAGAAGCTCGGCGAGACCGCGGCCGCCCCGGGATCCGACGTCGTGCTGTCGCTCGATCCCGCGATGCAGCGTGCCGCCGAGGCCGCGCTCGGCGATCGCAGAGGCTCGCTCGTCGCGGAGGATCCGTGGAGTGGCGAGATCCTGGCGCTCGCCAGCCGGCCGTCGTTCGACCTCAACGCGTTCGTGAACGGAGATCAGGCCGCGATCGCGAGGTTCACCTCCGACGCGAACCGGCCGCTGTTCAATCGCGCGACGTTCGGCCAGTACGCGACGGGCTCATCGTTCAAGCCGATCACCGCGGCCGCCGCTCTGCGCGAGGGCCTGTACAAGTTCGGCGACCGGCTCGATTGCCCCTCGCGCTGGACTGGGTACGGACCGCAGTGGGTCCAGCTCAACCACGAGACCAGCGACCTCGGCCTGATCGATCTGCGCACGGCGATCGCGCGCTCGTGCAACTCCTTCTTCTACGAGCTCGGGAAGCGTCTCAACGACCGCAACCCCGACCTTCTGCCGAACGCCGCGAAGAGCTTCGGCCTCGGCAAGGCGACCGACATCGACTACGTGCTCGAGGCCGAGGGCATCGTGCCGAGCGCGGCGTGGAAGCAGCAGCGCTTCACGAACGCGGGCGACAAAGTGTGGAACCCGGGCGACGCGACGAACCTCGCCATCGGCCAGGGCTTTCTGCTCGCGACGCCGCTGCAGATGGCGAACTACGCCGCCGCGCTCGCGAACGACGGCATCGTATGGAAGCCGCGCCTGGTCATCGAGATCCGGGACCGGAGCGGCAACGCGCTGAAGAAGTTCGAGAAGACACAGGCGGGACACGCGAACGCGACCAATACCGAGCTGTCGCTCATCCGCGACTGCATGCGCTCCGTCGTGGCGGACACCGACGGGACGGTGTACTTCCCGTTCCGCGGATTCGCCGTCTCTGTCGCAGGGAAGAGCGGCACGGCGGAGACGCCGTCGGGGAATCCCAACGGCTGGTTCATCGGCTTTTCGTCCTTCGAGCAGCCTTCGGTCGCGTTCGCGGCGGTCTTCGAGGAGTTCAAGGAGTCGCCTGGTAACTTCGCGTCGCAAGCGTCCGGCACGGCCGTGCGCACGGTGCTCGGGGCGAAGTTCGGCGTCAAATAGCGGCGCACTAGACTTTCCTTATTCCCACCACTGACGTCCCCGCTACGCGTCGCCTCGACAACGGGCTCGTGCTGTACGCGCTCGAAGCGCGGCACGCGCCCGTCGTCTCGCTCTGGATCTGGTACCACGTCGGCGGTCGCAACGAGGTCCCGGGGACCACGGGCATGTCGCATTTCCTCGAGCACATGCTGTTCAAGGGAACGCCCCAGCACCCAAAGGGTGACCTCGACCGGCTCCTTGCGCGCTACGGCGCGCTGTGGAACGCCTTCACCAGCGAGGACGTCACCTGCTACTTCGAGACCGTCCCGAAGGCGCACTTTCCGACCGCGGTCGAGCTCGAGGCCGACCGCATGCGCAACGCGCTCATCTCGCTCGAGGAGACCGAGGCCGAGCGCACCGTGATCGTGAGCGAGCGCGAGGGTCTCGAGAACGATCCGGCGTTCCTGCTGGGCGAGGAGCTGCAGGCGGTCGCGTTCAGCCGGCACCCGTACGGTCAGGGCGTCATCGGGAGCAAGGACGAGATCAAGCTCATGACGCGCGACGGTCTGTACGCGCACTACCGGCGCTTCTACGCGCCGAACAACGCGTACGTCGTCGTCACCGGTGACGACGAACCGGCGCGTCTCATCGATCAGGCCGCCAGCGCGTTCGGCTCGCTCGAGCCGTCGGCCGATCTGGGAGAGCCGCCGAAGGCGCCCGAGCCGACGCAGCACGGCGAGCGGCGCATCGTCGTTCGTCGCGCGGGCGGCACGCTGCCGATCGTGATGCTCGCGTTCCGCGCGCCGCGCGCGACCGATCCGCGAGCGCCCGCACTCTCGGCCCTCGCGGTCGCGCTCGCCGGAACGTCGGGCGGTAGCGACGGCGCGTCCGGCCGCTCGTCGCGTCTGCATCGCGCGCTGGTGGAGAAGGGGCTCGCCACGGACGTCGAGGCGCAGTTTCAGCTGATGAAGGACCCATATCTCTTCTGGCTGGAGGCCACGCTGCGGCCGGGCATCACGCACGCGGCGGTCGAGAAGGTGCTGCTCGAGGAGCTCGCGAAGATCGCGAGCGATCCGCTGAGCGACGACGAATTCGCGCGGGTCCGCCGGCAGCTGCTCGCCGCAACCGCGTTCAACACGGACACGATCACCTGGCGCGCCTTCCGGTGCGGCCAGCTCCTCTCGACCGGTGCCGCCGTGTCGATCGAGCAGTGGTACGAGAAGATCGATGCCGTCACGCGCGAGCAGATCCGCGACGCGGCGCGCGACGTGTTCGCCGAGGATGTGCGCAACGTGGGCTGGTTCGTGCCCGAGGCCGCCGCATGAACAGGGTCTTCCGCCACTCGCTCGCGAACGGGATGCGCGTCGCGATTGTCCCGATCCCGGGTCTGCGGTCGACCGCGGTCCTGCTGGCGGTCGAGGCCGGTCAGTGGTTCGAGCCCGTCGGCAGACCGGGCGTCGCGCGACTGGTCGCGCAGTCGATGCTGCGCGGGACGACGACGCACGACGCGGCTGCGTGGGCCGACGCGCTCGACGCGCTCGGCGCTCTCGCGCGGCTCGACGTCGGGGCGCACGCGGCCGTTTTCAGCGCGCAGTGCCTCGACGACGACCTGGCGGCGCTGCTCGGCCTCATGGCTGAAGCGGTGCGCGCTCCCGCATTTGCCGACACCGAGATCGAGTTCGTGCGCGCGCAGACGCTGGCGCAGCTCGAGAAGGACGAGCGCGACACGCGCGCGGTGTCCGACAGGGTCTGGCGGCAGCTCGTCTATCCCGCGGCGCATCCATTCCACGCGCGGCCGATCGGTGACGAGGCGGTCGTCCGTGGCGCGAGCGCCGACGAGATACGAGCGCAACACCGCGCGGCCATCGCGCCCGACGGTGCGGTGCTCGTCCTCGCCGGAGGCGCGGGCGTGGACGCGGCGCGCGCGGCCGCCGAGCACGCCTTCGGCGATTGGCCAAGCCGGCGAGAGCGGCCGGACGCGGCGTACGCGCTCGTCACGCTCGCCACGACCAAGCGGCAGGTGGAGCTCGTGCCCGACAAGACGCAGTCCGACGTCATCCTCGGATGGCCGGGGCTGCCCCGATCCGATCCCCGATTCACCGCGGCCCGCGTGACGAACATGGTCTACGCCGCCGACACGTTCGCGAGCCGCGCGGGGAACGTGATCCGCGACCAGCTCGGTCTCGCGTATTACGTGTTCAGCGGGATCGGCACGAGCCGCGGGCAGTCGCCGTGGATCGTGCGCATGGGTGTGAATCCGCAGAACGTGCGCCGCGCCATCGAGGTCGCGCTCGACGAGCTGCGGAAGGTCACGGTCGGCGAGATCGCCGACGACGACCTGATGCTCGCGAAGGACAAGCTCGTGGGCGAGCTCGACGTCGCCCTGGAGAGTCCAGGCGGCGTGGCGGCGATGGTCCTCGAAGCCGAGATGTTCGATCTGGGAGAGGACCACTTCGAGCGCTATCCGCGCGAGCTGCGCGCCGTGACGAAGGACCAGGTCGTGACGACGGCGCGTGACTTCCTGCATCCGGATCGGTACGCGCTCGCCGTCGCCGGCCCGCCCCTTCCCGAAGCGCTGGTGTGAGCACGTTCGGCGACGACGTTACAGCGCTCCTCGATCGGACGCGTGAGGTCGACATCGAGACCCGCTCCGCGAAAGGCGAGATCCACCACGTGGCCATCTGGATCGTCGTGGTGGACGGCGCGCCTTACGTGCGTTCGTATCTCGGCGCCAAGGGCCGCTGGTACCGCGAGCTGCTCGCGCGCAAGACGGGCGCGCTGGTCGTTGGAACGAGGCGCCTTCCGGTGCGACCCGCGCGCGTGCGCTCGGACGAGCTGATCCGCGCGGTGAGCGCGGGATTCCGCCGCAAGTACCCGCGGAGCGGCAGCTCGCTCGCCGCCATGGTGCGCCGCGAGGTCCTGGATACGACGCTTCGATTGGAGCCCGCCGAATGAGGAACGCGATGGATGCCATCACGCTCCGGGACCTCGAATATCTCGAGTCGCTGCACGGCAAGCTCACCCGTGTCTTCGCGCGCATGGACGAAGAGGGTGGCCGAGAGGGCATCCCGATCGTGGGGACGTCGGTCGGGCGCGCTCTTCACGTTCTCGTCCGCGCCACCGGCGCCCGGACCGTCGTGGAGGTCGGCACCGCTATCGGCTACTCCGCGCTATGGATGGCCACCGCTCTGCCGGCCGACGGACGGCTCGACACGATCGACCCGGACCGGTCACGCACCGATCGCGCGCGAAGGTTCTGGGACGAAGCCGGCGTCGGCGCGAAGATCGTCGTGCACAGCGGCAAAGGACTGGTCGTCCTTCCGGCGCTCGCGGGTCCCTACGACTTCGCGTTCATCGACGCGCTCAAGACCGAGTCCGAGGACTACCTCGCGGCGGTCCTGCGTCTGCTCCGTCCCGGCGGCACCGTGGCGGTCGACAATCTCCTGTGGGGCGGCCGTGCATCCGGCGCGCGCGAGGACGACCGAACCGCCGAGACGAGCGCGGTCCGCGCATTCAACGCGAAGTTCGTGACGCATCCACAGCTCGACGCGACGATCCTGCCGGTCGGCGACGGGCTGGGTATCGGCGTGAAGAAGGCCCAGGCGGCTCACCTAGGCCGGAAGGCGCACCAGTCGGCCGACGCGCTCGACGAGTCCGTCTTCGGCGAGCGCCTCGATGAGCCGCGGCACGCGACCATCGCCGAGCTCGCTCTGTAGCGACCGCACGCTCATGTCGCGCTCGCGCAGCAGGGCGACGATGCGTCCGCGAACGCGCCGATCGCTGGTCGCGAACGGTGCCTGACGGCGGACCGGAGCCGGCGTCACCCGGCCGCGCGCGCGGCAGTCGGTGCGGATCGGGCAGACCGCGCAGCGCGGGGCCCGCGAGAGGCACACGGTCGCCCCGAGATCCATGAGCGCGTGATGCCAGCGATCGGCGCCGGCGCGCGGCAGCAGCGCCGCGTCGAGCGCGACGGCCTCGCGCTCGGTCGCGACGCGGCCGAGGAGCGCGCGTCCGAGGACGCGGCGAATGTTCGTGTCGGCGAACGCGATACGCCGCCCGCCCGCGAAGCACGCGACCGCGGCCGCGGTGTACGCGCCGACGCCGGGCAGCGCGTCGAGCGCGGCCGGATCGGTGGGCAGGCGCTGTGGATGGAGACGCGCGATCCGGTAGAGGTCTCGGGCGCGGCGGTTGTATCCGAGGCCGGACCAGGCGCGCAGCACGTCGGCGAGCGGCGCGCGCGCGAGCGCGGCCAGCGTCGGGAAGCGTCGCAGGAAGGCGCCGTATGCCGGAAGCACCCGCGCGACCTGCGTCTGCTGGAGCATGACCTCGGAAACGAGGACCGCGTACGGGTCGCGCGTCCGGCGCCAGGGAAGCGCGCGTCCGCTGCGGCCGTACCACGGGAATAACCGCCGCCTGAGCGAGGGTCGCACGGCTCCACCGGTGTACAATCTGCCGACAGGATAGATAGCCCGGCGGAGTGCTGAGGGCCGCGAGGTCTTCAGTGCTTTTGTTTCTGGGCCGAGGGTGGCTTTTCACGTCGCCCTCTGTGGGTAACGGAGGCTCAATGAACAATCTCGACAAGCCCGTCTATGTCTCGGCGGAAGGACTGAAGAAGCTTCAGGCCGAGCTCGAGCAGCTGCGCACGACCAAGCGCACCGAGGTCGCGGAACGCATCCATGCGGCGATGGAGTTCGGAGACTTCACCGAGAACTCCGAGCTGGAGCAGGCGAAGAACGATCAGGCATTCCTCGAGGGTCGCATCATGACGCTCGAGCAGATGATCAAGAACGCGCAGATCATCGACGAGAAGACCAAGCACGATCTGGTCGAGGTCGGAAGCCGCGTCATGGTCGAGGCCGACGGCTCGAAGGAGCAGTACGTGATCGTCGGCTCCGCCGAGGCCGCGCCGGGCGAGGGGAAGATCAGCAACGAGTCCCCCGTCGGGCGCGCGCTCATGGGACACAAGGTGGGGGAGACCGTGAAGCTCTCCGTGCCCGCGGGCACCATCGAAATGAAGATCCTGGCGGTCAGTTGAGCCAAGCCCACGAGGCAGCTCGTGGCGCGTTCTGGGCCGACGAGGAAGCCAGCCTTCTCGCGCCGGACGGCAAGCACGTCATCCGTGATTCGAAGACGCCGTCCGGGATCGTGCCGATCTCGGGTCTGCGCGGCCCGATCATCACCGACGCGCTGTACCGAACGTTCAAGCAACACGGCTTGAACGTTAGATACGTCTTCACGATCGACGACTATGACCCGATGGACTCGCAGTCGATGAAGGAGCAGTCGGCCTGGCGCGAGCACATGGGCAAGCCGTTCTGCGACATCCCGTCGCCCGATCCGGCGGCGGCGCCGGACTTCGCGCGGTATCACGCGTCGCGCTTTCTCTCGACGTTCGGCGAGCTCGGGATCCGACCGGAGGAGATCCACTGGATGCGCGACATCTACCGCTCCGGCGCGCTCGATCGACAGATCGCGCTCGTATTGCGGGAGGCGCGCGCGATCCGCGAGGTCTACGAGCAGGTCTCGAACGTGAAGAAGGACGAGCGCTGGCTGCCCATCGGCGTGATCTGCGAGAACTGCGGACGGCTCGGCACGACCGAGGCATACGACTTCGACGGCACGACCGTCGCGTACGAATGCCGTCGCGACATGGTCGACTGGGCCGAGGGCTGCGGGCACAGCGGGCGACGCTCGCCGTTCAGGGGGGGCGCGAAGCTTTACTGGAACGTCCAGTGGTGCGCGATGTGGGATCACTTCGAGGTCACCTACGAAGAGGGCGGCAAGGATCTCCTGACCGCCGGCGGCTCACGTGACCGCGCCAACGAGATCTACCGTCGCGTCTGGAAGAAGGAGCCGCCGATCGGCCTCATCCACGAGTTCGTCAACATCGGCGGCAAGAAGATGTCGACGTCGCGGCCCGAAGAGTGGAAGGCGCTCGGCGCGGCGGCGCATGAGTTCGTCGGCATCTACTCGCCCGAGCTGGTGCGGTTCCTCATGCTGCGCACGCATCCGAAGCGACACATCGATTTCGACCCGACGGGCATGAACCTGCCGAAGCTCGTGGATGAATACGATCGCTGCGCCGACGCGTACGTCGCGATGCCGAGCAGCGATTTCGCGAAGATCTGGGCGCTCTCGCAGATCGGCGAGGACCACGGTCCGCCCGGGTTCCGCGTGCGGTTCAGCATCGTGGCCGATTGGCTGCAGATCCCGAGCGTCGAGCCATCCAGGGAGGCGGAGCGGCGCAAGCGCGCGCCACTGACCGGCGCGGAGCGGAAGGATCTCGAGCGACGCATCGAGCTGGCGCGCGAATGGCTCGAGCGCTGGGCGCCGGTGGAGGCGCGCTACAGCGTCTTGGGTGAGATCCCGGACGACATCGCGCTGACCGACGGTCAGCGGCGTTACCTCGGCGAGGTGAAGCAGCTCGTCGGCAGCACGACCGACCCTGAGGAGATGCAGCAGGCGCTGTACGAGACAGCCAAGCGGGTCGGTCTCACGTCGAATGGAAAGGTCTCGCAGGACGCGTTCGGGGCGATCTATCTCGCGTTCATCGGAAGGCCGAACGGGCCCCGCGCCGGATGGTTGTTGACGACGCTCGAGCCGGAGTTCGTTCGCAAGCGTCTCGACGAGGCGGTGCGCAAAGCGTGAACGGGAAGCTCCCCGTGGCGATCATCTGGCACATGCATCAGCCCTATTACCGCCATCCGCAGACGAGTGAGTTCGTGCTGCCCTGGGTGCGCCTCCATGCGTCGAAGGACTACCTCCACATGGCCCGGCTGCTCCAGGAGTTTCCCGGCGTGAAGGCCAGCTTCACGATGGTCCCGAGCCTGCGCGATCAGCTCGAGGAGTACGCGCGCGGCGCGGACGACGAGGACACGCGCGTGACGATGCGCACCGTCGACGGGCTCCTCACGCCCGAAGAGAAGGAGCACATGCTCCGGCGCTTCTTCTCGATCCACCACGGTAACGTGATCAGCCGTCACGACGAGTACCGTCGGCTGCTGCAGCTCGCCATGGCGACGCGCGACCGGCCGGAGCTGCTCTCAGACGACTACTTCGTGGATCTCGCGCTCTGGTTCAACCTCGCGTGGATCGATCCCGACGACATCAAGAACGACGCGCACCTCGAGGAGCTGCGCCAGAAGGGGCAGCGCTTCACACGCGAGGACGTCCGTTACGTCATCGGCCGGCAGCGGATGATGGCCTCGGGCGTTCCACATCTCTATCACCGTCTCGAGCACGACGGGCAGGTGGAGATCCTGACGACGCCGTACTACCACCCGATCATGCCGCTGCTCATCGACAGCCGGAGCGCGCTGCGCGCGGACCCGAACGCGATCATCCCCGATCCGCCGTTCGTGTATCCGGACGATGTCGCGTTCCAGCTCGAAGAGGCGATCGCCTCGCATGAGCGCTCGTTCGGCAAGAAGCCACGTGGGCTGTGGCCGTCCGAAGGGTCGGTCTCGCCGGAGACCGCGGAGGCGATCCACAAGGCGGGCATCGATTGGTTCGCGTCCGACGAAGGCGTCCTCGCGCGCTCGGCCGGGGTGGAGTTCAAGCGGGACGACATCGGCGCGCTGCTCGAGCCGCAGCTCCTGTACCGGCCGTACCGTGTGCCGGGCGGCGGGACCGCGATCTTCCGCGACCGCGAGATCTCCGACCGGATCGGATTCATGTACGGAGAGATGTCGCCCAACGATGCGGTCGGCGATCTCATCTGGAAGCTGGAGCGCGCGCGCGACCGGCTGCCGGACGAGGGCGGCCCGTATCTGGCCACGATCATCCTCGACGGTGAGAACGCGTGGGAGCAGTACCCGAACAACGGCAACGACTTCCTGCGCCACCTCTACGGGAAGCTGCAGACCGACGAGCGCTTCGAGACCGTTCGCGTGAGCGACCTCCTCGACCGCTCGCCGGCGAACGTCGATCTCCCGAATCTGCACACCGGATCGTGGATCGACGCGACCCTCGGCGTATGGATCGGCGAGCCCGCGCACGCGCGGGCGTGGAGCGCGCTCGAACGCACGCGGCGCTTCGCGCAGGAGCAGTGGGGGGCGCTGCGCTACATGCCCAAGAGCGTCCGGCAGCCACTCATGGTCGCCGAAGGCAGCGACTGGTTCTGGTGGTACTCGAGCCGCAACACCAGTCCCGAGGACGCGGTCTTCGATGCGCTCTTCCGCGCGAACCTCGAGGTCGTGTGGTGGTTCGCCGGCGCCGAGCCGCCCGACGACATCCGCTCTCCGCTCATGGATCCCTCGCGGTTCGCGGCGGCAGCCCAGCGCAGCGGGGCTATGCTCCCCGGCACTCGTGACCAGTACGGCTAGCTTCGCGGTCGGCAGGCACGTGCCGGCGACCTCGTCGGCGCTCCGTCCCGCGCCAGACGACGAGCTCCGCGCGTACGGCGGGGCGCGTCTCTTCCGCGGCAAGCGCGTTCTCGACGTCGGCACCGGAGACGGGCGCATCGCCATCGGCGTCGCGACGTACGCGACCGCGGCGGTCGGTGTCGATCCCGACGATGAGGCGATCGCCGCGGCGCGGTCCAAAGCCGCATCGCTCGGTCTCGCGAATGTCCGGTTCGAGGTCGGGGCTGCGCAGGATCTACCTTTTTCGCCCGCGAGCTTCGACACGGTCTTCCTTTCATGGACGCTCTGATGAGTGCAGCGCAAGGGCATGGTCGATGCCCTCCGACAAGCCCACCGGGTATTGGCGCCGCGCGGCATCCTGGTCGACGCGCGCCCTGACTCACACGTGCTCGCGCACGCGGAGCACGTGTTCGCTCCAGGGCGCTATCGCGAGGCGGGCAGCATCAAGACCGCACGCGAGGAGCTGGGCAACGATCGGGCCTCCAATCTCGCGATCGCGAGAGTGAAGCGCGCGCGCCTCTTCCGCTCGGTGCGGCGCGGGCGCTTCTGGCACCGTGTCCACTTCGAGGATCTGCCGGCCCTCGAGGATTACCTCGCAGAGCACATGCGTTTCGCGCATCGCGTGCGCTGGCGCGTCGATACCGTTCGCCGCCGCGAATGGCGCAGCGACCCGTGGGTGATCCGCCGGGCGGTCCGCTATGAGGTGCTCCAGCGCCTCAACGCGTGAGCGCGAAGGCCGTCTCCCACGCGGACTCGTAGGCGTCGAGGATCCGGGGCCAGGCGAAGCGCTTCGCCGTCGCGCGTCCCTCGGCGCGGATGACCGTCACGAGCTCGCGACGTTCCCGCAGCGTGCCATAGGCGGTCGCGAGCTCGCGCGGATCATCGCTCTGGATGACGATCGAGTTGCCGAACGGCACGGCGTAGTCCTCGCCAGTGCGGCCGAGGTAAGCGATCCCGCCGCAGGCCATCACCTCCAGCCCAACCAGGCCGAACGGCTCCTTCTCGGAGTTCGCGAGCACGCCGTCCGCCGCCGCGTAGAGCGCGCGAAGCGTGCGCTCCGCGACGAAGAAGTCCAGGAACACGACGTCCGCCTGCGTCGTCGCGATGGCCGCCGCCAGGTCAGCCGGCGTCGCGTCGGCCCCGAGCGCGATCCGGTCGACGCTCAGCGCTCGCGCGCGGATGCGATCCCCGACCGTGTCCGCATAGGGGCTGCGGCTCCCGCGCATGATGAGGCGCGGCCGCACGCCGGCGTCGCGCATGGCGGCGATGGCGTCGATCGCCCAGAGCCAGCGCTTGTCCACCTCGAACCGCGCGACCTTCACGAACGTCGGTCGATCGCCGAACGACCTGCGCAGCGTCGGCGGGTCGGACGGCGGCAGCGGCTTCAGCCAGCGGTCGGCGATACCGTTCGGCAGGATCGCGGCCTCGACGTCGACCTTCGCGAGCTCCATCCGCATGTAGCGGGAGATCGTCGTGATCGACGCGGCGCGGCGCAGCATCGGGAAGTCGACGCGGCCGAACCCGTAGGTGTTGTTCGCGTTCCAGAAGATCGCCGCGGACTGCAGCCCGCGCGCCTGTAGATAGGTGGCGGTGCCGATCGCGGCGGCGGCCGTCTGCCAGTCCTCGAACAGCAGCACCGAGCGCTCGCCGCGCGCCGCCGCGGGCGCGACGACGAAGTCCGCAAGATGCGGCGGCACGGTACGTGAGAAGTCGAAGTACTTGCCCTCCTCCCCGTCGTAGACGTCGCGCAGGTGATACGCGCTGATCCACTGGGACCAGCGTTCCAGCACGAGCCGGCCACCCTCGCGCTCTTCCAGAAATGGCAGCTTCGGATCGCCGACGAACAGGTGATGCACGCGATGGCCGCGCGCGACAAGGGCGGCGGCGAGATCGTTCATGCGCGTCGCGAGGCCTCCGACGAACGAATAGCGGTCGGGACCCTCGAACGCGACGAGTACGACGTGGAACAACAGCGCCGATAATGACACGCTCATGACGGCGCTCCAGCGCATACGCGATGACCTCGACGGCGTGCGTGCGATGCTCGCCGACCGTCACTTCGAGGCGCCGCTCGACCGTCTGGTCGAGCTGGACGCGCGCAGCCGCAAGCTCCGAGCGGAGAAGGAAGCCCTTCAGGCGGAGCGCAACAAAGGGAGCAAGGGCGGGCCGCCGAGCGACGCGGTCAAGGCGCACATGCGCGAGGTGGGGGACCGTATCAAGGCGATCGACGCGGAGCTGGTACCGCTCGAGAAGGAGCGCGACGAGCTCGCCCTGCACATACCGAACGAGCTCGATCCGGCCGCGCCGCGCGGCGCCGTCTACGAAGACAACCCGGTGGTGCGTCAGGACGAGCCGCGCAAGCTGCCTTTCACGGCGAAGCCACACTGGGAGGTGGGTGAGTCGCTCGGGATCCTCGACATACCGCGTGGGACCAAGATGTCGGGCTCCCGCTTCTACGTCCTGCGCGGCTCGGGCGCCGCGCTGCAGCGTGCGTTGATCGCTTGGATGATCGACCTCAAGCTCGACGCCGGTTTCACGGAGATCTATCCGCCTTTTCTGACCAAACGTGAGACGCTCGTCGCCAGCTCGCACCTGCCACACTTCGCGGAGAACCAGTACCACGACGAGCAGGACGATCTCTGGCTCATCCCGACCGCCGAGCCGCAGCTCGTGTCACTGCACCGCGACGAGATCCTCGACGGACGCAAGTTCCCGCTGCATTACGTCGCGTACACGGCGTGCTTCCGCCGCGAGCACATGAGCGCGGGCCGCGACGTGCGCGGCATCAAGCGCGGGCATCAATTCGACAAGGTCGAGATGGTCGCGTACTGCCACCCCGAGGAATCGCCGAAGGAGCTGCAGCTGCTCGTCGATCGAGCCGTCGAGGTGCTCGAGCGACTGGAGCTTTCCGTGCGCGTCATCGAGCTCTGCACCGGCGAGCTCGCGTTCCAGGCGATCCGCGGCTTCGACGTGGAGACGTGGGCCCCGGGCGTGGGCGAATGGGTCGAGGTGTCGTCCGTCAGCAACTGCGGCTCGTTCCAGGCCGAGCGCGCCGCCATCCGCTACCGGCGCGAGCCGACCGGGAGGATCGAACATCCGCATCTGCTTAACGGCTCGGGGCTCGCGCTGCCGCGTCTCATGATCGCGGTGATCGAGAACTACCAGCAGCCTGATGGCTCGGTCGTCATTCCGACGGCGCTGCGGCCGTACATGCGAGGCCGCGAACGCATCACGCCCGGGGAGTTCGCGCTCTAGACGTCGATGATCCTGTTCGCACCCGATCTCTTGAGCACGTCCTTCGTGCGATCACACACGTCGGGGACGCAGGCCACGCTGACGATGGCTCCACCTTCGTTCACGACGTGCTCGAAGTCGCGCCAGCGCGACGCGCGGCGCGCGATGCCGTGCCCGACGACGAACCCGACGATCCCGGCCGCGACCGCGCCGGCGATCGCGAGGAGGATCCCCAAGACATCGCCGAGTAGGCCGGGCGCACCGAAGACGACGTACGTCGCGCCGATGAGCACGCCGATCGCCGCGCCGGCGATGGCCGCTCGCGGCGCATGTGGCAGCGTCCTCAGCTCGGCCTCGAGCTCTGGCTTTCCCGCGACCAGCGACACGTTCTGAGCTGGAAGTCCCGCTCGATCGAGTCGGCGAAGAGCGACGTACGCGTTGAAGGACGAGCGGAAGACCCCGATGACGGTGTGCGGATGACGCATGGTCGTGGCCACGCATTCGGTACCGCAGAGCACGTGCCTGACCCCTCGCTTGCGGTTCGATCAGCGACGGGCTGACGGCTCGCTTGCCATCTCGGGGGCCATTCGGCCCTACGCGCGACGACGTGAGCGGATCGCACCCGATGCGTTCTGGTTGTGAGCAAGAACCTGATCACACCGCTGACGGTCCGGTAGCGCGCCCACGGCGGCATCCGGATGGGTCACTTCCGTGCTGCGGCTGCTCACGGGAGGTGCAGCATGCGCATCACTCTCATCGCTGGACTGACACTGACCCTGCTGGGTGGGTCGATCGCGTTCGCGGGTCAGCCGAGCGTCGAATGCGACGACTTCTCCAGCACACCTGGTCGATCCGCCGACGCGTCAGGCTCCGCCTTCGCCGAAGACGGCAAGTCGGGCACGGTGTACGCCGGCGAGCAGCGGCAGAACTCGAAGAACCCCAAGTCGGTCAGCCAATACGACGTAGCGTGCATGCAGGTCTCGAAGTAGACGGTTTAGCGGCGGCGAGCAGCGAACGCCACTGTCGCCGCACCTCCGACGATCAGCAGTAGCAGCTCCATGGGGAAGAGCGCTGGCGGGACCAACGTGCGAGTCGAACCGATCACGACGATCACCGCCGCGACACCGATGCCCGCGACTCCGCCGGCTGCGAGCCCACGGCGCGCTTCACGACGCGCAGCAACGAGCCACGACACCGTGACGAGAAGACCAATGACGACGGAGAGCGCTCCCAGCAGCACTTCACCCAGGTACGCATTGTCCATACTGCAGCGCTCGCAGAACCTGAACATGAGGAAGAACGACGCCCCAACGGTGAGCCAGTAGGTCGCGAGAGCGGCCATCATTCGATGCGTGCCGGACCGATCTTTCATCACGCTCTAAGGTAGAACCGGCAGCGAACTGTCGCGGAGAGTCATCGGGCTGTGGAGGCGCCGAGTGGAGCGTGAACTGCAGTGGGAGTCATGCTGGAACGTTCGCGACCTCGGCGGCTACACGACGATCTCCGGCACGCAGACGCGGTGGCGCACCGTCATTCGGGCCGGCAACCTGAGCAAGTTGACCGAAGCCGGCCGCGCCGCGCTTGTCTCTTGCGGTGTCAGAACGGTCATCGACCTACGCGATCCCCGCGAGTTCGAAAAGAACCTCAACCCGTTCCACGAACGCGGACCGTGGGCCGGCTGGGTCCGCTACGCGAACGAGCCCCTGATCAGTGAAACAGAGTTTGAGTCGATTCGCGGTCCCGAACGTCTTGTCAAGCGAGGCTACGTGACCACACTCGATCTCTCTCGGAAGAACATCGCTCGCGTGATGTCGGCGATCGCTGCGGCGCCGCCCGGCGCTGTCGTCGTCCACTGTCACGGGGGAAAGGAGCGGACCGGAATCATCGCAGCGCTCCTGTTGGCGATCGCTGGGGTACCGGACGAGGTCATCGCCGAGGATTACGTCATCAGTGACCGTTATCTCGGCGCGCTCTACGAGCAGTGGGCAGCACGCGAGGATGATCCCGATAGGCGATCGCGACTGCTTCGCAGCTTCATGAGCGAGCCTGCGCACATGCTGGTTCCCCTCGAACATCTGCGAAGTGCTGGGGGCGCCGAAGCGTACCTGCGAGAGGCGGGCGTTCGAGCCGAGGAGATCGCCGCGTTGCGACAGCGGCTCGGTGCTGAGGGCTGAAGCGGCCCTGACCCCGATGTCGAGAACGGCCCGGCGGCCACGACTCAGGGGTGAGAGCACTCGCAGTGGGTGCCGAAACGAAGGAGGACTCCCGTGCAGAAGATCACCCCATTCCTATGGTTCGACGACAACGCCGAGGAGGCCATGAAGTTCTACGTCTCGGTCTTCAAGAACTCCAAGATCGTGAGCACCAGCAATTACCCGGACGGAAGGGTCATGGGCGGCTCGTTCCAGCTCGAAGGCCAGGACTTTCAGGCCCTCAACGGAGGTCCGGAGTTCCACTTCACGCCGGCGATCTCCCTCTTTGTGAGCTGCGAGACGCAGAAAGAGATCGACGAGCTGTGGGAGAAGCTCTCCGCGGAAAAGAGCGAAGAGCGATGCGGCTGGCTCAAGGACAAGTACGGCCTCTCCTGGCAGATCGTTCCCACCGTGCTGGGCGAGCTCTTGCGGAGCAATGATCCTGAGCGATCGAAGCGCGTGATGGATGCGCTGCTGAAGATGGGCAAGCTCGACATCCAGGCCCTCAAGCGCGCCGCCGCATAGGAGAGGATGCGAGATGAAGTACATGATCATGACGTTCGGGCCGAACGCGGGCTTGGAAGGCGTGGCCGGCGTGTCCAAGGAATGGATCCGCGAGATGATCCAGTTCATGAACACGCTCAACGATGACCTGAGGAAATCGGGCGAGCTCGTCGACGCACAGGGCCTCGCCTGGCCGAATCAGGCCAAGACCGTGCGCTTCAGGAATGGTCTCCCCGTCGCGACGGATGGTCCCTTTGCGGAAGCCAAAGAGGGGCTCGTCGGCTACTGGATCGTCGATGTGGAAAGTGAGAAGCGCGCGATCGAGATCGCCTCGCGGATCGTCGCCTTCGTCAAGCAGTCCATCGAAGTGCGTCAGGTCATGGACGCACCACCCGAAGTCTGAGCGCGGAACCCCGCATCGAGGACCTGCTGCGCGAGCACGCGCCGCGGGTCCTCGGCGCGCTCGTGCGACGCTACGGACAGTTCGACGCCTGCGAGGATGCCGTGCAGGAAGCGCTGCTCGCGGCAGCGCTGCGGTGGCCGAAGGACGGCGTGCCGGACGACCCGCGCTCCTGGCTCGTGACCGTCGCATCTCGACGCCTTGTCGACGAGTGGCGCAGCGAGAGCGCCCGTCGCCAGCGGGAGGAGACCGCCGGGGCCCTGGAGCCGCCGGTACAAACGCACTCCAGCGAGGACGACACGCTCACGCTGCTCTTCATGTGTTGCCATCCGTCGCTATCCGCGCCCTCGCAGCTGGCCCTCACCTTGCGGGCGGTCGGCGGGCTCACCACGGCGCATATCGCAAGCGCCTTTCTGGTCCCTGAATCGACGATGGCCCAGCGCATCAGCCGAGCCAAGGAGCGCATCAAGAGCACCGGCGCGCGATTCGACATGCCGCCCGAGCCGGAGCGGGCCGAACGCCTGCGCATCGTGATGCAGGTCCTCTACCTCATCTTCAACGAGGGGTACACGACGAGCTCCGGCCCTGCGCTGCATCGCGCGGACCTCACGACCGAGGCCATTCGGCTGGCGCGTCTTCTTCATCAGCGGGTGCCCGACGATGGTGAGGTCGCCGGCCTCCTCGCACTCATGCTCCTCACCGACGCGCGTCGGGCCGCGCGGATCGGGCCCGACGGACTACCGGTGCCGCTGGCGGAGCAGCGGCGCGAGCTCTGGAACAGCGGCCAGATCGCGGAAGGCATCGCGCTCGTGACGCGCACTCTCGGTTCCACGCCAGTGGGTCCGTATCAGCTGCAGGCGGCGATCGCGGCGGTGCACGACGAAGCGCGGAGCGCGGACCAGACCGACTGGCGGCAGATCCTTGCGCTCTACGAAGTGCTCGAGCGCGTTTCGCCCGGGCCCGTGGTCACGTTGAACCGAGCGGTCGCGGTCGCGATGGTGGACGGACCGCGCGCGGGGCTGGCGCTGCTCGGGACTCTCGACGGCGATGCGCGCATGGCGCAGACGCACCGCCTCGACGCGGTGCGTGGTCATCTGCTCGAGCTCGCGGGAGATACCGCCGCCGCACGCGAGTGCTATTGGCGTGCGTCGCGAATGACCGCGAGCCTTCCCGAGCAGCGCTACCTCGCGCTGCGAGCCGCCCGATTGAGCTAGCGGCCGTCGCGACCGCGTGACGCGTCTAGCGGTAGCGCCGTGCGTCACCTTTTCGCATTCGGACGATGCGCGCCTTGACGAGTTTGGTCACGAGCGCCGCCGGAAGCGGCTTGTCGGCCCGGAACCGGAGCGTGCCTTTGCCACTGAAGTCGTACTTCTTCAGCTCGGCCAACGGGACGCCTCGCGGGTCCGTGCCGCTCACGCCGTACAAGCTGCAGTGGGTGGCGGCCGCGGCGAAGCTCACCAGGAGTCTGCCGTCCAGCCTGAACGTGGGCAATCCGTAGCTGATGCCCTCTGTCGCCGCCGGCGCGGCCGCCCTGATCTGCGTGCGGAGCCGCGCGAGCGCGCGCCGCTTGTCGTCCGGCGCCGACGCGAGGTACTCGTCAATAGTCTTCGGGCGCGCGGCTCGGCCGGCGGCCGGACGCCTCGTCGCGGTCGTCTTCTTCACGGATCCCTAGGGTACCTGTCGCGACGGGATGTCGCCACCTCACGAGGCCGAATTGGATCGCAATGGTCGCACGCGATGGTCGTCGCACGCGAAACCCTTGAGGTTTATGGTCGCCTGAGATGGTCGAGCTCGCGGCGCTCGCGTTTCGTTGGGCGGCCCGTGCCGCGCTCGCGGACGAAGACCCGTGGCTCCCGCTTGATCACCGGCACAGGCGGGCTGTGGTCGATCAGGCACGTCGCCGCCACTGCTGCCCCGACCCGCTTGTGGATGACGACCGCCACCTCGAGGATGCGCTCGCGCTCTACGAACGCCTCGACGCGGTCGCCGACCTTGACCGGCGTCGACGCCTTGGCGGCCGCGCGGTTGACGCGGACATGGCCGGCCCGGCATGCCGCCGTCGCCGCCGAACGGGTCTTGTAGAGGCGGATCGCCCACAGCCATACGTCCACTCGGGTCGTGTCGATGTTGTCATCGTGCCAGCATGGACCGATCACTGCTGGGGGCCCGCCTCTCATCGCGGGGATGGCGTGTCGATCATCGCCGGGATCATCGCTCAACCACCTCACGATTGACGCCAGAGCGAGGAGTGCTCTGTCATAGTTTCTGCATGAAGCGGGTGCTTCTCACCGGCATGTCTGGAACCGGAAAATCAACTGTCATCCGGCACCTCGCCGAACTCGGCTACAAGGCAATCGATACGGACGATGGATTCTCGGAGTGGGTTCCTCTTCCCGCCGACTCGCAAGTGCGTTATTCCAGCGCGAACGGTGAGTGGTTATGGCGCGAGGATCGCGTCCAACGACTGCTGTCGATGGAAGATACCGACGTGCTCTTCATCAGCGGGTGCGCAAGGAACCAGGTGAAGTTCTATCCGCAGTTTGACCACGTCGTGCTGCTCAGCGCGCCCGCCGGATTGATCGTCGAACGTCTGGCGACCAGGACAACGAACCCATACGGCAAAGGCCAGGATGAGTTAGCCCACGTATTGCAACTACGTCAGACGGTCGAACCGATGTTGAGGCGAGCGGCGTCGTTGGAAGTTGACACCAGTCTCCCTGTGAACGAGGTCGTGACTACCATCCTCGACGCGGTGCCCCCGTAGGTACCGACTGATCCCGATGGCGTTGGTGCCACCGTTGGTGTCCGCGCCTCGCGCGCGATGGTCGGATCGCGACGAAACCCGCATCATTACTACATCGGAGGGGTGGCAGAGCGGTCGAATGCGGCGGTCTTGAAAACGATGGCGGCGATTGCATCGGAGTGAATTAGCTGGCAGGCGTTCCCGGAATCTGGCACCGGAGCGAACTGGATTGCGTGGTTAGACGACGGCGCTGGCGTACGAATTGGCATACCCCGACCTCAGCCGATTCGCTGGTCGACCTCGTACAAGACCGCAAGCCCGACGTTCAGGACCAGGGTCGTGTTGTCGAGAACGTAGGGCCGCCGGATCCCGGAGAGCCCTCCCCGTTCATTGCGATCACCGCTGTGGGCAATGCGATTCCTGCGGAGAATGAACTGGTCGAGCGCCGTCGCCACCGCCTCTGCGGTCCACACCCGCCCTCCGCCGTGTCGATTCAGTTCAGCAGCGGTGCGTTCCCACGGAGGGTTGGCGCCGAGCGCATCTTCAAGAAGCCCACCAATGGCACTCGATTTTTGAAATGTCATCGTGCCAATCTCCGCACGAGCCAGTTCGATCAAGACGTTCTCTGGACTGGGCTTTGAAAGAGCGGCGATTAGGGCTTCAGGCTTCCGCTTAATCCAGTTGAGGACGTTGCTGTTGGCCAGCAGACCCTTCTTGGCGGCTGATGGCAACGCAGCGATTACCGACTCCAGAACGACCTCATCCAAAGCCGCAGCGCTCAGAACGATCGCGCCACGAAGTAGGTCGGACTTGTCTTGCTTTGGTCTCCCTGGCTTCGTGGTCAACGACGAATGCAGATCACACAGTCCGAGCACGCGGTCGATCGCGCTTGTGAAGTTTTCCATCGTGCCGCGCGGCATGCGCGGTAATCTAGACGCAGGAGGTAGAGATGCCTAAATCAACTCGAAACACCGGCCAGCCGTGGACAAAGCACGATTGTCAAGGAGTTGCGGAGTCTCGCCAAGGAGAACACCCCAACGCGAGTCATCGGCCTCAAGCTTGGTCGCACGCCGGATGCCGTTCAATCGAAGGCGAGCGAAAGAGGCGTGTCGTTGAAGCCAACGAATCAGTCGCCGTACGGCACGAAGAAGAAGTAGCGGCCACCAGCAGCCCCGCGGCTACCGCAGGAGCTCGTGCGCATCCGCGCATCGCAGAACGTTCCCGACGTAGAAGATCTGTTTCGCCGCCTCGGTGATGTAGTCAAGGAAGAGATGCCGCGCGAGTGCGCCCCCGGGGCCGCTGCTCGCGAGGTTCTCGATCGTCCTGAAGTCGGCATCGTTGTGGAAGTAGTAGCCGTTGATCCACAAGTCGGTGATGCGCTCGGGCGTCAACTCCTTGCCGTTTATCTCGACCCGCAACGGACCCTGCTTCTGGAATTTGGACAACAACCTACGCGAGTCCTGCAGATGCTTCCTCAGCTCATCGCTGGCCAGGTGCAGCTGCGCGATGTTGTAGATCCGCAGAATGAAGACCGGCTCCTTATCCATTAGGAACTGCCGGAGGGTGACCAAGCAGGAGCGGAGATCCTCTTCGGCGGGCTGGTGCGACTGGATCTTGAAGCCAGCCAAGTAGTTCTAGTTCATGGTTAGCTTCGTGCCATGCCAGTTCTTCAGGAGGCGCGTGTCGCTGAGCTCCCGTGCCCTAGTAAGGAAGCGGCTCACAGATTCCTTCCATTGCGGGTCGCAGCTCATACGCGCATCTCCGCCCAGAAAACGGAAAAGGCGGCCTCACGCCACCTTTTTCTCCCCGGTCAGGAGTTTACTACTACATCTCGCCCCCATTGCTTGGGCAGGTACAAGTGCTGGTGGATTTCGAGCTAAGGCATCCGTGAGGATGAAACCATCGACGCGCGGGGACGGAAAGCGCGCACGTCGGGCGCCACAGTCGGCAGCAATTCAGCCGAGTCGAATCGCGCGTCGGCTCCTCTCGCGAGGTGCAGCTACCACCGATCCTGCGCAATGTCCCCCAGATTTGCGTGGAAGCGCCCACGCCACAGACCAGGTCGGGCGACTGCACGGTGCCTTAGGCATACCTCGAAACTCCCCCACACTTCCCATACGGTGCTGGACATGGCATGGCCTACCATGTATGATTCTCTATATGAAGTGTCGATGCATATGGATTTCCGTGCTGCCGCGGGGTCGTTCCTAATTGGGCAGCGCTCAACTCGTCAAGGAACTACGTGAGCGACGCCAACTTCTCGTTGCTGAGCTGGAGGAGTTGCGCCGTGAACTGACTGACCTCACCGCGCGAATTGGTGTTCGAGAAGGTCAATTGCGGAACCTCGATGAGCTCCTCGCCTTAGAAGTGGCCGGACCCGAGAGCGTGCCGGTGATTACGGCAACACCGGCGGCAAGCGCTTCGACGCAAGACCGCGCTGGAGCGCCCTTTCTCGCAGCGACTGCGGAGATTCTCGCCACTAAGGCCGAGCCAATCCACTACCGCGATCTAGCCGAACTACTCGCGTCGAAGGGCGTATACGTTCCCGGGCGCGATCCAGCAGCGAACCTGCTTTCGCATATGTCACGTGACAGTCGCTTCCGCCGCTTCGAGCGCGGCACATACGGACTTCAACATTGGGTGGGTGGCAAAGGCGAGTCGGCGCGGGCGAAACCTCGGCGCCGAAGACGTGTGCGCAAGGGGAGAGGAGCCAAACCATGACGGTCATGCGAGTCGACAGCGTCGAGGAGGAAGAAGGGGCACTTGGTGCCTGCGACTGCGGCGCGAGTGATCGCGCCACGGTCAGTGAGGAATTGATGCCTCTTCACTCGCGGTGGTACGACTCACTTGTACTACGGTGCCGCCAGTGCGGTCGCGTCACAGCTCGGGTGTTCGATGTCACGTCCTTCTACGAGCCGCGGCCAGGCCTGAGGTTGTGGAAGTAGATGGACAGCCAACGGCTCTTTGAGGCGCTCCTGCATGCCGATCAAGAAGACGAGGTCACCGCGATCCTAAAGCGGGCCGGCTACCTGAACGACGCTGATGCGTGGCGTCCGTTCGGTGGTATCGACAACAACATCGGCGCAATCAGCAATCAGCAGGCCGATCCGACAGCGGCACTCGTCGAGAAGGTGATTAACGCTATCGACGCGGTCCTGATGAGGGCAGCGTTCGCGCGGCACATCAACCCGGAGGGTCCGCAGGCACCGGTCTCTATGAGTGCGGCGGTCGAGCAGTTCTTTCACGTAAAAGAGGGCAAGTTCGAGAACGTGACTGCGGAGGAACGCACAAAGGTCGCTGAGAACATTCATTTGATCGCTGTCGGTTCCAAGTCTTCTCCGTCCTACCTGGTGATCGACATGGGGGAGGGGCAGACGCCGCGAGACTTTCCAAACACGTTGGTGTCTCTCTTGAAGTCGAACAAGATGCGAATTCCCTTCGTTCAAGGCAAGTACAACACCGGTGGCACCGGCGTGTTGCAGTTCTGCGGAAGGATGAACTACCAGCTGATCGTCTCCCGACGCTGTCCGGAGGCGCCGAGTGACGCCAAGGATCCGACGGCATCTCAGTGGGGATTCACGATCGTTCGGCGTGTGAGGCCCGCCGGACAGGAGCGCTCGTCCTTCTACACATATCTCGCGCCGGGCGGGGCTGTTCCGTCCTTCGCGGCGAAGCACATCATGGTGCTGCCCGCGAAGTCGCAGGGCCCAAACCAACCGCCAGATCCGTATCGGGTCGGCCTTGAATATGGGACATGCATCAAGCTCTACGACTATCGGTGGCAAGCAAAGAGCACGGCGACGACCGAAGCTCGCTACGAGCTCGAGACGATGCTCCATTCACCTTGCTTGCCATTCCGCGTCACTGAGACGCGGGACTATCGGGCGAACTATTACAGCACGACCGTCGCCGGTGTTTGGGTCTCGGTCGGTGCCAGTAGGAGTGAAGGGAGCGAGCTCGTCGAAGAGGGATTCCCATCGTATGGCGACATAAACCTTCCCCAAACGGGCCAGCTGCCATATTCAATCGTCGCGTACACCGACAAGATCGACCCTCGGCACTTTCCGCACGGCGTGTATTTCACCGTCAACGGTCAGGTGCATGGCGAGCTACCGGCGGACTTCGTTTCGCGCCGTTTGAAGTTCGACTATCTGAAGGATTACCTGCTCGTGTCGGTGGACTGCACGGGCATGGAGGCGAGCGAACGTGAAGACTTCTTTATGGCCTCTCGGGATCGAACCAGGCGAAACGATGTCTATTACGAGATCATGCGGCTGCTGGAACAGGAGCTCAGAGAGCACGAGGGAATCAAGGCTCTAAACGCTGCACGCCGGGCGAAGCAGATCGCCGACGAGCTGAAGGATGACGCTGGGGCCGCTGACGTACTCCAGCAACTACTGAAACTTGATCCAACTCTCGCGAGCCTCCTCGGCTTTGGATCGAAGGTCAAGACGAAGGTCAAGGTTCCGATAGTTGTGCCTCAACCCAAGTTCATCGGAAAGAAGTTCCCGACCTACTTTCGGCTAAAGAAGGGTGAGGATGGGTCGCTGACACGCGAATGCGCCGTGAACAGGTCCGCTCGCATTGAGCTCGTGACGGATGCGGTGAACGACTACTTCAAGCGACCGGATTCGCATGGCCGACTCACGCTCTCTCCAGCTGAGCTATGCGAGCACTCTGTTCTCTGGAACGGTGTGTTCTCGACGCAGTGGCGCCCGCCGCTTGACGCGCAGCCGGGCGATTCGTTGAAGATCCGAATCGAAGTCGACGATGACTTCAAGGCGTCGACACCACGGCCGCTAGTAAGTGAGATGACCCTGCGCTTCACGAAGGCACAGCAGAAGTCGGAATCGACCACAGACTCGTCGACTACGCCGAAGAACCGGCGCAAAACGACCGAGGTGGAGAAGGAAGAGTTTCGGCTGGGCCTACCCAACATCGTCGAGGTTCCTAAGGCCGACTGGCCCAAGCACAAGTTCACTGCGTCGACAGGACTACGAATCAAGCACGGTGCGAAGCCCGAGGACGGCTACGACTACCTGCTAAATGTGGACAACGGTGCCCTGCATGAGCAGCTGGCGCGAGCGAAGCCGGGAGACGGTGAGCTCATCCGGTATTGGTTCAAATGGGGCCTCGCGCTGTGCGCTATGGGAATGCTCCAGGAGGCGAAGACTCACACCACTGCCGATAAGCGCGACGACGAAGATGATGACGACGAGAGTTCCGGCGAAGTCGACCTGGAAACAATCGGCCGCCACTCGGACGGTCTAGCCCGGGTCATCATTCCAATCATCAAGACTCTGAAGAGCGGCCCAGCGGCCGCAGCTGCATAGCGTCGTCGCCGGTGGGACATCGGGTCTCGATTACGGCCGCCGCGTCCCTGCGGATTGCCTTCCGCGACCGCACACCCCTGCTTGGTAATTACCTAGGCCTGTATCGATATCCGGCGCGGCTATCGCCTGCATTCGTGAGACACGCAATCGAGATGTTTTCCGCGAGGAATGAATGGGTCCTCGATCCGTTCGTCGGCGGAGGTACGACTGCCGTGGAAGCCCTTTCCCTGGGTCGCCGAGTGATAGCTATTGACGCAAATCCGATTGCATGCGGCTTAACGGGCGCGCGAACGACTCCAATTGACAACTCGGATCGCACGCAGCTCCGGCGCTGGGCGTCATCGTTGTCAGTCGATCGCCGACGACGTGCTCCGGACGATGAACGAGCCTTTGGGATGCCGCATTGGTTATCCGCACTTGTCGTCCCTGCCAAAGAGTCCATCGAGACAATTCGTTCGACGAGGGGCCGTCAGGCAGCAACGGCGGTTCTGATGCGGCTCGGTCAACGGGCGGTCGAAGCCCCCAGGCTGTTCGAGGATATGACCGTGGACGCGTGGCGACTTCGCGCTGAGGACTGCGCCGACAGCCTCCTTCGCAGTTTGGAAGCCCTGGCGCTCCGCTCTGAAGACCATGGCGTGCCGCGCGCTCGCATAGCTGAACGCATTCAGATCCACAACGGACGTGCCGAATCAGTGTTGGCAAGACGGCATGATTGGACTTCGTCCTTGGTGGTCACATCACCGCCATATCCCGGTGTCCATGTGCTCTATCACCGCTGGCAGTTGGCTGGCCGGCGTGAGTTGGCCTTGCCGTTCTGGATTGCCGATGAGCGCGACGGATCTGGGCCGAGCTACTACACGATGGGTGGACGCCACGCCAAGGGTTTAGAGACCTACTTCGCGACGCTGCTGACGGTGATGCAGGCCGTTCGTCGGAACCTGCGTCCGCATGCAGCGCTCGTTCAGGTCGTGTCCTTCTCGGATTCCCGCACTCAGCGACGGCGTTTCGGGGACGTTCTGGTTGAGGCGGGATACCAGCGGCATCCGATCTTCCATCGAGCCTCATGGCGACGCATACCTGGCCGCCGTTGGTACGCCACTGACCGCCAAAACACTGCGTCACGAGAGTTCCTGCTTGTTCATCGAGCCTAGGCGGAGGTCGCCGAGTCGGGTCACCCGGTAGGCGTCGAGGTCTTGTCAGTCCGAGCACGAACGCCAGATCAACGAACACGAGAGGGAGAAGGAAAATGCCAAAGCCACGGGACAAAGTGACGGAGGATATGGGCGCGCCGATCAAGACGTTCGAGGGCCTGCGCGTCCACGCGAAACTCAACAAGCCAAAGACGGACCGAGGTCGTCCGCGAATCTGGATCGTCATCAAGCAAGACGCCCATGCGAAGCGGTGGCGCGTGGCCGAATGTCTGTCATATGTGAACGCGGTCCACATCCAGTTCGAGCTGCTCGATTCGGATGAGTAGTGAGATCCTGACCGGCACCAGACCGGCACCAGTCTCCGAAGAAGTGACGGTTCCGGCAGAGCGCTCTCGGACGAGAGCGCTCACCATCGCATCATGCAGCGTTATGACATCCATGCGAACGTGAAGTGCACGTTCAGGACGAACCTCGGCGCGCTCGCGCAGGCGCCGGTGTAGTCGTGGTCACGCCGAAGAAGCGCAAGCGTTCACGCTCCAAGATTCGCAACGTCAATTCGTCGCGACGTCCCGCCCTATCAAACTCGGTCCGGTCCAGTGCGACGCATTCAAACCCACTGCCACATGCCGGTGAACATCGCCTCTGCAAGAAGTGCGGTCAAGTAAATGAGGCCAATGCCGAAGCCTGCGTTTCCTGCGGAAGTACGCGGCTTGCCCCGTCGTGGGTTCTGGATCGTCGCGCGATTACCAAGCAATTCGAGGCGCAGATCACCGAGTCAAGTAAGGAGTTTGGGGCGCCCGAGCCACGCATCACTCTGAGCAAGTGGTGGCAGAACAGCGCGGGACGTAACCCGACATTGCACATCACGAGTCCCGAACACTGGGTGAAGATCCGCGACATCGTCGAGACGGAGTTCGCTCCCCGTCTGGGTTGGACGAAGCTCGACGAGAAGGCGCCGTCACTGCCCTCCGCCGGAGTCAGCCCAGCACAGCTCCGCAAACTGGTTCGCCAACATCCGGATGTCGCAACGCAGGCACTCGCAGAAGAACTCGGCCCAAGTGCCACGTTTTCTCCTGAAGCGATCGAGATGGTGCGGCGAATCTCGAAGGCGCAAGAGAGGCTGGAGCAGCCTTACATCGAGGCATACCAAAAGCTCATTGAAAAGTTACCGACTCAAGGCGGAGTCGCCCTCCTCGAGCTCGGCAAGCTACTCGAAAGCTGGTCGCTCCATCAGGTCACTCAGGTTACCGGAGAAGCCAAGCGACGTCTTCAGACGATCGCGCTGTTCGAGCGCTTGATGCTCGATGACGACACGTATGAGATTCGAGGTGACAGCTCTATCCACCGTGTTCTCGAGGGCGCGATGTGGATCGTCGACGAGCGCTACTGGTTGATGTCGAGTAACTCTGCACTCCGTACGTTGCTCGGACGAAAGATAGTTGAAGAACAGCCCAAGGCAGCAAAGCTGCGACCTGACTTTGCGTGCGCACAGATGCAAGGACGCGGTGTAATCATCGAGATCAAGCGTCCAGCGCACGCTCTGACCATCGCCGACCTTAACCAAGCCGAACGGTATGTCGTGCTCGCCGAAGAGTTCGGTCCGGGTACCGAGTGGTCAGCGATCCTCGTCGGCCAGGTCGCCGAAGACGAAGTACGTAAGACGATCAAACATCGCAAAGACGTAACGCTTCGCACTTACAACGAACTGCTCGACGACACAAAGCACCGCTATCGGCAGTTCCTCAAGCCGTTTGAGCCTGACCTGGATCACGCAGTCACAAATGGAATCCCGAAGAAGATTGTTCTGCGTCGAAAGAGCAAGTGACGTACTAAAGCCCTACTCGATCAGGTTCCAAGCGTTCTCGTACTTCTTGCCGTCCCGGAGCATCTGTGCCCTGGACAGCGTGTTCATGTTGCCTTTGTAGGTGCGCCTGAACGGCTCGACGTCTGGAAAAGGGAGAATCCACGCGCGAGGTGCCGGCATGGCGGGATCACCGATGCGGTCCTCATAGCTGACGAGGACAATGAAGTGGCGTTCAGGGTTCAGGCTCGTGAGGTTGTTGATCACCCAGTCGTACTTCTTCGCCGTGCCCTTCACCTCGATCGTGACGGCGTCGCCTGCTTTCCGCGCGACGATGATGTCCACGCCCTTCTTGTTGCCGAGTGTGAGGTTTGCTGTGAGGCCAATGCGGTGGAGGCAGGAGAGGACGTAGAACTCCGCCGCTAGGTTCGTGTCGTATCCACTCATGAAGCCACGCTTGTCATCGACGTCCGCGACCTGTAGCGCGCTCTGCCTCGACCAAGAGGGCGGATGCGGTGACTCCGAGTCCGCGTGCGATCTTGTCGAGTGCCTCTACTGTCAGGTGTCGCTTTGAGAGCTCGATGAGGGAAACGTAGGTCCGATGCAGCTCCGCCCGATCAGCAAGTTCCTCCTGTGAGATTCCAACCTCCTGACGTCTCTTGCGGATCGCGGCTGCCAACGCCGGGGTGAGCGGGGTCACGCCATGAGCGTCCGGGGTCCGCGACGGACGGTCTACAGACTATAGTCACGGCCCGATGGGATTCGTACTTTGTGCGATTGCGCCGTCGGCGAGGGTTCGCTTGTGAACAACAACCTCGGGGTCGTCGAGTTGCTCTTGCTGATTCCCCTCGTCCTTCTCTTCGTTGGCGTGGTGCCCTACGTTACCTGGCGGCGCGGCGGATCGAAGTCCCGAGTCGTCGTCGCGCTGCTTGTGTCGCTCATTCCGTACGGCTTCATCGTTGGCCTGATCATTGCACTCACCACGAAACGGACCGGTGCTCCCACGCCCAACGCGATGACACCAGAGTCGGCCGGAGCATCAGTCGGAGCGTTGGCGGCTTCGGTCAATCGTCAGAGTGGTCCTGACCGCTCAAGCCTGATCGCCGTGATTCTGGCCGTTGTTCTTGGGTCGATTTTCACAGGCGCCATCGGCTACTACGTGGGGCGGCAGGACGTGCGAGTACCTCTACCGACCTGGACCGATCGCGAGATTCGAGCAACGGGCACGCAGAACGTTGGCACGCTGCGCTGCACATATCACCTCGCCGACGGCACGGTGAGAGTGCGCGAGTCGGTGATCGCGATTTCTACCAATCCTCCCTACGACCCCTTCGGCACGCCCAACCCTCTCGGCGCGCGAACCGTGGAATGCCCACCGTCACCGTAGCCAGCAGGAGACGTGACTGTCACGGACCGAGATCGTCCGCTGTGCCCGTGCGTGCAACGGAGTCCGACTTGGGGTCGTCGTGCAGCTGTGTGGGCAAGATGAACAGTTCTTCGAAATCAAGAAACCAATACGTATTGCGCTCGGGCGGCGAATGATGGACCGTCCGAGCCAATTGACCTCACCGCGACGCCCGATGTAGAGCGAAGCGAAGGGACGCGAGCACAGGTCTTGTGACGACGGCTCGCTAGCGCGGTGCCACCTGAAGGGCGCGTGGGGTGATCGAGTAGACCGGACCGGCGGGAAGCTCGGGCACCGATTCGTGAGTGACTCGGAAGAGGTGCCCGCATGTGCGCGCGCAAAGCGCAACGACATTGGCCGTGGGATTCCTATGTCCGAATTGCATCCGTCCTTCGCGAGTTCGGCATAGATCCCGACGCTGCGTTCGAGCGACTGGAGTGGCTCGGGCGCCCCTATGGGGACGATCGCGACGGCCATATTCCCAAGAGCCCTCCGCGGGATGACCGCGCTCCTATTGACCCTGACGATTGCAAATGCGATGGCTGCGGGCTCCGTCGACTGACGGGCTGGCGCTTGCCATGAGCACGCGCCCCGAGAGAGAGCCCAGCTTCAGCTACAGCGTTGACGAGGCGGCCAATGCCCTCCGCGTGAGTCCCCGGATGGTCCGGATGCTGATCACAAGGCGTGAGCTCCGCAGTTTTCGGATTGGACGGAGGGTTCTCGTGAGTGTCGAAGCGCTAGCCGTCTTCGTTCGTGACCGCCAGGCGGAAGAAGCGAAGTGACGAAAGACGCGCATGGCAACGAAGACAACGATCCGGATAAGGACCCATGGCAACTCGCGCCACGGGATGAGTTCGCGTTGCTCACTTTGGACGAGGTGCTCGACCGGCGCGGGCAGCTCCCGGGCAAGATCGAGGACGAGGACACGATCCCTGTCGGAATTCGCGTCGCACCGGTCGGGTTCAGGGTGATCCTCGGTCTCCTGGCACACGAGAAGCGGGTGAGCTACTCGGGGCTCTCGCTAGCCGCCAGCGCACATGGTCTTTTCCTGCTCGCTACAGACGATCGAATGATGAAGCTGTTCCGCATTCACAAGGCAGCCAGCACCGCCGGGCTTTCGAGCGGGGATCGCGATGCGTTGTCGAGGCTTGAGCAAGAGTCGGACTACCGATTCCAGCATGCTCAGGCACTACACACGACTGTCCCTGTCTGGAGAACGATTCACGCGCGCCTGGTAGAGCTGTCGCGAGCCTGCGGCATTTCAGTTGCGCGATTGACCGTCATCGCGATCGTCATGTCGCTGTTGACGCTCCTGAACCAGCGCAAGTACCGCGAGGGTCTGAAGGACGAAGTAGCCGCTTTCTGGCGGTTTGTCGCGCACCGTGAGCGGGTACTCCGTCTCGGCAGTTGAAAGCCGTGGGTCATCGCATGCGAGATCAAGTCGCCAAGTCATCAAGTCATGAAGTCGCCAAGTCAGTGACTTCGCTTACTAGACATATAGCCGCTCTGGCGGGCGGCGCCCGCGCAGCGAGCCGCCCGCCAACTAGTGGTCCGTCTCGGAATGGTCTTGATGCTTGCGGACGGCCTTGGCGAGGATCTCGTCGGCGGTCTTCACCCAGACGAAGGGCGTCGCCCGCTCGTCCCAGTCGCGGATGTAGCGCTCGATGCGCGCCGCGAGGGCTCGGACATCGGCGAAGCTGTCGCGCGTGAGGGCCTGGCGCTGCAGGATCGAGAACCAGGTCTCGACCTGATTCATCCAGGAGGCCGAGGTCGGGGTGAAGTGAAAGTGCACCCGGGTGTGCCGGCGCAGCCAGCGCACGACGGCCGGCGTCTTGTGGGTCGAGGAGTTGTCGAGCACCACGTGCAGCTGCCCCGCGGGGTAGCGTCGATCGAGCAGCCGCAGGAAGGCGAGGAACTCCTTGGCCCGGTGGCGGCTCGTGGTCGTGCCGGTGACCTCGCCGCTTCCGAGCTCGAGGGCGGCATACAGACTGAGGGTGCCGTTGCGCTTGTAGTCGTGGGTCCGCCGCTCCACCTGACCGGGGCGCAGCGGCAGCATCGGCTGGGTCCGGTCGAGGGCTTGGATCTGGGTCTTCTCGTCGACGCAGAGCACGATCGCGCCCTCGGGCGGGTGCAGGTACAGGCCGACGATGTCGGTGACCTTGGGGACGAGATCGGGGTCGCGGCTGAACTTGAAGGTCTCGACGCGGTGCGGCGCCAAGCGCTCGGCCTTCCAGATCCGCGCCACCGTCGTTCGGCTCGCGCCGACCTCCTTGGCCAGACGGCGCGTGCTCCAGTGGGTGGCGTCCTGCGGCTTCGTGAGCGTCGTCGCGATGAGCTGCTGGCGGAAGTCCTCGTCGTATCGCCGGGGGCGGCCGGGGTGCGGCGCGTCGGCGAGGCCGGCGAGCCCGGCCTCGCGGAAGCGTTGGCGCCACAGGAGCACCGTCTGCACCGAGCAGCCCAGCTCGGCGGCGATCGCCGCGTGGCTTCGACCCTCGGCCGCGCGCAGCACGATCCGCGCTCGCAACGCCTGGCGCTGTTCGGTGGTCCCGGCGCGCGTCCAGCCGCGCAGCGCCGCGCGCTCGTCGGCGGCGACGGCCAGCGCCGGGGCCGGGCGATTCGCCATCGCCGCTACCGTACTCCCGACGCTACGAATATTCAAGACCATTACGGGTCGGGACACTAG
>WNGB01001881.1_pt1 | contig 34248 bp, 30 predicted proteins | sample 5400681 | NCBI WGS metagenome assembly WNGB01 (sample SAMN13153367, study PRJNA577476) | soil metagenome | isolation source: 115 cm soil or saprolite under grassland replicate 2 | place: USA:California | collected 2016-06-15
CTGCCAGTCAGCAGGTCCCCGTACCGCTCGCAGAAGTCATCGGCCACCCGCCGACCGTACGGAACCCCGCCCCGCTAGATCAGCCGAACTGCCCCGAAGGGGCCACTCCTTCCGGGCGGAGTCCCGGACGGAGCGTAGGCTCTTAGTACTCTTGCTCGGTTGGGCGCACAAGCATTTCGTTCACCGCGACGCGGCGCGGCCTGGTGACGATGAATCCGATGGCACCGGCGATGTCGTCCGCCTGTAGGCGCTCCACGGATGCGAACCGCTGCCTCATCTGGTCCTGAATCTGGGGCCGGTTGTGGCTTACCAGCTCGGTGTCCACCGCGCCAGGCTCGACGAGCGAGACCCTGACGTGCCTGCCGGTAACCTCCTGGCGCAGCGCCTCGCTGAACGCCCCGACACCATGCTTCGTCGCGTTGTACACGCCGCTGCCGCTGCGCGCCACCCGGCCGGCTACCGAGCTGATGTTCACCATGTCCGCGACGTACCGCGGGTCCTGCGCAGCGGCCTCGATCAGGTGCGAAAGCGCGGCATGCGTGCAATACAGGAGGCCAAGCAGGTTGATTTCGACCATCCGCTGCCATTCGGCGAGCGGCGCACCCACCGCGGGCCCGAGCAGCATGACGCCGGCGTTGTTGATCAGCGTGTCCAAGCGGCCAAGGTCGGCCACGGTTCGCTCGACGACCTCGCTGGCCTGCTCGGCCACGGTCATATCGGCGGCCAGCACCAGCGCGGCGCCACCTTGCCCGCGGATCTTTGCCGCCAGCGATTCAAGCCGTTCCGCACGCCGTGCGACGAGTGCCACCGCCGCTCCATGACCGGACAATTCCAGCGCAGTGGCAGCGCCGATGCCGCTCGAAGCCCCGGTGATCAGGGCAACCGTCCCATCCAGCCGATCAACCATCAACGCTCCCGTGTCAAGATATCCGGCGTCGTCAGCCTAGCGACCCCCGCTCCACCCTGGCTGCGAGTGCCGTTCCGCGGGCAATGACGTCTATTCACCCTGAACCGTTGCTGGATTCGGATAGTCCACGCGCTCACGCAACGCGGCGCGGTGCAAAGATGACATCTGGCTTAGTGAACGGAGACACAGCGCATGCGCATTGGGGTATCCCTGAGCGAGCCGAGGGGGCCTGCTCCCCTCACCGGGTTGCGCGACCAGTTGCATCGTGCGGCCGACGACGGCTTCTCTTCCGCGTGGATGTCGAACATTTTCGGCCTGGATGCTCTCACCTCACTCGCGGTCGTCGGCAGCCAGGTCCCAGGAATCGAACTGGGGACCGCTGTCGTCCCGACCTACCCTCGTCACCCGGCCGTCCTTGCCCAGCAGGCGCTGACCGTGGCCGCGGCGGTAGATGGGCGGCTGACACTTGGCATCGGGCTGTCCCACAAGATCGTGATCGAGGACATGTACGGGTACAGCTTCGACCGGCCCGCCCGGCATATGCACGAGTACCTGTCCGTGCTGCTGCCGCTGCTTGCGGAGCAGCATGCCGCCTTCACCGGGGAGACCCTACGCGCCAACATTGGCTTGTCGGTGCCGCGTAAACAACGTGTCCCGGTCGTGCTTGCTGCACTCGCGCCCCAGATGCTGCGTCTCGCCGGAGAGCGGACCGATGGCACGGTGCTCTGGATGACGGGTCCCTCCACCGTCGCCACCCACATCGTGCCCACGATCAGCGCTGCGGCGCGGGGCGCGGGGCGCCCGCGGCCACGCGTGATCTGCGTCCTGCCCGTGTGCGTCACCGATGACCCGGCCCGCGCCCGCACCGTCGCCAATGGCGTTTTCGCGATCTATGGGGATCTTCCCTCCTACCGCGCGATGCTCGACCGCGAAGGCGCGGCCGCGCCGGGCGACGTGGCTGTGGTCGGCGACGAGGCCAGCGTCAGCGCACAGATCACCGAACTGGCCGAGGCAGGCGTCACCGATTTCATCGCCGGGGAGTACGCCCGCGGTGACGAGGCGTTGCGCACGAGAGCGCTGCTGAAATCTCTGGCCGCTGAGCTGCCGCTCTAGCGCGCTGAGCTGCCACACGGCATCCCCGCAGGGCGCGGGGGAAGCGAGGAAATCGATGAGTGAACCGCAGACCGAGTTGGATCCAGCCCAGACATTCCGTGGCCACGACCCCGACACCGTGGCCGGATCGGCCATCTGCCGTGACACGCCGACGAGATGCCAAGCGCGCACGCGCCTCTACCGTCACGGAAACCTCGTGCTCGAGGGCTTCCCAGTCGCCGAGATCAGTGATCACCTAAACGACGACGCGGTCACCATCTGGCTTGACCTGCGTGGTCCCGACCGCGAGGACCTCGCCGTGCTAAGCGATGAATTCGGCATGCATCCGCTGGCCATCGAGGATGCTGTCCAGGAACGCGAGCGGCCCAAGCTGGATCGTTACCGCAGCCACCTATTCCTCTCCGCCTACGGGGCACACCTCGACACCACTAGCGGCTCGCTGGCCACCAGTGAGGTCAGTGCCTTCGTTACCGACCGGGCGCTAATCACAGTCCGCAAGGACGATGGGCTCGACATCGGGGCGGTCGTCGAACGCTGGGACGCCAGCCCCGACCTGGCCAAGTTCGGCGTCGGCTACCTTCTGCACGGCCTGATCGACTACATCGTGGACGGGCACTTCGATGCCGTGCAGAGTCTGGACAGTGCCATCGAAGATCTGGAGGATCAGCTGTTCGACACCGTGCCGCACGATCACGAGGTGCAAAGGCGCAGCTTCGAGTTGCGCAAGAGCCTGGTGCTGCTGCGCCGGATCGTGATCCCGATGCGGGAGGTCGTGAACTCGCTGATGCGGCGCGACCTGCACGTGGTGGATGACCAGCTCATGCCCTACTACCAGGACGTCTACGACCACGTGCTGCGCGCGACCGAATGGACCGAAAGCCTGCGCGACCTGGTCACGACGATCCTCGAGACGAACCTGACCATCCAGGGCAACCGGATGAACATCATCACCAAGAAGGTCACCAGCTGGGCGGCGATCATCGCCGTGCCCACCCTTATCACCGGGTTCTACGGGATGAATGTGCCCTACCCCGGGTTCAGCCGACAGTGGGGTTTTGCCGTCTCGGCCGCCGTCATGGTGATCGCGGCTGCGCTGCTGTACGTCGTCTTCAAGCGCAGAGACTGGCTGTGAACGATCAGACCGCGGACCGCAGCCAGGCGAGCACGGCACGGGCGTGCTGGTCCGGCGGGAATACCGGGTAGAAGGCATCACCCTCCTCCCATCACCTCGCCACGCCGCCCGGACTCGCCAACCCCGCCGAGCCGGGCCGTCACCCCAGCACACCCGGAGGTCGATACATCGTTGTAGCGTCGGCGTCATGCCAAGGTCAGAATCAATGTGTCTGTTGTGCTTGCACGGGCCATAGTGTTTTGAGGGGACAAGAATCGATCGGGGGGATATGAAGTTCATCTCGCGCGCTGCTGCCGCTGTTTTGGTGGGATGGGCGATCATCCGGCTGGCAGGTGCGGATCGCGTGCACCGCGTCGAGGCCCCAGTGGCACCGCTGCTCTCGTTCACACCGTTTATTGCCGCTGCCGCACCAGCGGTTACGCTGCTGCAACGCCGCAGGTGTGGCGCCGTCGCGGCGGCGCTCGCTGGCTCGGCACTGGCCGCCGTGGTCATGCCGCGTGCGATCAAGCGTCAGCAGCCCGATGCGCGCGGGCCCATCCTTCGCGTTCTCACCGCGAATCTGCTGGCCGGCCGGGCCTCGGAGGACGCGGTCGTCGATCTCGTCTGGCGTAGCCGTGCTGACGTTCTGTTCGTGCAGGAACTCACCGACGATGCCACGAGCAGGCTCAAGCAAGCCGGTCTAAACGATCTTTTGCCCCATTCCGTCACCGATGCGAGTTCCGCAGGGCCGCGCGGTTCTGGCATCTACACCCGCTTCCCCCTGAGCGACGGACCGGCCATCAAACCCATCTCGGTCGCCCAGCCCACGGCCCGGATGGAGCTGCCGGCCGGACAAGTCGTAGACCTCGTGTGCGTGCACCCCCAGCCGCCCACACCGGTTACGTCGAGGCGGAAAGCCGCGCGCTGGCGGAAGGAACTGTCTGTCCTGCCACGACCCGCGGAAGTGCCACGCGTCCTGGCCGGGGATTTCAACGCCACCTTCGATCACTCGCACTTTCGCCGGTTGCTGCGCCTCGGCTACGCGGACGCCGCCGCCCAGAAGGGCAAAGGGCTGGTACCCACGTGGGGACCGAAAGGGAAACCGGCTCTCCTCACCATTGATCACGTCCTTCTCGACGCCAGATGCGCGGTGCTGCAGGTGTCTGTGCACACGCTGCCGGGCACCGACCACCGCGCGGTATTCACCGAGTTCCGGCTCCCCGGCGGCTAAACAGGCTCTAGATGCACCATCGCCCAGGTCGCCGGGCCGCGGCGAAAATCATGCTCAAACCAATGTTGTGATGCCATTCCGCACCACGAGCGCCTGCCCATCGCGGAGCGTGCGGTGCGGTATTCCCTTGGCCTTGTACCGGTCGGCGACGCGTTCGAGTTCGGCGTTTTCTGGATGCTCCGGCGATTGGCAATGCGGCACGATGGCGTAGTCCAGCACTCCGAGACCCTCCCAGACCGTGTCCTCACCGTAAATCCTGGTCACAGCAGCAGCGTCATCAACTGTCTCAAGACCGCGCAGACTCGGCGCGAGAACGCACACGCCTGCGCTATACCCGCCGTAAACGAGCGCGTCAGCCGCTAGCAGATCACAAAACAACGTATCCGCGCCACCGCGCCAAAGGGCGTGGCGGAGCATGAATACGTTTCCTCCGCAGAGCCATACCAGCTGAAAGCCACTCATCTCACCGTGAAGGCGCTCGGCCGCGCCGGCATTGCCGACATATTCACGCAGGTCTAGCTCTACGGCATTGATACCAAGCCCGGTCAGCGCGGCGACCTGGCGTCGCACGGCTTCGCTGCGGTCCGCTGCGGGCGCCTCATCCATGGCGTTTGCGATGACTCCCGCGCGTGCCGAATGGCCGACCATCGCGGTCAAGTGCTCCGGATGGTCACCCACACCAAATGACGACAAGTACAGGCGCACAGACGAATCCTTTGATGCTGGCTGCCTCAGCGTGCCACCGGATACCGGACGTCCAGGCCCCGCTCGCGCAACGCCGCCTCGGCCCGGTAGATCTCCGTCAGCGGGACCCAGTTGTTCGCGGCGGCCACGGGAGGGCTTACCTCCAGCCGCTCACAGGCAGAAGACAAGACGTCAACGTAAGCGCCTCGCAGCGCCCGCAGGCGCGTGGCCTTGCCCGGTGTGGCCATCGTCTCGTTCTCCGCTGCCTCGAGCGCGGCGTGCAGCCGGCACAGGTTAGCACCGAGCAGTTCGATCGGCTCCGCCGGTGAAACACCGGAGTGCCGACGCGCGGCGAGCCGCCGGTACAAGCGCACACCACCGGCTACCGCCCACCACAATGCGATGGGAAGCAGGATCACGCCCACCCATTCGAAAAACGGGCCCACAACGTCGAGTCTCCCTCGCAAGCCGCGCGGCCTCAAGTCCGGGCCGCGCACGATGGCGGACGGGCCGCGCACGATGGCGGAACATACGCGGCGATGCGGCGCCACCGTACGTAAACTATACGGTTTAGTTTCTGATCGATGCTGGCGTCCTACCGGAGCGTGCGACCATGGCCGGGTGACCGATCGGATCAAGCGAGTCAAGGCGTGCGTCAATGGTGGGCGCGGCAGGGACCAGCACCCAGGCGTGCCGGTCACTCCCGCCGAACTGGCCGCTGAGGCCGCTTCCGCGGCGGCAAGCGGCGCGGAAGCAGTCCACCTGCACGCACGCGGCAGCCACGGCCGGGAGTCGGTCCGCGCCGACGACGTTGGCGCGGCCGTGGCCGCAGTGCGCGGGGCTTGCCCGGGCACCCCCATCGGGGTTTCGACCGGGTTGTGGATTACTGGCGGTGACGTCGCAGCGCGCCGCGCGGCAGTCACCGCGTGGCAAGGCCTCCTGGGCGCCGCGCGACCCGACTTCGCATCCGTCAATGTTTCCGAACCCGGAGTTGGCGACATGATCGAACTTCTGGATGCGGCGGGCATCGCGGTCGAGGCGGGCGTCTGGTCGGTGGCCGACGCACGGGTGGCGGCAGAGATTCGGCCGAAAACGGGCTGGTTGCGGATTCTCGTGGAAATCATGGCGACCGATCCCGGGCAGAGCCCCGAAACGGCGGCGGATCAGGTGCTGCTCGAACTCGACAAGTCAGGCGTGACCGAGCCGCGCCTGCTGCACGGGGAGCAGGAGACGTGCTGGCCGCTGGTCAGCCATGCTGGGCGGCTCGGGCTGCCGACCCGTATCGGCTTGGAGGACACGGTGACCGGCCCGGACGGACAGCCCGTCAGCGGCAACGGGGAACTGGTCCGGCTAGCGCTGCGGACATTCCGGGCGCATTAGTGCGTCCAGCCTTTTCCACGCTGTTAAGGAGGTTTATTTCTGCGTGTTCATGAGCGTTCTTGAGGCTATACATCAGCAACGCCGAAGTTTATGCTCGGTGCGGAAGGTTACGGGGGGATTTTCCGGATTCATAGCAGGGGACAAATGGCACCAAACGACGTTCGGCGTATCCAGCTGACCGAACAGCGCGTGGCGGGAAGACGTCTCGGCAGGCACATTCACCACGACCCGCGCTCGCGTGACTACCAAGCCCACCAGGCAACGCAAATCGTCAGCGTCACACATCAGGCCACTGGATTGCCGTTCGACCAGGGGCACATTGGCTCGTGCACGGCGAACGCCCTTTGCGGTGCGCTCGATTCGGCGCCTGACTTCACCGGCGGTACGCCGCTGGACGAAAAGGACGCCGTGAGGATCTACGAGCTCGAAACGAAGCTGGAAGGCCAGCCCTACCCGCCGAACGACCCGGGCGGAAGCGGCCTCATGGTGTGCAAGGCGGCCAGGCAGCTTGGGATGATCAGCTCGTACCAGCACGCCTTCGGCATCCAGGACGCGCTCGAAGCCCTGGTGCTGCGGCCCGTCATCACGTCAACTGGTACTCGAGCTTCGACGCCCCGGACAAGTCAACAGGCCTGGTCGAGATCGCTGCTGACGCCACCGTTCGTGGCGGCCACGAGATCGTCGCTGACGGAATAGACGCGGAGAACGAACTCGTCTGGTTCTGGAACAGCTGGGGCACCGTGTACGCGCTCGGTGGCCGGTTCTGCAGGAGTTTCGATACATGGGACCGCCTGCTGCAAGAGCAGGGCGACGTCACGGTACCGCTGGTCTGACCGGCCTCCGGCGATTTCATGATCGCGGTGGGCTTGCGTCAGCGCGGGTGCGCGACGCGGAGACCACCGCGATCATGAATGTCTCAGCGGCCACCGGCGCCGCGCGGGGTGCCGCTGCCGCGATCATGTCACACGATCAGGCCGGGAGCTAGGCCAGAGAATGTTACGCAGCAGACCGGGAGAGTGAACTCAGGAAGCCTCCAGCTAAGGCCTCAATACTCTTGACCTGCCGGCCACGCCGGAGGTTAAGGACTGGCCTACGGCCTCGGCACCGGACCTTCCCTGAGAGGAGTCTTATAGCGTCATGAGCTCCCCATCTGCTAGCTCAAATTCCCCAGACGCCACACCGGCGGGGTCAACTCCGGGCGCTTCGGTGCCCGCGTCACCGCCAGTCGCGTCGGTCCCCGTGTCACCGCCAGGCACCACTCCTCCCGGCCCGCCGTGGTACACCATCTCGATGGGACCACGGGGCGGGCGCCCGCGCTGGCGTGTCAGCCGTCCGCTGGTGATCACCGGTGTGGCCGCTCTCGTCGTCGGTGCCGGTGCCGGCGTCGCGGCGGCCGTGACGAGTTCATCAACCCCATCGCAGTCCGCGGCGGCGACGTCGTCGCTGGCTGCCTCGCCAACGTCGCCCAGCTCACCTGGGCAGACGCACACCATGCCTGCAGGCCCGCGCTTCTTCCCCTTCGGGCCCATGTTCGGTGTCGGTGGACTCGGCGCCTTCGGCGCCATACACGGCGAGTTCGTCGTGCCGAAGCAAGGCGGCGGTTATCAGACCATCGACACCCAGCGCGGCAAGGTAACCGCCGTCAGCAACACATCCATCACGCTGAAGAGTTCGGACGGTTTCACCAAAACCTACACGGTGACGAGTTCCACGATCGTGAACGCCAAACGCGACGGCATCGGTTCGGTGAAGGTGGGCGATCAGGCAGCCGTGAGCGCGACCGTTTCTGGCGGCGCCGCCAGCGCGATGAACATCACCGATGTGACCCAACTTCAGGGCCTGGGGAAGCGACTCTTCTGGGGACCCAAGCCGCCCTCCGCTCCAGTTCCGTGACCCGCTGAGGCCCTCTACCGGTCACCCGCGACCCCCTGAGGCCCTCTACAGGTCGCCCGCGTCCCCCTGAGGCACTCCCACGGGGTCGCCGCTGACCCGCTGAGGCCCTCTACAGGTCGCCCGTGACCCGCTGAGGCACTCTACGGGTCGCCCGCGACCCGGCTGAACCCACGAGGAACTACTGGAGGTATCCCTCGACCTCCGATTCAGGGCGCGGCTGAGCGTGATCTGGATCCTCGCCGAACTCACGATGCGCCCGGCGCTGCCGCAGCAGATCCCAGCACTGGTCAAGTGCCGCCTCTACCGAGCGGAGGCGATCCCGCTCCTCGGCACTTGACAGCTCGCCGCGGGCAACTTTGCTGCGTAGCTCGTGCTCCTCGCTGACGAGGCCATCGATCTGCTTCAAGATCTGCGTATCGTCCATGACCTCAACCGTATTTGCCCGCGGAAGCGACGCTGGCCCGGCGCCCCCACGTGTCCGCATGCATCGAGTTCATCTATGGATCGTGAAGATTACTCGCATTTGACCTATCGCATGGGTGTCACCAGGGTGGACATGTACGAACTAAGAGCCTGCTCGAAAACCTCGGGGGCCTGTCTGCCTTGCGCGGCTCCGGCGCGACGCGAGCTGGATCGGGGTTTCAAGCAGGCTCTAAGGGCCGCCGGCGCAGGCAGCCCGCATGGCGAAGCGGGCAGGATGGAGGTCAGCATGGCTGGTACGGCAACAGCCAGGATAAGCGCGCGGTGTCCGGCCGGATTGCTGACGGGCATCCGCGCCGTCACCCGCAAGCGGGCGGACTGGGCCGAAACTGCCAGCCTCGTTGCCGACGAACTCCGCCGCCACCTGCCCTCCCCTGACATCCTCACCGCCGCCGAGCGGGCAGGAGATCCGGATGGGTATGTGCAGCACATCTTGCACGCCGAAGATGGCGGGAGTTTCTCCGTCGTCGCCCTGGTGTGGCGGCCCGGCCAGATCACACCCATCCACGACCATGTGACGTGGTGCGTCGTGGGGGTCGTGGCCGGGACCGAACACGAGGAGCTGTACGAACTCCGCGGCGGCGAAGCAGGGGGGTACCTCGCCCGGACCGCGGCCAGGCAGAATCTGACGGGCACGGTCAGCGGTTTCGCGCCGCCCGGTGACATCCACCGGGTCCGCAACTGCGCGCAGCAGACCGCGATCTCTATCCACATTTACGGCGCGGACATCAGCCGTCTCGGTTCGAGCGTCAGGCGCTGCTACGACCTCCCCGTACTATCGGCCTGAGCGTCATCGACGCGTCCATGATCGCCGCCAAGCGCACCGGGCGCCGCGCTCGATGGCGAACCCGACGCCCGCCGAGCCAGCCGCCGCCGTAGGGCCCGCTCAGCCATCCTCCGGTCCGGCGTGCTCCTCGTCCGGCGAGGGCATCGGCCGACCCTGCCGGTACATCTGCGGCGGCTTGTTCCCTGCGGACTGCCCGCCGTCGATAGGGATCACCGTCCCGGTCACGAACGAGGACCGCGGCGAGCAGAGCCAGAGCACGACATCCGCCACCTCCGAAACGATTCCGGTCCTTCGCATTGGCGTGGACTCCCCGGCCAGGCGCTGAGCCTCCGGCCCGGCCGCCTCGAGGTGGTGGGTCAGGATGGGGCCTGGGGCCACGACGTTGACCCGGACGCCCTGGTCGGCATAGTCAAGCGCAGCCACCTTGGTCAAGCCAATAATCCCGGCCTTGCCCGCGACGTACGCGGCAAGGTTGGCAGTGCCGCGGAGTCCAGCGGTGGAGGCCATGTTCACGATCGCGCCACCGCCGCTCTTCAGCATCGCGCCGATCTGGAACTTCATGCCGAGGAACGTGCCGCGGATGTTCGTGGCGATACCGCGGTCGAACTCGTCCGGATCGATCTCGGCGAGAGGTGCGGGCAGCGGGCCATCGGTCGCGTTGTTGAACGCGGCGTCCAGCCGACCGTAGGTCGTTACGGCCTGGTCGACCAGATTTCGCATGGCGCCCACGTCCGCGACGTCGGTGCGGACAGCGATCGCATCGCCGCCGCTGGACTTGATCCGCGCCGCGACCGAGTCCAGGGCCTGCGCGTCGCGAGCCCCCAGCACGACGGCGGCACCGGCGGCCGCGAAAGCCTCGGCGGTGACCGCTCCTATCCCCCGGCTGGCCCCCGCTACCAGGGCGACGTGGCCCTGCATCGGCAACTCAGGCATGGATTCCTCCTTCGCTCTTGAGCAAAGTTAGATATCTAAGCCTATGATGTCAAATCGTTGGCCCAGCAGGGTGTCGCCGTTCCGGGTAGCGGCCGTTCCGGGTAGCGGCCGTTACGGGCCGCGACTCATCGGCGGCAGCCGTTACGGACATATATGCCGAACGGCTGCCGCAACGCGACACAGCCGACCGTGCGGACCCCCTTTGGGCGAGGGCCAAGCGGTCCTACCCCACCGGTACCGCGGCCGTGTAGATGTCCAGTTGATGCAGCGCACCGTCCGGGTTGTTCCCTGTGCTGTCCGAATTGTCCGACCACGCGGGATGGGCGGCCCCGCCGAAGAACGACAGCCCGGTGTAGTCCCCGTAGTCGATGCCGTTGCCGGAGTCGTGGGAGTTGGAGGTTCCCGCGCTGATCCGGATGTTGGGCGTAAAGCTCGCGCCGCCGGTCGTGCTGAACGCACCCCAGAACTGGGCGTCATCGTTCGGGATCCCGTCGGTGTCGCCAGGCCCGCCCGTGCCGGCGTCGTTGCGGGCGTCATACCAGACCGCGGCGACGTTGCCGGTGGTGGGATCAAGCGAGATTTTCGGCAGGAACTGGCTGTTGGCCGTGTGGTCATCGTTCAGCCGCACCGCCGCGCTCCAGCTGGCTCCGCCGTCGTCGGAGTGCCGCGAGAGGATGTCGGTGTTGTCACTCTCGTTCGGGGACTCGCGCGTGTACACCATGTAAATGCGGCCCGCGTGTGGCCCACCGGTGCGGTCCCAGGCCAGGCCAACCTCTGCGTCCACAGAGCGGTCCTGCTGTGCTGGAATGAAGTCGAAGCCGCCGACGTGGGTCTCTGCGACGAAGATGCGATCCCCGAACCCCGCCGGGCCGAGGCCGTCAGGATCCACGTTCACGAAAATTTTGCCCCCACCCTGCCCGGACTCGGTCAGGTTGCAGGCCTGCATGACCTGACCGGATGGGCCGATGGAGACATCGCCGTAGGTGCAGTTGTTCGTCCCTGGAACCACCTCGACCGGGATGAAGCCGCCGACCCGTCCAAGCCCAGTGACCTGCGCGCCGGTCGCGACCATCGGGCCGCCGGCGTTGAACACCACCCAGACCTCGTCCTCCGCCGCCGTGATGGTGGGCTGGTCAACGAAGCGGAACAGCCCGCGGCTGTCACCGTTCGCCTTCGTGGCGGGGAGGTCGGCCTTGGAGATGTTAGCGATCACTTGGAAGGTGAGCCCGCCGTCCTTGCTCAGCGCTATCGGGACCTGGTCCTCCACCTGGTACAGGTAGGTCATGAACAGGTTCCCGTACCTGTCGAACAACATGCTGGGGTCGCAGCAGGCATCCCCCAGCGGGTCACTCCCGCCCAGAGCGATCAGCTTCGTCGTCCACGTCTTACCCCCGTCAAAGCTCACGCCCTCAAACATGCCGGCCGAGAGGCCGGCCTCCCGGTGACCCACGTTGGTTACGACCACGATGTTGTTTGGATTGGTGGGGTTGACGGCGATCGTCTCTTCGGATTCGTTCAGGTGCCGCTGGCTGATGTCGACATTGGCGGGTATGGCGGCCGCTGCGGCGACCGTCCCGGCTGCGGGTGTCGCGGCTGCGGCCGTCCCGGCTGCGGCCGCCTGGGCGGCGGCCGGAGCAGCTGACACCGCGGCTGGCATTAACGCGGCAACGAGCACGATCGGGAACAAAATGCGGCGCATCATCAATCCCTCTCCCCTCCTAGATCCACAACCACAAGGCCACGCCCGCTGCGTCAGCCGTCGCCAGCCGTCGCCAACCGCGCCAGACCATCGCGACCCGCCGTCTTCCGCCGTCCGCCGCGCCGACCGTTGCCAGCCGTCGCCAATCGCGCCAGATGACCGCGTTCCCACGCGACGACCCCGCGTCGTCTAAGAGCCTGCTGGTAAACCCCGATCCGGCTCGCGTCGCGCCGGAGGCGCGCATGGCCAACAGGGTCCCGCATCCCGGCTGGCAGCGTTGCAGCCCTCGACGTGCCTTCCAGGCACGCCTTCGGGCTGCGGCCTGGCCAGCCGGGCGCGGATGACCCGCTCGCTGATCGAACCGGGGCTTTCAAACAGCCTCTAAGACTGCGCAGACACACCCACATTTCCGCAGTATGGGCCCTCGTGTGGGCCGCTGGAAACCCGAATCGCGGCGAATTCGACAGCTTTTCGCATCGTGCGGGCCTCAGTGAGGCACCCCGCTCCATGCTGACCGCGCATGCCGTATCCCTGCCCCGGTCGCGGAGACTGAGCACCGTGGATGTCAGATTGCAGGTCCTCTAGCACCAGCAAGGTGACATCGAGGGTGCGAGCACCGACTAAATTCGAAGTCTTGACAATAAAAATTGTCGGTGAGAGTGTGGCGTGGAAGCACCGCGAGGGCGAGTGCCACCGATCGTGGGAGAGATGGACGACGTAGCAGTGATCGACGACGTAGCAGTGATCGACGACGTAGCAGTGATCGACGATCCTGCGGCGGCCGAGATATCGCTCGATCCGGTGCGGGCCCGGCTGCTGGCGGAGCTGGCCGAGCCCAGATCGGCAACGATGCTGGCCGCCCACGTCGGCTTGCCCAGACAGAAGGTGAACTACCATCTTCGGGCGCTGGAGCGGCATGGGCTCGTTGAACTCGTGGAGGAGCGCAGGAAGGGCAATGTCACCGAGCGTATGCTGCGCGCTACCGCGGCGTCCTATGTGATCTCGCCCGCCGCCCTCGCCGCGGTCGCGCCTGACCCGGGCCGATCACCCGATCAGCTCTCCGCACGCTGGCTGCTCGCCCTCTCCGCCCAACTTGTACGGGATGTCGGCGACCTCATCAGGGTTGCGGCCAAGGCCCGCAAGCGGGTGGCAACCTTTGCGGTCGACGGCGAGGTGCGGTTCGCCTCGGCCGCCGACCGGACCACCTTCGCCGAGGAGCTGGCGGGTGCCGTCGCCGCGCTGGTCGCCAGGTACCACGACGAGACGGCCGAACGCGGGCGGAATCACCGCGTGGTCGTCGCCCTGCATCCAGTCGCCACGCATCCAGTCGCCACGCATCCAACCGCCACGCATCCAACCGCCACCACCGGCCACCCGACCATTGAAACGAAGGAGGCCTGACATGGCCCGCGAGTTCGAGCTGCGCAAGCAGATCGCGATCGCCGCGACGCCCGAGCAGGTGTGGGAGGCGATCACCACGGGCGCCGGGCTCACAGCGTGGTTCATGCCCATGGAAGACGCTGCGCCCGATGGGGCCAACGTGACCGCGTGGGACCCGCCCAAGCGGTTCGCGGTCCGGCTACCGGAAGCCGACGACGGCTCCACACAGGCGTTTGAGTACCTGATCGAGGCACGCGAGGGTGGCAGCGCTGTGCTCAGGTTCGTGCATAGCGGCGTCCTCAGCGACAACTGGGATGACGAGTTCGAGGGCCTGACAAGTCACGGCTGGGACATGTACCTGCACACACTCACCCAGTACCTCACCTACTTCGCCGGCCGCCGGGCCGTCTTCATCGGCGCCGAAGCACCGCAGGCATCGACCAGCCCGGACGCGTGGCCGACCCTACTGACGGGTCTCGGGCTGACCAGCGAGGTAAAGCAAGGCCAGCAGGTACGGCTGGCCCCGGAAGGGCTCGCGCCCATCGAGGGCGTTGCCGATTACGTCGGCCCGCACCACCTTGGGCTACGCACACACGATGGGCTTTACCGGTTCCACAGCCGGGCTGCGCTCGCGATGCCGATAGCTGTCGGGCACCACATCTTTGTCCCGAACCTTGCCACGGACAAGAGCCAGCAGGCCTGGCAGGCCTGGCTCAACGGGCTGTTCGGCTAGGGCACGGTATCGCCCGGCGCGTCGGAACCTCATGATCTCGATCACAAGTAAGAGCCCAAAACCCTCACCCATGATCCCGAACGGCTCGCGCGTACGTGACACACACGCGCCAGCGCGGTCGCCCGCCAACTATTCACCCTGGACCGTTGCCCTGATCGGACCCAATCATGCGCGGTGCCGCAGGTGGTCAAGGTGAAACGGTAACGGCCGCCCCGCGACCACCTGGACGCTTCGCCCTGGCGATCGCGGGGTGACCGCCCCCTCAGTCCCCCGCCGGGACCCAATGGGCCTGTCCGCGCGATACGGCAATGCCGTGAACGACTTTGCCTCTCTGACATGTAGAGCACGTGCCGGCGATTCAGATACATGTCTGGCGGCGACTACTTCAGCGCCGAATCTGACACCGTACGGAGCGGGCCGGATCGGCGGCACGACCGTCCCGGGCATCGTTCACGTCGCCACGGGGTCGTGGCGAGAGTTCAGGAAGCACCGAGGGCAATAAAGGACCAGCCAGTCACGGTCTGGACTGGCTCTTCACCCACATCGCTGCGAGCGTCCCTTAGCGACTCGCCGAGCGTGCCGCCACCTCGCAGCCGACGGTGCAGGGCCAGCATGAGCTCGGCAACTGCCTTGTCATTAACGGGGACCACGCTGGCGACCACGCCCGACGTTCCGAGCGGCACGAGCGTACTGGTGAGGCCGAGCAGTTCGTCGGCTCCGGCCGGGGCGAGCCGGCCGGAGTCACAGCTGGGCAGGATTATCCGATAAGGCGCCTGCTGTAGCCGCTCGAAATCATGGACGGTCAGCGGCCCGTCATCCAGGCGAAGTGATGAAAACATCGGGCTGTCCGCGCGGAACTCCCCGTGTGCGGCGATGTGAACCAAGCTAGCCCCGTCTATCGCCTTCAGCACGCGCGCGGAGGTCGCTGTGCCATTTCCGAGCACAGCTGCTTCCGGGTACTCCGCGGCGAGGGCAGGCACCTCGGCACCCCATGTGCCGGAATATGTACTGGCATCCGGACCTCGCACCAAGACGACGCTTCGGCCCTTTGGCGGCGGCAGTGCCCGCGCTCGGAGCCACGCGCGCGCCGACGGAGCGACGCTGATCACCCTGTCGCGCAGGGAGGGCAACAGCGCCCAAGGCACAGCGTGCAGCCTGCCCGGGGGAACGATGACGACGGGTCCCTCGCCCAAAAGACGGCTGGCCCGGCCAAGCAGGATTCCCTCCAGCCTGCGCCCGGTCGCTTCTATCACAGCAAGCGCAGAACGCGGTGGCCCGTCCGATCGCTGGGCGCGGATCGGACGGCTGTAAGCCAGGCGATTCAGGCCGAAGCGGGCAAAGTCGACCTCCTGTGCGGCGTCCTCGGTTCGGCCGGCCGAAACGTGCCGGACCTTGCCATCGCCGCAGACCAGCAGGTGAAGTTCCCCGTTGACGTCCACGATCTGGATCAGCTGGGCGTCGCCTAGTTCCGCGAGCAGCGCTGCCGGGTCGAACCTACCCTCAGCCAACCCGGGCCGACCCGTTGCGCAACGGGTCCCCCGTGTCCGCAGCACCCGGGACCTTATGGCCTGCTCCAAGCGCAACTGCTCACGCTCGAGCGCGGTCGCTGGCGCACCCTCAGCCCGCGCCTTTTCAAGCCGACTGGTGATGTCGCGCGTCGCGGTGAGATCGGCCTGAAGCTCTTGATCATCTACGGGCCGCGCTGACGGCACGGCCAGGGCGGTTGCCCGCCAGCGTTCACTCCACGCGAGCAGCAGCCGCGGGTTCCCCGAACGCAGCGCGCACTGCTGCGCCAATTCCGCGAGTTCGGCCCCCCAGGCGGTGGCCTGCGCCCGTAGTTCCGAGGCGCCCAGCGTGAGCTGGTGCTCGTCCAGAAGGTCGAGCCCTTGTCGGCATGCGCTGAACAACCGCCGCGGGTTGGCGGCCGCGTCGGCCCGCAAGGCCTCGGCGAGCCAGCCATTAAGCCGGGATAGGGCCGCCCCCCGCCTTCGGCGGGCCACCGCTGCCGCAGCGAGCTGGCGATCGGCGTCTTCAGCTCGGCCCAGGGACAGCGCAATCCGCCCGGCCAGCAGCCGTGCCTGCGGTGCCTCCCGGGAGCCGAGCGCGTCCAGGCTCGCGGCGGCTTGATCGGCCTCGTCCAGCAGCCGATTAGACACCATGCCTGCCGCGTAGCGAGCCTGCAGGAGCAGAAACCTGGCCTGCGCGTGCCACCAAACCCGCTGTTGAGTGCCGAACAGGCGGCACGCGGCCTGTGCTCGCCGCAGCGCCGCATGGGGATCGGCAGCGGCGAGCGCGGCACCCGCAGCGGCGAGCAGCAACTCGGCCTTCTTCGTGACCTGACCGTGGACCCGTTCGAGGTCTCGGATGGCGGCGTCCGCCTCCTGGCGCGCGTCGCCCGGCAACCCAGCCGCCAGGAGGACGGCGCACCGGTCAATAACCAGTTCCGGCATCGGCGCCTGGAGGGACTCGTAACGTCGCGCCGCTTGGTCAAGGTAGGAAAGCGCGAGAGGAAGGTCGCCCGAGCGGAACGCGATCAATCCACGATTGTGCGTAGTGTAGGCCAGCTCGAGCTCTTGGCTGGTCGCAGCGAACAGACGTTCGGCAGTTAGAAAGTCCGCGTCTGCACGCTCCGTGAATCCGAGTGCGAGGTGAGCGAGCCCTCGCCAGGAGAGCGCGCGCGCTTCCCAGACCCTGTCGCCCGCCCGGCGGAGCGCCACAACTGCTTGGCGGAGGTCGCCGAGGGCCTCCCGGTGCCGACCCAGGCGGCCAAGCGCCGCAGCGCGCCGCATCAATACCCGGCCGGCCAGCCCACCTGTGGCGAGGCCCACCGCGGCGTCCAGGCTAGCCAGGCCCGGTCTGGTTTGCCCGGCCCAAACCAATGTGAGCCCGAGCGTCGCCAGCACGTCCGCCTGCCTGTCCTGCCGCTTTGCCGCGCGGGCGAGACGCAATGCGGATCGCAGCTCACGGACCGCCGCGCCCACATCGCCGAAGTCCCGCAGGACGATGCCAATGGCCTGGTGAGCGACCGAGGCGTCATAGGCGCTGGGACGCTCCGCCAGGATTGCGCGTGCTCTCGCCAATGCCTCGCTGGGCCGCGCGCCAGCCAGCGGCAGCAAATCAAGCGCATTTCCGCCCGCCGGAACGGCCGGGCGGGTTCCCCCAGCCATGGGATTGATGTTAGATCGTGGCATTCGGGTCGTCTAACAATCGGGGGGATCTCAACATGGACAGCTCACACGACCAATCCCAAGGTTCACATTCGAATGACCACCGTCCCACCAAAGCCCAGGTTCAGTTCGAGCTGGCCGTGGCGGCATCGAGACAGGCGGGTATCGACATCGGTGTCGCAGCATTAGAGGACGGTCATCCCGATTTCCTACATGAAGAGGGGAAAATCCTGGTCCGCGACGCATACCTTGATCGCGTCGGACAAGTTGTGGGTGGCGGGCAGACGGTCGACGGCCTGCTCACCGGGGTTACTCTCTACTCGCTCGAGGGCGCGCGCATCTCGAACGTTTCCGAGGCGCTCGATGCGATCGACCGGCAGCTGGGCGTCGGGGTTGCGACCCCCAACCATGCTCTGTCGGTGACCCCCGCTCACGGATGCCCTGCTACAGAGCCTGAGGAGGTAGCAGTTGGCGTGAGCCCAGACCCCGGGATGTGCTCAGGCCACGACGGTAGCGGGGTATACATCCACGTGATAGATACTGGGTTGGTCGACGATGCGTCGGCTCATCCCTGGCTGGCCGGGGTCACCGGGGACAAGGACCCAATTCCGCCTCCGCCACCCACCGGCCAGGTGCCGGACCATCCCGACTACAGCGGTCACGGGACGTTCGTTGCTGGCGTGGCGCGTTGCATGGCACCGCTCTCTGAGGTGCACGTCGCCAGGGATTTCACGCCAGCGGGCCTGCTGTTCGAGACCGATATTGTGACGCGGCTCGATCAGGCACTGAACCTCGGGCCCGATGTGATCAGCCTCTCTGCCGGTGGGACAAGCCGAAACGATCTTCCGCTGCTCAGCTTCGAGAGCTTCTGGGAGCGCTACCGCCACTACAAAGGGGTTGTCCTTGTGGCGTCAGCGGGCAACAACAGCGATCGCCGTCCTTTCTGGCCGGCGGCCTTCCCGCACGTGGTGTCGGTCGGCGCACTCGCGGCGAATTGGCGCAGCCGTGCGTCGTTCACCGGCTACGGACCATGGGTTGACGTCTATGCACCCGGCGAGGACCTGGTGAACGCCTATGCGACCAGGACATATGTGTGCCGTGAACCGCCGCACGTCGGGCAGATACGTCATTTCCACGGTATGGCACGCTGGAGCGGTACGTCGTTCTCGACGCCTATGGTGTCAGGCCTTATCGCCGCACGAATATCCCGCACGGGCGAGAACGGCCGCCAGGCCGCGGACGCTCTGCTCGCCGCGGCGCGCGCACAGGCACTACCGGGCGTAGGTCCCGTCATATACCCGTGTGAGACCGGCGAAGGCCGCGCCCACGCAACCAGATATGGTAACCACCACCATCACCATTCGGCGGATTGCTGGGGCCACTGTTGCCCTGGCGCACGCTGTTGACGGATTGGCGAGCCTCCGCCGCAGCGTGGGTCAAGAGCATTCCAAGATCCCCCCAAACGTTCAGTGAACTGGATCGGCTGGGGGGAGGATATGCGTGTGCATACCGATGAGGCGGGCCGCCTGGTCAGAGCGGCGGCCAGCGGCGACGAGGCGGCGTGGAAGGCGCTCGCTGAGGGCTTCAGCGGGCTCGTCTGGTCGGTCACGCGTGGGTACCGCCTCAGCTCAGCTGACACCGCCGATGTTTTCCAGACTGTCTGGCTTCGCCTGGCCGAGCACCTGGACCGCATCGAAAATCCCGAACATGTCGGCGCCTGGCTTGCGACGACGGCCAGGCGCGAGGCGTTGCGGGTGGCCCGGGTCAGCGCCAGGGTCATTCCGACCGATGACCTGGCGCTGCTCGAACCCGGGGAAGCCGACGAGCTGACACCGGAACAGGCTGTGCTCGACTCGGAGCAGGCACAGATCGACGCCGAACGTGCCAAACGACTATGGCGCGCCTTCCGTCAGCTTCCGGCCCACTGCCAGAAGCTGCTGCGGATACTGACCGCGACGCCGTCGCCGAACTACGCAGAGGTGGCCGCCGCGCTCTCCATGCCGGTCGGCAGCATCGGGCCGACACGGGCGCGCTGCCTGCAGAAGCTACGCCAGCGTATGGCGGGCGAGGTATCTGAGACCGTGTGACGCGCTCATAACATTGGTAGGACAAATTGGGCAGCGCCGCCTGCGGTAGATACGACGGGAGACTAACGTGCGCGACGAGCGGGAGGACGCCGAGTTGGAGGAACAACTCAGGAAGGCTGCGGCACTCGTCGATCCGCTGCCCGCGCAGCTTCTGCAGACGGCGATGGACTCTTTCACATGGCGCACAATCGATGCGGATCTCGCCGAGCTCGTCTTCGACTCCATGGTCGACCAGGACGAGGACGTGCTGGTCCGCGGCCCGGCGCACGCACGCTTGCTCTCCTTCGAAGCGGGTGACATGACGATCGACGTTGAAATCACCGGCGTGGGGCCATCGCGCAGGCTCATCGGCCAGCTTGCGCCCCCGCAGCCCGCGGTTGTGGAAGTCCGCCAGTCGGGCGGCGTGGGCGCCGTCGAAGCCGACGAACTCGGCCGCTTCAGCGCTGGTCCGCTGCGCGCTGGCCCGATCAGCGTGCGGTGCAGCACGGGCGTGGAGCCGGACCGCCGCCGCGTGGTGACCGACTGGGTGCCGATCTGACCGGACGTGGCACGGGGTGGGCGCATCGACAAGCATTATCCTGAACCGCTGCCGCTACCTGGCGCGCCCTCGCCCGCAGGCGTCTGTGGTCGGATAGAGGCATGAGGGTCCGGATCGGGATTGGCCTGGGCGCGGCCGCCACCCCCGGAGGGTTCGCTGAAGCGGTCGATCGCATCGAGCAGATCGGCGTCGACTCGCTGTGGCTGTCGGAGCTGGTGTTTGGCTCCTTGGTTGAGCCGTTTGTCGGGATGGCGCACGCACTGTCCCGCACGGAACGGCTGAAGGTCGGCACCGGGGTATCGGTCCTGCCGGGACGTCACCCGGTACTTGTTGCCAAACAGCTCGCTTCGCTGGCGGGGTTGGCGCCCGGGCGCGTGCTGCCAGCCTTTGGCCTGCAACCCGCCCGCCCGAACGAGCGTGGCCTGTTCGCGGTGCCCGCCGGGCGCCGCGGTGCGGTGTTCGATGAGTCGCTCGAGCTGCTCAGGCTCCTGCTATCACAGGAGAGCGTGTCGTTCACCGGTGAGTTCTTCACGGTCGACCGCGCGGGTGTCGGCCCGCTGCCAGCGAAACCGCTTGACCTCTGGTTGGGTGGCAGCACCCCACGTGCGCTGCGGCGTCTTGGTCGGCTCGGCGACGGATGGCTGGCTAGCCTGCTCACCCCGGACGAGGCCCGTGCGGGCCGCGAAGCCATTCAGGCGGCCGCCGATGCGGTGGGCCGTGAGGTGGAGCGCGATCACTTCGGGATCAGCCTCGCGGTTGCCGACGGCGCCGTGCCCGCCGAACTCAACGCGGCCATAAGGCAGCGCCGACCCGGCGTCGATCCCGCCACGCTGGTGGCCACCGGCTGGGCGGACGCCCGGCGCTTGATCGAGCTGTACATCGAGGCGGGCCTGTCCAAGTTCATCGTCCGGCCGACGGCTCCGCAGCCGTCGTTGGACCGGTTTCTTGAGGATTTTGCCCGCGAGATGATGCCCCTGCAGACGTGATGCTTAGAGCCTGCGCCACGCGGCGTAAGCCGTTAGGGACCTGCCTGATGACCCTGGCCGGGCTGGCGCGCGAGCGTGACGGCGGCGGTGCACGGCTCTGTCCTTGGTTATAGCGCTATCTGGCCGGTGACGCAGGTGACCGTGCCGCCGCCCACCCACAAGGCGCCGTCGCCCGCGGATATGTGCACGCGCCCGCGGCGCCCGAGAGCGGTCCCCTGGCTCGCCACGTACGGCGCGCTGGCCCGGCCGCTGCTCAGCAGCCACTGCGCGAGCGAGGCGTTGAAGCTTCCTGTCACCGGGTCCTCGGCGGTCGTCTCGAGCTTCGGGAAGAACGCGCGTACCTCGAACGCCGCCGGCGACCCCGGCGGATACGGTCCCGCCACGCCGATGTCGTGGCTGACCACGCCCGGCCGGAGGGCGAGCACGTCAGCCGCGCTCTTGAGCAGGACCGCGACCCATCCCGGGCCGTTGTCGGCCCACTGCGCGTCCGCGATGTCCTCGCGGTCGACGCCAAGCTCCACCGCGATCTCCGCGAGCAGCGGCTCCGCCACGGGCCCGTCGCGCAGCAGCGGCGGCGCCGCGAAGGCGAGCCCGGCCGGCGTGCGCCGCACCTTGATCAGCCCGGCCCCGCACTGCTGCACGATGACGTCGGGTTTCTTGGCCTTGCCCCCCGCCTCCAGCCATGCGTGGCAGCTACCAAGGGTCGGGTGACCGGCGAAGGGAAGTTCGGTGCCAGGGGTGAAGATCCGCACCTGATAGTCGGCATCGGCTTGCGTGGGCGGCAGGACGAACGTGGTCTCTGACAGGTTGGTCCAGCTCGCGAGCGCCTGCATCTGGCGGGTTTCCAGGCCCTGTGCGTCGAGGACGACGGCTACGGGGTTGCCGAGGTAGGGCGCCTCGGTGAAGACATCGACCTGGCGGAATTGGCGTGGCACGGGATCGAGCATGGCACGCTCCCCCGGCCCACGGTCAAACGAGTTCTGCATCCGCTAGGCGATACTTTCCGCTAGGCGATACTTGGAGCCTTGGGGTAACCGGATGAGACACCGGCCAGAGGACGCCGACCAGAGGGGGTCGCCGGATGACGGCGAGGGGACGAGCACTTGGCGGGTTTCTCGCTGGTGTGGTGGTCGCCGGTATGGCACTCGGCGGATGCGGGTCTGGCGACCGGCCGCCTGACTCGCATCCCGCCTCCACGCGGTCAGCGCCGGACGGGGCGTCGGGTCCGGGATCGGCCGGGACGTCCCCGTCCCTCGCCGATCTCAGGGCGCGACTGCTCCGCCTCGGCGACCTGCCAAGCGGGTTCATCCCCCGACCTCTCACCCGCCGGAACCTGCCGTCCGACCTCACTGGATGCGCGCCGCTCGAGAAGGTGATGGCAGGTGGCATCGGGCGGCACGAACAGGTTGAGTTCTTCCGGCTGCCGTTCGGGCCGTGGATCGACGAGGCGGTCATCCAGCCCGCGCATGCTGGCGCCGCCGAAACGACCGCAAGGCTCGCGGCGGCCATCGACGACTGCTCCTCGGTCACCGTGACCGAGGAAGGTGAACGGGTGGAGCTGGCGCTGTCCAAGGCAGCGCCGATAACGTCGCCCACGTCGGTGCGGAAGGTGACAGGCCGCGGCATGCATACCTACCGGGGAACGGGCGAGTTGCGCGGGGTCGGGCTGAGCCTGCAGATCGTGCTGGCACGTGCCGGGCACCTGGTGCTGCTGATCACAAACACGGGTCTTGGCCGCACGCCCGATCCCGAGCTGGGTGCGAAGGTCGTCCGGGCGGCCTTGGCGCGCGCTACCCAAAGCTGAACGGATTCACAACCGCGACGTGAACTGCTTGATCCCTTGCGTCGGAGACTACTCAGCACATCCGGCTGAAAAGTCTCCGACGTAGCGGATCAGGGCTTATGGCTGGATGAGCAGAGGGTCGGCGCTGACATTATCGAACGCCACGTCAAATGTTTTTCCGGTCGAGTTGTCGCCGAGCTGCAGGTAGCCGATGGGATTTGCGCCCAGCGACTGCGTGCCAGTGAGATCGCCGACTGGCGAGCCATCCAGCCACACCGAGGCCTGGCTGGAGGACCCGTTGATCCCGGCATAGATCTCAAGGGTGTGCCAGGCACCGCGCGAGACCGACGAAGCGCTGGTCGTCGTGACGCCAGTTATGTCGTTGCGCATGCCCAGCTTGCCGGTGGAGCTCACGAACAGCGCGACGATTGCTCCCGTCGTTGAGGTTCGCAGGCGGAGCACGTACACCGAGTTCGAACCCTGGCTGACGATGTTGAACCGCGTCGCGTAGTAGAGAGACGGCCAGGAATGGGCTAGCTGCTTGTACGCGTAGGCCGGCGAGCCTGCGGCGACGCCCTCAGCAGCGTACGATCCGTCACCGACCACTCCGCCCTGTACGGTCATTCCGGTGGAGGTCGTCCAGTTGGACATATCCGCCGACTCGAAGCCGTCGAAGAACAACGTCGCGTTCGCCGGGGTGGTCACGGTGGCCGTATCGCTTGGCTGCGACACATTACCAGCGGCATCTCTCGCCACTACGTCGTAGCTATACGTGGTGCCCGGCTGCAGCGACTCGTCGAGGTAACCGGCAGGCGGGGCCGCGCTGGCCATGAGACTGCCGTCGCGATAGATGTCATAGGCGGTGACGCCAACGTTGTCGGTTGACTCGTTCCAGGCGAGCTGCACTTGCGTCCGGGAGAGCGCCGTGGCGGTGAGGTTCTGCGGCTGGGCAGGCGGCGACGTGTCCTTGCTCGTTGCCTGGCAGGGAATTGAGCCACCATCCTGCGTCGCTCCAGCAGTGGTGACGAACTGGTAGCTGGCGCCGCTCGTGCCCAGGGAGAGCCGGAGCGCACCGAAGTGAGAAAAGTCGGAGGCGGCCAGGCGGCTGTCTGTGGTGACTGGACTTTGATGGCCGTGTCCCCCGCTTCCGACCACGAATTCCGTCACACCGGACGTATTAGGGTTGCCGCTCCCGTCCAGCGGGACCCACCGCTGATAGTCATGATCGTGGCCGTTCAGGACGATGGTCACATGGTGCTGAGCCAGGATCTGCCAGATCCCGGTTGTGTTCGTAGCACTGCCTTCCGGCCCGACGTTGAACATCGGCTCGTGGAAATACGCGATTGTGCACGCTGACGTGTTATTGGCGAGATCTTGCTTCAGCCAGTTAGTCTCGGCGACATAATTGGTGTTCGAGGTACCGCTTCCGATGAACTTGGAGATGTTGTCGAGCGAGATAAAGTGCCACCCTCCCGCGTCATAGCTGTAGTAGTGAGGCACGTTGTTCCAATACCACTGGTAGCCAGAAAGGTCCGAACCAGCGTATTCGTGGTTGCCGACCGCGGGGTCACTGATCGAATAGAACTGCCCGAAGGTGCCCGGCGTACCTGGTTTGCCATACCAGTTGTCGAATTCCATGGATCGACCGTCCTCGTACACGTCGCCGAGGTACAGGAACAGGTTCGGGTTCCAGGACGAGATAAGGTTCACCACATCGTTTTCGGAGGTCTGCCCGGCGGCGCCGTCGCCCACCGCGCCTACCACGACAGGCTGGCCCGGGGGAGGCGCCGTGCCGACCGATGGGATGAACGTTGCGTTGTTGACCGGCGGCGTAGTGATCGCATTGCTGAAGGTCAGGCTCTCAGTGGTCTGGGCCGTGTTGAATCCGTCCTGCATGATGGCGTAGACCTGCAACGTGTATGTCCCATCGACCCATCTCGTGGAGTCAAGCACCCAGCCGTACGGCGCCTGGAAATCCCACAGCAGCTTGGCACCATTTAGCGTGTAGACGAGCTCGCGTATGCTGGGGTTGCTTCCCGTCACCGCCACCGTGCTCGTCACCGTCGCGGCGCCGGTCAGCGTGGAACCTGCGGCAGGAGCGGTGATACATAGCGTGACCGAATACGCGTTGCTGCTGGGCTGGCTTGTGGTGCAGGTGCCCGCGGCGGCCGCTGGAGTGACCGCTGATGCCCCAGCGACCGCAGCCGCCACGGCGAGTGACACCACCATGGCAGCCAATCTGAACCGCACATGGCGTGATTTTCCGGAGATGTCCCTATTCACGTGACCCGCACCTAAGCATTAGACCGTCCCCTCCTTGAGACAATGACGGCGACGCTGCCGATAAGGAGCATGACGAGCGTCCCTATGATGAAAAATTGGCTCACCCCCGCGCGGAACCCGGCGGGACCGTTTGAGTCGAAGTTCTGCACCACAGGAGGCCGCGAGTGCTCAAAGGTTGCGATAACCTTCAGGGCGGTCGCGCCGTAGGTGCGGCTCGGTTCAATCTCGCTATTCTCGCTATATTCGTTCCAGCTGATCAGGCCGATGGCATCTGGCGACGAGTTCATCGCTGCATTCATCTCGAGCCGAAGCGTCTGGCCGTTCCGGCGCGGGATAACCCTGCTTCCCCCTACCAGCTTTGCGTCGAAGCCAGGGGCGGCAGGGGCGATCCACAGACCGCCCCGCTGGTGAACCAGGGTCGAGAACTTGCCGAGCCTATTCATGTAACCTGGGGTTCGCAGCGGGTCGACCGAAGACCAGTAATAGGCGTCACCCCGAAATAGATTCGCGATGGCCCTGTAATCCGCAGGTTTCTTATCGGAAGCCAGGATCATCAAACGCGACCCGTACGCGCGGGTAATTGACGTCATCTGTTCCCTGGTGTATTTCCAGGTCCCCGACCATACGACGATGGGTTTACCAAAGACGTCGAAAACAGGATCCTCCGCGTAATGCATGGAGAGGTACCTAAAGCTGCGCTGAACCTCACTCATGGGCAGCGGCTTGCGGTGGAAATCTCGGCCCTCGAAGACGATTCCCAACTTGAATCCTGCCGCGGCGGCGACTGCATGAAGTGCGGCCAGCCGACGATCGAGCACCGGAGTGTCCTTCCAGCTCACGAGAAATCCCGTGAGGCCAATCTGCTTGGCCAACGCCACCTGCTGGCGCATCACGGCGAGGTCGTCGGAGGAGTACCGGCCGAGCAGCGGATAGTCGATCTTGGCGCGGTTCCACGAGCTTGGGTTGTACCAGATGTAGTAATAGGCGAGCACAGGGACGGGTTGCCCGGTGGGAGGGGAAGGGCCAGGAGAGGAAGCGCGGGCCGGCCAGGACCCCGCCGACGTCAACAGCGCAGCCGAAAGGAGCGCGCTTCCCGCCAGCGTTGCAATCCCGGCCCATCCCCGCGGTGGGCGGCCCGGCCACTTCACGTCTTTCTCCATTTCTTGGCCACCCAGCCTGCCGGTTTGTTGTTCACGAGCAAGGCTGTCGGCGTTCCCTGAGAACCCCGGGACCGGGCATGCGCGGCCGTGCCAGCCTCTATGGGGGTTTCGGATCCGTCCTGAAGCGGGTCCCCAGGGCGACCCGGGTGCCACACCAGACGGACCCTGCCCGAGCGGCGGACGATTCGGCCTCCGGCCAGCGGCAGCCCCAGTAGGAACAGCACTGCGAAGGCAGCCACGGCGGCAATGTCCACCCAGCTCAACAGCAGCAGTTTGGCCGTCTGGGGCTTTGAAAGGGCCACCGGTGAGGAGAGCCCGAAGCCAGGGCCCTCGGCGACGAGCTCATATGTTGTGCGTGGCATTCTGGTAAGCGTGGTATCGTGACCGGCCCGCAGATCGACGAACCTGCTCGAACCGTTAGGAAGCATGAGCCGGACCACGTGTCCAATCGGGAATCCGAACAGTGCGTCTCGCACCTTGATCCGCAACGGGAAAAGCAGGACCTTTACCGTCCAGATTCGGGACCGGCTAACGAAGAAATTCTGGCTCCCTCCATAGACGACGTTGGCACCATCGATGATAACCGAACTAACTGAGTAGCGAATCGGCGGCGGCTGCAAGCCGCGTTGGCCCCGAACGACGCGGTTCGATTGAATCATCTTCGGCGGGTGGGCCGGCGGGAAGGTAAATCGCCGCCCGAGGCTGCTTGCGATGGTAATGCGTGTGATTCGGGAGAACGGCACGCGTTGGCCGTTCACATCAGTGAATTTGACGGCGATGGGATGGGAGATCACAAAGCCGACCTGCTCGAAATTCTTTCCCGGGCCGAGGGTGATACCGCGCGTGGTCATCGCGGTCCCGTCCAGCCACCGGGAGAAGCGCACCCGGGTGTGGGCGGGGACCGACCGCGGGGGCAGCACACCGACCTGGTGAGGGCCGGCGAACGTGGAGATCTGGATATAGCCATGGGCCCCGGTGAGGTAGGTGCGCCCGTCGAGGATTACCTGGACGCCCTTGAGCATAGGGATGGCCTGCACCAACAGGGTGCTGCCGGAGGCGGGCGCCCCCAGAGCCGGGCTGGCTCCGACGGCCAGCCCTCCCACCAGCACGGCAGCCATGGCCGCTATCCGCCCCGCGCTTCGTGACATCAATATTGCCTGCCTCCTGGCCGCGCCCATAGGCGCCAGTAATGCGGCTGCCGCGCGGTCGTAACGATGAGGGCAAAGGCGAAGGCTCCGCCGAGTCCGTAGAGGGCGTACAGCAGGGCATCGCGAACCGACCTTGTCGCTTCATGTGCGGCGGAACGGACCAGGGGGATGATGACCGGCTTGCGTGGGGGCTGGCCGAATTCGAAGGCACGCATCATGCTCCCCGCTGTCGCGTCGAGCCGGGTAAGAGGTCGCACGCCCCAGTTCATCTCGATGAACTTGAGCATCGAAGTATCGTCAAGGGTCGTGTGATCAATGAAGTGCCTCCTCGCGTACGGGCTTACCAATAGGGCTGGAACGCGGAACCCGTCGCCGTTAGCGTCGCGAGGTGGCGGGAAAACATGGTCAAACCAGCCGCCCCAGTCGTCGTAGGTCACCATGAATGCGGAACTATCCCACGCGCTGCTCGACATCAGCGAGTTCACCAGGCCCCGGACGAACCGCTGGCCCGCGACGGGATTCTCCGGGGGATGCTCGCTGGCGCCTGAGGGCTCGATGTAGGCCACCGCCGGCAGAGTCCCATCACGGAGATCCCTGTAGTACTCGTTGAGGTCGGCTATGTGCGAGCGAAGCGCCGGGGTGTTCAGGAATCGAGGGATATCAAGTAGCGGGCACCACACCGCCTGCGACGCCCTATTGGCGTCTGTCAGGTGCGGCAGTGTCCGGTAGTTGATCTTTGGATCGAAGTGCTGTACATAGAATTTCCATGACACCCCGGCATGCTGCAGCTCGTCGAATATCGTGGTGAGCTGCAGGCCGCCGGTCGGCACTGACTCCGTGGCATTACCAGGGCCTGCTGCCACCCAGTAGACGTGGTTCAGGAAGCTGCCTCCCAGCACTGAGCTGAAGAAATGGTCGAACAGCACATAGCGGTCGGCCACATTCCAGTAGAAGGACACGTCTCTGCCGTCGTAATAACCCATCGCCTGGTCACCGTTACCACCCCACAGGTTCTGAGCCCGGACGAAACCGCTCAATCGGCCCTCGTCGAAGGCCTCATCGGCTGTACTCCCGCTGTGGCCGAGATCAACAATGGATCGGTTGCCAATGTGGAAGGCACGCACACAAGGTTTGACACCGTTCTTAGGGTTGGTCGGCACGCAAACCCCCGGCCTGATCCCGTCCGCGCCTGGATAGGTTCCGAAGTAGTTGTCGAATGTGTGGTTCTCCTGCATCACGGCGATGAAGTGGTGGATAGCCGTCCTCGGCACGTGCGGGTTGGCCATCGCCGCGGCTTTACCTGGCGCCAGCGAAGCGGCCGAAAGCAATCCCGCGACGAGGCACGTGACAGCAGTAGCTGCGTAGGCCGCCAAACGACGACAGCTCATGGCCGGACCTCATAAATCGTGATCACCGGTCGGCGGACCGGACCCCTGGGCGTATTTACCGTCACCGATTCCACGTGCACGACAGTTCCCTCGTAGCGGCGCACGTAGGAGAGCAGCCGTTGCGAGAAATAGTGACTGCGCGAGGCGGAATAGGCATCCCACGCGACGTACTGAATTTGGCCCGTTCGCAGGAGCAGATCGGGATTGTTGACCGGCTCATAGGCCGGATTGCGATGGAGTGGGTTGGGGCTCACCGACAGCCCGAGCACTTCTCGGTGCCCGTAGAACTCCAGGATGTTCGCCATGGACGGCCCGATCGCGAGCATCTCGGAGCCTGCGGGAGTATGCCTGCCGATCCACGTCCCGGCCTCCCGGCCCCCGGGAACGCCGCCAGTGCCCGCAAGAAACGTCGTGGAGGACGCCGCCGTGCCGATGCTTCCCAAGGATGCGAAGACGAGCCACGCGGCCACAGCCGCGGTCGCACCGATGCTGATAGCGGGAAGCCGGATCAGTCTCCCCCGCGCTAGCCTGTCGGGGAGTTGGAGGTCGACCAGCATCGAGGCGGCAAGCACGGCCATGGGGACTGCGACAGGGAGCAGGTACTCGAATCCCTTAACTGGCCACAACTGGTAAAAGAAGAACGGCACCACGCTCCAGCACACGAGGAGGGATTCTCGCCACGACCATCTGGACGCACGTACTGTCGCGATAAGCCTGCATGCGGCACAGATCATCACGGGGATGCCGATGGCCAGAGGGACTACCGCGAAGTAGAACGTCCACACGTGGTTTGCGGGGCGGAACAGCTGCCACGTTAGGAAGTGCTGCCCCGTCTTGGAGCCCCCGGCGACCGCCAGTGATACCGGATACGGAAGAGACACAGCACCAAAGCAGCCGAAGAAGTATGCGACGTCCTTGAGCCGCACCCGCACGCTGGGCGTAACTGCGAGGAATGCGTAGGCGGCGGGAAGCAGGAGCACTGCCGTCTCCTTCGACAGGAAAGCCAGGCCCAGGGCCGCCCCGGCGCCGTACAGCTCCGTCCTACGGCCCGTGGCGGCGAACCTGGCCAGGAGCCAGAGCGCTATCACGGAGAAAAAGGTCATAGGCCCATCGAGAAGGGCCTGCCGGTTCACCACGACGAAATAGGGCATTACCGCCAGCAATAGGGCTGCGACAAACCCAGCCCGGCGGCCATAGATGCGGGCTCCGGCCGCGTAGCCCATGGCGACCGTCCCAATGCCGAACGCAACTGCCAGCACGCGGGGTGCCAGGTCACCTACATGCGCGCGGTACACGAGCGAGACGGCCATCTGGAACAGCAACGGATGAGCCCGGAAGAGGGGGAACAGGCCGTTGAGCTGGCTATCCCCCACAATGGCGGCGGCCTGTCCCGCGTACACTGCCTCGTCGCTATTGAACCCCAGGACATTTAGGTTCCAGAGGCGAAGGATGGCTGCAGGTGCCGCCACCGCTGCCACCGCGAGGAACGGGATAGCGCTCGAAGCTGGGCCGTGCAGCGGCCAAGACCAGAACGACGATGTCCCACCCCGAGCTCCATCCGCCGAATCCACCGCCTCACGAATGCGCTCGAGGACAAGCGGCCTGGTCGAGGCCAGATCCATGGCCTCAGTGTCCGGACGAGAGCTCACACGGCTCTCCCGTATACAAGCCGCTCGCTCCAGCGGGGCCAGGCATCGTCTTCGGTGCCTTCGCGGCTTGCGGCCCTCCCATTGGCGCCGACCACCGGCTGAGCGCCGGCGTCAATCAGGCGGGGGATTTCGTCTGCCCAGGCGAAGCTGTCTGAGGCCAGCGCGCGCGTGCGAACGTGGGTGAGAAAACTCGCCAGGATCGCTCGTTCGCGCCTGCGCAGCTCCTGATAGCCCTGGCCCGCGATATTGATCGTCGGCGCGAGATAGCGGAATGGTGGGAAGTTGTAGGCGTCGTCGGTGTTGGCCAGCAGTTGGTGAAGCGCGGACGCGTGGTCCACGTGGGCGAGCCGCGGCCTGCCGCGTTCGATGATGAACAAGTCCCTGACACGGGTAGCTCTGGTCAGGCGGCACGGCACGAGGCGGTCGACCGTGTACTTGGGCGGCGGGACAAGGATCTGGGTCAGGCAGTTGATCCCCATGATGGGCACATTGAGCCGACTGAGTGCGATGGCGAAGGACCGGCCGCCCTTGGAGTGCAGGCGGCTCTGGAAGGCGAGCCTGCGCCACTCCGCAGGGGTCAGATCGGACGCGCGCACCGCACGCACGGTGTGGGCGCTGATTGTCAGCGGCTTCGGGAAGCAGGATGCGTTGCCGTGCGCGTCAATGATCGTCATGTCGTCGGACAGGAACCGTCCGCCGTGTTCGCGGAGCAGCCGCAGTACAGTGCCGGTCTTGCCGGTGTCGGTCAGCGCGGACAGCAGCACACCAACGCCATCGAGTTCTACACAGGCCGAGTGCAGCAGCATCCGGTTCCGGGAGACCATCACGAAGCGGAGCAGTGCCTCGACGATGTTGGTGTAGACCACGTGTGGCGAGCGTGCCAGCAGGGGGCCCACATCCACGGTTATCTGGTCGCCGAGATGCACGCGGAAGTTGGCGCCGATGCGCCCGAGATGCTCCTCATACCGGATCACCGCGGGGTCGGCGCACTCGGTCATAGCGGCACGCCTGCGCGGCCTGCCCCGGCCTACGTCTCCTACGCGGATGGCGATGTCGACATCCTCGTCGGCGATCCATTGGGCCCGGAAGAATTCCAGCTCGGGAAGCATGATCTGGGAGCCGATGGTCACTACGCCGGCGATGTCGTACCGGTATGTCAGGTAACGCGGCCTCCGCCTCGCCAATGACGTGCCTCCGGTGCCCTCCGGGGCACCCGCAGTCTCGCGCGGGCTGAGGTCGACGATGACCCGCACCGGATCACGACCCTTCTCCTGCGCCGCCGCCCCGAAGATCGCCCGGTCGCTTACCACAAAACGGACAAGGAACAGCATGGCAAGCGTGATACCGTTCCCGACCAGGACGCCTGCGCCCAGCCTGACCAGTGCTTCCAGCACGGGCAGCCGCGCCAGAAGCAGCAGGTTGTTCATAACGAAGAACCGTGTCGCGCGGCCGGCTCGGGTGCCATTTCTGGCCTTGCGGTAGACGAGGGTGTCCACCAGAACGAAGTTCCAGGTGGTGGACGCCTGAGTCGCTAATGACGCACCAACCAGGTGGTTCCACCCAACGACGTGGTAGAAGAACCACAGCACAGCGGTGTTCACCACAATGCCGGTCGCGCCAATGAGCCCGAACGCTAGCATCCGCAACACCTGCCGGATTCGTGCCTCGCGCGATGGCGGCCCCTCACGCAGCTGTTTCACCAGCCGTGCCCGGCGCAGCCTCGCCAGGTGGCGCAGGTAGGTCATGCCCTCGCGCAGCGACGCCTTGGATTCTCCGGCGTGGCGTGGGGCGAACTGATACGAGACCTCCGCCACCCGGGCAAACGGATGCCGGACCAGGATCTCAAGCAGCACCTTGAAACCAACCGGGTCGAGCCGGTCGAGATCGATGGCGCCCGCCCGAAACGCGAACATTCCGCTGAGCGGGTCGCTCACCATGGCCAGGCGCCGCGGAAATGCGCTCTTCGCCAGCCGGGTCGCCCACGCCGACACCAGAACCCGCGGAGCGCCGCCAAGCCCATCTCCCGACGAGCCGCCACCCGCGTACCGCGTGCCCACCACGATGTCGCAGTCGTGACGCATCGCCGCCCTCGCCAGCGCGGCCGCCGATTCGGGTGGATGCTGCAGATCAGCGTCCATCACCAGCACCCATGAACCACGGGCATGCCGTGCACCAGCGATGACGGCACCACCGAGACCGCCCCGCCGCCCGCCTAGCGGCCGGTGCAGCACGCGCACCGGCACAGGACAACTAACCGCGACGCGAGCCAGCGCATCAACTGTCGCGTCATCGCTGTCATCGACAAACACGATTTCGGCGCCGAGCGGCTTCACAGCAGGCCCAAGACGCTCAAGCAACAGCGGCACGCTCGGTTCCTCGTTGCGCGTCGGAACAACCACCGTCAGCCGAGGCGGCTGCCCGTTTGGGACGCGGTTCAGGCTGAAAATGACGCCCCAGCCGACATCCGCGCCACGCGCACGGAGCCGGTCAGCATCGGGCGACGGCCAGAACTCGGGCCCGCTGCCATTGGCAGACGAATACGAATTAATGCGCATGGAACTCCCCCAGGGCAAGCAGAAACCGTCCGCGTCGGCATCCTGACGTGGAAATGTTGATGGTTAGGTTTAACTCGGAAGCGAGCCGAGTACATTCACGAATCGTCAGACCAGGCGGCATAACGGCGGAACGCCGGCGCCTGATAATGCGTCAAGCTCAACCTGGCGCGAGCATGATTTTCTGTTCCCCCCTCAAGTGATGACTAAGCTCGGCACTGACGCCTAACCCCGATCGGCAACGGTGCGGTTCCTGACCCAACACGCCCACGAACCGCATGCTTGCTCGCCGCATACTGAGTGTCCTCCTCAGCACAACCAGGTGGCCGATGAAGCAGCCATCGACGCTTTACTGGATGCCGACATTAATTCGACCTCCTCTGCTACGCAATACCCAGCCGTCACAATTTGTTAGAACCTCGTTAACCTAATGATCAGTTGTCGGCTACCTTGCAGTTGGTGTCGTGGGTGTTATAAACCTCTTCTGTGAGCCAATGGGCGACAGCGTGCCTCACGTTGCGCCCGCGACTTGACAATGCGCCCCGGCGCGGCCAGCCATGCAGGATGGCTGATGTCGATTCCGTGACTCGTCAAGGAGCCGCCACGCTCGCGTAGCCAAGTGGAGCAGTCGCTCGTTTCTTAGTTGTTCGTACGACGCTTGTGAAGTCCACGGAGAGGACACCCAATAGCGTTCGTTAGAATTTCGTTATCTTGCTGTTTGGCTTACCGCAAGCTTTACGACGCAGTCATGTACTATGAGTGACCAACTAATCACAGAAGGAATCCACCTCCGGGGCCCTAGGCCACCCAGGCCACCTCCGAGGGGCCACGGTGGGCCACCCACGCCACCCCAGGGGCCACGGTGGCCCACCCACGCCACCCCAGGAGCCACGGTGGCCCACCCACGCCACCACCGCCGGGTCTTTTGTCCGGAACGGCTGTTCGTCAGGCTCCGGCAACCCGAAGCACGCCACCGCAATCCTTGTATCTCTCACCTGTCTGAGGACAGCGCCACCGGCCGTCACCGGCGGCCACCAGCGGCACTCCGGCGCGGCCGACCCAGCCGGTCCACCGGGCAGGCACGCCGGTGACCAACGCGAAGTCGGGCACATCCCGGGTGACGACAGCGCCAGCCCCCACCAGCGCCCACCGGCCGATCGTGCAGCCTGCCACGAC
>WNGB01001974.1_pt1 | contig 34236 bp, 28 predicted proteins | sample 5400681 | NCBI WGS metagenome assembly WNGB01 (sample SAMN13153367, study PRJNA577476) | soil metagenome | isolation source: 115 cm soil or saprolite under grassland replicate 2 | place: USA:California | collected 2016-06-15
GGCGCCGGCCGGCCCCGCCGCGCACGGGCCGGACTGCGGCGGGTACGTGCCCGGAGGTGCCGCAGTCCACGAACTCGTCGGTTCCCGGCGCCCATGGACGAGGGGAGGCCGAGGGTGCCCCGACTTGACGTAGCCTGTCGGGTAACGCCGCGACCCATGGCGCCGACCCGCCCGCCGCTCTAGCTTTCGACAACACGTGGTCATGGACGACCGTGGCGAGAAAGGGAGGCGCGTCAATGCGTATCGGGGTGATCGGCGCCGGCCGGATCGGCGGCAACGCTGCCAGGTTGTTCGCCGCGGCCGGCCACGAGGTGATGCTGTCGTTCAGCCACGATCCGGACCGGCTGGTGGCTCGCGCCGCCGAGATCGGGGAGCGGGCCACCGTGGGCAGCGTCGCCGACGCCGCGCTGTTCGGCGAGGCGACGGTGCTTTCGGTGCCGTGGCCGGCGATTCCGGTGGCTCTGGAACAGGCCGGCAAGCTGCAGGGTGTCGTGATCGACACGACCAACCAGTTCGGAGGCGGCCGGACCGCGCACGTCCCCCCCGGCATGACGGCCGCGCAGTTCAACCAGGAGCGGATCCCGGGCGCGAAGCTGGTGAAGTCGTTCAACACACTGACGTCGGGGTTCCAGGCGTCGCAGGCCGGCCGCCCGGCCGACCAGCGGGTCGTGCTGTTCCTGTGCGGCGACGACCCCGATGCGAAGACCCTGGTCTCGGGCCTGATCCGGGACGCGGGTTTCGAGCCGGCGGATGTCGGCGGCCTGGCGGGCGCGGCGGTGATGGAGGCCCCCCGCCGCCATGGTTCGGTCTACGGAGAGGAGTACCGGCCGGCCGAGGCACGCGAGGTCGTGGCGGCACTGCGGGAGGGACGCCCGCTGCCGCCGGTCCCGCGGTACGGCTGAGCCGGCTGCCGTGCCCCGTGGCGGCCGACCCCCCGCCCTGCGCCGCCACGGGGCACGCCTCCCACCGACGGGGCACGCCTCCCGCCGTCAGTCCAGCCGCAACTGGTGCCCGGCGCGGCTCACCTTGGCCTGCAGGTAGCCACGGTTCGCCCTGGTCACGAAGACGCCGGTGGACTGCTGGCTGCGCACGTCGATCCCGTGCACCTGAAGCTGGTAGGCCTTGTCCGGGTTGTTCGACAGCAGCCTGATCGCCGACACCTGCAGCGCCGTCAGCATCTGCGCCGCAACCTGGTAGTCCCGCAGGTCGTCCGGAAACTGCAGGGCGCGGTTCGCCTCGAATGTGTCGAAGCCGAGATCCTGCAGCCGGTACGCGTCCAGCTTGTTGAAAAGCCCGATCCCGCGGCCCTCGTGCCGCAGGTACAGCACGATCCCACCCTCGGCGCACATCAGCCGGACCGACTCGTGCAGTTGCGGGCCGCAGTCGCACCGCGCCGACCCGAACACATCGCCGGTCAGGCACTCCGAATGCAGCCGCACCAGCGGCACCGGCTCCGACGCGGGGTCGCCGAACAGCACCGCGAGGTGCTCGCGGCCGTCGCAGAGGCCGTCGAAGCTCACCATCGTGGCGGCGTCGTAGACTCCGTTGTCCGACCGCAGGGGTACGCGCACCCTGGTACGGACGCTCACCCCGTCTGCCGGCTCACTCCCCCCCGCCGTCTCGCCCTGTCTCAAGTCTCGCCGTGCAGACACCATCAATCGCCGCCTCGGCCGGTTGGATTTCACGCTCGCGGCCCCGACCAGGAATAACATCATGTGGTTCGTCCAGCCAAGGGGGCCGCACCGGATTGACGAATATACCCGTGTTGGCCCGCGCGAGTTGGGAAGGTCGGCCGGCCGACAAAGGTAGGTGATACCGCGGAATTCCGCCGCTCCGCCGGGCCGACCCGGCGGCCGCCGACCGGGACGACACGTCGCCAGGCGGTGGCGGCGCTGGGCCGCCATCCCCCGGCGGCCGCCGGGGGATGGCCGTCCGGCCGCCCTCCCGCAGCGGCGGCCGCAGCCGCCGTGACCGCAGCCGCCGCGACCCGGACCCACAACGTTCAGTCGACGAATTCGCCGCAACGATCCCGCCGAAGACAACGGCCGACCCGCGGAATTTGCGGCGGCCCGGAATGACCCTTAGGGCAGTCCCGCCGGCGGTACTGCCGCGACTTGACGAAGACCGCGGGCGGATATACCGGCAGATGACGGAATCAGTCTTTACCGGTTGCGGACGCATTCCTGCGAAGACACGATCCAGTAGACCGGAAGCGGGCGGCCCGGCGGCGCCGCGCGTCCGACCCGACTTTCGTAGCGATGCCCGAGCCGCACACCGGGAGATGCCGTGACAAAGAAAATTCTGGTAATCGTGTCGGAGTTCGGCTACTGGGGGGAGGAGCTGGTCGGGCCGGTCAGCAAGTTCGACGAACGCGGGTACGAGGTGGTCTTCGCGACCCCGAACGGCCGCAAGCCGGGGCCGCTCCCGCCGAGCGTCGACCCGGACTACATCGACCCGCCGCTGGGCCGCTCGGTGACGACACCCGAGGTGGCGAAGATGGTCCGCGACATCGACGAGTCGAACCGGCTGAACAGTCCGCTGAGCCTGGCCGGCTGGATTCCGGAGCGGCCGTACACCAGCGCCGACAGCTACCTGCGCAAGCTGGAGAAGTACAATCGCGACCTGGACCGGTTGGCCGAGGACATCGCCGAGTACGACACCATGCTGATCGTCGGCGGCAGCGGTCCGATCGCCGACCTGGCCAACAACGAGCGGGTGCACGGCCTGCTGATGGCGTTCGTCCGGGCCGGCAAGCCGGTCGCCGCCGAGTGCTACGGGGTGGCCTGCCTGGCCTTCGCCCGCGACTGGGACGACCGCAAGAGCATCATCTGGGGCAAGCACGTGACCGGCCACTGCAAGGAGTACGACTACAAGGACGGCACCGGCTTCCTCGGCGTCGACTTCAACATGGGGCCGCCGCCGTACCCGCTGGAGTACATCCTGCGCGACGCCACCGGGCCGAACGGGCGCTATCACGGGAACTTCGGCAAGGAAATCTCGGTGATCGTCGACTACCCGTTCATCACCGGCCGCTCCACGCCCGACTCGTTCACCACCGGCGAGAAGATCGTCGAGGTGCTCGAGTCCGGACTGACCCGTTACGGCTGGTAGCCACCGGCCCGTTTCGACATGACGCCGGAAGGAGCGCGGTGAGCAGGCCAGGAAAGGTAGCGCTGTTCGAACAGTTGCGTGCCGACGGGATCACGCACATGTTCGGCAACCCGGGGACCGTCGAACAGGGCTTCCTGGACGTCGTGGACTCCTTCGACGACATCCGGTACATCCTCACGCTGCAGGAGACCGTGGCGGCCGGGATCGCCGACGGCTACGCCCGGGCCACCCAGCGGCCGACGCTGCTGCAACTGCACAGCGGTGTCGGCCTCGGCAACGGCATCGGCATGCTCTACCAGGCGCACCGCGGGCACGCGCCGCTGATCTGCGTGGCCGGCGAGTCCGGGGTGCGGTACGAGGCGATGGACGCCCAGATGGCCGCGGACCTGGTGGCGATGGCCCGGCCGGTGACCAAGTACGCGGCCCGGGTCACCCATCCGGGCTCGCTGCTGCGGGTGCTCCGGCGGGCGATCAAGATGGCGATGACCCCGCCGCGCGGCCCGGTGTTCGTGGCGCTGCCGATGGACGTGCTGGACGCGGACACCGACGAGCCCGCGCTGCCCACCGTCATCCCGGACACCCGCGCGGTGGCCGCGCCGGAGGTGGTGGCCGAGGCGGCCCGGCTGCTCGCCGGCGCCGGCCGCCCGCTGCTGCTGCTCGGCGATGGCGTGGCCGCCTCCGGCGGCGCCACGCAGGCGACCGCGGTGGCCGAGCGGCTCGGCGCCGATGTGTGGCTGGTGGACTCCTCCGAGCCCAACATGCCGGCCGGGCACCCGCTGGTGCACGGCCAGCTCGGGCACATGTTCGGCGAGGTGAGCGCGGCCGCGGTGGCGGACGCGGACGCGGTGCTGGTGGTCGGCAGCTACCTGTTCCCCGAGGTCTTCCCCACCCTGGCCGACCCGTTCGCCCCCGGTACCCGGGTGGTGCACATCGACCTGGACAGCTACGAGATCGCCAAGAATCATCCGGTGGACCTCGGCATCGTGGCCGACCCCAGGCTGACCCTGGCGGCGCTGGCCGCCGAGCTGGACCGGGCGATGACCGGGGAGGAGAAGGCGGCGGCCGCGGCTCGGATCACCGACCGCGCCGCGGCGGAGCCGGCCACCCACCCCGACGACGCGACCGTGCTGGCCGGGTTGCTGCGCGAGGTCGCGGCGGCGGTGCCGGAGGACGTGATGGTCTTCGACGAGGCACTGACCGCCTCGCCGCTGGTCAGCCGGTACCTGCCGCCGCGGCTGCCCGGCCACTGCTTCCTCACCCGCGGCGGCTCGCTCGGGGTCGGCATCCCCGGCGCGATCGGCATGAAGCTGGCCCACCCGGAGCGGACCGTGCTCGGCTTCACCGGCGACGGCGGCTCGATGTACACCTTCCAGGCGCTGTGGACCGCCGCCCGGTACGGGGTCGGCGCCAAGTTCGTGGTGTGCAACAACCACCGGTACGAGCTGCTGAACGAGAACATCGCGCAGTACTGGCGGGAGCGCGGCATCCCGTCGCACCACTTCCCCACCTCCTTCGACATCGGCCGCCCGGAGATCGACTTCGTCGGGCTCGCCGGCGCGCTGGGAGTGCCGGGGACCCGGGTGGACAAGGCCGAGCAGGCCGGCGACGCGGTCGCCGAGATGCTCGCCCACGACGGCCCGTTCCTGATCGACGTGGCAACCGACGACCTGATCCGGCAGCAGACGGCCGGCTGACGACTGGAGCGCAGATGGCCACCAGCCCGAGCACCACCGAAACCGCGACCGGACCCGCCGGGGCCGGCCCCCCGACCGCCGGCGAGGGCGCGCTGGTCCAGGAGGCCGTGCAGAGCCTGGCCGCCCGCTGGTACCAGGCACTCGACCGGCACGACGACGTCGAGTCGGTACTGGAGTTCCTCGTCGATGACGGCCTGGAGATGCGGTTCCCGGAGACCACCTCCCGCGGGCACAAGGGCTTCCGCGACTGGTACGCCGCCGTGACCCACCGGTTCTTCGACGAGGTGCACACCCTGGGCGAGGTCAGCCTCACCACCGTCGGCGTGGACGGCGCCGAGGTGAAGGTGGTGGTGAACTGGCAGGCCAGGATCTGGAACCCGCCGGCCGCCAAGAGCCAGTGGCTCGGCTTCGACGCGTACCAGACCTGGACGGTGGTGACCGGGCCGGCCGGCGCCCTGCAGATCAAGGTGTACGTCGTCGATGACCTGAAGCCGATGCCCGGCTCAGCCTCCCTGTAGCGGCTCAGCCTCTCTGCAGCGGCTCAGCCTCAGCCTCCCTGTAGCAGATCCCGAAGGGAATCTCCGTGTCCAACGTCGACGTGATCCTGAAGATGTACGAGTACTTCGGCATCGGCCAGCTCGAGGCGATCCGGACCGAGCTGATGCACCCCGACATCACCTGGACGGTGCCGGGCCATCATCCCCTCGCCGGTACCCACCACGGCGGGCACGAGGCGATTGCGTTCCTCGGCCAGGTCGTGCGCGCGGGCATCCAGTTCGACCAGGTGCACTTCGGCGAGCTGGACGACGGCACCGTGGTCGAACGGCACGTCGGCCACGCCAAGCTGGACAGCGAGGCCGTCGAGCTGCCCTCGATGACGGCCTACCGAATCGACAACGGTCAGATCGCCGAGGTGCGGGTCTACTCCGGCGCCCAGCATGCGCTGGACCGGTACATGTGGGCGGTCGCCCCGCTGCGGCCCATCTCCTCGCGGATGGCGGAAGACGGCGAGGCGGCGCGATGAACACCACCGAGATCGTCAACCGCTACTACGAGCTGGCCAACGCCGGCGACTGGACCCGCTGGTGCGACCTGTTCGGCGAGGACCAGGTCATGGACGAGCAGCTCGCCGGCCACATCGAGGGGCTGGACACGCTGCGCAGGATGATGGCCGGCTTCCCGCAGATGTACGCCCGGTTCGCCAACGTGCCCAGGCACGTGGTCGTCGCCGGGGACGAGGCCGCGGTCGTCTCGCACATCTCCGCCGAGACCCCGGCCGGGGCGAGCGTCGAGGCCGAGGTGTGCAACTACTTCCGGATCGCCGACGGCCACATCGCCTACATGGCGAACTTCCACGACACGGTGCCTTTCCAACCCGCGCTGGCCCACTAGGAGGGACGCGACGATGGACGAGCACTACGACTACATCATCGTCGGCGCCGGCGCCGCGGGGTCGGTGCTGGCCCGGCGGCTGTCGGAGGACCCGGCCGCGACGGTGCTGGTGCTGGAGGCCGGCAGCGACTTCGTGCCGGCCGAAGTGGACCGCGCCCCGGAGTGGTACCGGCTGCTCGGCAGCTCCGTGGACTGGGGCTACTCCAGCGTCCCGCAGCCCGGCCTGGGCGGCCGGGCGACCTACGAGCCGCGCGGCAAGCTGCCCGGCGGCAGCAGCAACCTCTACATCATGATGCACGTCCGCGGGCACCCGTCGGACTTCGACAACTGGGCGTACCAGGGCGCGGCCGGCTGGGGCTACGACGACCTGCTGCCGTACTTCTCCCGGCTGGAGTCGCAGGAGGACCAGACCGACCCGCGGATCGGCACCGCCGGACCCCAGTACGTCAGCAACGCCGGCGCGCACCAGCCGAACCCCATGTCGCAGACCTTCCTGGACGCCTGCCGCGAGCTGGGCTTCCCGTCCACCCCGGACTTCAACGGCCCGCAGATGATGGGTGCCGGCTGGCACCACATCGACGTCCGGGACGGCCGGCGGCAGGGCGCGCTGGCCTCGTACCTGGAGCCGGCCCTGGATCGGCCGAACCTGACGCTGCGCACCGACGCGCACGCGATGCGGCTGCAGTGGGAGGGCGAGCGCTGCACCGGGGTGACCTACTGGCAGCAGGAGGCTGCGGCGCCGATCGGCGAGGGCCGCCGGCTGGCCGCCGCCCGCCCCGCCGAGGCCGGCCTGCACACCGCGCGGGCCGACGCCGAGGTGATCCTGTCCGCCGGCGCGATCGAGTCGCCGAAGCTGCTCCTGCTCTCCGGCGTCGGATCGACCGCCCAGCTGCGCATGTTCGGCATCCCGGTCGTGGTGGACTCCCCCGGCGTCGGCGAGAACTTCCACAACCACGTGCTCGTCGGCCTGATCGCCGAGACGCATGACCCGGTGCAGCCCGGCCGGCAGAACCTGTCCGAGGCGGCGCTGTTCACCACCTCGCAGCCCGGCATGATCGCGCCCGACCTGCAGCTCGGCTTCGTGCACGTGCCGTTCGACATCATCGTCGGCCGGAACCACCCGAACGCGGTGAGCATCCTGCCCGGCGTGGTGCGGCCGGTCTCCCGCGGCTGGATCAGGCTGGCCAGTGCCGACCCGTTCGCGCCGCCGCGGATCAACCCGAACTACCTCGGCGACGAGGCGGACCTGCGCCGGCTGGTGCAGGCGTTCGAGCTCTCCCGCGACCTGTTCGCCACCTCGGCGTTCAAGTCGGTGCTGGCGCGCGAGCTGATGCCCGGCCCGGAGGTGACCGGCAGGCAGGCGCTGACCGACTTCGTCCGGAGCAAGGCGGACTGCTACCACCACCAGGCCGGCTCGGCCCGGATGGGCATCGACGACCTGGCCGTGGTGGACCCGCAACTACGGGTGTGGGGGGTCGAGGGCCTGCGGGTGGTGGACGCCAGCGTGATGCCGGCGGTGCCGTCGGGCAACTGCCACACCGCCATCGTGGCGATCGCGGAGAAGGCCGCGGACCTGATCAAGGAGGCGGCTCATGGCTGAGCTCACCCGCCGCGAGGACGGCGCCCTGGCCGGCGCCAAGATCGCCGTGCTGATCGAGAGCGACTACTACGAGCCGGAGATCTTCTACTACCAGCGCCGGTTCGCCGAGGAGGGCGTGGACCTGCACCTGCTGACCCGGCTCTGGGGCAACCCGGAGATCACCTTCACCGGGCACGAGTGGAAGATCCCGCTGGTCGCCACCGAGACCTTCGAAGGCATGGACGAGGAGGAGCTGCGGTCCTACGACGCGGTCATCGTGCCTTCCGGGATGGTCTCCGACCGGCTGCGCTTCACCGAGGACGTGCACCGGATCCCGCCGGCCACCCAGTGGCTGGTCCGGGCGTTCGCCGAGCCCGGCATCCTGAAGGGCATCATCTGCCACGGGATGTGGCTGGTGGCACCCGCCCCGGAGCTGGTCCGCGGCCGCAAGGTCACCGTGCACAACAACCTGATCGGCGACGCCCGCAACATGGGCGCCGAGTACGTGGACGCCGACGTGGTCTACGACGGCGGCGACCTGGTGACCGGGCGGACCGGCCAGCACGCGCACCTGTTCGCGCGCGCCGTCATCGACACGCTCATCGACCGCCGGGCCGGTGCGTCATGACCGACGTCGCCGCGCCCCCGGGCCTGAGCTGGTCGCACGTGGGGCTGAACTGCCGGGACCAGGGCCGGACCGAGGAGTTCTACCGGCGCTGGTTCGGCTTCCAGCGGGCCCGGGCGTTCGACATCGGCGGCGGCCAGCAGATCGTCTTCCTCCGCAACGGCGAGGCGCTGCTGGAGCTGTTCCCGGCGGCCGGCGACCCGGCGCCGCCGGCGACCGACGACGGCCCCCGCCAGGCCGGCACCGCGCGGCATCTGGCGTTCCACACCGACGACGTGGACGCGTTCCTCGCCCGCATCGGCGGGGACGCGCCGGTCTCCCTCGGCCCGGTTGACTTTGACGACTTCATCCCGGGCTGGCGGAGCGTATGGCTCACCGATCCGGACGGCGTGGTGGTCGAGGTGAGCCAGGGCTACCGGGACGGCGACCCGCCGAGCGACCCACCCAGCGACACACCGAGCGACCCGAGGAGCTGACCATGGCTGCCCACCCGGACTTCACCTGGTCCGACACGATCTCCGGCTACGTCACCGGCTACGACGCCAGCCGCAACACCGTCGAGCTGGCCACCAGCGACCAGCGCACGTTCCGGGTGGAGCTCGACGAGACCACGGTCGGGGAGTTCCTGCGCAACCTCGGCGACCCGTACGTCGACGCGACCGGGCACCTGGCCGACCTGCTCGTGCCCGGCCAGCACGTCATCGTGTACGGGATCTTCTACCCGGTCGGCGACGACCTGCTGTTCACCGCGAAGCACTTGTACCTGATGGGCCGGCGGCCGGGCGACTACAACTTCGAGGACCCGAGCTGGTGGACGCACCAGATCGCCGAGCTCTCCTCGTTCTACCGCCGGGCGCAGTTCGGCGGCGGGCCGATCGACTACGCCGGGTACCGGACCAACCTGCAGCTCGGCGGGGAGAAGACCACCAGCCACGTGCAGGAGACCGACACCATCTCCCGGATGGTCTACGGCATGGCGTCCGCGTACATGCTGACCGGCCGGGACGAGTACCTCGAGGTGGCCGAGAAGGGCACCGAGTACCTGCGCAAGCACATGCGCGTCATCGACGACAGCGGGGTCGTGTACTGGTACCACGGCGTACAGATCGAGGGCTCCACCGAGAAGAAGCTGTTCACCTCGGAGTTCGACGACGACTACAACGCCATCCCGATGTACGAGCAGATCTACGCGCTGGCCGGCCCGGTGCAGACCTACCGGGTCACCGGCGACCCGCAGATCATGGCCGACGCCAACGGCACGCTCGAGCTGTTCGAGAAGTACTTCCGCGACCACGAGGGCGGCGGCTACTACTCGCACATCGACCCGATCCTGCTCAGCCCGCACCACGAGTCCCTCGGCGTGAACGCCTCCCGCAAGAACTGGAACTCCGTCGGGGACCACGCGCCGGCGTACCTGGTCAACCTCTACCTGGCGACCGGCGAGCAGCGGCACGCCGAGATGCTGGAACGCACCTTCGACACCATCGCGAAGTACTTCCCGGACTACGCGAACAGCCCGTTCGTCAACGAGCGCTTCTGCAATGACTGGTCGCACGACACGGCGCACACCTGGCAGCAGAACCGGGCGGTGGTCGGCCACAACCTGAAGATCGCGTGGAACCTCATGCGGATGAACGCGCTCAAGCCGAAGGACTCCTACCGGGAGCTGGCCGAGAAGATCGCGCACATCATGCCGGACGTCGGCAGCGACCGGCAGCGCGGCGGCTGGTACGACGTGATGGAGCGGGTGCGGCGCGCGGGCGAGGACCGGCACCGGTTCACCTGGCACGACCGCAAGGCGTGGTGGCAGCAGGAGCAGGCGATCCTGGCCTACCTGATCCTGGCCGGCAGTCTGGGCAACGAGGAGTACCTGCGGCACGCCCGGGAGGCGGAGAGCTTCTACAACGCCTTCTTCCTCGACCACGACGAGGGCGGCGTGTACTTCAACGTCCTCGCCACCGGGATGCCGTACCTGGTCGGTACCGAGCGGCTCAAGGGCAGCCACTCGATGAGCATGTACCACTCCGCGGAGCTGTGTTACCTGTCCGCGACGTACACCAACCTGCTGCTGCAGCGGCAACCGCTGCCGCTGTGGTTCAAGCCGCTGCCGAACGCCAACCGCACCCTCCGGGTCGCACCGGACCTGCTGCCGCCCGGCCGGATCCGGCTGGAGGAGGTCGAGGTCGACGGCAAGCCGTACGAGGTGTTCGACGCGCAGACGTTGACGATCAAGCTCCCGGAGTCGGCCGACCGGCTGACCGTGCGGGCTCTCGTGGTACCGGTCGAGTAGGGCTGGAGCGGTCGATGAACATACGCAAACGCATGGTCGGTCCGGTCACGGTGATCAGCCTGGACGGCCAGCTCGACAGCCATACCACCCCGGAGGTGCAGGCGAAGATCAGCCGGCTGCTGCCCGCGCACGGCCGGGTGCTGCTGGACTTCGGCAAGGTGGCCTGCCTGTCCGGAGACGGCCTGCGGACCGCGCTGCTGCTGTACCGGCAGGCCCAGTGCCTGGACAGCTCGGTGGCCCTGGTAGGGCTCTCGCCGAGCCTGCGCAACGTGCTTGCGGCCACCGGTTACCTCGACTTCTTCGTGGTGGCCGAGACCGTCGCGGAGGCGATCGCGGCGCTGCAGTCGCAGGCCCCAGGCTATGAGGAGCAGGAAGATGAGCAGCCCGCACTACGTGCGTGACCGGATCGACTCCTTTCCCACCGACACCATCGCCGGGTACGGCGTGCGGGCCGGCCGCGCACTGCCGTTCGGCGCCACGCTGGTACCCGGCGGGGTGAACTTCTCGATCTTCTCCAGCCGGGCCAGCGCCATGACGCTCGTGCTGTTCAAGCGGGGCATGCCGACCCCGCTTGCCGAGCTGCCCATCCCGGAGGCGTACCGGGTGGGTGCGGTCTGGGCGATGACCGTCTTCGGCCTGGACTACGAGGACCTGGAGTACGGGTACCGGGTCACCGGGCCGTACTGGCCCGGCCCCGGTGACCGGTTCGACCGGGGCCGGGTGGTGAGCGACCCCTACGCCCGCAACATCGGCGGCCGGGACACCTGGGGACAGCCACCGGACTGGGGCCTGGAGTACGTCCACCGGGCCCGGCTGGCCTTCGACGACTTCGACTGGGACGGCGACTACCCGCTGCGGATAGCCCCCGAGGACCTGGTGATCTACGAGGCGCACCTGCGCGGCTTCACCCGGCACCCGTCGGCCGAGGTCGCCAACCCCGGCACGTACGCCGGGCTGATCGAGAAGATCCCGTACCTGAAGTCCCTCGGCGTCAACTGCCTGGAGCTCATGCCGATCTTCGAGTTCGACGAGTTCGAGAACAGCCGGCGCAACGAGGAGACCGGCGAGCAGCTGTACAACTACTGGGGCTACAGCACGGTCGGGTTCTTCGCGCCGAAGGCCGGCTACGCGGCCACCGGCCCGCTCGGGATGCAGTGCGACGAGTTCAAGAACCTCGTCCGGGAGCTGCACCGGGCCGGCATCGAGGTGATGCTGGACGTCGTCTTCAACCACACCGCGGAGGGCAACGAGAACGGCCCGACCATCTCCTTCCGCGGCCTGGACAACAGCACCTACTACATGCTCACGCCGGAGGGCTACTACTACAACTTCAGCGGCACCGGGAACAGCTTCAACTGCAACAACCCGGTGGTGCGCGACTTCATCCTGTCCTGCCTGCGGTACTGGGCCAGCGAGTACCACGTCGACGGCTTCCGCTTCGACCTGGCGGCGATCCTCGGCCGGGACGAGAACGGGGCCCCGCTGGCCAACCCGCCGCTGCTGGAGGCGCTGGCGTACGACCCGATCCTGCGCGACTGCAAGCTGGTCGCGGAGGCGTGGGACGCGGGTGGCCTGTACGAGGTCGGCAGCTTCCCCAACTACCACCGCTGGTCGGAGTGGAACGGCAGGTACCGCGACTGCGTCCGCACGTTCCTCAAGGGTGAGCCAGGCCGCGTCGGCGAGGTCGCCACCCGGCTGGCCGGCTCACCGGACCTGTACAAGCACCGCGGCTGCTACGCGTCGATCAACTTCGTCACCTGCCACGACGGCTTCACACTGGCCGACCTGGTCTCCTACAACGACAAGCACAACGAGGCCAACGGCGAGCACAACAACGACGGGTCGAACGACAACGACAGCTGGAACTGCGGCGCCGAGGGTCCCACCGACGACCCGGAGATCATGCGGCTGCGGACCAGGCAGATGAAGAACGCGTTCGTGCTGCTGCTGACCAGCCGGGGCATCCCGATGCTGCTGGCCGGCGACGAGGTCGGCCGCAGCCAGGGCGGCAACAACAACGCCTACTGCCACGACAGCGAGCTGAGCTGGTTCGACTGGTCGCTGCTGGACCGCGGCGCCGAGTTGCTGCGGTTCGTGCGCAACGCCGTTGCGTACCGGGCCGCGCACCCGGTGCTGCGTGGCAGGCACCACCCCTACGGGACGCCCGCCGAGGGCTGCTCGTACGCCGAGATCAGTTGGCACGGGACGTCCGCGTGGCAGCCCGACTGGTCGCCGGACAGCCGGCTGCTGGCGGCCATGTGGTACGGCCACGAGCTCGCCGAGGGGGCCGACGACATCGTCTACCTGGCGGCGAACACGCACTGGGAGCCGCACGAGCTGACCCCGCCCGCGCTGCCCGGGGGCTGGTCGTGGGAGCTGACCGCGGACACCGGCGCCGAAAGCCCGGCGGACTTCCACGCCGCCGGCGAGGGACCGCAGGTGGCGGGCTCCATCACCATCGGCCCCCGATCCACGCTGATCCTCACCGGTCGCCCCGCCGACCAACAGATCTAGGAGCAGGCAATGACCTTCACCGCCTCACTCACCCAGCAGGGCCGCACCGCAGTGATCACGATGGAGGGGGCACTGGACGACAGCGCGGCACCGATCTTCCACGACAGGATCGAGCACGCCTCGGCGGCCGACCTGGACCGGCTGGTGCTGGAGATGAGCAAGCTGGAGTCCATCTCCTCGGCGGGCCTGCGCGGCCTGACCTTCTGCCGGCAGAAGATGGGCGGCGACGTGCGGATCGTGCTCGTCTCGCCCAGCGACGAGGTCCGGCGCAGCATCGAGAAGGTCGACCTCGAGCAGAGCGTGTCATTCGCCGACCGACTCCCCGAGTAGGGATGTCCGCCCAGGCGCTGGCGGCGTACGGAACGCGTCCCGCCAGGAACGGCCACCGCTGCGCCTCCGCCGTGGACCGGCGGACGACCGGCGTCGTCGGCATCGCACTGGCGGGCGGGTTGGGCCTGCGAGCCCGGCCACTGACCCTGGCCGCGCAGGGCTACCCGCGCAGCAAGGCCACCGTGAACGTGCTCGGCCGGCCGCTGATCGACTGGCAGGTCCGGCTGCTGCGGGAACAGGGCATCGACGAGTTCTACGTCGTGGCCAAGGGCCGCGCGAACCGGTGCCAGATCAGAGCGGTCCTGGAGTACGGCGAGTCGCGGCAGATCAGCGTCCGGTACACGCGGAGCCGGCACGACCAGGGCAACGTCGGGTCGGGTGAGGCCACCCTGCGCCACCTGGAGCGCTGGGACCTGCACGGGCCGGCACTGGTGTTCCCGACCGACTCGCTGTTCGACTTCGACCTGGCCGACATGATCGAGGCGCACCGCACCAGCGGGGCGATCGTGACGATGGCCTCGGTCCGGCGCGAGGCAGAGGAGGTGGCCGGCAAGTACGGCGTGCTGGTCGCCGACGCGCACGGCTGGGGCCACCGGTTCGTGGAGAAGCCGTCCCTGGAGGCGGTGCTGTCCCTGGTCGGACGCCGCGGCGAGGTCTTCACCAACGCCGGCATGTACCTCGTCGACTGCGACCTGCTGCGCACGCTGGTGGCCGACGACGCGCTCGCCGGCCTGATCGACTACCAACTCGACTGGGGCTCGGACCTGCTGCCCTGGCTGGTCGCCCATGGCTACCCGGTGCGGCACCACCCGATCGCCCGGTTCGGCGATCTGGGCAGCCCGCAGGGCTACCTCGACACGATGCGCGATGTGCTGCGCGGCGGCTACCCGCAGTTGGCCCGGGTGCTCGCCCCGGCGGCCGGCCGGGTCCAGATCGAGGCGTCCTCGCTGGCCCGTCGGGACCCGATCACCGGCCGCACCCTGGCGGAGAAGCTGCGGGCCGGCCTGGTCCGGCTCGGGCCGAACGTGCGGATCGGCGCCGAGGTGGAGATCGGGCCGGGTGTCGAGCTTCACGACGCCGACATCGCCGACGAGGTCGACCTTGGCGAGGGCTGCGTACTGTCCGGAGTCGCCTGCCAGGAGGGTGCGATCGTCGGCCCGCACGCGCGGTTGTCCGACACCTACCTCGGCACCATGGCGGCCATCGACTCCACGGCCGAGCACCCGGTGGTGACCGGCGGGTACACGGCGCTCGGCGACGAGGTCACGGTCGGGCCCGGTGTCCGGCTGACCGGCGTGACGGTCCACCCCGGTCTGCGCATTCCGCCGTTCGCCCGGATCGCACCCGGCGCGGACCTCACCGACACGACGGATCTCGTGTCGTACACCGCCTGTCCAACTGGTCACTGAAAGTTGCATTACCGGCTTGGCGACTCTGTTAACTATGCCTTGCGATGCGCACGGACCAACGGGTACAAATGCGCAGGAAGCGAGGGAAACGGTGACCATGACAGAACCGACTGAGATCGGCGCCCCCTGGGCGAGCAGGGAGTCATTCGAGCTGGAACTGCGGGACTACTGCAGCGGTCTATTTGGCACACTGCCCCGCGCCGACCAGCGACGGTCCGGCGAAGCCTATGTCCGCGGGCTGCTCGGGGGGCACGGCCGAAAATCGATCCGACGCATCGCTACGGAGCGTGTCGACGGTTATTCGGATCAGTCGCTACAACAATTCGTCAATCAGAGCCCGTGGGATCCGCTACCGGTCCGGCAGCGCCTGGCACGACTGACCGCGGAGGTGTTGAGGCCGACCGGGTGGGTGCTCGAGGAGACCGTGTTCCCCAAGCACGGCCGGCATTCAGCGGCGGTGGAACGGCAGTTCGTGCCGTCGCGCGGCCGGGTGTGCAACTGCCAGCTCGGCTTGTCGGTGCTGCTCGCGAACGAGTACCTCAGCGTACCCGTGCACTGGTTGCTGGCAATTCCGTTGTCGTGGGACCGGGACAAGGCGCGGCGGGACCGGGCGCGCATTCCGGCCGACCAGCGGTCCCGGCCCTACTGGCGGTACCAGGTCGAGGCGCTGGACGATATGTCCGGCGACTGGGGCATCCCGACCGCACCAGCGATCATCGACGCGCGCTCGACCACTGGCCTGGCCGACCTGCTGGCCGAGCTCGACGGCCGCTGCCTGGAGTACCTGGTGGAGGTCTCCGGCAACGCGACCGCGCAGTGGCGGACCTCGGCGCACGGCACCGGGCACGGCACCGCGTTCGGCGTTGCGCACGGCACCGCGCACGGCACCGCGCACGGCACCGCGCACGGCACCGCGCACGGCGCGGTGGACGGGCCGCCGGGAACCGGCCAGAACGGCGCCGCCCGGCACGGCACCGTGGCTGAGTTCGCCCGGACCGCCGCGCAGCCGGAACGCCGACTGGTGGCCTGGCGGGAGCCGCTGCGCGGCCGCACCATGCGGGCCCAGTTCAGCGCCCTGCCCATGGTCTCGGCGGCGGGCGGCGGCCACCGCGGCGGACCCGCGAACCCGCCGCGGTCGCCGCGCTTGCTGCTGGTCGAGTGGCCGCTGGGCAAGTCCGAGCCGCGGGCGTTCTGGATCACCAACATGGTGGACCGCCCGGTGCCCGAGCTGACGGCGCTGGCCAAGCTGCGGCTGCGTACCCAGCAGGACCTGGAGATGCTGTCCAGCCAGTTCGGCCTGTGCGACTACGAGGGCCGATCCTTTCGCGGCTGGCACCACCACGTGACCCTCGCCTCAATGGCGTACGCGTTCGACACGTTGCATCGACGCGCCGCCGCCGCGCCGGCGGTGCAGCACGCGGTGGGGGACTGACACGGCACCGCGGGACGGGCACCTCGGCGGCAGGCAAGGGGCTGATCGGCGCGGTCGTACGCGGCGGACCCCGGAAACCCCAGCAAAGGAGATCGGCATGACCAAGGCGAAAAGCGTGCCCGAGGAGTTCCTGGAGCAGCAGGTTGCGCTGCTGCAGGCCGGCGACACCGCCGGGCTGGCCGCGCGGTACGCGGAGGACGCGACGTTCGTGCGCTTCGACCGGACCGCCCGCGGCCGGGACGAGGTGAAGGAACTGTTCGACTACTATCTGTCCCAGGGCCCCGACATCTCCGCGATGGACGGGCTGCAGATGACCGACGACATGATCCTGTACCAGGCCGCGGAGCAGCTCGAAGGCCGGATGACCACCGCGGTCGGCACGCTCGTCTTCAAGGACGGCCTGGTATGGCGCCAGACCGTCGCGTTCGTCGCGCACCGGCCGAGCTGACCGGGCGCTGACCGACCCGGCGCCGCTGCCCCGGACGCGAGCGAAGGCCACGGCGCCGGACCGACCACGTCGGTCCGGCGCCTGGTCCTTTCTAGTCTGGGTCTTTTCTTCCCGGGTCCTTTCCTGTCCTGGCTTCGCCGCCCTTCCGGGTTCCGTGGCAGGCTCACCCCGTGCCGCTCCACAGCGGGAGCGGCACGCCCATCTGCCCGATCAGCGTTACCAGGTCGTCGACGGCCCAGCGTTCGACGAACATTCCGTTGTCCACGCGCCACAGTTCGTGCGTGTACCACTCGACCTGGTTGCCGGTCGGGGCAACGCCGAGGAAGTTCCCGACGTGGCGGCCGGAGAGCTTGATCCGGGTGAACACCTTGTCCTGGGCCGCGACCACGTCTTCGGCCGTCACCGTCATGTCCAGCGCCTCGGTCACGGCGGCCACGTTCTTCCGGTAGTCCGCCAGGCTGGTCACGTCCACCAGTCCCGGGTGGTGGTCGATGAAGTTCTGGACCATGACCTGGTCCAGTTGGTCGTAGTCACGGCGGTTGAGTATGTCGGCGAACTGCAGGTAGAGCCGCTCGCCACTGCGTTCTGTCATCCCGTGCTCCTTTCGCCCGGGGCCGGACGGACCGGGTGCAACCGGGCCCCCACGGTCAACTCACCAGCCTGGCTTCGGTGGCCGCGGCGTGCTCGGCGCGCACCAGGTCGGCGGCCTTCTCGCCGATCATGATGCAGGCCGCGTTCGTGTTGCCGGCGACGATGCGGGGCATGACCGAGGCGTCGGCGACCCGGAGCCCGTCCACACAGTGGACCTTCAGCCGTGCGTCCACCACCGCGTCCCGGTCGCCGCCCATCGCGCAGGTCCCGACCGGGTGCCACAGCGTCCCGGCGTTTCCCCGGACGAACTCGACCAGTTCCTTCCGGCCGGTCACCTGCGGCCCCGGCGCGATCTCCTCCTTGACGAAATCGGCCAGCGCGCCGGAACGGGCGAGCACGCGGGACATCTCCACGCCGTGCAGAAACACCTCGACGTCGGCCGCGTCGGCGAGGTAGTTCGGTTGCAGGACGGCGCGGTCCGCCGGGTCGCCCGACCGCAGCGTGACGTAGCCGACGCTGCGCGGTTGGATGAGGACGGGCGCGAAGGTGAAGCCCGGACCGTCCCGGTCGTACTGCGGGCTGACGAACTTCAGGCCGCCGTACTTCATCTGCAGGTCGGGTGGCTCGGCGTCGCCGTTGACTCCAGTCCGGGTGAAGAAGCCGGTCTCGGCGATCAGCGTCGGCGGATGCGGGTGCTCCTGCCGGCTCAGGTAGGCGACACCGAGGATCATGTGGTCCTGCAGGTTCTGGCCGACCCCCGGGAGATCCGCGACGACCGGGATGCCGTGCGCGCGCAGCGTCCCGGCCGGGCCGATGCCGGAGAGCATCAGCAGCTTGGGCGACTCGTACGCGCCGGCGCAGACGACGACCTCCTGGGTCGCCATCGCCCGCTCGGTCCTGCCGTCCCGCAGGTACTCCACCCCGACCGCCCGGGTGCCCTCCAGCAGCAGCCGGCCGACCTGCGCGTTGCTGGTCATGCTGAAGTTCGGCGCCGCCAGGATCGGGTAGAGGTAGGAAACCGAGGCGCTGGCGCGCCGGTGTTCCCTGGTCTTGGTCGTCTGGTAGTAGAACGGGCTGCCCTCCTGAACTTCGGCGTTGTAGTCGAAGTCCGGGCCGCGGTCGGTCAACCCGACGTCGCGGGCGGCGGGGAAGAGCCGCTCGGAGACCGGCGTCGGATCGGCATGCCGGATCACGCTCACCGGCCCCTGGCCGCCGCGGTACTCCGACTCGCCGCCGGCGTAGCTCTCCAGCTTCCGGAAGTACGGGAGCACGTCCAGGTAGCTCCAGCCGGGGTTGCCCAGCGCGCTCCAGCGGTCGTAGTCGCGGCGGTTGCCGCGCACGTGCACCATCGCGTTGATCGAACTGGAGCCGCCCCAGACCTTTCCGCGGGCGACCGGCACGGTGCGCCCGTGCAGGCCGTCTTGCGGGTCGGTGACATAGCCCCAGTCCATGGGGCCGGGCGCCCACAGCGACATCGTGGACGCCAGCGCCTCGTCGTGGATCTCGGGCCGGGTGTCCGGACCGCCGGCCTCGATCAGCAGGACCCGGGCCGGGGTCCCGGTGACCAGGCGGTTGGCGAGCGCGCAGCCCGCGGACCCGGCGCCGACGACGATGACGTCATAGGTGTCGGGCGGGGCCACGTCAGGCACCCGCCGCGGCCTGCAGCACGAAGTCGGCCGCCCGCTCCGCGATCATGAGGATGCCGGTCTGGGTGTTCCCGGTCGGTGCCTCGGGAATCACCGACGCGTCCGCGATGCGCAGCCCTTCTACGCCGCGGACCCGCAGTTGCGGGTCCACCACGGCGAGTTCGTCCGTGCCCATCCGGCACGCGCCCGCGTAGTGGTAGTACGAGCCGCTGACCTGACGCACGAACGCCTTCACGTCCTCCTCGGCGCTGACGTCCGGCCCGGGCCAGACCTCCCGGACCCCCCACTCGGCGAACGCCTGGGTGTGGAAGATCTCCCGGCTGATCTGGAACGCCTCCAGCATCCGGGCGAAGTCCGACGGCTCACCGAGGATGTTGGGGTCGAACAGCGCGTTGTCCGTGGGGTTGGCGCTCGCCAGCCGCACCGTGCCCCGGGACAGCGGGCGCACCAGCCCGGGCAGCGCCGTGATCAGCCTCGGGTCCGGCTGCACGGTGAACTTCGGGTGCCGGATGAAGCTGGTCTGCGCGCGGTGGATGAACCCGATCTGCAGGTCCGGGACCGGCCAGTGACCGGTGTTGGCAAACAGGCAGACTTCGGACATGTTCAGCAACGGGTCCGGCGCGGCCCGCTCGGTGAGCTGCAGCGGGGCGATCATCACCGCGTGGTCGTGGAAGTTCTGCCCCACGCCGGACAGCTCGGCGCGCACCGGAATGTCGAACTCCGCGAGGTGGTCCGGCCGGCCGATCCCGGAGAGCATCAGCAGCTTCGGCGTCTGCACGCCGCTCGCACACAGGAGCACCTCCCGGTCGGCCCGGACCTGCTTGACCTCGCCGTCCTGGATGTACTCCACGCCGACGCAGCGGGTGCCCTCGAACAGCACCCTGGTGGCGAAGGACCGCGCGCTCAGCGTGACGTTCGGCCGCGCCAGCGCCGGCTCCAGGTAGGCGCTGCGCGCGCCGTACCGCTTGCCGTCCTTGATGTCCAGGTGGTGCCAGCCGGCCCCGGTGAGGTTGGCGTTGAAGTCGTCGGTGTAGGGGTGCCCGAGCTCCAGGCAGGCGTCGATGAACGTCTGGGAGAGCGGGTTCGGGGTGTGCTTCAGCGGGTTGATGACGTTGATCGGGCCGTCCGTGCCGGCCGTCGGGTTGGTCTTGTCCTCCTGGTTCTCCAGCTTCTGGAAGTAGGGCAGCACATCCTGCCATGCCCAGCCGACGGCGCCGTGGTACGCCCAGTTGTCGTAGTCGAGCCCCGTCCCCCGGATATGGATCATGTGGTAGAGGTTCGTGGAACCGCCGACGCCCTTTCCGGCGGCGGAGTACACCGGGCGGTTCTCCAGCGCCTTCTGCGGCACCGTGAAGTATGCCCAGTCCACCGGGGTGAGGTGGTGCTCAGCCCAGCGGTACGGCACATCGACCGTTTCCGGGACGTGGTCCTCGCCGGCCTCGATGACCAGCACCGTCGTGTCCGGCGCCGCGCTCAAACGGTACGCGAGCACCGATCCGGACGAGCCGGCGCCGACGACGACATAATCGAATGCATCCATGACTGGCCTACCCTTCGTGCTGTCGACTCCCGTAGACAGTAATGGCGCTGGCCGTTTCTGCTCCGTGGCGGACGCGCCCCGGTCGTGACCGCCCCAGCGCGCTTCGCAGTCACCTTAACCGGCCAATCTCCCGGCCTGAACAGCTCATTCACACTTCGTGAGGTGAAAGCTGCCCACTTCACCCACTGCCCACTTCACCCACTGCCCACTTCACCCGGTCCGGCGCAAGCGAATGTGGTACGCGCGTCTTCGGACCCGGCCGCACGTCAGACCGGGTCCATGGTGCGGACCCGGTACCTGGCAATCATCGGCTGAGCACCCGGCGCCGGTCTCACCAGCCGCCAGGACTGGCGTACCCGGAGGGCGAGCCGCGAGCCGTCCGCGGTCTTCTTCGCCCGCCAGACCACGGTAAGGTCGACATCGGTGAAGTTGCCGCTGTCGACGCTGCTCATGTCCTCGACGACGTGCTCCTGGTCGGCGTAGCCGGCTCCCACCTCGGCGTACCAGTCCAGAAAGTCGTCGTGGCTGCGTAACGTCCGCTCGGGAAAGACCATCTCGAGGCCCGCGTCGGCCACGAATGGTAAAAGCTCCGTAACGGGTGCGTGCCGGCTGAGCAGATCGAACCAGCTCTGGACGAATCTCCCGGTTGCTCGGTCAACCTCGAAGGCCATCTGCAACTCCTCCCGACTACGGATGTTCCGCGGCGCGGCGAAGGTTCGGTGGACTGTCCAAGGAGCCGGAGCGCAATGGAGCTTTCCCGTCGTCCGGGCACCTCGCGTATGGCGGAGAGTCTCGAATTCGGCGGCGCGGGCACTTCGGAGACTGAGGTATCCCACCAGAACGTTACCAGCCGACTACCGCCTCGACCGCGGCGTCGAACAGGCACCCCAGACTTCGCCAGGTACGGACGCCCGAAAATACGAGTCGGCGCGTCCGGAGTGACTCGGTAACGCCGCAACGCCGCAACGCCGCAACGGCTCGGCGGCCGCCGTGCCGGGCTTCTTCCGGCACGGCACGGCGGCACGCGATCGCGGCCGCGGCACGTCCCGGCCTCCGGGAGGCGGCGGCCGGAACGTGCGGCGCCCGTCGGGCGCGCTACGCGGACCTGGCGCGGGTTACCGCCCGGGCCACCGCCCGACCGGCCAGCACCCGGGTCAGCTCCGCGCGGTACTCGGCCGACGCGCGCCGGTCGTCCACGAAGGCGGCCGTGACCGGCGGCACCACCACGGGGATGGCCGCGCCGACCAGGCTGCGCTCCAGCGCGCCGAGCCGGCACGGGAACAGGGTGCCGCCGGTGACCGCCACCCGGCAACGGGCCAGCGTGCCGCCGGGCGCCAGCGCCACGGCGGCGGCCACCCCGCACACCGCGTCCAGGGTGGCCCGGTCGGCCAGCCGCTCGTAGCCGCTGCCCGGCTCCGCGGGCGGCAGGTCGATCGAGACGATCAGCTCGCCCTGAGCCAGCCGGCCGGTGCCGCCGACGTCGAACAGCACGGCGACGGGCACCGACCGGTGGCCGGCCGGGCCGACCAGGTTCGCGGTGGCGGCCAGCGCCAGCATGGCGGCGGCCAGGTCGCTGCCCGGGTGGCCGGCCGCGAGGCTGCCGCCGACCGTGGCCCGGTTGCGCGCCTGCGGGTCGCCGGTGACTTCCACCGCGTCGCCGAGCGCCCCCGGCAGGTGCGAGAGCCGGACGGCCGGGTCGGCGAGCAGGGCGGATAGCGTGGTCATCGCGCCGATCCGCAGCTTGCCGTCGCCGAACAGGTCCACCCCGCGCAACGCCTGGATGTTCTGCAGGTCGACCAGCAGCGACGGGCGGAGCTGGCCACGCTTGAGCAGCGTGATCAGGCCGTCGCCGCCGGCGAGCGGACTCGCGGTCGGGTTGTCGGTCAGCGCGTCGACGGCCTCGGACAGGCTGGTCGGCGCGACGTAGTCGAACTGTTCGAGAATCATCGCTGCCCCACTCGGCTAGTCGTCGGTGCCGGCACGCTCGCGCAGCGCCCGCCACACCTTCTCCGGGGTCATCGGCATGTCGAGGTGGTCCACCCCGAGCGCGTCGCAGACGGCGTTGCCGATCGCCGCGGCGGGTGGCACGGTGGCGATCTCGCCGGCGCCTTTGACCCCGAGCGGGTTGTGCGGCGAGGGCGTGACGGTCGCCTCCAGGGTGAAGAACGGAAAGTCGGTGGCCCGCGGGATGGCGTAGGAGCGCAGGTCGTCGGTCAGCAGATGGCCCTCCTCGTCGTAGTGGGCCTCCTCCATCAGCACCTGGCCGACGCCGTGCGCGATACTGCCCTCGTACTGCCCGTTCACCACCAGCGGGTTGCCGATCCGGCCGGCGTCGTTGACCGCGACGTACTTCACCAGGTCCACCACGCCGGTCTGCGGGTCAATCTCCACCACCGCGATGTGGCTGCCGTAGGGGTAGTTGAAGTCCGGCGGGTCGAAGAACGTGGTCACGTCCAGGGTCGGCTCGATGCCGTCCGGCAGGTTCCAGCCGTACCACAGCGCCATCGCCATGTCCTGGAACGACTTGGACCTGCCCTGCTCCCCCGGCACGTGGAAGGTGCCGCCGGAGTACTCCACCGCGGCCTCCGGCACACCGAAGAAGTGCGCCGCGACGGTGCGCATCTTGGCGATGATCTGTGCCGCGGCCAGGTACATCGCCGGACCGCCGATGCTGTAGGAACGGCTGCCGTAGGTGCCCTGCCCGTACGGGGCCTTCGTGGTGTCGGAGTGGTACACGGTGATCGCGTCCATCTCCACGCCCAGCACCTGCGCGGCGATCTGCGCGAAGGTGGTCTCGTGGCTCTGCCCGGTGGACTTCGAGCCGATCGTGATGGCCACCTCGCCGGTCGGGTGCACCCGGATGTTGGCGCTCTCCCAGGTGCCGCCGAGCATGCCCTCCTGCGACATCCGGGTCGATGGGCCGACCCCACAGATCGCCACGAACGAGCCGATGCCGACGCCGAGCAGCTTGCCGCGGCCGGCCGCCTCGGCGCGTGCGGCCGGCAGGTCGTCGTAGCCCACCGTGTCCAGCGCGAGTTGCAGCGCCGCAGCGTAGTTGCCCGAGTCGTAGGTCCAGCCGAGCCCGTTGTCGTAGGGGAACCGCTCCGGCGGCACCATGTTCCGCAGCCGCACCGTGGCAGGGTCCATGCCGATCCGCTTGGCGTAGAGGTCGACCAGCCGCTCGCACAGGAACGTGGCCTCGGCCCGGCCGGAGCCGCGCTGCGCCCCCAGCGGCACGGTGTTGGTGAACGTCGCGTACACCTCGCAGAAGGCGTGCGCGATGGCGTACGGCCCGTTCATGCTGCGGCCCATCAGGGCGGTGGCCACGCCTGGGCCGATCGTCGAGGGGTAGGCGCCGAGGTTGGCCCAGCTCGTGCAGCGCAGGGCGGTGATGTGGCCGTCCCGGGTGCCGGCCAGGGTGACGTGCTGGCGGTGGTCGCGGCCCTGCACGGTGGACCGCATCAGGCCGGCGCGGGTGTCCTGCCACTTCACCGGCCGGCCCAGCTCCTTGGCCAGGAACAGCACCAGCGGCATGTCGGGGTACAGGTAGCCCTTGGTGCCGAAGCTGCCGCCGATCGTGGGGGCGATGACCCGCAGCTTGTTGAACGGGATGCCCAGGACCAGCGCGGCGAGCAGGAAACGGTGGTTGTGCGGGGACTGGGTGGTCGCGTGCAGGGTGTACTCCTGCGTCACCGGGTCGTACTCGCCGACCGCGGCACGCGGCTCGATCGGGCTGTTGATGGTGCGCTGGTTGTAGATGTCCAGCTCCACCAGCACCTCGGCCGCGGCGATGGCGGCATCGGTGCCGACCTGGTCGCCGGCCTTCCAGTGCGCGTTCAGGTTGTTCGGCACCCCGTCGTGGAGCTGCGGCGCGCCGTCGGCCAGCGCCTGCCGCGGCTGGGTGACCACCGGCAGCGGCTCGTACCCCACGTCGATCGCGGCCAGCGCCTCCAGCGCCTGGTGGCGGGTCTCGGCCACCACCGCCGCCACCGGCTCGCCGATGTGGCGGACGCGTTCCTGGGCCAGCACGAAGCCGGCGCCGGGCACGCCGTACGGGTGCGGCGGGAAGTTGCTGTCCACCCCGCCCGGAATCCAGATGCAGGGCATCGGCATCAGCTTGCCGGCCAGGTCGGTGCCGGTGACCACCGTAAGCACGCCGGGCATCCGGCGGGCGCGGGTGGTGTCCATGCCGAGGATGCGGGCGTGCCCGTAGGTGCTGCGCAACAGCTCCATATGCACCATGCCGGGCAGCGCGATGTCGGCGGTGAACTGCGCCTCCCCGCGCAGCATCGCCGGGTCCTCGCGGCTGCGGAGGGGGGCGCCGAATGCCTGCTGGTTAATCGTCATCGTCGTCCCCGCCTCAGCCGGTCGCGGTGGATGCTGCTGCGGTGGCCATCCCGGCGACGAGCTCCTGCACCGCCCGGACCGCGCTGTGATAGCCGGTGCACCGGCACAGGTTGCCGACCAGCCAGGACCTGATCTCGGCCTCGGTCGGCTGCGGGTTGCCTGCCAGCAGGTCGAGCAGCGACATGACCATGCCGGGTGTGCAGAAGCCGCACTGCAGGCCGTGCTTGTCCCACAGCGCCTGCTGCAGCGCGGTCAGCTCGCCAGCGGCGGCGATCCCCTCGATCGTCGTGACCTCGGTGCCGGCGGCCTGTGCCGCCAGCACCGCGCAGCTCTTGACGGAGGCCCCGTTCAGGTGCACGACGCAGGACCCGCACTGCCCCGTGTCGCAGCCGACCTTCGTACCGGTCAGCCCGAGCCGCTCCCGTAAGACTTCGACCAGCAGCACCCGCGGGTCGATGTCGGCACGAACGGGCTGACCGTTGACCGTCAACGGTGTATACATGGCGTCCTTCCGTTCCCCGTGCCGCCACGTCCCCGTTTCAGGTCGTGACGGTCACCGCATCGATTCGAGTTTCTTGACGAATGTCTCCGCCAGCTCCGTCGAGGAGTACGGGTTCTGCCCGGTGACCAGATTCCGGTCCTCGATCACGCAGGAACCCCAGATGACGGCGGAGCTCTCGTACCTGGCGCCGAGCCGTTCCAGCTCGACCTGCAGGACGAAAGGCAGTTGGCCGGCCATCTCCGTGACTAGTTCCTCCTCGTGCGAGAAGGCAACCATCCGGTAGCCCTCCAGCGGCCAGCGACCCTGCGAGTCGCGTACCTGCAGCAACGCGGAGTGACCGTGGCAGGTCAGTGCCAGCGGCTTGTCCAGTGCCAGGATCGTGCGCATCACCTGTTTCACGCCGGGGTCGTAGGGCAGGTCCTCCATGGCGCCGTGGCCGCCGCAGACGTAGATCCCGGCGTACTGCTCCAGCCGCTCCGGGGTGAGGTCGGCGACGTCCATCGGGTGCCGTAGCGCATCGACCGAGTCGATCACTTCGCGGTAATGTGCAATGTTCTCCTCGTCGCGGTCGCGTGAGCCGGCGGGCCGGGTGGCGCTGACGGTGTTCCGGTCGAGGCTGGCGGCGTCCGGCGTCGGGGGCAGTCCGCCGATCGTCGCGATGTCGACGTCGTAACCCGCCGCCACGAAGTGGTCGTAGGGCACTACGAACTCCTCGGCCCAGAAACCGGACGGCTGTCGCCGACCGTGCAGGAGGCCGAGCGTCTTCGTGTTGGTCATGAGGATGAGGATCCGGGTCATGGGGTCGTCCTTTTCCATTCGTTACCTCGGAGGCGTTCCGGCGCATTCCTTGCGGTGCCGGGCCGCCGACGTCTTTGCGGCCGTTCTCGACCGATCATCGAGTCACGCCCTCTGGTAGGGTCACGAGGCGGACGGAAGCTGTCAAGTCGGGCAGCCACGAAGTGCGCGGCACAACTTGCCGAAGTACCCCCCTCCGGCAACTGCCGGCCGCCGCGGGACGGAACTTCGGGTATGTCCAGGGGCGAGTTCCACAAGTACGGCGATGATTTGTCGAATTCGTCGCGCCGCGCTGCGCGGTGCCGGCCGGGACGGCTCACGATGGTGCGGAGCTACCAGGTCGCCGATTTCAACCCGGTACCGCTGGCCGGGGCCCGAAAGGAGCCGACATGACGAACGAGGACACCGCCCCGGCAAAACTCCCGCGGCCTGTGATGCTCGCGATCGACGACGACACGCACGTCCTGCGGGCACTGCGGCGCGACCTTCGGCTCCAGTACGCCGACCGCTACCGGGTGCTGACCGCGCTGTCGGCGAACGAGGCCGTGGACATCGTGCGGTTGCTGGCCGAGCGTGGCGAGGACGTCGCGCTGCTGCTGGTGGACCAGCGGATGCCGGACATGAGCGGCCTGGAGTTCCTGCTGGAGGCCGGCGCGTACTTTCCGGAGGCGCGGCGGATCATGCTCACCTCGCACGCCGACGTCGACTCAGCGATCTGGGCCATCAACCGGGTCCGCCTGGACTACTGCCTCACCAAGCCCTGGGGTCCGCCGGAGGAGCGGCTCTACCCGGTGCTGGAGGACCTGCTCACCGACTGGCACGCCACGCACGAGTCGCGGTATGCCGGGATCCGGGTGGTCGGCCACCGGCTCTCCCCGGACACCCACCAGATCCGCGACTTCCTGACCCGGAACATGCAGCCGTTCCGGTTCTACGAAGTGGACCGCGACCGGCGGGCGAGCGACCTCGCCCACCACGTCAGCCAGGGCCGGCTGCCGCTGGTGATCTTCCCGGCCGGGCCGCTGCTGGTCGCCCCGTCGAACGCCGACCTCGCCAGCACCCTGGGCCTGGCCACCACGGCCTCGCGCCCGCACTACAACGTGGTGATCGTCGGCGGCGGCCCGGCGGGGCTGGCGGCCAGCGTATACGCGGCCTCCGAGGGGCTGTCCGTGCTGACCGTGGAGGCCGACGTACCGGGTGGGCAGGCCGGCACGTCGAGCCGGATCGAGAACTACCTCGGCTTCCCCAGCGGCCTGTCCGGCGGCGACCTGGCCCGCCGGGCGGTGGCCCAGGCCAGGCGGTTCGGCGCCGAGATCCTGCACCCGGTCGCGGTGACCGGCATCCGGCGGGCCGATCCGGCGCGGATCCTGGACCTGTCCGACGGCACCGAGGTGAGCGCCGAGACGGTGCTGCTGGCGACGGGGGTGTGCTACCACCGGCTGCAGGTGCCGGGCGCGGTCCGGTTCGAGAACGCCGGCCTGTACTACGGCGCCTGCATGACCGAGACTGCGTCCAGCCTCGGCTGCCGGGTGCACATCATCGGCGGCGCCAACTCCGCCGGGCAGGCCGCCATCCACTTCTCCCGGTACGCCGACCTGGTGACCCTGGTGGTCCGGGCGCCGAGCCTGCACCAGGGCATGTCGCAGTACCTCATCGACGAGATCGAACGGACCCCCAACATCGAGGTGCGTGCCTCGACGGTGGTGCTGGGCCTGGAGGGGGGCGAGTGGTTGGAGCACATCACCCTCCGCGAGGACAGGGTGACCTACGTCGAGAAGGCCGAGCTGGTGTTCACGTTCATCGGTGCCCGGCCGCGAACCGAGTGGCTGGAGGCGGTCGTGCAGCGCGACGACAGGGGCTTCATCACCACCGGCCCGGACCTGACCTGCGGCAGCCCGCGCTGCGTCCAGTGGCCGCTGGCCCGCGCTCCGCTGCTGCTGGAGACGAGCCTGCCCGGTGTGTTCGCCGCCGGGGACGTGCGGGCGCGTTCGATCAAGCGGGTGGCCTCCAGCGTGGGCGAGGGCTCGATGGCGGTCGCGCTGATCCACCAGTACCGCAGCGAATGAGGGCGCACCCCGTCAGTCCGGCTTGCCGGACTCCACCCAGCGGGCGAACACGTCCACCTTCTCGGCCGGCCAGGCGCCGTCGCACGGCATCGACCCGTCACGCAGCCGGCCGAGGATGGCCTCGGCGTGCTGGCTGACGTCCGCGAAGGACCACAGGTCGAAGATGAAGCGCATCGACTGCCGGTCCCGGGACCGGAACAACGGCTTGACCTGCCCGGCGTAGCCCACTGGCTCCCCCGGCCCGGGCAGCGCGACCGGCTCGCCCTCCTCCTCGGCCTCCGGCGCCAGCGCCGAGACCCGGGACCACGGGGTGGCGTCGCAGACCCACCACCAGCGCGGCATCGGCATGTTCGGCGGAGGGTGGGAGTTGGTCTGCGAGTTCTCCACCGCCAGCCGCGATCCCCACTCCACGTAGGCGATGAACGCCGCCTTGAAGTCGGCGTCGTTGGGCAGTCCGGCCTCCGCGACGCTCTGGTACATCAGCGCGGCCCAGCGGCCGCGCTGCTCCTCGGAGATCCGCTTGCCGATGTGCTGGGAGAGCATCCGGTGGTAGCCGCCGTACCGCTCGCTGTAGAACTTCGGCCCCCCGAACACCTCCGACAGCCAGGCGGCCACCCGCTCGGGGTGGTCCGCCTCCATCGACGCGAACAGCGGCGACAGCAGCGGCTCCTGCGGGACGTACTTCTCGTAGAAGATCCGGGTCGCCCGCAGCAGGGCAGGATATCCGCCGGCCCACTCGAACAGCGTCGCCTCGTGGCCGGGCTCCGGCACCGGGTCGGTGAAACTGACGTAGTAGTGCATGCCCGAGCAGAACGGCTTGTTCTGCGAGTGGCCGCACCGGCAGAGGCTGTAGTGCTCGCGGGACGCCCCCTGCACGCGCTTCTCGTCGTTGCCCTCCCCGTCGATCAGCGGGATGCCGCCGGTGATCCGGTACGGCCCGTCCTTGGACACCTCGATCACCGGCTCGCGCTCGTACTGGTCGACCTGGTCGCGGACCTCCTTGCCGTCGATGCCGAACGACAGCGCGCCCGACGGGCAGGCCCGGGCGGCCCGGACGATCTCGTCCATCCGCCCGCCGCTGGGCGTGACGAACGGCTCGCTGCCGGAGTGGAAGACCGCGGGCACCCGGTCGGTGCAGAAGCCGGAGTGCGCGCAGATCCCGCGGTTGTCCAGGATGGTGATCTGCTGGCCGCGATAGGCGTCCCGGCGGTCCGGCACCCGGTTCGGGTCCTTGCCGCCGGTGAACCGCACCTGGGCGTGGCTGCCGTCGCAGAGCGGCTTGCGCGCGGACGAGCCGCAGCGGCACAGCGCCATCTGCGGGCGCAGCGGGACCGGCACGCCGAGGTGGTCGCAAATGCGGCTGGCGTTGGTCACCAGATACGGCCCGTCGGTCATCACCTGGATCTCGGCCGGCAGATGGGCCTGCAGGATGGACAGCTCGGCCAGGCACGCCTCGAGCTGAGCCTGGCCGGCCGCCGCGGCGAGCTGGACGGTCATGCCCTGCAGCGCGGCGGTCGCCTCCACCACCTCCGGCGGCGCGTCCGGCTGGCCGCGTAGGGAGGTCGCCGCGACCGCCAGCTCGTGCAGCCGGCGGGCGGCCGACTTCGCCGCGGTCCGCTCACCGGCCGGCACCGTCGCATCCGGCGCCTGGTCCAGCGCGTTGCTCAACGGCCGGATGACGCTGGCCTGAATTCGGGCGGCCCCGTCCGGGATAAGCTCGAACGGCTCGTGCTCCAGGTCGCCCGCCAACGCCGACGCTTCCGTGCGCAACGCCCGCAGCGCCTCTTTCGAATCGGCGCGCGCCCAATCCGGATCCGTCGTTCGCGGCATCAGCCCGTCCTCTCGCCCGACCCGTGGGACCTCGGCCCGGCGAGGATATCGCCGGCGGCCAGCCGGTGCCCACAAGCATCCGCACATTCCGTTAGGTCGACCGCGCGCGTCCCCCAATTCCGCTCCGGCCGGCGGGAATGACCGGACCGCCCGCGACGTCCACCGCAGCCCCCTAAACGGTGCCGTAACTGCCTGCGACCACATTCGGCGCCGGGGCGGCGGCCTGAAACTCCATGGCCGCCTGCACCTCCACGGCCACCTGCAACTTCATGGCCGCCTGCAACTCGACGGCGGCCACGGCGAGATCGGCCACCGTGCCACCGCCGAGGAAGTTGCGGACCGGCAGCGAGATCGCCAGATCCTGTTCCAGGCAGCCCCGCAGCCTGGCGGCGAACAGCGAGTCCATGCCCAGCGCGGTGAGCGGCCGGTGGGGTTCGATGGCCTCCGGGCGGGTCTGCAGCAGTTCGGCGATCCGGTCGGTCAGATAGTCCTGCATCGACCGCACCGGATCGTCCGGTACGGCGCCGCCCGGGGCCGGCCACTGCTCGGCCGGCGGCCAGCCGCCAACGGGCTCCAGCCGGACCGGGCGCAGGTTCACCGGCGGCCGCTCGACCGGCCCCTCCACCACCACCCGCTCGACCAACGGTGGCTCCACCAACGGCCGCTCCACCAACGGCCGCGGGTCCACCGGTGCGGGCGCCGGGTGCGTCGGCTGGACGGCGGATCCGGACCACCGCACCGGACGTACCCGCAGTCCGCGGAAGTCGACGAGCATGGTGCCGTCGCGGCCCAGCAGCCGCACGTCCCCCCAGACCGTCCCCGCGGTACCGGTCAGCCGGGCGTGGCACCACAACGGGTCGACCTGCCCGGCCCGGCTCCGGATCTCCTCGGCGCCGTCCACCAGCACCGGCCCGCGGTGGGCCCTCTGGTCGGCGGGCAGCGCGGCCAGCAGCGCCTGACCGCACGCCTCGACCAGCGCCGGATGGAGCCGGTGGCCGGCCATGTCGGCAGGGTGCGGCGGCACGTGGTCGAGTAGAGCGAGCGCCTCGCCGGGCCGCCACCACACCTCGCGCAGCAGGCGCAGCCGCTCGCCCCACTGCTCGCCGGCCGGGTCCAGTTCACGGTAGAGCTCCTCCCTGCCGCTGTGCCGGTCGCACCAGCCCCGCACCAGGTCCACCGGCGCAGGGGGCGGCTCGCGGTCGCCGCGCGCCGCCCGGATCCGCCCGGATGCCAGCACCGTCCAGGTGGAGACCGAGCCGATGACCGAACGCTGACCGTGCACCTCGAACACCCAGCTCGCCGACGCTTCGGTACGCAGCAGGACCCGCAGCACCGCCCCGTCGTCCGTGCGGAACGCCAGCGGCTCGTGGTGCTCGAACCCGTCGATCCGGACCGGGGTGCCGTCGAACGCGCTCCCGGCGGCGGTGAGCACCGTCTCGAGGTAGCTCCCCGCCGGGACCACCATCTCGCCTGCGACGCGGGAGTCGGCGAGGTACGGCGCGCCGGCCGGGGTCAGGTCGCTGTCGTGCACCAGGAGTGCGGCCACCGCGGCGCCGCCCGCGCCCCCGACGGGCACCACGGGCAGGACCGGCACCACTGGTACCGGTTCGGCCGGCAGCAGCGGCGCCGGCATCCTCGTCGCCGAGGGGGCCGGCGCCGACGCCGCGCCCGGGGCGGCCGCCGACCGCACGCCCGCGACCGGCACATCCGCGACCGGCACATCCGCGACCGGCACGTCCCTGACCGTGACATCTGCCGACCGGGTCACCGCGGGACGGGACGCCGGCCGGGCGGCCGGTCCAAGCGCGGGGCCGTCGCCGAACCAGTACCGCTGCCGCTGCCAGGGGTAGCCGGGCAGCTCCACGAAGCGCCCCCCGGGCGAGAGCACGTCCCAGTTCGGCTCGCAGCCCGCGACGTACGCCTCGGCCACCGCGCGCAGCAGCGCTCCGCCCTCGGGCTCGTCGCGGCGCAGCGACCCGATCGCCGTACCGGGCGTGCCGCTCGCCTCGATGACGTCCCGGACCGCCTCGACCAACTGCGGGCGCGCGCTCATCTCCACGAACAGCGTCGGCCGCCCGTCGGCGAGCAGGGACCGGACGGTGGGCCCGAACCGCACGGGCTGCCGCAGGTTGTCCACCCAGTAGCCGGCGTCCAGTTCGCCGCCGGTGAGCGCCTCGCCACGCACGGTGGAGTACATCGGGATCCGGGCGGCCCGGGGGCGGAGCTGGCGCAGGGCGACGCGCAGCGGATCCAGCAGCGGCCCCACCTGCGGCCCGTGCGCCGCGACCTCGACGGTCAGCATCTTGGCGAAGACGCCGCGCTCCGCGAGGGAGGCCACCGTTGCGGCCAGGGCGTCCCGGTCGCCGGTCAGCACCGTGGCCCGGTCGCTGTTGCTCGCCGCCACCGACACCAGGCCGGCACGGTCGGCAATCGTCTCCTCCAGTTCATCCGTGCCGAGCTGGACGAAGGCCATCGCCCCCCGGCCGCGGATGCTGCACAGCAGCCGGCTGCGCCGGCACATCACCGAGGCCGCGTCCTCGATGCTCAGCGCACCGCAGACGGTGGCCGCGGCCACCTCTCCCATGCTGTGCCCGATCACCACGTCCGGCTCCACGCCGAGCTGCTGCCAGACGGTGGCGAGGCCGACAGCGACGGCCCACGTCGCCGGCTGGATGGCGTCGATGCCGACGATCGGCCCGTCCCCGGTCAGCTTCTCGCGCACCGACCAGCCCGTCTCGGCCCGGATCGCCTCGTCGCAGCGCCGCATCGCGGACGCGAAGACCTCGTTGGTCCGCAGCAGCTCGCGGCCCATCCGCGGGGTCTCCCAGCCCTGGCCCGGGAACACGAAGGCGACCCGGGGCCGGCCGGGCGCCGGTCCGTCGGCGGCCACCACGCCCGGGCCGCCGCCACCCGACGCGAGCGCCCGCAGCGCCCGCGTCACCGCCGCGGGATCGGCACCGACCACGGCGGCCCGGAAGTCGTGGTGGGCACGCCGGGTGCCCGCGCTGTGGCAGATGTCGCGTAACCGGGGGCCCTCCCCGGCCGAGAGTCGTTGCTGGTAGGCGCCGGCCAGTTCCCGCAGCGCCGCGGGGGACCTCGCCGACAACGGCAGCAGGTGGCCGGGCCGGTGGGCCGGGTCGGACCCGTCTCCCGGCGGCGGGTCCGGCGCATCGCCCAGCACCACGTGCACGTTGGTGCCGGAGATGCCGAACGAGCTGATCCCGGCCAGCCGGGGCCGGTCCGCGGACGGCGGCCACGGGCGGCGCTCGGTGACGAGCTCCAGCGGGCGCCCGGCCAGGACCGGGTTCGGAGCGCCAGCGCCGTCTTCATCAGCCCGACCAGCCCCGCGGTCCCTTCCGTGTGGCCGATGTTCGACTTCGCCGAGCCGACCAGGCAGGGCCGGCCCGGCTGGCGCCCGGCCTCCTGCAGCACCGCGCCCAGCGCGTCAAGCTCGACCTCGTCGCCGACCGTGGTCCCGGCCCCGTGTGCCTCGACGTAGTCGATGTCGGCGGCCGAGACGCCCGCGTCCGCGTAGGCAAGGCGCAGCATGTCCTGCTGGCTGGCGACACCGGGCGCCATCAGGGAGCCGCCGGAGCGGCCGTCGTTGGTCACCGCGCTGCCGAGCACCACCGCGTAGATCCGGTTGCCGTCGGCGACCGCGTCGGCAAGGCGCCGCAGCGCGACCACCGCGATGCCCTCGCTGCGGATGTAGCCGTCGGCGGCGGCGTCGCCGAACCGGCAGCGTCCCCGCGGGGCGAGCACGCCGGCCTGGGCCAGCGCCACCGAGTCGGCCGCGGACAGCAGCAGCGTGGCGGCCCCGACCAGGGCCAGTTCGGTCTCGCCCGCACGCAGCCCGGCGCAGGCGAGATGGACGGCCAGCAGCGCGGTGGAGCAACTGGAGTCGATCATCATGCTCGGCCCGCGCAGGTCCAACGCGTAGGAGATCCGGCCGGCCGGTGTGCCCAGGATCCCCGCACCGGCGTTGGCGTGCAGGTCGGTGATGCCGGCGTCGCGCAGCAGGCCCCAGTAGTCCGAGGACAGGCAGCCCACGTACACGCCGGTCCGGTGGGCCATCCGCTCGGCCGGCACACCGGC
>WNGB01002235.1_pt1 | contig 34236 bp, 28 predicted proteins | sample 5400681 | NCBI WGS metagenome assembly WNGB01 (sample SAMN13153367, study PRJNA577476) | soil metagenome | isolation source: 115 cm soil or saprolite under grassland replicate 2 | place: USA:California | collected 2016-06-15
GGAGGTCGAGGCGGCGCCGGGGCTCGCCAGCGACCGCTACGAGCAGGTCGCCAGGGCCATCGAGGCGGCGCTGCGCGGCCGCCTGCAGATCCGCGCCGCGGTCAGCGTCCTGGCCCCCGAGACGCTGCCCCGTACCGCCTACAAGACCCCCCTGGTCCACGTCCGTGAGGCGGGCGAGGTATGAGGCACCCTACGGAAGGATGCGGGACTCGGTCAGGTAGCGCGGGTACAGCCGCCGGTACTCGCCGGCGGCGCTGCGGCCCCACGCCTGCGCCTTGCCGGAGAGCTCGCGCTTGACCTGCGCGGGGGCGCCGGCCGCCAGCACGTCGGGGGGGATGCGCGCGTCCTCGGCGACCACGCTGCCGGCCGCGACCACCGACCCCTTGCCGACCCTGGCGCGCTGCAGCACCACCGCGCCCATCCCGATCAGCGCCCCACGCTCGAGCACGCAGCCCTCCAGGGTGGCCAGGTGGCCGACGGTCACCTCCTCCTCCAGCACGGTCGGCAGCCCCTCGGCCGCGTGCAGGACGCAGTTGTCCTGCACGTTGCTGCCGGCGCCGACGACGATCGGGCCGAAGTCGGCCCGCAGCACCGCCCCGTACCAGACGCTGGCCCCGGCGGCGACGGTCACCTCGCCGACCAGCACGGCGGTGGGGGCGACGAAGGCGCCCGGGTCCACCAGCGGGCGTCGGCCCGCGAACTCGATCTCCAGCGCCATGCAGCCTCAGCCTTCCTCTCTCCGGGGTTCGCCGCCGCGCCTGCGGATCCGCTCGAAGGGGGTGCGGCAGGCGCGGCAGATCCACTGCGAGGTCATCACCGTCGGCCCGACCTCCCCGACGCGCTCGACCTCCGCCGAGCCACACCACGGGCAGGTCACGCCAGGCGGCGTTGCAGGCGGTTCCATCGCTCCCACGGCAGGTCCCCGTCCTCCCATCGCCCGCTGGTCCCGTCCCGGCGCAGGGGCAGCTCGACGCCGGCCTCCTGCAGCAGGGGGCCGACCTGGTCGAGGTAGGCCTGGCGCAGCTCCTGGTTGCCGCGAGCCAGCAGCCCCTCGCCGCGCAGCGTCTCAACGCCGCGCTCGCCGGCCTGCCCGAACCAGCAGAGCATCTCCTCGAGCGACTCGTCCACGCGCGCCTGCAGCCGCCCGAGGCCGCCCGGCAGGCCGGCCAGCTCCCTGACGCGGCCGTCGGCGAAGTCCCGGTGGAACGCCTCCTCCTCGAGCATCCGCGGCACGCGCCTGGCGAGCGCCTGGTAGCGGCTTCCGGCCAGCGCCTCCAGCATGGTGGTGACGGCGCCGTCGACCAGCAGCAGCGCGGCCACCGCATGCGACCAGGTCGGGAACGGCCGGTCCAGCAGCGACACGTGGTAGCCGCGCCGGCGTTCCAGCGGGTCGACCGGCCCCGGGAAGGGCAGCTCCTGCAGCAGCGGGTACAGCACCCTTGCCTGGCCCAGTTCGCCCTGCGCGACCGCCGCGCAGGCCACCCCGACCTCCAGGCTCGGCGAGCCGACGGCCCACTCCGACAGGTGCCGGCCGAGCCAGTACTTGTTGTCGGCCAGCACGACCAGCAGGTTCACCAGGGCGGCGAGGGCGTCGTCGTCGTCGGTCACCCAGTCAGCCATCTTCCACCTCCCGATCGACCGGGGCCCGATCGACCGGGGCACCCCTCCGGGGTTCCCCGGACCCCTCCGGCCCCCGGGGTTCCCCGGACCCCTCCGGACCGACCGGCTGCGGGCCGAGGATCCAGTGGATCGAGGCCTCCGGGAGCAGGACGAGCTCGACCCAGCGGCGGCCGTGGCGCTCCAGCGCCTGGCCGGCCGCCTGCCGGTGGTCGGCCGCGGTCAGCGTCCCCTGGAACTCCAGCGGGTCCGGGTAGGTGGTCCGGCCGAACACGTGGTAGCGCTCCACCGTGCGGCGACCCTACTCGGGGGCGATCACGGAGACGACCGCGGCGCGCGGGACCACGAACATCTCCTGCCAGCGGCGCTCGTCGTACATCATGAAGGCGAACACCCTCGCGTCCTTCGGCCCGGCCGCGCGGACCGTGCCGACGTGGTGTGCCCGCCGCTCGCGGTCGTGGCGCGCGTAGACCTCCCACACCTCGACCTCGGGGGTGTCCATCTAGGTCACCCCGAGGGCGAGCAGGGCCAGGCGTCCCTCCTCGGTCAGGTCGTCGCGGCTCCAGGCCTCGAAGACCTCCTCCACCTCGACGTGGGCGACGCCGTCGAGCCGGCGCAGCCGCGCCTGCACGTCCTCGCGGAGCACGTCGGTGCAGGGGCAGGCCAGCGAGGTGAAGGTGATCCCGACGGTCACCGTGGCGCCGTCGACCGCGACCGACCGGACCAGCCCGAGGTCGACGATGCTGACCGGCAGCTCCGGGTCCTGGACCTCGGCGAGGGCGGCGCGGACGTCGTCGGCGGCGACCACGGTCACCCCGCCCGCCGCCCGGTTGACCGGGGGGCTACCGCCTGCGGCTGTATGAGCCCCCCGGACCCCCCCAGATGGCGGTCGCCGCGCTGGATCATGGCCACGAACTCCTGGTTGCACGGTCCGCGCCGCCGCCACCGCTGCAGCACCTCGTCCCAGGAGATCGCGCCACGCTCCAGGTCCCAGCGCTTGTGCTGCTCGTCGAAGGCCATCGGGAAGGGCGCGTCGACCAGGTACTGTCCGCTCGCATGGTCCAGGTGGGCCGGCACCGGGAAGCCGAGCCGCTCGCACAACGGCACGGTGGCGGCCATCCAGGCCTGGCGGAGCTGGTCGTTGGTCTTGCCCTTCATCTGCCAGCCGACCTGCTCGCCGTGGCGCTTGAGGTCGTCGGGCAGGCCGAACCACTCCAGGGTGAGCACGAACATCCAGTCGACCGCCCGCTGCACCGTGGCCCGCTTGTCCGGGTCCTCGGAGAGGATCTTCATCCAGCGCTCGCCGTGGCGCAGGTGGAAGGTCTCCTCCCGGTCGACCTTGACCAGCGCGCGCTTCCACGGCCCGTAGCTGGTGTTCTGGTAGATGTCGCTGAGCAGCACGAAGCCGGCGCGGTCGTAGAAGGCGTTGGCGACCACCAGCTCCTCCCAGCGGTCCAGCGGCACGTCGAACGCGTAGGGGTACTTGAAGGCCTTGGGGTCCCGCTCGTAGACGAGCTGGTCGGTGTCGACACCGAGGTCGCGCAGCATCCGGTAGGCGATGTGGGCGTGCCCCAGCTCGTCCTGGATGATGCTGACCGCCGACATGTAGGAGTTGATCGAGGGGGCGTCCCGCGCCGCCCGCAGGTAGGCCGGGGCGCTGACCAGCTCGGTGTCGGCCGAGACGATCAGCGTCCGCTTGAGCCCCTCCACGTACGCCTCGGTGGCGGTGTCCAGCCCCTCGATCAGCCGGCCGCTCCGCAGGCGCTCGAGCAGCTCCGCTTCGGTCTTCAGCATGCCGCCATCATCGCTCCGTCTGACCGGTCAGTCAATCTCCTGGCTGGTCGAGGCCGCGGTAGACCTTGCGGGCGTTGCCGGCCAGCACGCCGGGCAGGTCGGCCTCGTCGATGTCGAGCTTGGCGATCGCCCGCGCGTTGGCGGCGATGCCGGGGACGCCTGGCCAGTCGCTGCCGAAGATGAACTTGCGGGCGAGGCGGCGCAGGTCGTGGCGGGCGTAGTAGGCGGGCAGCCGCTGTGGTGGCAGCCCGGACAGCTCGATCCAGAGGTTCTCGCGGTGAAGCGCCAGGAACGCCGCCGCCTCGTACCACCAGCCGCGGCCGCCGTGGGCCAGCACCACCTTGAGGTCGGGGACGTTGGTGAGCACCTCGTCGATCGGGCCGGGGTCGCCGTAGCGGTTGACCGCGCCGGGGAAGGTGCTGGTGCCGCAGTGGAAGACCACCGGGACGCCCAGCTCGGCGCAGCGCCGGTAGACCAGGTAGAGCTCGCCCTGTGTGGGCGAGAAGCCGCCGTGCACCGGGTGCAGCTTGACCGCCACGGCGCCGAAGGCGAGCTGGCGCTCCAGCTCCTCGCCGATGGGGTGGTGCAGGTGCGGGTTCAGGTTGGCGATCAGGCGGAAGCGCCGCGGGTTGTGCTCCAGCAGCGGCAGCAGGTCCTCCACCGGCTGGATGCCGGTCACCCGCGGGCTGTACTCGCTCATCAGCAGCGCCAGGTCGACGCCCTCCTCCTCCAGGTAGGCGTCGAAGCGGTCGGGGCGCAGCGTGCCCGCCCGGTCGTAGAGGTCGTCGAACGGGATGCCCCTGCCGAACTCCAGCGCCCACTGTTGCCAGCTCACCTTGAGGGTCGGCCGCCTCGCCGGGTGCAGGTGCGCGTCGACCAGCGGGAGGCCGTCGATCATCCGCCCTCCCCGGTCTCCCCGGCGCGCAGCTTGTAGCGCTGGATCTTCCCGGTGGTGGTCTTGGGCAGCTCCTCGGCGTACTCCACCAGGTGCGGGTACTCGTAGCGCTGCAGCCGCTGCTTGCACCACTCCTGCAGCTCGGGGGTGAGGCGCTGCGGGTCGGCCTGGCTGGTCACCACCACCGCCTTGATCCTGGTCAGCCCCTGCACCAGGACCTGGACGACGGCGCACTCGTAGACCGCCGGGTGCTCGCCGAGGACCTGCTCCATCTCGACCGGGGAGACCCAGTTGCCGCCCACCTTGAGCATGTCGTCGGCGCGGCCCTGGTGCCACCAGAAGCCGTCGGCGTCCTGCCGGTAGCGGTCGCCGGTGTAGACCCAGTCGCCCAGGACCGTCTGCTTGGTCTTCTCGTGCTGGCGCCAGTAGAGGGCCAGCGCGCTGTCGCCGCGGACGTAGAGGTTGCCGGTCTCGCCCGGCGAGGTGCTGTCCAGCTCCTCGTCCAGCAGCTTCAGGTCGTAGCCGGGGACGGGCCTGCCGCTGGAGCCGGGCCGCACCTCCTCGGCGGTGTTGGAGCAGAAGATGTGCAGCATCTCGGTCGACCCGACGCCGTCCAGGATGGTCAGGCCGTAGGTGTCCCGCCAGCGCCGCCAGATCTCCGCCGGCAGCGACTCGGCGGCGGAGATGCACAGCCGCACCGAGGACAGGTCGCGGCCGGCGGCGCCCTGGGCGGCCAGCAGGGCGTTGTACAGCGTCGGCACCGAGAAGAACAGCGTCGGCCGGAACCGCTCGACCGCCTCGAAGACCCGGTCGGGCGTGGGGCGGCCGCGCAGCTGCACCGCGGTGGCGCCCACCCAGAACGGGAACGACAGGCTGTTGCCGAACCCGTAGGCGTGGAACAGCTTGGTGGTGGACAGGCAGACGTCGTCCTCGCGGATGCCGAGCACCTGGGTGGCGTAGGTCTGGCAGGTGTAGGGGAGGTCGTGCTGCAGGTGCACGACCCCCTTCGGCCGGCCGGTGGAGCCGGAGCTGTAGAGCCAGAAGGCGGCGTCGTCGCGGTGGCTGTTGGCCGGGGCCAGCTCGCCGGCGTGCCCGGCGAGCAGCTCGCCGAAGTCCCTGGCGCCCTCGGCGGCGCCGCCGGCCACCAGCAGCTCGACCGGCTGGTCGTGCCCGGCCAGCGCCTCGCGGACCTTGTCGAGCAGCTCCAGGTCGACGATCACCGCCCGCGCGTCGCTGTCGGCCAGCAGGTAGCGGTAGTCGTCCGGCTTGAACAGCGGGTTGAGCGGGACCGGGACGATCCCGGCGCGAACCGCTCCGAGGAAGGCGGCCGGGAACGCCGGGCCGTCGTCAAGCACCAGCAGGACGCGCTGCTCGCGCTGGATGCCGAGGGCGCGCATCGCCCGCCCGGCGGCGCAGGCGTCCTTGAACAGCTGCTGGTAGGTGATCTGGTGGTCGGCGCCGAGGAGCGCGACCTTGGCGCCCCGCCCGGCCTCCAGGTTGCGGTCGAGCAGGGTGCTGAGGTTGTAGCGGTCCGGCAGGGTGGGAACCGTCTGCGTGGGCACCGTCGGGACTGTCATCTTCGCCTCACCCCTGGGAGTCAGTGCCTGACGACCAGCGACTTGGTCTCCTGGTAGTAGTCGAGCGCCTCGATGCCGTGCTCCTTGCCGTAGCCGCTCTGCTTGACCCCGCCGAACGGCAGCTCGTCGTAGACCTTGTTGATGGTGTTGACCCAGGTGTAGCCGGCCTCCAGCCGCTCGGCGGCCAGCGACGCCCGGTGCAGGTCGCGGGTCCAGATCGACGAGCCGAGCCCGTACGGCGAGGCGTTGGCGCGCTCGATCGCCTCGTCCAGGTCGGCCACCCGCCAGATCGGCAGCGCCGGGCCGAAGGTCTCCTCGGTCGCCACCCGCGCGTCCCTCGGCGGCTCCAGCAGCAGGGTGGGCTGGTAGAACCAGCCGCGGTCGTAGGGCTCCCCCGGCGGCCTGGCGGCGCCGTGCAGGACCTTGGCGCCGCGGTCGACCGCGTCGGCGACCTGCTCCTCGATCAGCGCCCGCTGCCGCTGCGTGTGCAGCGGGCCCATCAGGACCCGCTCGGCGGTCCCCGGGCCGACGCGGAGCCGGGCAGCCTTGCCGACCAGCCCCTCGATCACCTCGTCGGCGACCCGCTCGAAGACGAACAGCCGCTTGGTGGCGAGGCACGCCTGGCCGCAGTTGAAGAAGCGCCCGACGCTGGCGGCGCTGACGGCCCGGTCGAGGTCGGCGTCGTCGCAGATGATCATCGGGTCGGAGCCGCCCAGCTCCAGGGTCACCCGCTTGAGCTGCTCGGCGGCGGCGGCCATCGTCTGCTTGCCGACTGCTGTCGAGCCGGTGAAGGCGATCTTGCGGACCAGCGGGTGCCTGACCAGGGCGGCGCCGGCGACCGGTCCGGTGCCGGTCACGACGTTGAGGACCCCTGCGGGGATGCCGCCCTCGTGCAGCAGCTCGGCCAGGCGCAGGGTGGTCAGCGGCGTGGTCTCGGCCGGCTTGGCGACCACCGTGTTGCCGGTCACCAGGGCGGGGCCGAGCTTGTTGGCGAGCAGGGTGGTCGGGAAGTTCCACGGCACGATCGCGCCGACCACCCCCAGCGGACGGCGCAGGATGACCCCGTAGGCGCCCTCGTCGAGGTTGGGGACGGAGCCGCCGCGGAGGTTCTTGGCCAGGCCGGCGTAGTGGTCGAGGGTCTCCAGGCAGCGCTCCAGCTCCAGCCGGGCCTCGCGCAGCGGCTTGCCCTGCTCCTGGGTGAGCTGGCCGGTGAGCTCCTCGAGGTGGCCGCGCACCTGGGCGGTGGCCTGGTGCAGCGCCTCGCCGCGCCTGGCGGCGGGGGTCTCCCACCATTGGGGGAAGGCCGTCTGGGCCGCCCGCACCGCGGCGTCGACGTCGGCGGCGGTGCCGGCAGGGACGGTCTCGACCAGCTCGCCGGTCGACGGGTCCCGCACCTCGAGCACGCCCGCCGCCGAACCCTCCCGCTGGCGCCCGTCGACGAACATCGCCTTCATGGCCGTGCCTCTCGTTCGAGCAGGCGCAGCAGGCTCTGGTGGCACAGCGCCTTGAACCGCGGATGGGAGGCCCTCCAGTCGGCCTGCTGCAGCCAGCTCAGGAAGGTGCCCTCGATGAGCGCGCGCATCGCGGCCGCGCTGGCCGCCGGATCCTCGACCGCGAAGCCGCCCTTTGCCACGCCGTCGCGGATCACCTCCTCGTAGAGGCCGTTGATGATCTCGAAGGCCATGCCGGAAAGCCGGCTGAACGACGGGACCCTGGCGGCGTGCTCGATCAGGTCCAGGTACAGCAGGTAGAAGTCGCGGTTCTGCGCCGGGCCGATGAAGATCGCGTCGATCAGCGCGGCGATCACCTGGTGGGGGTCGTCGACGCCGGCGATCCGCTCGCGGATGCGCGACTCGGTCCGCTCCAGCGCGTAGCGCATGGTGGTGAGGAACAGGTTCTCCTTGCTCTTGAAGTAGTAGAGGACCATCCCCTTGCTGACGCCCGCCTCGTCGGCGACGTCCTGCAGTGACAGGCGGTGGCTGCCCTGGCGGGTGATGACCCGGTAGGCGCTGCGCAGCAGCGCCTGGGCGCGGGGCGGCAGCTCGGTCCGGTCGCCGGCGGCCGCGGCCTGGGTTCGCGCCATCGCCCTGCTCCTCAGCGGCCCTGGTAGGAGGGCGCCCGCTTCTCGGCGAACGCGGTCATGCCCTCGTGGGCGTCGTCGGAGGCGAACAGCGGCACCAGTTCCTCCAGCTCGCGCTGCAGGCCGTCGGCCAGCGGGCGGTGCAGCCCGCCGTGCACGGCGCGCTTGACCGCCGCGATCGCCAGCGGCGCGCCGGCGGCCAGGTCGGCGGCGATGCCCTCGACGGTGCGGTCGAACTGGTCGGCGGGGACCAGCCGGTCGACCATTCCCAGCCGCTCGGCCTCCTGCGGGCCGACGGTGCGGCCGGTGGTCATCAGCTCCAGGGCGCGACCCGGCCCGACCAGGCGGGGCAGCCGCTGGGTCCCGCCCGTGCCGGGCAGCAGCCCCAGGGTGACCTCGGGGAGGCCGAGCCGGTAGCCGCCCTCGGCGGCGACGCGGATGTCGCAGGCCAGCGCGATCTCGTAGCCGCCGCCCAGCGCGTGGCCGGCGACCGCGGCGATGAACACGGGCGCCTCGGCGGCGAAGCGGTCGAACACCTGGTGCGCGCGGCGGACCATCGCCTGGTTGTCGGCGGCGGAGCGCTCCAGGAAGCCCTTGACGTCGGCGCCGGCGGAGAAGAACTTCGGGCTGGCCGACCTGACGACCCCGACCGCCACGCCGGACGCGGCGACCTGGCCGATGGCGTCGTCGAGCTCCTCGATGAACGCCGGGTCATAGCTGTTGGCCGGCGGGCGGTCGAGCGTGATCCAGGCTACCCGGTCGCGGACCTCGGCTGTCACTGACATCGCGACTCCTCTTCTGTCCTTGATCGATGTGGGGGGAGCTCGCTCCCCCCACGGCCCCCCAAGAGCGCCTGTGCCATGGTCACGGTGATCGGAAGATTCACCATCGCGGCTCCTCACGCGAGGCCGCCGACGACCACCGACTTCAGCTCGGTGTACTCCCCCAGCGCCTCCAGCCCGTGCTCCCGGCCGAGGCCGCTCTGCTTGGTGCCGCCGAACGGCAGCTCGTCGTAGCCGTAGTGCAGCTGGTTCACCCAGGTGACGCCCGCCTCCAGCTCCCTGGTGGCGCGGTCGATGGCGACCGCCGAGCGGGTCCAGATCGACGAGCCGAGCCCGTACCCGGTGGCGTTGGCGCGCTCGATCGCCTCCTCGACGCCGTCGACCTTCCAGACCGGCAGGACCGGCCCGAAGACCTCCTCGGTGGCCAGCCGCGAGTCGGCCGGGGCGTCGACCACCACGGCCGGCTCGAAGAAGTACCCAGGCCCCTCGACCGCCTCGCCGCCGACCAGGACCTTCGCGCCGCGCTCGACCGCCTCGGCGAGCTGGGCGACCAGCAGGTCGCGCTGCGCGGCCGTGTGCAGCGGGCCGATCCGCAGCTTCGGCTTCTCGGCGCGGGTCTCGCCTGGGCCCGGCTCGTAGCGGGCGACGCGCCGCACCAGCTGGTCGAGGAAGGCGTCGTAGACCTCGGCCTGGACGTACGCCCGCTTGGGGGCGAGGCAGGCCTGGCCGCAGTTCCAGTAGCGGCCGATCTGGATGTTCTTGACCGCGGCGTCCAGGTCGGCGTCGGCCAGCACGATCGTCGGATCGGAGCCGCCCAGCTCGAGGCTGACGTGCTTCAGCGCCGGGCCGGCCAGCTCCATGATCCGCCGGCCGGTGCTGGTCTGCCCGGTGAAGGCGACGCGGCGCACCCCCGGGTGGCCGACCAGGGCCTCGCCGGTCTCCGGCCCGCCGGTGACCACGTTGAGCACCCCGGGCGGCAGGCCGGCGCCGGCGGCCAGCTCGGCCACCCGCAGGGTGGTGAGCGGGGTGGTCTCGGCCGGCTTGGCGACCACCGTGTTGCCGGCGGCCAGGGCCGGCCCGACCTTGTTGGCCAGCAGGGTCAGCGGGAAGTTCCACGGGGTGATGGCGGCCACCACGCCGATCGGCCGCCGCACCACCAGGCCGTAGGCGGGCCCGAACTGGCTCGGCAGCTCCTGGTAGGTGCCGCGCACCTTGGTGGCCGCCTCGGCGTAGTAGCGCAGGCCGGCCAGGAAGTGGCGCAGCTCGCCCTGCGCCTCCAGCGTCGGCTTGCCCTGCTCGCGGGTCAGCAGCGCGATCAGCTCGTCCGCGCCGGCCTCGGCGGCATCGGCCAGCCGCCGCAGGTGCCCGGCGCGTTCGGCGGTGTCGGTGCGCCGCCAGCCGGCGAACGCCTCCGCCGCGGCCCCGACCGCGGCGTCGACCTCGCCCGCCGTGGCGGCGGGGACCTCGCCGACGGTCGCACCGGTCGCAGGGTTGGCGACGGCGATGCGCGGTCCGCCGCCGGCGGTCGCCGTCCCGCCTATCCACATGTCGGCCACGGTTGCTCGTCCCTTCCGCTGTCGGGCCGCGACCAGCTCGGCGGCCCGAGGCTGGTCGCCGAATCCGCCGGGCGCTATCGTGCCATCTGACTGACCGGTTAGTCGAGCCAGCCCCGGAAGGTGACGATGTCGCGTTCGTCGCCTGCTTGGCATGGGACCGCGGGCTGCCCGAAGATGTGAGCATGCCAACGGACCTGGAGGAAGTCCGGCGCGCCCTGCTCGCGCTCGAGGCGGTGGTATTCGACACCGACGGGGTGTTGACCGACACCGCCAGCGTGCACGCGGCCGCCTGGAAGCGCCTGTTCGACCAGTACCTGCAGCAGCGGTCCGCGCGGCTCGGCGAGCCGTTCCGCCCGTTCGAGCAGCGCGACTACCTGCGCCACGTCGACGGCAAGCCCCGCTACGACGGCGTCGCCGGGTTCCTGGCCTCCCGCGGGATCACCCTGCCATGGGGCGACCCCGCCGACCCGCCCGGCCGCGAGACGGTGTGCGGCCTCGGCAACGCCAAGAACCTCCGGTTCCTGGAGTACCTCCGCGAGCACGGGGCGCGGGCGTTCCCGACCTCGGTCGCGCTGGTGCGGGAGCTGCGCGACCGCGGGGTCAAGACCGCGGTGGTGTCGGCCAGCCACAACATGGGTTCGGTGCTGGACGCGGCGGGGATCCGCGGCCTGTTCGACACCGAGGTCGACGGGGCCGCCGCCGCGCGGCTCGGCCTCGCCGGCAAGCCGGACCCGGCCCTGTTCCTGGAGGCGGCCAGACGCCTCGGGGTGGCGCCGCCACGGGCGGCGGTGGTCGAGGACGCCCTCGCGGGCGTGGAGGCCGGCCGCCGCGGCGGGTTCGGCATCGTCGTCGGCGTGGACCGGGCTGGGCAGGCGGCGGCGCTGCGGGAGCGCGGCGCCGACGTGGTGGTCGACGACCTCGGGCGGCTCGGGCCTGAGGAAGACGCGGCGAAAGGGTGACGGTGAACACCTGGGCGCTTACCTACGAGGGGTTCGACCCGCAGGGCGAGCGGTTGCGCGAGGCGCTCTGCGTGCTCGGCAACGGCTACTTCGCCACCCGCGGCGCCGCGCCGGAGGCCGCGGCCGACGAGGTTCACTACCCGGGCACCTACGTCGCCGGCTGCTACAACCGCCTGACGAGCCAGATCGGCGGTCGCGAGGTCGAGAACGAGGACCTGGTCAACCTGCCGAACTGGCTGCCGCTCAGCTTCCGGCCAGCGGACGGCGACTGGCTCGACCTCGCTGCGATGGAGGTGCTGGACTACCGGCAGGAGCTCGACCTGCGCCGCGGGGTGCTCGCCCGGTCCCTGCGCGCCCGCGACCGGCAGGGGCGGGTGACGGCGGTCACCCAGCGCCGCTTCGTGCACATGGCCGACCCGCACCTGGCCGGCCTGGAGACGACCCTGCTCCCCGAGAACTGGTCGGGGCGCCTGGAGGTCCGGTCGGCGCTGGACGGCCGCGTCACCAATTCAGGCGTGGCGCGCTACCGGGAGCTGGACGGGCGCCACCTGGTGCCGCTGGAGACCGGCGTGGCCGGCGACGACGCCGTCTGGCTGCTGGTGGAGACCAACGGCTCCCGGGTGCGGATCGCGCAGGCGGCGCGGACCAGGATCCTGCGGGACGGCGAGACGGTCGCGGCCGGGCGGCGGACGGTCCAGGAGCCGGGCCTGGTCGCCCAGGAGCTGGCGGTCGACGTCCGCGAGGGCGAGCCCCTGACGGTCGAGAAGGTGGTGGCGCTGCACACCTCGCGGGACCGCGCCGTCGCCGAGGCGGGCGACGCCGCCAGGCAGCGGGTCGCGCGCGCCTCCAGCTTCGAGGAGCTGCTGGAGCGGCACGCGCTCGCCTGGGACCGGCTGTGGCGGCGCTGCCGGATCGAGGTCGGCAGCGACGGCGACCAGGAGGTGGCCAGGACCGTCAACCTCCACGTCTTCCACCTGCTGCAGACCCTCTCCGAGCACACCATCGACATGGACGTGGGCGTGCCGGCCCGCGGGCTGCACGGCGAGGCCTACCGGGGCCACGTCTTCTGGGACGAGCTGTTCGTGCTGCCGTTCCTCAACCTGCGCTTCCCGGAGCTGGCCAGGGCGCTGCTCGGCTACCGCTTCCGGCGGCTGCCTGAGGCACGCTGGGCCGCCAGGCAGGCCGGCTACCGAGGGGCGATGTACCCGTGGCAGAGCGGCAGCGACGGCCGCGAGGAGACCCAGCGGCTGCACCTCAACCCCCGATCGGGCCGCTGGCTGCCGGACCACTCCCACCTGCAGCGGCACGTCAACATCGCGATCGCCTACAACATCTGCCAGTACTACCAGGTCACCGGCGACGTCGAGTTCCTCTCCGAGCAGGGCGCCGAGATGCTGCTGGAGATCGCCCGCTTCTGGGCCGGCATCGCCACCTACAACCGCACCCTGGACCGCTACGAGATCCTCGGGGTGATGGGACCCGACGAGTACCACGACGGCTACCCGGACCGCGAGCGGCCGGGGCTGGACAACAACGCCTACACCAACGTGATGGTCGCATGGGTGCTCTGCCGCGCGCTGGAGACCCTCGAGCTGCTACCGACCCACCGTCGCGCCGAGCTGGAGGAGTGGCTCGGGCTGCGGCGGGAGGAGGTCGAGCGCTGGCAGGAGATCAGCCGCAAGCTGCGGGTCCCGTTCCACGACGGCGACATCATCAGCCAGTTCGACGGCTACGAGCGGCTCCAGGAGCTGGACTGGGACGGGCTGCGGCGCCGCCACGGCGACATCCGCCGGCTCGACAGGATCCTGGAGGCCGAGGGCGACACGGTCAACCGCTACAAGGCCTCCAAGCAGGCCGACGTGCTGATGCTGTTCTACCTGCTGTCGGCCGACGAGCTGCTGGCGCTGCTGGACCGCCTCGGCTGCCCGCTGCAGCCTGCCTCCATCCCCCGCAACGTCGACTACTACATGCGGCGCACCTCGCACGGCTCGACCTTGTCGGGCGTCGTCCACGCCTGGGTGCTGGCCCGCTCCGATCGCCTCGGGTCGTGGCGGTTCTTCACCGAGGCACTGGCCTCCGACGTCCACGACGTGCAGGGCGGCACCACCGCAGAGGGCATCCACCTCGGCGCCATGGCCGGCACGGTCGACCTCGCCCAGCGGTGCTACACGGGCCTGGAGACCCGGCAGGACGTGCTGTGGCTGAGCCCCAGCCTGCCGGAGGAGCTGGACGGGCTGGACTTCGACGTCCGCTACCGCGGCCACTGGGGGGTCAACCTGTCCCTCACCCCGGAGCTGCTGCGGGTGCGTGTCGCCGACCACGACAGCGCCACCGTCAAGCTCGGCGTCAAGGGCGAGGTGGTCGAGATCCAGCCGGGCGGCGTCCGCGAGTTCCCGCTGTAGCGGCCGGGCCGTCAGCCGGCCACCGCAGCGGCAAGGGCGACCACCGGCAGCAGGCGCTGGCGCAGCACCTCGAACGAGAAGTGGCTGCGGCCCACCTGGTAGTTGTTCCGGACGGCCTCCTGCCAGCGGGCCGGCTCCTCCAGCCAGGCAGCAGCCCGACCGACCGCCTCCCTGGTGACCTCACCGTCGATCTCGATGCAGGCCACCCCGGTCGGCGCGATGTCGCGCTGGTAGACCGGGTAGCGGTTCACCAGCACCGGGCGCCGGTAGAAGAACGCCTCCAGCAGCGCGTTGCCGAAGCCCTCGTAGCGGCTGGGGTAGCAGACCAGGTCGGCGGCGGCGTAGGCGTCGGCCAGGGACGGCCGCTCCGGGTCGTCACCGTCGGGCGGCCTGGTCGGCACGAAGCGCAGGTCCACCTTCAGCCGCTCCGCCTCGGCCCGCAGGCGCCGGCCGTAGGTCTCGCCCTCGTCGCCGTCGTCGTGGGTGACGACCACCTTGACCCGTTGGTCGGCCAGCTCGTGGGCCAGTCGCAGGGTGAGCTCGATGCCCTTGCGGGGCACCACCCGGGTCGGCTGCAGCAGCAACAGGTCAGCTTCGCCGAGGCCTGCCGCCGCCCGGAAGGCGGCGGCGTCCTGCGCCGTCACCGGGCCACGCTCGAAGTCCATCACGTTGGGGAGCACGGTCGCGAGCACGCCACGGCGGCGCGCCAGCTCGTCCCTTGCGCTGGACTGGATCACCAGGTGCTGCATGCCGGCGAGCGCCGGCGGGAACGCCGTCTCGAGGATGTCGGGTACGCAGGTGCGCTGGAACCGCTCGCGCTCCCAGGCGAAGTCGTGGTGATGGCCGATCACCGGCAGGCCGGTCTCCAGCAGCGTCTCGCCCAGCGCCAGGCCGAGTGGCAGCTGCATCGGCAGGCACAGGGCGTTCTCGGCCATCACCAGGTCGACCGAGAAGTCCTGCAGGAACTGGCGCAGCGGCGGCTTGAGCTGGTCGGTGAGCTCGTGCAGGGTCTCGAGCGTGTCGGGCTGGCAGGGTCGGGGGCCGAAGCAGCTGGCCTCCAGCCGCCGGTTGACGGGATGCTCGAAGTGCGCCGGCGGGTAGGTCATGCCCGGCCGGAACCGCTCGCCGAGCTCCCCGGCGAACCACACCACCTCATGGCCCGCCTCCTTCAGCACCTCGGCCAGCTTGGCCGCCTCCAACGTCACCCCGTCCGTCCCGGCGAACCGGGTCGACACCATGCCGATGTTCATCGTCGTCTCGTCGTTTCCTCGTCGGGTCCCCACATGGGGCTGTTCGGAGCGTCGCTTCCCTTGGTTCGTCGGCTCAGGCGGGCAAGGATATGACAGGCGGTTCGCCGACCTACCCCATGCCCACAATGGCGGGTTGGCAGCGGCGTGATCGCGGACGTCTAGGCTCGGCCGGAGCCGGGCTCGGACGGGCGGAGGTCGAGGCGTCGCAGGAGCTGGGCGTTGAGGGCGACCACGATGGTGGAGGCGCTCATCAGGATCGCGCCGACCGCCGGGGCCAGGGTGACGCCGGCCCAGGCGAGCACGCCCGCCGCGATCGGCACGGCCAGCAGGTTGTAGCCGGTCGCCCAGGCGAGGTTCTGCAGCATCTTGCGGTAGCTGGCCTGCGACAGGCGGATCACGCCGATGACCCCGCGGGGGTCGTCGGAGGCGAGCACCACCCCGGCCGACTCGATCGCCACGTCGGTGCCGGCACCGATGGCGATGCCGACGTCGGCGCGGGCCAGCGCGGGCGCGTCGTTGACGCCGTCGCCGACCATGGCCACCCGTAGGCCGCGGCGCTGAAGGTCGGCCACGGCGGCGTCCTTGTCCTGAGGCAGGACCTCGGCGAACACCTCGTCCACGCCGAGGGTGCCGGCGACCGCGTCGGCGACCTGGCGGGCGTCGCCGGTGATCATCACGACGCGCTTGCCGAGCCGGTGCAGCTCCTCGACCGCCTGCCTCGACTCCGGCCGCACCGCATCCTCCAACGCGACCGCCCCGACGACCTTGTCCTCGCGAATGACGTACAGGACGGCGGCGCCGCGGCGGCGCCAGGCCGCGACCTGGTCGGCGAGCGCGTCCGGCTCGCCCGCGCCGAGCTCCCGGAGCAGTGTGGGCCCGCCGACCGCAACGGTCGCGCCGTCGACCCTGGCGGTGACGCCGCGGCCGGGCATGGAGCGGAAGTCGCTGGCGGCGGCCGGGTGGCCACGGGCGCCGGCGGCGGCGACGATCGCCCGGGCCAGCGGGTGCTCGCTGTCGGCCTCCACGCCGGCGGCCAGGCGCAGCAGCCCGTCCTCGTCGCCGTCGACGGCGGCCACGCCGGTGACCTGCGGCTCGCCCTTGGTGAGCGTGCCGGTCTTGTCGAACAGCACCGCGTCGACGGTGCGCATCCGCTCCAGCGCCAGCCGGTCGGTGACCAGGATCCCCGAGCGGGCCGACAGGGCGGTCGCGATCGCGATCACCAGCGGGATCGCCAGACCGAGGGCGTGCGGGCAGGCGATCACCAGCACGGTCACGGTCCGCTCGATCGCCTGGTCGGGCTCACCGAGGGCCAGCCAGACGGCGAAGGTGACCAGGCCGGCACCGCTGGCGAACCAGAACAGCAGCGCCGCGGCCCGGTCGGCCAGCGCCTGCGCGCGGGAGCGTGAGGCCTGGGCCTGCTCGACCAGCCGGCGGATGCCGGCAAGGGCGGTCTGCTCGCCGACCGCCTCGACCCGTGCCCGGATCGCCGAGTCGGTGGCCACCGTGCCTGCCACCACCCGGTCGCCGGGGCGCTTGGCCACCGGGCGCGACTCGCCGGTGATCATCGACTGATCGACGTCGGCCTGGCCGTCGATCACCACCCCGTCGGCGGGCACACGGCCGCCCGCGCGGACCAGCACGACGTCGCCGACCTCCAGCTCGGCGATCGCGACCGTCCGGGTGCCGCCGTCGCCGACCCGTTCGGCCTCGTCGGGCAGCAGCGCCGCCAGGGCGTCCAGGGCGCTTGACGCCTGGCCGAGCGCGCGCATCTCCAGCCAGTGGCCCAGCAGCATGATCACGATCAGCAGCGCCAGCTCCCACCAGAAGTCCAGGTCGAACAGGCCGAGCGCGGTGGCGGCGCTGGCCACGAAGGCGACCGTGATCGCCAGCGAGATCAGCAGCATCATCCCCGGCTGGCGTGCGCGCGCCTCCGAGAGCCCGCCCTGCAGGAACGGCCAGCCCCCGTACAGGAACACCAGGGTGCCGAGCACCGGGGCCACCCATGCCGAACCGGGGAACTGCGGCGGGGTGAAGCCCAGCCACTCCTGCACCATCTCGGAGTAGACGATCACCGGGACCGTCAGGGCCAGGCTCAGCCAGAACCGGTCGCGGAACTGGGCGGCGTGGTCCCCGTGCCCGGCATGGCCGGCGTGGCCGGCGTGCTGGTCGTGCCCGTGCTGGTCGTGCCCGCCGCGCTGGGGCTCGGCGGTGGCATGACCGGTGTGCGGGTCATGGCTGGCCACGTTGGCTTCCTCCTCTGCGCGTCAGGCGCGCACCAGGCGCGCGATCGCATCGGTGGCTTCGGTGACGATGGCCTCGGCCCGCGGGCCGCCGGCGGCGGCGCCGTCCCGGACGCAGTGGCGCAGGTGGTCGTCGAGCAGGCTGACCGCCACGCCCTTGAGGGCCTTGTCCACCGCGCTGATCTGGGTCAGCACGTCGATGCAGTAGGCATCCCCGTCGACCATCCGCTGCAGGCCGCGCACCTGGCCCTCGATGCGACGCAGCCGAGCGAGCACCTCATCCTTGTTGCCGGCGTACCCGACCATCCGCCACTCCATTCAACGCCCGCGAGCACCTACGATACCCCTGTATGGTATACCCGCACTCGCTAGCGGGCGTCGGGGGCGTCGGGGAGCAGCACCCGGAACGAGGCGCCGCCGCCGGCGCGCTCCTCGACCCAGGCCCGCCCGCCGTGCAGGCCGACGAGCTGGGCCACCAGCGCCAGCCCGACGCCGGACCCGGGGGCATGGTTGGCGACCTCCCGACCGCGCTGGAACGGCTGGAAGATCGCCTCGCGCTGCTCGGCCGGCACGCCGGGCCCCGCGTCGGCGACGGTCAGCAGCGCCCCACGGCGGTGCTGCTCGACCCGCACCCAGACCGGGGTGCCCGGCTGGGTGTGGCGGGCGGCGTTGGCCAGCAGGTTCTCCACCACCCGCTCGACCTTGGCCGGGTCGGCCGCGATCTGCACCGGCAGGAGCTCAACGTGCACCGGGTGGGTGCCCAGCAGGTCCTGCCTTGCCTCCTTGACCACGGTGGCGACCAGCTCGGCGAGGTCGACGCGTTCGCGGTTGAGGTCGACCATGCCCCGTCCGAGCCGGTCGAGGTCGAGCAGGCCGGCGAGGATCCGGTCCAGCTTGCGGGCGTTGCCGATGAGCCGGTCGAGCAGGTCGCTGACGTCGCCGGCCTCCAGCAGCTGGCGGCTTCGCTGCAGGGTCAGCGCGATCCCCAGCACCGAGGCCAACGGCGTGCGCAGGTCGTGGGAGACGGCCTGCAGGAACGCGCTCTTGCGCTCGTCGAGGCTGCGCAGATGCTCGCTGGCGGCCCGCTCGCGCTCCAGGGCGACCGCCAGCCGCGCTGCCGCCAACCGCTCCCGGTTCAGCGCGGCGCAGAGGCGTTCCTCGGCCAGGCGGCGCTCGGTGACGTCGCGGGCCACCAGCAGCTGCCCGCTCATCCGCCGCCGGCCGGGCAGCGGGGAGGAGACCAGGTCGTAGGTCCGCTCGCCGAGGACGACCTCGGCGGTGGCGGCCCGGTCGGCCGGGGGGGCAGCAGGCACCCCGATCGTCCGGGGAACCCCCTCGGGGTTCCCCGGACCCCAGGTGACAGACCCGCCCGACGCAGCCGAGCCCCCCGTGGAGGCGGACGCCCACCCGGGCAGCAGGCGGTCGAGTGGTTGGCCGGCGATGGCGGCGATCGGCTGGCCGACGAGCCGCTCGGCGGCCGGGTTGGCGTCGATCACCCGGCCGAAGGGATCCAGGACCAGGACCGGGTCGCCGATGGTCTGGAAGCTCCGGCTGCGGGCCACCGGCCGCAGGTCCAGCAGGTTGAAGCGGAGCACGGCCCAGACCAGCACGGCGGCGGTGGTCAGGAAGGCGAACGGGGTCAGGTCGACCCGGCCGAACGGCCCCAGGTCGAGGTTGAACAGCAGGTTGACGACGACCGGGAGGAAGACGGCGCCGAACAGGATCGCGCTCTGCCGCCGGTACAGCCGCGACATCCGGCCGAGCGTCAGCAGCAGGATGGCCGTGCCCGTCCAGATCACCGCGTCGGTGTAGATCAGGTGCGGCCAGAACAGCGGCCCGGCCTCCACGACCGCCTCGCCGCTGCCGGGCGCGGCGGCGGGCTCGAAGCGGATCAGGTCGTGGGTGGCGTTGTTTGCCAGCAGCACCAGCACCGCCAGAGGCTCGATGGCCAGCAGCGCCCCAACGGCCGGGTTGGACCAGCCGGTCCGGCCGGTGTAGCGGGCCACCAAGGCCAGCCAGGCCGGGGGGAGCAGGCAGATCCCCACGTACTTCAGGTCGCCCCAGAACTGCCGGCTGGCCGGGTCGCCGGCGCTCAGCTCCAGCGCGTAGGCGACGCTCCACTGCATCGCCGCCAGCACCACCAGCAGGCTGGCGGCGGCGGCGTTCGCGCGGCGGCGCCACACGAGCGCGACCGCAACCGCAACGCACGCGGTCCCCGCCAGCAGCAACCCCCCGGCGGGCGACCATCGCCAGGTCATCAGACGGCGATTTCAACCCGTACCCGCCACGCCCGTCAACGAATCCATCGGCGTGACCGCAGGACTGCGGGGTTTCTCCCGGCAGATGTGCCTACCCCCCGGCGCCCGGCCGGTTGACACCCGGTCAGAGCTTGATGCCGTAGGTCCGCTCCAGTTCCTCGATCCAGTCGTCCTGGATGGTGATGCCGTACTTCGCCGCCAGCTCGTAGTACTGCTGGGGGCCGGCACCATCCTCGTGCGCCAGGATGGGCGGCAACGCCTCGAAGTAGGCTTCCAGCCCGCCCGGCGAGAGGACCTCGATCACCTTCGCCGGGGCGCTGTCGGCGTTCCACATGGCGTGCGGCGTCCCGCGGGGCTTCACCAGGGAGGCGCCGGCGCTCGCCTGCAGCACGCGGTCCCCGATGCGGACCCCGACGGTACCGGCCAGCACCAGCGAGAACTCGTCCTCCCGGGAGTGGTTGTGCGGCTTCACCAGCGTCCTGGCCGGAATCTCGACCTCGAGCATGGCCAGGGTCCCGCCGGAGTCGGCGCTGTCGACCTTGTAGTCGAACCGCACGCCGAACAGCTGGACGGTCTTGCCTTCGCCTGGCGCGACCACCTTGGGGCGCATGGGTGTCGACATCGCGGACCTCCGTGGGTCGGGGAACCGACCGTACCTCACCCTCCCGTCGGTGTGGTGATGCGGCCGTGCACGCCACCGTGCGGACGAGGTTCCAGCGGATCCACGCGGTCGCCCGGCAGGTCGGCTACGGCAGCCCCTTCGCCCTCAGCGCCGCCTTCAAGCGCGTCCGCGGCGTCAGCCCGCAACAGCACCGCGCCGCCGGGTCCCGCAGGTAGCCGCCGCGAGGAGCCTGGGCGTCGCGACGTAAGAGATGGGCAGCCGCCCGGCTCGAATTGGGCGGCCATCCCGATTTCCCCGGCCTGGTCCCCGTCTAGGCTCCCCGGCGACCGGCCCCAGCTTCGCCGGCGTACAAGGGCGGGAGGTACCCATGGCAGGTAAGGCAGTCGTCAGCCTGACGACCGGGCTCGAGGACAGCGAGCGCGTCACCGTCGCGTACCTGGTCGCGGTCGGCGCCGCGGAGCAGGGCCGGCCCACCCTCATGTTCCTCACCAAGGAGGCGGTGCGCCTGGTGCTGAACGGTGTGGCGACCGGCATCGCCTGCGAGGGCTGCCCGCCACTTCCGGACCTGCTGCGGCGCTTCGCCGACGCCGGCGGCCGCTACTACGCCTGCCCGATCTGCTTCGATGCCCGCAAGCTCGACAAGGGCGACCTGCTGCCCAATGCCGAGCTGAACGGCACGGTGCCGATGTGGCAGTGGATCGGCGACGAAGGCGCCACGACCTTCAGCTACTGAGTCTTGCCCGGCGCGAACAGGCCGACCGGGCAGCTCACGCCGGTGCTGTGGTCCGGGCAGTAGCCTGCCGGGTTCTTGTGCAGGTACTGCTGGTGGTAGTCCTCGGCGTAGTAGAACGCGGGGGCGTCGGCGATCTCGGTGGAGATGGCGCCGTAGCCGGCGGCGGTGAGCTCCTGCTGGTAGGCGTCGCGGGACGCCTCGGCCGACTTCCGCTGCGCCTCCGAGTAGGTCCAGATGGCCGAGCGGTACTGGGTGCCGACGTCGTTGCCCTGGCGCATCCCCTGGGTGGGATCGTGGTGCTCCCAGAAGACCCGCAGCAGCTCCTCGTAGCCGATCCTGGCGGGGTCGAACACCACCAGGACCGCCTCGGCGTGGCCGGTCAGGCCGCTGCAGACCTCCTCGTAGGTCGGGTTGGGGGTGAGCCCGCCGGCGTAGCCGACCGCGGTGGTGGAGACGCCGTCGGTCTCCCAGAACAGGCGCTCGGCGCCCCAGAAGCAGCCCATGGCGAACAGCGCCGTCTCCATGCCGTCGGGGAACGGCGGTGCCAGGGGGGCGTCCTTGACGGCGTGCCTGGCGGGGACGGGCATGCGCTGCTCGCGGCCGGGCAGGGCCTCGGTCTCGCTCGGCATGCGGGTCTTCCGCTTGGCGGAGAACATGCGCGTTCAGCTCCTCGAACCTCGGATGATCGAAGACCAGCGTAGGCGGGTCAGCGGCGCTCGGCCAGGTAGGCCTCCCCCTGCTCCCGCAGGCGCCGGTGGATGCCGCCGTAGGCCGGCCGCTCGGGCAGGTAGCCCTTGCGGATCTTGGAGACGACCGTGTAGTTGGGGTCGACGACGTTGGCGACCGGCGTCTCGCTGACCTGGGTCAGCAGCTGGTAGGCGTCGAGCGGGTCCAGCTCGTGCTCGGCGCCGAGCCACTGCACCAGGTCGACCTGGGAGATGCGGAAGGCATCCTCCAGCGGGCGGGCCGAGCCGGTGCTCATCAGGTGCCGGTCGCTCTCCAGCCGCGGCCACGGCGTCGGCGTGCCCTTGACCAGGTCGACGATCAGCACGGTGTCCATGGCCGCCTCCACTGCCACCCCGCAGCTTTCCCCCTCCCCTTGGCGGCAGTGGCCGTCGCCGATGGAGAACAACGCTCCCTCGACGTTGATTCCCAGGTAGCAGGTGGTGCCGGCGCGCATCTCCGGGGTGTCCATGTTGCCGCCGTGGGCGTCTGGGACCAGCGAGGAGCGCGCCTCGAACGAGGCCGGCGCCACCCCGACGGTGCCGTGCATCGGGTCGAGCGGCAGCTCCACCGTCAGCTCGCCCCGGTGCGCCCTGAAGGTGACCGTGCGCCGCCTGCGGTCGACCTCGTAGATCCAGACCACCTCTGGCAGCGGCTCCTGCAGGCCAGCCGTGGTGTGAGTCCCGGTCAGCGAGCCGAACAGCGGGACGGTGGTGGAGGCGGCCCAGTCGCGCGACGGCTCGATCGAGACGAAATGGAGGGCGAGGGTGTCGCCCGGCTCGGCGCCCTCCACGTAGAACGGCCCGGTCTGCGGGTTCACGAAGGGGAACTCGACCACCCTGGAGACCAGGTCGTCGGGTCCCCTGACCCTGCCGCCGAAGGCGTCCTCGGTCCACAGCTCCAGGACCGTGCCCGGCCGTACCCTGCGGACCGGCGGCACCCCACCGAAGGTCCAGCAGAGCTCGGCCGGCTCCGGCCGGTACGCCAGCACGTCCATGCCGCCTCCCTGGGGAGCTAGACGGGGGTGGCCGCCTCGACGACCTCCTCCTCGACGAACACCTTGCCGGTGTCGCGCAGGCGCTCCGGCCTCCTGGTGGCCAGCACGATCAGGTAGACCACGCCGATCGCGTACCAGATCCCCACCACCGGACCGACCAGGCTGATCGGGTACGGCAGCGCGCTGATGAAGTCGAACGCCTGGATCCCGACCGCGGTGAGGAAGGCCGGGACGAACGCGGCGATGCCGAGGAGCGGGATCAGCCCGTGCAGCAGCAGGTTGAACTGGCCGCGCCGCTCACGCAGGTAGAACACCAGGCAGGAGAGGTTGACGACCATGTAGATGGCGATGATCACGGCGGTGACGATGGTGCCGACGACCGCGAAGGCGGTCAGCGGCTCGTACTGCAGGCCCAGCCAGACGGCCACGCCGACGCCGACCACCAGCTGCAGCACCACGGCGACGTCGGGCGAGCGCCAGCGTGGGTTGACGTGCTCCAGCATCCTCGGCAGCAGCCGGATACGCCCCATCGCGAACCAGGTCCGGGTGGCGGCGTTGGCCGAGGCGTTGGCGTTGGCGATGGCCGAGTTGGCGACGGCCAGGAAGACCAGTACCCAGCCGGCCCCCCAGGCCTCGCGGGCCAGGAAGTCCCATGGGTTGTTGCCGCCGGCGGTGGGGAACTCGGCGAACCTGTCCGGCCCGAAGAACACCGCAGCCGCGTAGGTGGTGAGGACGTAGAACAGCCCGATCAGCAGGCACGAGTAGATCACGGCCAGCCGCACGGTGCGCCGCGGGTCCCTGGCCTCCTCGGCCAGCGGGGCCGCCGCCTCGAAGCCGATGAACGCCAGGATGGTGTAGACCGAGCCGGCGATCACCCCCGACAGGCCGCCGAAGCCTTCGACGGTGGCGAACTCGGTGCCGAAGACGGTGCCGGTGTTGGCGTCGCCCGCCTGCACGATCAGGGTGACCGCCAGCGCGGCGAACACCAGGATCTCGAACAGGCCGAGGATGGTCCCGGCCCCGGTGGACAGGCGGATCCCGAACCAGCCGAAGACGAACACGAGCAGGGCGGCGGCCACGGCCGCGACCACCCACCAGGTGTCGTAGCTCCAGCCGAACTCCGCCTGCAGGGTGCTGGCGACCACGTTGCCGAAGATCAGGTACAGCAGGGGCGCGACCAGCGGCTCCACGAACGCGTAGCCCCAGCCGACCAGGAAGCCGACCGCCGGGTGCAGTCCGCGGGCGGCGTAGGTGTAGAAGCCGCCGGCGGAAGGGAGCTGCTTGGCCAGCTGCCCGATGGAGACGGCCACCAGCAGGCAGCCGACCAGCGCGAACAGCACCGAGAGGGGCAGCGCACCGGCGGCGAAGTTGGCGCCGACGATGATCGAGAAGGCCACCGCGGCCGCAGGGGCCATGTGGGTGATCGACTGGAACAGGACTTCCCTGAGGCCGACGGCCTCCCTGGCGAGGCCGGACGATGTACCACGCTGGGCCACGACTGCCTCCTTTTCGACCCCCCTCCAGCACACGCGACGAGCACGACGGAACCTAGGGCCACAAGCCGGAGAAGATCAAGACAAGCGCAGGCCAGCCGGCACCACCCCGTATGGATCGGGACGTAGGCATCCATCATGAGATTCAGGCGGACTACGTACTTGCGAGTAGTCAGTCGAGTCGCTTAACGTCTGCGACGGTTCCGGTCGCTTCTGCCTGGTTGGTGTGTGTCGCGCTGTCGACTGCCTTGGGCGGCAGGACGTCCGGGGTAGGGAGCCAATGGTGTAGGCGCGCGCGCGCAAGCGACGACCAGCGGCAGGGGGGGCCCTATCCTGAAGACTTCGCCTCACGGGCACGACCTGATTCCGGCCTGTAACAGCACATCCCGCCCATCGTTCTCTCCCTTGGGGATGCTTCACGGCGCCACCGGGAGGTGCGGGGGGTGACGCAGCGACGGGCCGAGCGCGCCGGGACGGACGGAACCAGGAACGGCGGCGGTGCCGGCACGGTCAAGGACCTCCAGCTCGTCAAGGCCGGCAAGGCCGGCGAGCAGGCGCCTGGGTCCGGCGCGCTCGGCCGCTACCGGACCATCGCCAAGCAACTGGCGCTCTCGGACGCCGTCTGCGTGGTGGTCGCGCTGCTGGCTTCCTACTCCCTCCGCTACCCCGGCCAGTTCGTGCCGGCACGGGAAGCCCTCGTCGTCGCTTTCGCTCCTATAGTTTGGATCGTTGTGTTCTATACCTTCGATCTGTACGCCCCGCAGCACCTGTCGGCACCCGAGGAGTTCCGCCGCGTCATCGGAGCTTCAGGGGTGGGGATCATCTTGCTGGTCATGGGGAGCTTCTGGTCGAAGTCGTCGTTCTCCCGTGTCTGGGTCGGGCTGACCTGGGCGCTGGTCCTCGTTCTCGAGCTGCTGCCGCGGCGATGGTGGCGGGCGTACCAGTGGCGCCTGCGGCTGGACGGGCGGCTGGCGCTACGAACCCTGGTGATGGGCACGTCCGCCGAGGCGAGCAGGCTGGTGGAGATCCTCCGTGTCGGGGCTTCGGGATTCCTGCCGCTCGGCCACGTGCAGACCTCCGACCCGACGGTATCCGCGAACCGGCTCCCCGTCCTCGGCCGGATCGACGAACTCGACCGCCTGGTCCAGGAGCACGCCGCCGACTGCCTGTTCGTCGCATCCACGGGGATCACCGAAGCGGACATGTCCCGGGTCACCCAGGTAGCGCGCCAGGCGGAGGTCGAGGTTCGGGTGCTGGCCAACCTGCCGCAGATGCTCACGTCGCGGCTGGCGCTCCTGAAGGTGGGGGCCGCGATCACGGTCGCATTGCGACCGGTGCGCCTGTCTGGGCCGCAGGCGGCCATGAAACGGGCCCTTGACCTCGCAGTGGCGTCGGCCGCGCTGCTGATCAGCCTTCCCCTGTGGGCGGTCATCGCGCTGGCGATCCGCCTCGACTCTCGCGGCTCGGTCTTCTTCCACCAGGAGCGGGTGACCAGGGACGGCCGGATCTTCCGGATGCACAAGTTCCGCACCATGCGGGCCGGCGACCATGCCCTCGACACCACCAAGCCATTCTTCAAGTTGGAGTCCGACCCGCGGCTGACCCGCGTCGGTGTGTTCCTGCGGCGTTTCAGCCTCGACGAGCTGCCGCAGTTCTGGAACGTCATCACCGGCGACATGAGCATCGTCGGACCCCGACCGCTGCCCGCCGATCAGGTGGCCGCCAACCACGACCTGCTGACCCCGCGGCAGGTGGTGCCCGCCGGGGTCACGGGCTGGTGGCAGATCAACGGCCGCAGCCGGGTGACGGCCGAGGAAGCACTCCGGCTGGACCTGTTCTACGTCGAGAACTGGTCGCCCACCCTCGACCTGTACATCCTGCTGAAGACGTTCGGCGCGGTCGTCGGGCGGCAGGGGGCCTACTGAGATTGTGTGGAATTCTTGGAACCTACGACCTCTCGACCAGCGCCGGCCAGCTCGCCGCCATGTCCGACGCCATCGCCCACCGCGGGCCGGACGCGGCCGGCACCTGGACGAGCCCTGACACGGGCGGTCGCCTCCGGTTCGGGCACCGGCGCCTCTCGATCATCGACCTGTCCGCCGCGGCCAACCAGCCGTTCGTCAAGGACGGGCTGGTGGTGGTGTACAACGGCGAGCTCTACAACTACCGGGAGCTCCGGACCGAGCTGCGCGCCGCCGGGGTCGGCTTCCGCACCACCTCCGACACCGAGGTCCTGCTGGAGGCATGGCGGCGCTGGGGACCGGCGAGCCTCCGCCGCCTGCGCGGCATGTTCGCCTTCGCGCTGTATGACGAGCGCGCCGGGACGCTCGTCCTGGCCCGCGACCACTTCGGCATCAAGCCGCTGTTCTACACGCTGCGCGACGGCGGCGTCGCGTTCGCCTCGGAGCTGAAGGGGCTGCGGCCGCTGCTCGGCGACCGCCCGCCGGTCGACCCGACCGCCATCGTCGCCTCGCTGATGTACTACTGGATCCCCGAGGGCCACTGCGTCTACCAGGGCGTGCAGAAGCTGCCGGCCGGCTGCTGGCTGGAGGTCGGCCCTGACGGCCGGCATCGGCTGGAGCGCTATTACGACCCTCGCGGCGAGCTGGCCGCGCCGAACGGTCGCCGCGTGGACGTCAAGGGCCTGCGCCAGGTGCTGGAGGACTCGGTCGCCGCCCACTTGGTCGCCGACGTCCCGATCTCCACGTTCCTGTCCGGCGGGCTGGACTCCAGCCTGCTCACCGTCCTGGCCGCCCGCCACAACCAGGACATCGACAGCTACACGATCTCGTTCCGGCCCGAGGACCGGCGCCTGGAGGCCATGCCGGACGACCTCGCCTACGCGCGTCGGCTGGCCGGCCGCCACGGCATCCGGCTGCACGAGGTCGAGATCGCGCCGGACGTGGCCGATCTGCTGCCGCGCATGGTCTACACGCTCGACGAGCCGATCGGGGACGCCGCCGCCATCAACGCCTACCTGATCTGCCGGGCCGCCAGGGACGCGGGCGTGAAGGTGCTGCTGTCCGGCATGGGGGCCGACGAGCTGTTCGGGGGCTATCGCAAGCACTACGCCTGCCTGCTCGCGGCCCGCTACCGCCGCCTGCCCGCCGCCATCCGCCACCGCGTCGCCGCGCCGCTGGTCGACCGGCTGCCGGTGGCCGGCAGCCGCCGTGGCTACCGGTCGGTGCGCTGGGCCAAGCGCTTCGTCGCCTTCGCCGACCTGCCCGAGGAGGCGGCCTTCCGGCGCAGCTACACCCACTACGGCGTCGGCGAGCTGCACGAACTGCTCGATCCCGAGCTGTGGCCGGCGATCGACCGGCTGGTCGACGAGCACGCGGCCGTCTACGCGGAAGGTCCGGCCGGCGACCAGGTCAACCGGATGTGCTACACCGACACGCGGCTGTTCCTTCCGGGGCTCAACCTCGCCTACACCGACCGGGCGAGCATGGCCGCCTCCACCGAGGTCCGCGTCCCGTTCGTCGACAGGGAGGTGGTCTCGGCCGCGTTCGCGATCCCGGGGAGCGACAAGATCGTCGGCCGGCGGCGCAAGGTCATCCTCAAGGAGGCGGCCGAGGCGTGGCTGCCGCGGGAGATCGTCCACCGCCCCAAGGGGCTGTTCAGCGCGCCGCTGCGGGCCTGGATCCGGCGCGACCTGGCCGACATGGTCGAGGACCTGGTGGCCGGGGGGACCCTGGTCACCTCCGGCCTGGTCGACAAGCAGATGGTGCGGGGCATGATCGATGCCGACCGCCGCGGCCTGGCTGACCGCTCCAAGGAGATCTGGCAGCTGCTCACGCTCGAGCTCTGGTACCGCCAGCAGGGCAGCGATCGATGAAGCAGATCGCCCAGAACTACAAGTCCGGCGAGCTGGTGCTGCTCGACGTGCCGACCCCGGCCTGCCGGCCGGGTGGCGTGCTGGTCCGCACCCAGTTCTCGCTCGTCTCCACCGGCACCGAGATGATGAAGATCGCCGAGAGCAAGCTGTCGCTGCTCGGCAAGGCGCGCGCCCGGCCCGACCAGGTGAAGAAGGTCATGCAGTCGGTCGCCCAGCAGGGACTGCTCACCACCTACCGGAAGGTCAGCGACCGGCTCGACTCGTACACGCCGCTGGGCTACTCGCTCTGCGGAGAGGTCGTCGAGCTGGGGACGGGGGTCGAGGAGCTGTCGGTCGGGCAGCGGGTGGCGTGCGCCGGCAACCTGTACGCCCTCCATGCCGAGTACAACTGGGTACCCCGCAACCTGTGCGTACCTGTGCCCGCCCAGGTCAGCGGCGAGCACGCCGCCTTCACCACCGTCGGTGCCATCGCCATGCAGGGCTACCGGCAGTCGGACGCGCGACTGGGGGAGACCGCCTGCGTCATCGGCCTCGGTCTGGTGGGACAGCTGCTGGTGCAACTCCTGCGCGCGGCCGGGGTCAAGGTGGTCGGCCTCGACCCGTCACCCGAGCGGTGCCGGCTGGCCGAGCGGATGGGGGCGGCCGCCTGCCGGCCGCCCGACCCGGCCGACCGCGGCCCGATGGTGGAGGCGCTGGCCGCCCTCACCGACGGCGCGGGCGCCGACCTCGTCTTCCTCACCGCCGGCGGCGACACCGACCAGCCCGCGAAGCTCGCCGCCGAATTCGCCCGCGACCGGGCCCGCGTGGTCGACATCGGCAAGTCTCGACTCGACCTGCCCTGGAACGCCTACTACGCCAAGGAGCTGGAGGTGCGCTTCTCCCGCTCCTACGGGCCCGGCCGCTACGACCCGACCTACGAGGAGGGCGGGATCGACTACCCGATCGGCTACGTCCGCTGGACCGAGCGCCGCAACCTGCGCTCCTTCCTGGATCTGGTGGCCGACGGGCGGCTCGACCTGGACCCGCTGCTCACCACGGTGGTCCCGTTCGACCAGGCGGTCGAGGCCTACACGCGCATGCTGAACGGCACGCAGGGCGGCGTGGGCGTGCTGTTCGCCTACCCGGCCGGCGCGCCCGTCCAGCGGCGGCTGGCGGCGCGGGCGGCCCGTCCGGCCAGGCGGCCGGCGGCCCAGCCGCTGGTTCGGCTCGGCGTGGTCGGCGCCGGCAACTATGCCACCAGCATGCTCCTGCCGCACCTGAGCGGGCGGCCCGACGTGCGGCTGGTCGAGGTGGCCACCGCGACCGGGCTTTCGGCCGCCAACGCGCAGCGGAAGTTCGGCTTCGAGCGGTGTTCCACCGACCACGAGGGCCTGCTGGCCGACGAGACGATCGGCGCCGTCCTGATCGCCACCCGCCACCACGCCCACGCGGCGATGGTGTGCGAGGCGTTGCGCGCCGGCAAGGCGGTGTTCGTCGAGAAGCCCCTGGCCGTCGACCCCGGCCAGCTCGAGGCGATCGAGGCGGCCATCGACGACAGCGGCAACGACCGCCTGATGGTCGGCTTCAACCGTCGCTTCGCACCGTTGCTGGTCGACCTCAGGCGCGCCTGGGGCACCCGGGCTGGGCCGTTGCAGGTCCGCTACGAGGTCAACGCCGGGCGGCTGGAGGCGGGAAGCTGGTACGCCCACCCCGACGAGGGCTCCCGCCTGGTGGCGGAGGGATGCCACTTCGTCGACACCGCCTCGTGGTGGCTCGGCGAGGACCCGGCCGCCGTGTTCGCCGCCGCCGCCCGCGGCGACCCCGACGACACCGTCAGCACGCTGCTGTACCCCGACGGATCGGTGGCCACCATCGCCTACCAGACGCGCGGCGACCCCCGCTACCCCAAGGAGCTGCTGCAGGTCACCGGGGACGGCCAGGTGGCCAGGCTGCTCAACTTCCAGCGCACCGAGCTGTGGCGCGGCGGACGGCGCCACGCCCGCCGCGCCCGCGCCGGCATCGACAAGGGCCAGCAGCAGGAGGTGGACGCGTTCGTCCGGGCCGTCGCCGAGGCACGGCCCATGCCGATCCCGCTCGCGTCGCTGCTCGCCGCCACCCGGGCCACGTTCGCAGCCCGCCGCAGCCTTGCCAGCCGGCGCCTTGAGGCCGTGACCCAGAACCGGGACGCGACCGCATGAACCCGCTGTGGTACGCGCGGCGGCTGGCCCGCATGTCGCCGACGGAGATGATCACGCGCGCCACCGACCAGGCCGCCAAGCGCCGCTGGCGCTCGCGGCGCGTCACCGAGGCCGCCCTCGACCCCCTCACCGTTCCGGCGGCAGGCGCGCAGCCGGTGCCGCTGGAGGTGGGCGTCGCCGTGCCGGAGGAGGCCAACGCCCGTCTCAAGGCGGCCGCCGAGGAGCTGCTGGCCGGGCGCTGGCGGGTGTTCGCCTGTCTGCGCGACGACATGGCCCCGGCGCCGGACTGGTTCCTCGACCCGAGCACCGGGCGGCGGGCGCCCGACCGCACCTACTGTTTCGACATCGACCAGCGCGACCCCGCCGTCGTCGGCAACGTCAAGTACGTGTGGGAGCCATCCCGCCACCAGCACCTCACGGTGCTGGCCGCCGCCTGGTACCTGGGCGGCGACGAGCGCTACGCCAACGCCATCGCCACCCAGCTCCGCTCCTGGTGGGCGGCCAACCCGTTCCTGTCGGGCGTCCACTGGACCAGCGGGATCGAGCTGGGCGTGCGGCTGCTGTCGTGGGTGTGGATCCGCCGGCTGCTGCACGGCTGGGACCACGCAGCCGCCCTGTTCGAGCGCAACCGCACCTTCCTGCAGCAGCTCCACCACCACCAGACCTGGCTCGCCCGCCTGCCGAGCCATGGCTCATCGGCCAACAACCACGTCCTTGCCGAGATGGCCGGGCAGTTCGCTGCCAGCTGCGCGTTCCCCGCCTTCCCGGAGAGCGACGCCTGGCGCGACCAGGCCGCCGCCACGCTCGGCCGCGAGCTGCCGAGGCAGACCTTCGCCAGCGGGCTGAACCGCGAACTGGCCACCGAATACCACGGCTTCGTGCTGGAGTTGGGCCTGGCCGCGGCCCTGGAGGGCGAGGCGGCCGGCCACCCGCTCCGCGCCGAGGTGTGGACGGCCCTGCGCCGCATGGTCGACGCCCTCGCCGCCGTGGTCGACGTGCGGCTGCGCCCGCCCCGCCAGGGCGACGCCGACGACGGCCACGGCCTGCTGCTGGACGCGCCGGGCTACGACCGCTGGGCGTCGCTGCTGCACACCGGGGCGGTCGTGTTCGGCGCCCAGCCCTGGTGGCCGCCGCTGCCCCGCTCCGACATGCGCACCGCGCTGTGGACCAGCATGGCCAGGCCGCCGCTCCCCGCCGCGCCGCGGCCGGCGCGGCGCCCCTCGCTGCTCGCCGACGCCGGCATGGCCCTGCTCCGCGATGAGGCGGGCCGGCCCGACGAGCTGTGGTGCCGGGCCGACCACGGCCCGCACGGCTACCTGTCGATCGCCGCCCACGCCCACGCCGACGCGCTCGCGGTCGAGGTGCGGGTCGGCGGGATCGACCTGCTCGCCGACCCCGGGACCTACTGCTACGCCGCGGACCCGGCTTGGCGGGCGTACTTCCGCTCCACCCTCGGCCACAACCCGGCCCGCACCTGTGGACGCGGCACGCCCGGGCCGAGCTGGAGCACGTGGCCGGGCTGGACGGCGGCCCGGTAGCCGAGTGGCGGGCTGCCCACCACGGCTACCGGCGTCTGCGCCCACCCGCGGTGCACCGCCGCAGCGTGCGGCTGCACCGCCAGGCGCGCCAGCTGGTCATCGAGGACCGCCTCGACACCCGCGGCGCCCACGATTGCCGCCTGACCCTCCATCTCGGACCGGAGGTGGCCTGCAGCCTGCGCGGCGGCCACGCCGCCCTCTCGTGGGACGGCGGCCGCCGCACCGCCGCTCTCGCGCTGCCCGACGGGCTCGCATGGCAGTGCCTCAGGGGGCAGACCGACCCGCCGGCCGGCTGGTACTCGCCGGCCTTCGGCGTCCGGGTGCCGGCGTTCACCCTGCTCGGAGCCGGCCGGGTCCCCGGCGGCCAGACCCTCGTCACCGTCCTGCAGCTCGACCCCGGGAGCCCGTCATGAGGATCAGCGTCTTCGGCCTCGGCTACGTCGGCGCGGTGTCGGCCGCCTGCCTGGCCGCCGACGGCCACACCGTGGTCGGCGTGGACACCAACCCACTCAAGGTCGATCTGCTCAACCAGGGGCGCTCGCCGGTCGTCGAGGCGGGCCTGTCCGAGCTGGTCGGGGCCGGCGTGGACGCCGGTCGCCTGCGGGCGACCACCGACTGCGTCGAGGCGGTCGCCGGCACCGACCTCGGCTTGGTGTGTGTGGGCACCCCGAGCAGGACCAACGGCAGCCTTGACCTCGCCCACCTGCGCCGGGTCGCCGAGGACATCGGGCAGGCCTTGCGCGGCCGCCGGGCGCCGTTCGTGGTCGTGGTCCGCAGCACCGTCCTGCCAGGCACGACCCGCCAGGTCGTGCTCCCCACCCTCGAGCGGTTGGCGGGCCGGCCGGTGCCGGTCTGCGTGCATCCGGAGTTCCTGCGCGAGGGCAGCGCCATCCGTGACTTCAACGAACCATCCAAGGTCGTGATCGGCGCGCTCGACGAGGACGTCCGGGCGCTGGTCACCCCGATCGCGGCGCGGCCGGGCGCGCCGCTCATCCAGACCGACCTGGAGCTCGCCGAGATGGCCAAGTACAGCGACAACGCCTGGCACGCCCTCAAGGTCGCCTTCGCCAACGAGATCGGCAGCCTCTCCAAGGCGCAGGGACTCGACGGCCAGCGGGTCCTGGAGGTGCTCTGCGCCGACCACAAGCTGAACCTGTCGCCGGCCTACCTCCGCCCGGGGTTCGCGTTCGGCGGCTCGTGCCTGCCCAAGGACGTGCGGGCACTGCGCTACCAGGGCCGCAGCCTCGACCTCGACCTGCCGGTGCTGAACGCGATCCTGCCGAGCAACCAGCAGCAACTTGACCGGGCGTTCCAGATGATCACCGCCGCCGGCGCCCGCCAGATCGGCGTGCTCGGCCTCGCCTTCAAGGCGGGCACCGACGACCTGCGCGAGAGCCCCATGGTCGAGGTGGTCGAGCGCCTGATCGGCAAGGGCTACGACGTCCGCATCTTCGACCGCAACGTGAACCTGGCCAAGCTGGTCGGCGCCAACCGCAGCTACATCCTTGAACAGGTCCCGCACATCTCGGACCTCATGCTGGCCAGCCTCGAGGAGGTCGTGGACCACGCCCGCACGCTGGTGATCGGCAACGACGACGCGGCCTTCCGGGAGGTCGCCGCCGCCCCGCCGGCGGGGCGGCGGATCGTCGACCTGGTCCACGTGGTCGATCGGCGCAGCGACGGGAACGGTTACGATGGCATCTGCTGGTAGGCGCCGGCGCGTCCTGATCGTCGTCCAGAACCTGCCGGTCCCGTTCGACCGCCGGGTCTGGCTGGAGGCGACCACGCTGGCCAGGGCCGGCTACCAGGTCAGCGTCATCTGCCCGAAGGCCAAGGGCTTCACCGCCTCGTTCGAGGTGCTGGAGGACGTCCACATCTACCGCTACCGGCTGCCGGTGGACGCCAAGGGCGCGGCCGGCTTCGTGGTGGAGTTCCTCTGGTGCTTCGTGCGCACGGCCGCCAAGACGGTGCGGGTAGCGCTGCGGGGTCGTGGCTTCGACGTGCTCCACGTCTGCAACCCGCCGGAGACCTACTGGCCGCTGGCCCGCTTCTGGAAGCTGCTCGGCAAGCGGTTCCTGTTCGACCACCACGACCTCTCGCCCGAGATGTACCAGGCCAAGTTCGGCTCGTCGGGCGGCCCGGCCGTGACTGGGCTGCGGTTCCTGGAGCGCAAGACATTCGAAACGGCCGACCTGGTCATCACCACCAACCAGAGCCACCAGCGGATCGCGATCGAGCGGGGCGGGATGGCGCCGCGCGACGTGTACGTGGTGCGCTCCGGGCCTGACCTGGAGCGCCTGACCGTCCACCCACCGGATCCGGCCTGGCGCAACGGCAAGCGCCACCTGCTTGTCTACCTCGGGGAGATCTGCAAGCAGGATGGGGTCGACCATCTGGTGCGGGCGGTGAAGCTGCTGCGGGACGAGCTCGGCCGCGACGACGTCCACTGCGTGCTGGTCGGGGGCGGCCCCCACCAGCCGAGCGTCAGAGCATACGCGGAGGAGCTCGGCGTGGCCGAGCTGTGCACCTTCACCGGCCGGGTGAGCGACGACGACCTCTGCCGCATCTTGTCCTCCGCCGACGTCGGCGTCGATCCCGACCCGAAGAACGCCTGGTCGGACAAGAGCACGATGAACAAGATCATGGAGTACATGTTCTTCGGGCTGCCGATCGTCGCCTACGAGCTCACCGAGAACCGCGTCTCAGCC